>Ga0068714_10004342_pt1 | contig 15983 bp, 9 predicted proteins | sample MTBNYHSulfiMetaG_FD_62988 | JGI IMG/M metagenome (GOLD analysis project Ga0068714, IMG submission 62988) | Enrichment culture microbial communities from rom New York Harbor, USA that are MTBE-degrading - MTBE-NYH (New York Harbor Sulfidogenic)... | ecosystem: Environmental > Aquatic > Marine >...
ATCGGCTGCGCTAGCCCTGTGCAAGATCCATCCTTCGGCCAGGGTCCCCTGCATCAGGGTCAGGCTGCGGGGCGGAGGCGGTTCGACAATCTCGGCGACTGGCTTGGCGCTAACGGCTCGATCTTCGAGGAGCTCAGAGATGCGCTGCGCCTGGCGGCTGACGACGACCACCCGCTGTCCGGCATCGCGCATCGCCTGGCAGCCATCCAGTACGCGCTTGAGCTGGCCGCCATAGCGCTCGCCGTAGGCAAAGAGACCGGCCAGCGGGCCAGGCTCTTGCTGCCCGGGCCTGCCGCCGAGCACGAGGGGGTTTCGGGCCTCCAGGGTTTCGCTCAGCTCCTCCCAGCCAAAGTAGGGTTTGAGGAAATTGGCGGGCAGTTCGCCGGCTTTGAACAGATCCGTTTGGAGTGTCTCGGCCTGGTGGTCTATGTCCACCACGGAAGCCATGAGCGCTTCCCAGTCATCCACCAGTAAAAGCCCGTCAGCCGGCAGGTAGTCGAGCAGGGTGGCCGGATGGGAATAGAAGAAAGGCAAGTAGAACTCGATGCCGCGAAAGTAGGTGCCCTGCTCGAGGTACACCTGGTCCTGCCGGTATTCCATCCGGGCGGGCGGGTGGCAGGGGATGATGTCCAGGCCGGCGCTGCGCTCGGCCGCGGTGGGCGCCAGCCGGGGCAGGGCCTCCGTCGCCGGCGCCAGGGTAAACCCGTCGATGAGCTGCATAGAGCGCTGGGTGGTGGGATCAAAGACGCGCAGGCTGTCGATCTCGTCGCCAAAGAGCTCGATCCGCACCGGCAATGATAACCCGGCGCCGCCGGCGTCTAGATTCAGACTGTTGGGCGGAAAGACGTCGATCAGGCCGCCGCGGCGGCTAAAGGTGCCCGGCTCCTCGACGACGGTTTCAGGGCGGTAGCCGTGCGCGACCCAACTGCTCACCATCCGCTGCAGGTCCACCTCCTGGCCGCGCTGATACTGGCGCAGGCCCATGCGGAACTCGCGAACAGGCAGCGTCTTGTGCACGAGCGCCCGCGCTGAGGCGACGATGAGAGGGGGCGTTGGGGTAGCAGAGTCCTTGTCCTTTTCCCATCTGAGCAGGGCAGCCAAGGCGGTCAGCCGGTCGGTCACGGTCTCGCGCGTCCAGGGTACCCGCTCGTAGGGCAGCGGATCGGGCTCCGGGAAAGGCAGGATGCCGCCGTTTCCGGCCCAGATGCCGAGCTGTTCGGTCCAGAACCCCACTCGCTCGGCGCGGGCGGTGAGCAGGATGATGGGGCGTCCCAGTTGCCGGTAGAGGGCTGCAACCAGGAACGGGCGCGCCGGCTGGATGACGCCCAGGGCTTGCTCATCGGCTTCCCGATCGATCAGGTCGATCAGCAGCCGGTAAGCGGGCGTTTCCTGGAGCAGGGGCAAAAGGCCGGCGAGGTTCACGCGCCGTTCTCCTCTGTGCCGGACGGAAGCAAGATGGGAGCCGGAGGCTGGGCCAGCAGACCGGGCTGACCGGCGTCGCGATTGCTGCTGTCGATACTGGATGGCGGCCGGTTGAAGCGGTCCATGGCAGCCACGATCCCGTCTGCCAACCAGCACTCAACGGCCTCTAGGGCCCGGTTGATGGTCTCGGCGAGGAGGGTCTTGTCCTCGCCGGCAAACGGCAGGAGGACATATTCGGCAGGGTCAAGGCCTCCCACCGGGCGGTCTATGCCTACCCGCAAGCGAGCAAAGTTTTGCGAGCCGAGCGCCTCGATAATGGAGCGCAGCCCCTTGTGCCCGCCGGAGCCGCCTTCTGGACGGATCCGCAAGCGTCCCAGGGGCAGGTCCAGGTCGTCGCATACGGCCAGGATGTGCTCAGGTGGGATCTCGCGGTCGCGGCTCAGCCGCCGCACGGTCCTGCCGCTGAGGTTCATAAAGGTCTGCGGTTGTGCCAGGAGTACCCGGCGCTCTCCGATCTGGCCCTCGGCCACACGCGCTTGCGCCTTCTTGTGGCGGGCAAACGACAGGCCGTGGGCGCCGGCGAGGGCTTGCACGACCTGGAACCCGATGTTGTGCCGGTGGCCGGCGTACTCGGATCCCGGATTGCCCAGCCCGACGATCAACGCCAGAGGAGCGGGCGGCGTCCCATTCCTTGATGCCGTGTCATTGGCCGGCGCGGTCGATCGGGCGGCGGGTGGTTCAGTCTTCATACAAGCCGAGGCCCTCTTTTCCACGCCGGGCAATCCATCGCGCCAGGGAGGCCACAGCTCCTTTCAACGCGAAAAATAGGCCGATGCCCACAAAGACTGCTACCGTCGCGCCTGCCCCCCAACACGCCGCATCGCTGACGTTCTGGAATGGCAGGTCCACCGGCGGCTCGGGCGTATCGGTCGGCTGGGTCGTTGGCAAGGGTGTGGAGGTTGGCTCGGGCGTGGGGCTGGCTACGGTCGGCACCCCAATGACGATCGTGGCAGTGGGGGCCGGCGTGTCGGTCGGCGCGGCCGGGGTGGGCGTTGCCTCCGGGGCAGGTGTGTCGGTGGGTTGGGTATTCAACACCTGGATGCCCCGCACGATGTACTCGTCATAGTTGCCATCCAGGCGCACCAGGCGCAGGCGGAGGCTATAGATGCCGTCAGGTATGATGGTAGTGTCCCATAAGCCCAGACGGCCCTGGACAACGGGCACGGTGAAAGGTGAGCCGGCAATAGGGGTCCACTGGTTGCCGGGATTTGGTTCCGGGCCATAGTGGATCTCGTACTTTTGGAACTGGGGATGGGTAGCACTGCCCTCGATCGGCACCAGGCCGCGCACCGCGGCTCGGTCGCGGGGCGAGGTGATCTGCCCCAAGCTCTGGGACTGCACCACCTGAACGAGCGGGGCAACCAGGAGCAGCAGTCCGAGGGCCAGCATGATAACAGTTTTTCTCATGAAATCCTATCCTCCGTGTACACGGAACAACATGCAAGTGTAGCACAGAACCAGCGGGATGACAAAACGAGAGACGCACAACGGCAGGATGCTCCAGACAGGTGGGTAGAATCTCGGAGAGGTCTGTGCATGCCGGGATGGTGCGGGCATTTTCCTGTGATGGATACTACGGTGTCAGGGCTCGCCTGTGGCGTCGAACAGCCCCCGTATGCTCATGTAGCCTTGCCCGGCATCGGCAAAGACGATGACGATGGTCTTGCCGGCGTTCTCGGGCCGGCGTGCCAGATCGAGCGCGACAAAGGCGGAGGCGCCGGAGGTGATACCTACCAGGAGGCCCTCCCGCGCTGCAATCTGGCGGCAGGTGGCGAAGGCATCCTCGACGCGGACGGTGACGATTTCGTCAACCAGGCCAGGGTCAAAGAGAGCAGGCACAAACCCGGGGCCGATGCCGAGCAGGCGATGGGGGCTGAACTCCCCCCGCGACAGAAGGGCGGCTCCCTCGGGCTCGATGCCGACGCAGCGCACCGAGGGCTTGCGCTCCTTGAGCACTTGGGCGACGCCGCTCATGGTGCCGCACGAACCCAGGCCGTGGACAAAATAGTCCACCCGGCCCTCTGTATCGCGCCATATCTCCTCGGCGGTCGTCTCGCGGTGGCTTTTGGCGTTGGCCGGGTTGTGGTGCTGCTCAGTATATATGGCGTTGGGCAGCGAGTCTGCAATCTCCCGGGCCTTTTCCCGCGAACCGCGGATGCCTGCCCCGGCGGGGGTCAGCACTACCTCGGCCCCCAGGGCTCGCATCAACTGCTTGTGCTCATCGCTCATCAGCTCGGACATGCAGATGATGACGCGATAGCCCCTCAACCGGCCGATGTAGGCCAGCGCGGTGCCCGCGTTGCCGCTGCTGGCTTCGACAATGGCGCCGCCAGGGACCAGACGGCCGGAGCGCTCGGCCTCCTCGATCATGTAGAGGGCAGGGCGGTCCTTCAGACTGTAAGGATTGAACATCTCCAATTTGGCCAGGATCTCGGCATCAAGCCCGGCAGCCAGATGGTTGAGCCTGAGCATTGGCGTGTTGCCGATCAGGTCGGTGAGCGTGTTAGCGATCATGGGCAGGGCTCTATCAACTGCGCGAACCTGGTCTCTTTTGCCCAGTCGCTCACCCGGCAGGCGCAGGCTCTGCTTTGCGGGCCAGGGCCACCAGCCGGCGGGCGTTGTGGTCATAAGGCGCGCCGTCCAAGTCCCCATAGAGGGCGACCGCCCCAAATCCGCAACTGAGGAGCAATGCTCTGAGCCCCGCCCCATCGTACAGGCGGTGACCGAGCGTGAACTCGCGCTGCTGCCCGTCTCTCACCAGGATCCAGCGGTTCTCGATCCAGGTCCAGTCGTCCTTGATTATCCGCTCTTGGAGAAAGAGGGTGCCGTCGGGCAGTTGCTCCCAGCCGCGCGGGCTAAAGATGCGGGCCAGCCTTTCCTTGCCCATCAGGTCCATCACCAGGGAGCCGCCCGGTTTGAGCGAGAGGAAGAGGTTATTGGCCATTCGCCGGTCCTCTGCCGGGTCCTCAAAATAGCCAAAGGAAGTATACAGATTGACGGCCAGATCAAAGGCCTCGGGTCGCAGGAACTCGCGGGCGTCGGCCTGGATCCACTCTACCTTCAGGCCCTCGTCATTGGCTGCTCGACGGGCGGTGTGCAGGTATGCGGCCGTGCGGTCAACGCCGGTCACGCGGTAGCCGCGCCGGGCGAACTCGATGGTATGGCGGCCCACTCCGCAGCACAGATCCAGCACTGCAGCACCGGGCGGAAGGTCCAGCATAGCGACGATCTGCTCGACTTCCCGCGGGGCTGCCTCCATGCGCTCCGGGCCAAACAGCGGGACCGTTTCCCAGAAATCATCCTGCTCGTGCCATGCGGCCATGTGCACCTCCCCGGTCCATGCGAAAGCACAGGACGGCTGTCCTGGCTTTCAGTATAGCACGTCCCGCATCGCGGGGCAAACGAGCCATCGTTTTGCACGAAAAGACCCCCGGCACTGTCCAGGCGCCGGGGGTCAGGCAGCGCAGTGCTACCAGTGGATGACCACCAGCGTGCCGATGGGCGCCCAACCATAGAGCCATGACGCATCGGCGCGGGTGAGGTTTATGCAGCCGTGGCTCATGGGTGTGCCAAAGTTGTTGTGCCAGTAGGTGCCGTGGATGGCGTAGCCACGGTAGAAGAACATGGAGTGGGGCACACCCGGTAGATAATACCCCGGTCCCGACATGGTGATGCTGGGATACTTGGAGTAGATGCGGAAGCGACCAACCGGCGTTGGATAGCGAGCGATGCCGGTAGAGACGACCACGGTGCGCAAGATGGTGTTCCCTGCGTAGGCGGATAGCCTCTGGCTGCTCAGGTCGATGTCGATCCACTTGGCGCCGCCGCCACTGGTGGGAGGCGTCGTTCCACCACCACCGCTGCTGCTACCGCCACTGGGTATTCTCAGGCGCTGGCCGACATAGATAAGACTCGGATTGCGCAGGCCGTTCAGCGTGGCGATGGCTGCCACGGTGGTGCCATACCGGCGCGCGATGCCGGCGACTGTCTCGCCACGGCTTACAATGTGGACCGAGCCGCTGGCAGGGACCGTCCCGCCGCCCTGGCTACTGCCGCCTCCGGAACTCGACCCGCCACTGCTGGCGCCGGGGATGGTCAGGCGCTGGCCCACCCAGATAAAGTTGCCGTTACGCAGGCCGTTGGCATTCATGATCGCCTGGACGGTGGTGCCGTGCCGCCGGGCGATGGAGTATAGCGTGTCGCCCCGGCGGACGACATAGACGCCGCCAGAGGCCGTGCCACCCCCAGAGCTTGAGCCGCCGCTGGTCCCGGGGATGGTCAGGCGCTGGCCCACCCAGATAAAGTTGCCGTTACGCAGGCCATTGGCGCTCATGATCGCCTGGACGGTGGTGCCATAGCGCCGGGCAATGCTGTAGAGTGTGTCGCCCCGCTGAACTACGTGTACCCGCGCCTGGGCATGGGCGGACAGGGGGATTGCCATCGTCAGGATGACGACAATCACCAGGACTATCATCATTTTAGCGCGAAAAAGCCTTTTCACTCCCATCTTTGACCGTCCTTTCCCTTATAAGGCGGGTTTCTACTGCATTTTATCATGCCGGTGGTGCACTGACAATCGTCGCGAGAGAGAATATCAGGGTGGATTTCCCTGCACCCTACGGTGTAGACTAGGGGACCAATGCCGGCTGCGACTTTTCCTCAACCTCTAGAGCGATTCTCTAGTACCATCTGTGGGCTCCATTGCGACGACCAGGCAAGAATTGACACGCAAAGAGCACTTGGCGACGCCGGGCAAGGCCCTGACGGGAGCCTGGAAGGTGATCAAGCAATAAACCAGAGCCTACCGCGCAGGGTTTGACAGGAGATGGGCTGCAATGGTAGAATGCGACCGTGTTGTTGAATCGAGCAGGTCTGGCGATTGCTGAACGTCAAGTATGTGACCACCTGGCGCGAGACGCTGAACGTGCCCTCCGAGGTGCTGGCGCTGGCGTACGCCCAGGTTGTTATCGTGGTATCTGTGAGGCAAAGCCGCCGAACGAGCGACATGCCGGCAGCGTCGCGGCAACCCGTCGTGTCTGGTGACTCTTGATGCAGACTGGGACTTTTTGCCATATGCCTGCCTTTCGGGTATAATTCGACGGCGTAAATGGCTTGGTCAAAGCAGAGTTGGCGCATGCACCCGATTACTACCTGTTCGCAGCCATAACTTGAGAGATCTGGCTGCTCGAGGAGAAAGCGGAGCGTTGGCGGGGAAACAGCCCGTAGGGGCAACACACGAGAAACGGATTGCGGCGCTGATGCAGCGCGGCCTCGAGTCCGCACGGGCAGGGCAGAAGGGCCGCGCCAGGCAATACTTTTCTGTGGTGCTGGAGAGCGATCCGGCGCACGTCGAAGCGTGGCTGGAAAGGGCGGCGGTGCTGGATGATCCCCGGGAGGTCCTGGCCCACCTGGCGCGGGTGCTGGAGCTCGACCCGGGAAACGAGCGGGCCAAGCAGGCGCTAAGGGCCGTGCGGCGAAAGGCCGGAAACCTGCCGCCAGCTCGGCCGGCGCCGCCGCCGCTCAGCTCCTCACGCCCTCCCATCCCCGGACCGCTGGTAGCGGTACCGGAACCGGCGTCCCGGCCTGCCCGGTCCAGGATATGGCTCATTCTGGGGGCAGTGCTGCTGGCCTTTCTTGTGGTGGTGGCCGTCTGGGCTGACGTGCCTAACGCGGTCGTCGCGGCGCTGATGCCTACCGACACCCCCACTCCGACGCCGACCTTTACTCCCACTCCAACCCCCACGCCGACCTTCACCCCGACACCGACGCCCACACCGACCCATACTCCCACGCCCACACCCACCCCGACACCGACCTTCACCCCAACGCCGACCCCGACCAAGGTTCCGGAGGACAAGAGCCAGGCGGGCAAGTGGATCGAAATAGACCTTTCGCAACAGCGGTTGTATGCCCACGTGGGGCAGAGAACGGTATTAACCGCCGTCGTGTCGACCGGGACGCGATACCATCCTACGGTGGTGGGACGGTTCCGGATCTATGCCAAGTACCGCGCCACGCGCATGACCGGCCCGGGCTACAACTTGCCCAACGTGCCCTGGACCATGTATTTCTATCGCAGCTATGGCATCCATGGCACCTACTGGCACAACAACTTTGGCACGCCGATGAGCCATGGCTGTGTGAACATGAGGACCGCGGATGCCAAGTGGTTGTACCAGTGGGCGCCCATGGGCACGCTGGTAGTCATACATCATTAGGAACGGGAAGCTGTGATCACGCCGGCAGGCCAGGAGTGCCGCTATTACTACGCCGACTATTTCCGGGGGCGGGAGCGCCAGGAGTGCCGCCTCATCGCGCAGAATCCTGCATCGGAAGCGTGGCGACCGGAGCTGTGCAAGGGCTGCCCTGTACCCGGCATCCTGCGGGCGAACGCCTGCCGCAACATGGCGCTGGAGGGGCAGGTGAAGAGAGGTTTCCTGGGCCTGTCGCGCCGGGTAGAGGTGAGCGCCGTCTGTATCAAATACCTGGTCGCGGTCCCCGAGCCCAAGGTGGGGTGCGGTCATTGCCACGAGGAGCGGCCCGGCGCGGCGCTCTTGAACGTAGACAAGGGCAGGTGACGCGGGCCAGGGTGGATAGCCGCCAGGTTCTATAACAAGGCCTCCGCTTTCGGCAATGGCCGGTCCACCAGACCGGCGACTGCTTCCGAAAGCGGAGGCCTTTTCGTAGCGAGCAGTGGCGCTAGACTTCTACTTGCTCGGTCTCTACGACTGCTTTGGGCGCCTCAACCGCGCCGGGCTCCTGTTTCGCGAATGTCAGGCCGTCGTCATCGCCCACATCGGCCAGAACATGATCGCCTGTCTCGAACTCGCCCTGCAGGATGCACCTGGAGAGCGGGCTTTCCAGGTAGCGCTGCAAGGTGCGCCGTAGCGGCCGGGCGCCAAAAGCAGAATCGTATCCTTTCTGGGCCAGCCACTCGCGGGCGGCAGCGGTGAGCTCGACGGCGATACCCCGCTCCTCCAGCCGTTCGCGGATCTCCATCATTTGCAGATCGACAATCTGGACCATATGCTCGAGCGTCAGCGTGTGGAAGATGATGATCTCATCGATGCGGTTCAGGAATTCGGGCCGGAAGGTCTTTTTGAGCCCATCTTCGATCTTTTTCTTGTGCTCGCGCGCCTCATCGTCGCCGTTGGAGGAGCGTACAAAGCCCAGAGTGCCGCCTTGCTTGGCGTACTCGGTGCCGATGTTGGAGGTCATGATGATGATCGTGTTGCGAAAGTCCACGACGCGGCCCTGCCCGTCGGTCAGCCGCCCATCCTCGAGGATCTGCAGCAGGGCGTTCCACACGTCGGGGTGGGCCTTTTCGATCTCGTCGAATAGCACCATCTGGTAGGGACGGCGGCGGACTGCCTCGGTGAGTTGGCCGCCCTCCTCGTAGCCGACGTACCCCGGCGGCGCGCCGAACAAGCGGCTGACGGTGTGCTGCTCGCGATACTCGCTCATGTCGATGCGGACCATGGCGTCCTCGTCGTCGAACATGAACTGCGCCAGGGCCTTGGCCAGCTCGGTCTTGCCGACGCCCGAGCTACCGAGAAAGATAAAGCTGCCGATCGGGCGACGCGGGTCCTTGAGACCGCTCCGGGCGCGGCGGATGGCGTCGGCGATGGCGTTGATGGCCTCGTCCTGGCCGACGATCCTCTTGTGCAGATGCTCTTCCATGCCCAGCAGCCGTTCGGCTTCGGATTGTAGCAGGTTTGATACCGGGATGCCGGTCCACGTGGCGACCACCTCGGCGATATCCTCAGCCGACACCGTCTCGTCCAGGCCGGTCTCCTGGCGCCAAGCATTGCGCTTCTCGGCGAATTCTTTTTCCACTGCGAGCCGCTCCGCCTTGTACTGGGCCGCCCGCTCATAGTCGCGGTTTGCCCAGGCCGCTTCCTCCTCGGTAGCCATTTTCTGCAGGCGGGCTTTCATCGCCTTCAGGTCGGGGGGCATGGAGTAGATGGCCACGCGCAGTTTGCTGGCGGATTCGTCGATCAGGTCTACGGCCTTGTCCGGCAGATGGCGGTCGGTGACGTAGCGGTGCGACAGCCGGGCCGCAGCGACCAGCGCCTCTTCTGTGAAGCGCACACCGTGATGGGCCTCGTAGCGGTCCCTCAGTCCGCGGAGCATCTCGATGGTCTCGTCTACCGATGGCTCCTCGACCCAAACAGGCGCAAAACGCCGCTCGAGGGCGGCATCCTTTTCGATGTAGCGGCGGTACTCGTCGGGCGTCGAGGCGCCGATGCAGCGTAACTCGCCCCGGGCCAGCGCGGGCTTCATCATGCTCGACGCATCAAGCGCACCCATGGCCCCGCCCGCCCCGACGACGGTGTGGATCTCGTCAATGAAGAGGATGACCCTGCCCTCGGCATTCTGGATCTCTTCCATTGCGCCTTTCAATCGCTCCTCGAACTCGCCGCGGAAGCGGGTTCCGGCAACCATGGCGCCCAAGTCGAGCTGGACCACCTGTTTGCCGCTGAGGATCTCGGGCACGTCGTCTTCGGCGATCTTGCGGGCCAGGCCCTCGGCGATGGCGGTTTTGCCGACGCCCGCACTGCCGATGAGGACCGGGTTGTTCTTGGTGCGCCGGCTGAGCACCTGGATCACGCGCAGGATTTCGGTGTCGCGCCCGATGACAGGATCCAGCTTGCCCTCCCGCGCCAGTTGGGTCAGGTCACGGCTGAACTTTTCCAGGGTGCGGTACCTGGTTTCGGCGTGGGGGCTGGATGCCTTTTGACCGCCGCGTACTTCTTCGATGGCCTCCAGGATGCGCGGGCGCGTCACGCCAAATTCGGCCAGGGCGCGCGATGCTGTTGTGTTCTGTTCACTGGCGATGGCCAGAAAAATATGCTCGGTCGAGATATAGTCGTCCTTTAGCTTGGACGCTTCTTCGTTCGAGAGGTCGATCACCCGCTTGAGCTTGGGCGTGATATAGACCTGGCCCACGCCGCCGCCGTAGATCTGGCTGCGGGCGTTGCGCCGCAGCTCCTGATCCAGCCGCTGGCGGATTGCATCCAGTTCTACGCCCAACTGGGCAAGGATGTCGGGTACCACACCCTCCGGCTGTTCAATGAGTGCCAGCAGCAGGTGCTCGGTATCCACTTGGGTATGTCCGTAGCGGGGCAAGAGCTCGTAGGCCCGCATGGCTGCATCCTGCGCCCGCTCGGTGAACCGGTCAAATCGCTCCATGATATCGTGCTCTCTTTCAGGCCCGCTCTCTGGCGGGCTGTGCCTTTCTATACGCTCTTTTCGCGCTTGGCGTTCTGTGGCAGCGCTCGCCAGCCTGCGCTTCGCTGCCGGTATTATACCCTTTTTCCGGTTTTCTGGCAAAGCGGCAGCGCCGTCCCAAGCTGGCGCGCCGCATCGCGTCAGGCCTCCTGTACAGTCCCGGCGATCCGCTCGAAGGTGAGGTGGCCGTCCCTGGCGTCCACCCGGATGCGATCTCCCTCACCAAAGTCGCCCTGGAGAAGGCCGAGGGCCAGCGGGTCCTGCACTTGGCGCTGGATGACGCGCTTTAGCGGGCGCGCGCCATAGGCCGGGTCGTATCCCTCCTCGGCCAGATAGGCCCTGGCCGCGTCCGTGAGCTCGATCTCGAGTTGCCGGCCCGCCAGCAACTCCTGCAGGCGGCGCACCTGGATGCCCACAATCTCCGTCAGGTGTTCCCTTGTCAGGCCGTGGAAGATAACGATCTCGTCTACCCGGTTCAAGAACTCGGGTCGGAACTGCCGCCGCACCGCGGCCATCACCAACTCGCGTTGCCGTTCGTCGATGGCAACATCGCGTCCGTCCAACAACTCGGTGCCCACGTTCGAGGTCATGATGACCACCGCGTTCTTGAAGTCAACCGTGCGCCCGTGGCCGTCGGTCAGCCGGCCATCATCCAGCACTTGCAGCAGGGCGTTGAACACTTCCGGATGGGCCTTCTCGATCTCGTCAAACAGGACCACGCTGTAGGGCCGCCGCCGGACGGCCTCGGTGAGCTGGCCACCCTCTTCGTAGCCCACATAGCCTGGCGGCGCTCCGATGAGGCGCGACACGGTATGCCGCTCCTGATACTCGCTCATGTCGATGCGGACCATGGCGTTCTCGTCGTCAAAGAGGAATTCGGCCAGCGCGCGGGCCAGCTCGGTCTTGCCGACCCCCGTTGGACCAAGAAAGATAAAGCTGCCGATGGGCCGGTTGGGGTCCTGCAGCCCGGCCCGGCTGCGGCGCACGGCGTTGGATACCACGCTGATGGCCCTGTCCTGGCCCACAACCCGCAGGTGCAGGCGCTCTTCCATCTTGAGCAGTTTTTCGATCTCGCCCTCCAGCAGCTTGCTGACGGGGATGCCGGTCCAGGTCGAGACCACGGCAGCGACATCCTCGCTGCCCACCTCCTCCTTGAGCAATTGCTGTCCGGTCTGCAAGGCCTTGAGTTGCGCCTCCTGTTCGGCCAGCAATTTCTCCAGGCGGGCCAACTCGCCGTATTGGAGCTCGGATGCCTGCCGGTAGTCATACTTGCGCTGGGCCTCCTCGATCCGGTGGCGCACCTGTTCGATCTGCTCCTTGGTGTCGCGCAGGCCCTCAATGGCATCCTTTTCCTGCTCCCAGCGGGCAGTGAGAGCCCGGCTATTCTCTTGCAGGTCGGCCAGCTCCTTTTCCAGCTTTTTCAACCGCTCCTTGCTGGCCTTGTCCTTTTCCTTTTTCAGCGCCTCGCGCTCGATCTCCAACTGCATGATCTGGCGATCCACACGGTCCAACTCCTGCGGCTTGGAGTCGATCTCCATGCGCAGGCGGCTGGCCGCCTCGTCGATCAGGTCGATGGCCTTGTCGGGCAGAAAACGGTCGCTGATGTAGCGGTCGGACATGACGGCGGCGGCGATGACTGCCGAGTCCTGGATGCGCACGCCGTGGTGTACTTCGTACCGCTCCTTCAGACCGCGCAGAATGCTGATCGTCTCCTCGACGCTGGGCTCGTCCACCAGCACCGGCTGGAAGCGACGCTCCAAAGCGGTATCTTTTTCGATGTGCTGGCGGTACTCGTCCAGGGTGGTAGCGCCGACACAGTGGAGCTCGCCGCGGGCCAGCATCGGCTTGAGCATGTTGCTGGCGTCCATGGCCCCCTGGGCCGCTCCGGCACCGACGACGGTGTGCAACTCGTCGATAAAGGCGACAACGCGCCCTTCGGCGTCGGTGATCTCTTTAAGGGTAGCCTTTAGCCGTTCCTCGAACTCGCCGCGGAACTTGGCGCCGGCGATCATGGCCGCAAGGTCGATCTGCACCAGGCGCTTGTTCTTGAGCCCTTCGGGCACGTCGCCGCGCACGATGCGCTGGGCCAGCCCTTCGACGATGGCCGTCTTGCCGGTGCCGGGCTCGCCGATGAGCACCGGGTTGTTTTTGGTGCGGCGGCTGAGCACCTGGATGACCCGCCGGATCTCCTCGTCGCGGCCGATGACCGGGTCCAGCTTGCCGGTGCGGGCCAGCTCGGTCAGGTCGCGGCCGTATTTATCCAGGGCCTTGTACGTCCCTTCCGGTGTCTCGGATGTCACACGCTGGCTGCCGCGGATGCCAGAGAGCGCCCGCAGGATAGCATCTTTGGTCAACCCGTGGGCCTGCAAAAGGCGCGCCACATCGCCGGCCCTGTCCTCTGTCAGGGCCAGCAGCAGGTGCTCCGTCGAGACAAAGTCGTCGCGCATGTCACGGGCGATCTTGATGGCCTGGTCCAGCGCCGCTTGCAGCTCGCGCGACAGCCCCACCTGGGTTGTGCCGCCGTATACCTTGGCTTTGCGGTCCAGCGCGCCTTCGAGCTGCTGGGCCAGAACGCCGGTCTGCAACCCCAGTCCCTGGACGATCATCGGCACCACGCCGCCGGACTGGCGCAGCAGGGCCAGCAGCACGTGCTCGCCCTCGATCTGCCCGTGGCTATGTTCGCCTGCCAGGCCCTGCGCCTGCAGCAGGGCTTCGCGCGCCATTTCGGTAAAACGATTTAAATCCATCTCTGGTACTCCTTAATCCAAGTCACGGCGAACCCCTGGCCGGTCCCGCCACCCTTTGGGCCTGCGATCGTGGCGGAGAGCCGGCTGTTTGCGGCCCTATAGAGCGAGGGAACCGCCAGGTGCCGAGTTTCGCCAATGGTATTGTAGCTGCAACGCGTTAGAGAAGCGTGTGAGGACTGTTAGAGATCTGTTAGAGATGGGCGGGGTGGGAGAATAGCACGTATGTTTGACAATCTGTCCAAAATGGCGTATAGTTCAGGCGTTTGTTGCAGTGTGCGTCTCTCAGCAGAGACGCATCGCTAATCTTCTCGGCGGGGACCTATGGAGATCGGAACAGTTCGGCAGATCGATATCAACGATGAAATGCAGGGCGCCTATCTCGACTATGCCATGAGCGTCATCGTGTCTCGGGCTTTGCCCGACGTCCGCGATGGCCTGAAACCGGTTCACCGGCGCATTCTGTACGCCATGCACGACATGGGGTTGCGGTCCGACCGGCCATACAAAAAGAGCGCCCGCATCGTCGGTGAGGTCCTGGGCAAGTACCATCCCCACGGCGACGCCGCGGTGTACGAATCAATGGCCCGTATGGCGCAGGATTTTAGCCTGCGCTACGTGCTGGTGGATGGGCAGGGCAACTTTGGCTCCATCGACGGGGACAGCCCGGCCGCCATGCGCTACACTGAGGCCCGCCTGGCCAACGTCGCTGAGGAAATGCTGGCCGACATTGACAAGGAAACGGTGGACTTTGTCCCCAACTTTGACGACACTCTGAACGAACCCGCTGTGCTGCCTGCCGTGTTGCCCAACCTGCTGGTGAATGGTGCAACGGGCATCGCCGTGGGCATGACGACCAGCATCCCGCCGCACAACCTGGGCGAGGTCGTCGATGCCCTGGTCTATCTGATCGACAATTACAAGACGGTGGAAGACGTCACGGTGGAGGACCTGACGCGCTTTATCCAGGGGCCGGACTTTCCCACCGGCGGCGTGGTCTACCGCTATGCCGGCGAGGACGGCAATGGCGATCGTCTGGATCTGATTCGGAATGCCTACGCTGTGGGCAGGGGCCAGCTCACGGTGCAGGCCAGCGTGCACATCGAGGAGATGAGCCGCAATCGCAGTCGCATCGTCGTCACCGAGCTGCCCTACCAGGTGAACAAGACGCGGCTGATCGAGCGCATTGCCGAGTTGGTGCGCGACGGCAAAGTCGAGGGCATCACCGACCTGCGGGACGAGTCGGACCGGCAAGGGATGCGCATCTGCATCGAGATGACGCGCACAGTGGAGCCACGCGAGGTCCTGTCGCAGCTATTCAAGCTGACGCCGATGCAGTCCACGTTTAGTGTAGCCATGCTGGCGCTGGTCGACGGCGAGCCGCGCCTCCTGCCGCTCAAACGCGTGCTGGTTCACTACCTGGAGCACCGCCAGGAGATCATCACCCGGCGCAGCCGCCACCTGTTGGAAAAAGCCAAGCTGCGGGCGCACATCCTGGAAGGGCTGCTCAAGGCGCTGGATTTTATCGATGAAGTGATCGACACAATCCGCCGGTCGCGCACGGCCGAGACGGCGCGCGAAAACCTCATGAAACGCTTCCGCTTCTCCGAGATCCAAGCGCAAGCCATCCTGGACATGCCCCTCAAGCGGCTGGCGGGCCTGGAGCGGAAGAATATCTCTTTCGAGTATCAGGAAAAGCTCAAAGAGATCAAGCACCTGGAAGAGCTGCTGCGCGGCCCGGCCAAGATCCGGGGCGTGATCCGCCAGGATCTGTTGGAGCTCAAAACCAAATACGGCGATGCTCGCCGCACCCAGATCGTCGATCGGGAAATGGGGCATCACACTACCCGGGACCTGGTGGAAGACCAGGATGTCCTGCTCACGCTGTGGGCGGATGGCAGTGTGGTGCGGACGACCGGCACACCGCGTGTCTCCTCCAAAGCGGTGCCGGTGGCCCAGATGTGGGGCAATACGCGCGACGATGTGGCCTTTTTCACGGCTAGCGGCGAGGCGATCATGATCCCGCTCCACCAACTGCCCGGCGACCAGAACACGCCGGTCAGCAATCTGACAGGTCAGGCCACCACTCAAACGCTGGTCAGCGCGTTGGTCCTTCCCGATCCTCCGCAGGGCGAGGAATTGCCCCAGGCTTATTTGACCATGGTCACCCGGGCCGGGCGGATCAAACGCGTTACGCTGGAGGACCTGAAGGCTGCCGCCAGCCGGGGGGTGGTGACGGCTATGGGGGTGGAGGAGGGCGACCAGCTGGCCTGGGTGGCACAGACCGGGGGGCAGAACGAACTCCTGCTGGCGACGCGACAAGGCAAGGCTATCCGTTTCTCCGAGGAGGACGTGAGGCCCATGGGCCTTTCGGCAGTTGGCGTCTGGGCGATCAAGTTGGACAAGGACGATGCCGTAGTGGGTACGGGCCTGGTCCGCGAAGATGCGTGGGTCATCAGCCTGACCGAGCAGGGGTATGCCAAGCGCACGGCCATCAAGAACTTTCCGCTTCAGAAGCGCTATGGC
>Ga0068714_10004343_pt1 | contig 15973 bp, 11 predicted proteins | sample MTBNYHSulfiMetaG_FD_62988 | JGI IMG/M metagenome (GOLD analysis project Ga0068714, IMG submission 62988) | Enrichment culture microbial communities from rom New York Harbor, USA that are MTBE-degrading - MTBE-NYH (New York Harbor Sulfidogenic)... | ecosystem: Environmental > Aquatic > Marine >...
AGGACCGAGCGCGAAACGGTGACCGTGTGCCAGTCCATCGCCGACGGCCCCTCCTCCACGCCCCGCACGAACAGGTGGCAGCCGGTCGCCGCCGCCACACCCGCGGCGAGCTCGCGCAGCCGGTGGAGGGAGACCGCACCCCGGCCGTCCACCCGGCACGGCAGGGTTCCCGCCGCGAGCTCGGGGCCCCGCCCCCTCACGCCGCCCCCTCGCGCTCCCGGGGCGGCCGGTGGCCTTCCCGCCGGTACCGCACCCGCAGCGCCTCGACCACCGGGTCGTCACAGAACACCGCGAGCTCACGGACCACCAGGTCCCTCTCCTGGTGCTCTTCGAGGAAGGAACGGTCCCCCTCGAGGGCCGCGGTGGCGGCCCGAGGCCACAGCTCCCCCTTGCTGGCCAGCACCTGACCGGCCGCCACCTCCTCGATCCAGGTGAAGGTGGAGGAGTGCGACCGCAGTAGGTCCCGGCGCAGCTGCACCCGGTGGCCGAGGACATGGGGCACCAGGGGCAGCAGATCGGACACCTCGACCCGCGACCTTCCAGCCCGCCAGGCCGACGCCTGGGCCAGGCGGAGGAGGCTGTCCAGGGCACGGTGACCGGGGATGGTCTCGAGATGGCTGCAGATTTCGCCGCGAAAGCCGCAGGTGGTGCAGTCCAGGTCGAAGACGGGGTTGAGGAGCGAGCGCTCCTCCTTCACGCAGAGACGGAACGCCTCCACCAGCATGATCGCGTAGAGCTCGGACAGCGCCGGGATCTCCACGCCGCCCACCTCGTTCCAGACACTCTCGAGCCGCTCGACCCCGAGGTGCACAGAGACCCTCTCCTCCAGCGGCACCCAGCTCGGGCGGCAGTTACGACGGCGCGCGGCACCGATCTGGAGCGCCTCCCGCAGGTGCGGGGTCGGCATCATGAAGCCGTAGTCGACCCGGTCGAGGAAAGCGAGGGGCAGCTCCTGGGAGCTCCGGTCGGAAGGGTTGCGGTCGAGGAGGCAGATGAACTCCGGGCTCGCGAACCTCGCCCCCCGGTAGTTCACCTCCCGCTCCGCCAGCAGGGGCAGGAGCGCGTTGTGAAGGGTGCCGCCCGCGCGCTGGATCTCGTTCAAGAACTTGAGCCGGGCGGTCACCAGCGGCTTGGGCCGGATCACCTCCCGCCCGCGCTGCAGCTCTGCCAGGTCGAGGTCGTAGAGCAGGTCGAAGGGGGTGAGGTCCTGGTGGCAGTTGACCAGGGCGAGGTCCGGCGGGAACTCCCCGTCGCTGAAGTAGCCTTCAGCGATCACCCGCGCGAGGGTGGTCTTGCCCGACCCCGGAGGCCCCGAGAGCAGGATCGTCCCATTGGAGACGAGAAGGGCGCTCGCCAGCGCCTCGCGATCCCCCTCGAGCGGGATCTGGACCAGGGAGAAGACCTCCCGTTCCACCGCGGCCACCAGCTCCCCCAGCTGTCCGGAGTCCGTGCACCCAGACGCCACGGCAAGCCGTGTCGTTCGCATCATCCGCACCCCCACCCGGGCCCCTACGGCCAGACCAGGGCCCCTCTACCTGCGATGACGCGAGGGAGGGACTGCCTTTGCAGTCACGTGCACGCTGGCTGGGGAGATCTCGACGCGGGCGAGACGGCGCGCCAGCAGTGGACCCGACGGTGGCGTGGCCGTCCCGGCTTCACGTCATTGCGAGCCCCGCAGGGGCGAAGCAATCCCCCACGGCGTACCTTCGCTCGGGGGATTGCTTCGTCGCTCCGCTCCTCGCAATGACGGGTCTCGTTGAGCCGCCTCACTGCCGCCAGAGAGGCCGCGCGGGCGGGGGACCCCGGCGTCCGGGACACCCAACCGCCATGACCTCGACGCGGGCGGGACGGCGCGCCGCCAGGGAAACGGCGAAGGGGCGCGATCGCTCGCGCCCCTTCGGTGGGCTTGTGGATGAGGTTTCGGGCTACCGGGTCTTGAGGGTCACCGAGCCGGAGAAGCTCGAGGCCTTGACCCTGGGGCCCGAGCCGAGGGAGAACTTCAGCTCCTCGCCCGGGGTGTACTTGCTGGTGCGCTCGGGCGCCGGGCCGAGGTCGCTCGAGATCGAGCCGGAGAAGGTGGAGAGCTCGAAGTCACCGCCGACGCTCGAGGGCACCTCGAGCAGGATCGAGCCGCTCATGGTCTCCAGCTCGACGGTGCCGGCGCCGGACAGGTCGACCGCACAGCGGATGTCCCCGGAGGTGGTGGACAGCTCGGCCCGGCCCAGGGTTCCGGAGGACACGACCACGTCGCCGCTGACGCTCGCCGCTTCCAGCTCGTCGGAGGCCCGGCCCACGGTGACGTTGCCGCTCACCGACGCGAGGTCGGCCCCGGGGGGCGCCTCCTCCACCTCGACGTCGCCGCTCACCGACTGCGCGTCGAGCCCCTCGGGCCGCCCGCTGACGGTGACGTTGCCGCTCACCGACTCGAGGTCGAGACGACCCGTCACGTCGCGGACCTCGACCGAGGCGCTGACCGCCTCCACATGCAGCCGGCTGCCGCTCGGCATCCTGATCTTGAGGTGGGTGTCCTCGGTCTGCCTGACGTTCTGGGGCAGCACCACCTTGACCCGGAGGTTGTCCGGGCCGCCGGTGATCTCGAGCCGCTCGGCGCCGCGCCAGAGGGTGCCGGTGACCTCGAGCTCGCCGTTCGACCAACCGGTCACCTCCACCGAGCCGTCGATGTTCTCCACCGCGACGGTCCCCCCCGGCGTGGCCGGCCGACGCTCGTTGATCGGGGCCTGCGCCCACGTTGCCGCCGCCAGCAGCAGGGCCAGACCGAGCACCAGGGTCGTCTTCGTCTCATGTCGCATGTCCGTGTCCTCCTCGATTCAGGTTTCGTCAGGGAGCCGGGCCGCCCGCTGCAGGAGCTGGATCTCCTGCCGGTAGGCCGCCTGGAGCCGCCGGGCCAGCCCGGGGTCGCCAGGGTGCCGCTCGAGGGCGCCGCCGATGGCCGCGATGGAGTGGTCGATCACCTCGACCGCCTCGAGCACCACCCGCACGGTGCCGTCGGAGAGCGAGGCCCGCCGCTGCTCGAAGGCCGCAAGCAGGGCCGCACGCGCGCGCTCGAGATCCCCCGCCCCGGGGTCGACGGCCGCCAGGGCCAACGGGAGTGGCGTCGGATCGCCTTCACCGCGAGGTCCTGCCAGCATGCCGGTGAGCACCGCCGCGAGCATGGCCGCGGCGGCTGCGCTCCCGAGCCACACCGACCAGGCCGAGCGCCCGCCGGAGCCCCGTTGCGAACCGATCTCGCGGGCGACACCGGGCCACAGGTCTCGGGTCGGGTCGACCGTTCGCGGCAGGGCGGCCACCTGGCGCTGGAGTCGCTGGCCCCGCTCGACCTCGGCACGACAGGCCGGGCAGGCCGCGAGGTGATCCCGCAGGGCGCGCTCGGCGGCGGCCTCGAGCTCGCCGTCGAGCAGCTCGTCGAGCGACGATCGAAACTCGTTGCAGCTCATGGTGACAAAGCCTCCCGCAGCAGCCTCCTGGCCCGGTGGAGCTGCGCCTTGGAAGTCCCGACCGCCATCCCGGCGAGGGCCGCGATCTCCTCGTGCCGGAACCCCTCCACGTCGTGGAGCACGAACACGGTCCGGGCCCGCAGGGGCAACCGGGAGATCGCCCGCTCCAGGTCGACGGCCTCGCCGGTGTGGGGCGCCGTGCACGGGGCCGCCTCGTCCCACCCTTCGACCTCGAGACCCTCGCGCCGGCCCCCGCGCCCCCGCAGGTGGCCGAGGACCACGTTCACCGTCAACCGGTGGAGCCAGGTGGAGAAGGCGCTCGAGCCTCGGAACGAGGCCAGGTTGCGCCAGGCCCGCACGAACGCCTCCTGGGTCAGGTCCTCGGCCAGGGCAGGGTCGCCGGTCATCCGCCGGCAGAGGGCGTGAACCCGCCCCACGTGAAGCCGGTACAGCCCTTCGAAGGCCCCGACCTCCCCCTGGCACGCGCGACGGACCAGCAGCTCGTCGCCGTGGACCGCTCCCGGGGCCGTGACCTCCACCCGCCCCCTACCGCCCGTGCTCGCAATGGTCTCGACCATGGCCTCCATGCCCTCTGAGATGCCGGAACGGCCCCCAGGGTTTAAACGGCGCACTCCACGTTCCACTGTACCGCGCGGGCGGGAATCCGCCCCCCGCCCCATGGGTTGCCCCAGCCGTGCCTGCCGGCAGGCGGGAGTCGATGCGAGGAGTCGAGCCGTGTTCACCTCCGACGCCACCACCCGCGGAGTCAGGGTCTTCGTGACCTCCACCTACGTCCCCGAGCGCTCCGCACCGGCCGAGCGGCGCTGGTTCTTCGCCTACCGGGTGCGGATCTCGAACACCGGGGACGAGACGGTGCAGCTCGTGAACCGGCACTGGGTCATCACCGACGCCGACGGCCACGTCGAGGAGGTGCGCGGCCCCGGCGTGGTGGGGGAGCAGCCGGTTCTCGAGGCGGGGGAGGTGTTCGAGTACACCTCCTTCTGCCCGCTCTCGACCCCCTTCGGGACGATGGAGGGCAGCTACGAGATGGTGACCGAGAAGGGGGAGCGCTTCCTCGCCGCCGTCGCCCCGTTCACCCTCAGCGAGCCGATGGCGGTGCACTGACAGAGGAGCGATCGGCTTTCAGCTGTCAGCTGTCAGCTCCCCCACCCGCCCGAGCTTATCGGGGCAGCAGTGTTCCCTCCTCCCCGTGAGCCTTGCGCGGCGGGCGAGCGTTGGTCGATAATCCGTGGCGATGCCCCCATCCGACGTACCGGACCACGAGCAGCTCGTCGACGCCCTGCGCGACCTCGAGGCCCTGGCAACCCTCGGCGACCGGCATCTGAGACGGCTGTCCTGGGTGGTCGAACAGGAGCCGTTCGCCGCCGAGCAGGTGGTCTACGAGGAGGACTCCGAGGGGACCGACTTCCACGTCGTCGCCTCCGGCGAAGTGGAGGCCCGCCGCAAGACCCCCTTCGGCGAGCAGCGGGTGGCCACCCTGGGGCGTGGAGACCTGGTGGGGGAAATCTCCCTGCTGGACGGCGGCCCCCGGTCGAGCGGCGTGGTGTGCACCCGCGCCGGCGTCCTGCTGCGCTTCGACGCCGGCGGGGTCGCACGCCTCGCGGGCGCCGACCCGGAGCTCGAGGTCGCGCTGCTGCGGGTGTTCTGCCGCTCGCTGGCGGCCAAGATCCGCCAGGCCAACCAGGTCATGAGCGAGATCATGGCGCCCGGTCAGAGCGAGGAGCGCAAGGGCGCCGGGGCGCGGGGCGAGGTCTCCCGCCTCGACGTCGAGACCGCCCGGCGGCTGCTGCGCGCCCATGGCATGGTCAGCTCGGGGCTGGAGGCCCTGAGGTCCTTCGTCGCCGCCCAGCGTTTTTCGGCCGGCGACCCGATCTTCGTCGAGGGCCAGGCGGGTGACACCCTGTACATCGTCGCCGAGGGGCAGGTGCGGATCTCCCGCCGCATCCCGGGACTGGGGGAGGAGGCGATCGCCATCCTCAAGACCGGCGAGGTGTTCGGCGAGATGGCGTGGATCGACTCCAGCCCCCGCTCGGCCGACGCCGTCGCCCACGTCGGCGGCTGCACCGTCCTCGCCATCAGCCGGCAGCTCCTGGACGACACCGTGGCGTCGCCCGGCCCCGACCCCGCCCAGTTCTTGAAGACCCTGTGCCAGGTGCTCTGCCGCCGGCTACGAACCATGAACGACCAGCTGGTCGCCTACCGCACCATCGCCTGGTTCTGACGGGAGCGGTCAGCTGAGCTGCTTGCAGAATTCGGCCGATGAAGCGCGGCAGCGCCCGTGTTCCCGTAGGGGCGCGACATGTCGCGCCCGCGGTCGCGCGACATCTTCCGGCACACGTTCGAGATACCGAACGCTTCGCCGCACATCGCCGGCCGTGTGCGACGACACGGCGGGCGCGGCATGCCGCGCCCCTACGAAGAGCAGCGATCGCCTGCCGGCGTGTGACCTGGATTGTGCAAGAGGCTCGGCTCTCAACTCCCCCGCCCGCCTCTCCTGTGGTCAGCCCTTCGGGCCCTTGAGCTCCATGGCCTTGACCACGAGGTCCACCGCGCCGTCGACCCCGAACGCCGAGGTGTCCACCACCAGGTCGTAGTGGGCGGGGTCGTTGACGTCGGCGTAGAAGTTGCGGCGGACGTAGTCGGCCCGGCCGTGGTCGAGCTCGGCGAGCCGCCGCTCGGCCCCTTTGAGGTCGAGCCCCTCCCGCTCACGGACTCGCCGCATCCGGTCTGCACGCGGCGCCACCACCAGCACCCTCAGGCCCGCCTCGGGCGGGAGCAGGAAGTTGGCGCCGCGGCCGACGAACACCACCTTGCCGTCGTACGCGGCCAGGAGCATCACCTTGCCGAGCATCCCCACGTACGAGGGCTGCTCCACCAGGCGCGGCTCCACCAGGGACAGGATCGCGTCGCGGAACCAGTTGGAGCGGGTCTCGTCCATCAGCTGGAGCATCTTGGGCGACACCTCGAGCTGCTCCGCCAGCTGCTCCACCAGCTCCCGGTCGAGGACCTTGAAGCCGAGCCGCTTCCCCACCAGGTTGGCCACCTCGGCGCCGCCGGAGCCCAGCTGGCGGGAGACGGTGATGAACGGTCCCAGCTTCTTCGACGGCGACCGCTCGGCCGTGGCCCGCCCCAGCACCTCGTCCAGACGCAGCCGGCTCTCGACCCCCGACTCCCTGCTCTTGACCATGGCCGCCCCCTTTCCGCCAGCACCCCGACCCACCGTGCGGGATCAGACGACGCGGCGACACGGGGTGTCTCATCTCCATCATAGGGCCGCTGGGGGACAACGACCAGGGGTCGGGGTGGTATGCTGGCCCCGTCAAACCGAGAGCACGACGGTCGGTCCCGGCCCCGCGCAGCGGGAGACGTTCACACCTGAACCAGAATCGGAGCGGAGGAACGGCAATGGCGAGGAAGACGAGGCAGGCAAAGAGGATCGGATTCGAGACCTTCAACGTGTTCCGCGACCCCAAGACCGGAAAGGTACTGTGCGAGCCCCTCGCGGTGACCCTCAAGCCCAACGACCCCGACGGTTCGGACAGCGTACGGTGGGAGGTCGCCGGGCTCGCCGAGGGGGAGCGGGTGGTGGTCAAGTGGGAGGTCGCCTCTCCCTTTCTCAACCTCGAGGCGATCCCTTCGAAGGAGCCTGGTTCGGTGACCCTGGTCGGCAGCGGCAACACCTGCGAGGGCGGGGTCTTCAAGTTCGGCGTCTACTTCGTCGACGGGAACGGTCACGCGGTCGGGATGGACCCGAAGATCATCAACGACCCGACCCCCCCGATGGTGTACTAGCCGCCCCGCGGCTGACTCCGGGCAGGAGCTCCCGCAGGCTCGGGTCGTCCCACAGGGGTGCGAACCAGGGCAGGTTGAACCAGACCGGCCTGAAACCGGCCGAGAGCGCCTTCTTCGCGCTGGCGAGGGCGGAGCTGTGGTCGCCGACGAGGGCGTAGACGAGGGCCGCGTCGTACAGCGTCTGCGGATCGTCGCCGGAAGCCCGCAGGGCCTCCGTTGCGGCGGCCGCCGCCTCGACCCGGTGACCGAGGTGGGCCAGGCACAGCGCTCGGGTCGCCAGGTCCTCCACGTCGAGGGAGTCCCCGGGCACCAGCGAGAGCGCCTGGCGGTAGGTGTCCGCCGCCTCGACTTCGAGCCCCTCGAGCGACATGGCGTCAGCCAGGTTGAGCAGGATCAGAGGGTGGTCCGGGGCCAGGGCCAGGGCATCCCTGTAGGCGGTTGCGGCCTCGGCGTAACGCCCGAGCAGCAGTCGCGCCGTTCCCAGGTTGGCGAGGTACGCCGGACTCTCGAAACGCGCCACCAGGGCGGCGAACAGCCCTTCCGCACGACCCAGGTCGCCGTGGGCGAGCTCGAGCTGGGCGAGGCGGGCGAGCAGGAATCGGGAGGCGGGCGCGACGCGCAGGCCCTGCTCGAGGTGCTCGCGGGCCTCGTCGACCCTGCCCAGCTGCAGCTCCAGGTCGGCGACCTGCGACGCCACGCTCCACGACAGTCGGTCCTCCGCGAGGGTCCGGTACAGCTCGAGGGCCTGCACCAGCTCGCCTCGCTGTCGAGCGATGCGGGCCCGCAGGATCGTCACGGACGGGTCGCTGGGGTTGAGCGCGACGAGCCGGTCGAGCGCCTGCGCCGCCGCGTCAGAGTCGTTCGAGGCGAGCGCCACCTCGATCTCCGCGTGCAGCGGTCGCGGGTCGGCGGGCGCCACCTCGCGCGCGGCTTTGGCCACCCGTCGTGCCCGCTGCAGCAGCTCGGGCCGACGGGTCGTCTGGTAGAGGTAGCGCAGGTGCGTGACCTCGGTCAGGTACGCCTCGAGGAGTCGAGGCGACCGCTCGCGCAATGCCGACAGCCTGTCCAGCACCTCGGGAACCGAGGCATCCGAGCGGGGGTTCTGCAGGAGCTGATCGAGCCGCAGGTACTCCGCGTAGTCCTCCGGCGACGCCTCGGACACGAACGCCCCCTCGCGCGGTCGGCGGTCGGGGTAGCCCCTCCTCACCTGGGCGGTCACTGCGTCCGCCATCAGCCGGAGCTGCCTCGCCGGAGCCTCGAACACGCCACTGGTCCAGAGCAGACGCCCGTCCGTTCCGGCCAGCCTCCGCAGCACGACCCGGCAGGAGGCGCCGGTGGCGTCGACGGAGGCGGCCAGCACCTCGTCCGCCGCCAACGCGCGCGCGACCGCGACCGGGGTACCGGAGACGGCGTCCACCGCGTCCGGCGACAGCGCCACCAGGCCGTCCAGGCCGACCACGGTCGACAGCAGCGCCTCCCGAACCGCCGCCGCTGCCAGGGCCACGTCCTCGTCGCCCGGGTGGCCGGCGGCGTCGGGCTTCGTCACCGCCACCACCAGCGGCGGCCGCTGCGACAGGTGGCGCCAGCCGACGAGAGCGCCGATCGAGGCCACGGCCACGGCCAGCCCCGCCGCGACCGCCGCCCGCCGGCCGCGAAGCCAGCGGGCCCTCCGCGCCAGGGCGAGCGACCGCGTCTGCACGGTGGCCTCGCCCGCCGACCGCTCGCACTGTGCCCGCAGAACCCAGGCCACCTCGTCCGCGCTGTCCGGCCGGCTGCCGGGCTCCTTGGCGAGGAGGCGCAGGATCAGACGCGACACCGGCGGCGGCACCGAGGGTCTGAGCTCGTGCGGGCTCGGCGGCTCGTGGGCGACGATCCGCCGCATGGTGGCCATCGGGCTGTCCACCGCGAACGGGTGCTCGCCGGTCACCATGCGGTAGAGCAGGGTCCCGAGGGCGAACAGGTCGGAGCGGTGGTCCACCGGCCGCCCCTCCGCCTGCTCCGGCGACATGGCGTGGCAGGTGCCCATGACCACTCCGTCGGCGGTGAGCCCGGCCTGCGCCCCGGAGGGGTCGAGCCGCTTGGCCAGCCCGAAGTCGAGGATCTTGGCCTGACCCGACGGGGTGACCATGATGTTCTCGGCCTTGAGGTCGCGGTGGACGATGCCCCGCTGGTGGGCGGCGTGGAGGCCCTCGGCGACCTGCTGGCCGAGTCGCAGGGCGACCCTGAGGTCGAGGGGGCCGCGGGCGAGGACCTCGGCCAGGGTCTCCCCCTCCACGAACTCCATCACGATGTAACTGCGGTCCCCCTCGGTGACGATGTCGTGGACCTGGGCCACCGCCGCGTGGCTCAAGGCGGCGGCTGCCCGCGCCTCGAGCAGCAGCCGCTCCCGCCGCTCACCCGACAGCTCCCGCCCGGGGAGGACCGCCTTGATCGCCACCCGCCGGTCGAGGCGCTCGTCGTAGGCCGCGTAGACCTCCCCCATGCCGCCGCTGCCGAGCACGTCGTCGATCCGGTAGGGCCCGACCCGTTCGGGTGTCACACGGCCATTGTAGAGCCCGCCGCCGTCATCGGGACGTGTAGAATCACCGCGAACGCGAGGAAAGGAGGCTGACATGGCGAAGAAGGTCGGTGTGATCCTCTCCGGCTGCGGCGTGTACGACGGCGCCGAGATCCACGAGTCGGTGGTCACCCTGCTGGCGCTGGACCGCCACGGCGCCGAGGCGGTGGTCTGCGCCCCGAACACGCCCCAGCTCCACGTGGTCAACCACCTCACCGGCGAGGTGGCCGCGGGGGAGGCCCGCAACGTACTCGTGGAGTCCGCCCGCATCGCGCGGGGCGCGATCCGCGACGTCGCCGACGTCGCCGCCTCGGAGCTCGACGCGCTGATCCTGCCCGGGGGATTCGGCGCCGCCAAGAACCTGTGCGACTTCGCGGTCAAGGGACCCGCCTGCGAGGTGCACCCCGAGGTGGCGCGGCTGGTGCGGGAGGTCCACGCCCAGGGCAAGCCGGTGGCGGCGGTCTGCATCGCCCCGGCGCTGCTGGCCAGGGTGCTGGGCGAGGAGGCACCGGAGCTGACCATCGGCACCGACGCCGGCACCGCCTCCGCGCTCGAGACCATGGGGGCGAGGCACGTGGCCTGCCCGGTGCGGGAGACGGTGGTGGACGAGCGCCGCAAGCTCGTCACCACCCCTGCGTACATGCTGGCCGAGCGGATCTCCGAGGCGGCGGACGGCATCGAGCGGACGGTGGCCAAGCTGCTGGACATGGCGTAGGGGAGAGCTTTCGGCGGTCAGCTCCCCCCACCCGGAGCGCGACAGCGCAACGGGGCGCGACGGCGCCATGACAGGGCTCGCGTATGCCTTCGCGCTGCTCTCGGGCCGGGAGCCTGTGCGCTGCGACCAGGCGCCCGCCGCAGGCGCGGCGAGCCTTCGAGGTTCAGCGTAGGTTGCGCGCCCCAACTCACCATGTCATCCCGAACGCCACCCCGAGCGTCAGCGAGGGGGAGCGGAGGGATCTGCCCCAGCGAAGGGAGCGCCTTCGTTGAGACAGATCCCTTCCCTCGCGTTCGCTCGGGACAGGCCGTCGCTTTGCTCCTCGGGATGACAAGTCGTGTGGGTGCTCCCCCCCGCGCTGCTTTCGGCTCAGAAGTCGGTGTGTTGTGGCGAGAATGTCGTCGACGAGAGCTCGCAATGCGCTGGCAGCAAGATCGTTAGCGTCCTCTGAGTCTCCGCGTCTCTGCGTCTCTGCGTTGAACGGGCGGAGGGGCGGCTCTGCGCCTCCGGGTGGGAGAGTGGCTCTGCGTCTCCTCCTTGCGCCTTTGCGCTCTTGCGTTCCTCCCCTCTCGCGCCTTCGGGGGATCGAGGCCGTCGGGTTGCGGGCAGCCCCCGTGCCGCGCTCTCTTCGGGCTAGAATCGCGGTATGAGCTCCACCCTGTCTCCCTGGTCCCCCGGCTGGCGCGAGGCGGCGTGGCAGCGGGCTGCCGAGGGGTGCCCCTGGGACCTGGTGGTGGTCGGTGGCGGCATCACCGGCGCCGGGATCCTGGCGCTGGCCGCCCGCTCCGGGGTGAGCGTGCTCCTCCTCGAGCAGGGGGACTTCGCCTCCGGCACGTCCTCCCGCTCCTCCAAGCTGGTCCACGGCGGCCTGCGCTACTTGAAGCAGGGGCGGCTCGGCCTGACCCGCGAAAGCGTCGCCGAGCGACAGCGCCTGCTCGAGGTCGCGCCGGGCCTGGTGTCGCCGTTGCCCTTCCTCTACCCCGTGTACGAGGGGGACCGCACGCCACCGTGGGCGGTGGGGCTCGGCCTCACCGTGTACACCCACCTGGCCCCGGGCGCCGGCCGGCACCGCCGGCTCGACCGGGGCGAGCTCGGCGGGCTCCCGTGCCCCCCCCGCCTGGAGGGGCTCCGCGCCGCCTTCCGCTACGGCGACGCGCAGACCGACGACGCCCGGCTGGTGCTGCGGGTGCTCTCGGACGGGCTTGCCGCCGGCGGGGAGCGGGCCGCTGCCCTGAGCTACGCACGGGTGGAGGGCTTGCTCGAGGCCCGCGGGCGGGTGTCGGGGGTGGCGGTCGTCGACCTCCCCAGCACCCGCACCCTCGAGGTCGAGGCGAGGGTCGTGGTCAGCGCCACCGGGGCGTGGGCCGACCGCCTGCGGGCGACCCGCGGTCGCGCACCGCAGCTGCGGCCCCTGCGAGGCTCCCACCTCTACCTGCGCCCCGAGCGGCTGCCGCTGGAGGAGGCCGTCGCCTTCTCCCACCCCGACGACCGCCGGCCGGTCTTCGCCTACCCCTGGGAGGGGGTGACCCTGGTGGGGACCACCGACGTCGACCACCGCCGGCCCCTCGACGAGGAGCCGGCGATCTCGGCGGAGGAGGCCGAGTACCTGCTGCGCGGGTTGCGCACGGTGTTCCCCGACCTCGATCTCGGCCCGGCCGACGTGGTCAGCACCCAGGCCGGGGTGCGGCCGGTGGTGTCGAGCGGGGAGCGCGACCCCTCCGCCGAGAGCCGGGAACACGTGCTGCTGCGCGAGGACGGCCTGGTCACGGTGACCGGCGGCAAGCTGACGACGTTCCGTCCGGTGGCGCTCCAGGCCCTCCGCGCCGTGCGACGCGTCGACCCGGCCCTCCCACCCTGCTGCCGCTCGACCCCGGCGTTGGACCCGGTCCCACCGTCGGCGCCCCCGGACGGCCTCGGCCCCGCGACCTGGGGCCGGCTGGTCGCCCGCCACGGCCGCGCGGCCGCGGCCCTCGCCGAGGCATACCGCGGTCGCCTGGCCCCCGTCGAGGAAACCCCCTACCTCGAGGCCGAGCTCGAGTGGGCGCTCGCACACGAGGCGGTGACTCACCTCTCGGACCTGCTGCTGCGCCGCCTGCGCTGCGGGATTCTCCGCGCCGACGGCGGTGCCGGCCTGCTGCCGGCGCTGGAGGAGCCCTGCCGCCGCCTCCTCGGCTGGGACGAGCGGCAGTGGACCGACGAGGTGGAGGCGTACCGCCGCGAGCTCGCCACCGCGCACGGCCTGCCCGAGGGGTGGGGTTAGCCCGACCCCTTTCCCGGACCTGGGCCTCGTCCACGAACCGGTCCAAGTCCAGGTCCAGGTCCAGGTTCAAGGGGGAAGCCCGCCGAGCGCAAGAGGGCCGGGGAGCCCGACGGCTCCCCGGCCCGTGGAATGCGGTGGGTCGGCCTACTGGATCGACACGTTGTCGACGTAGAACGTGGTGGCCAGCGACGAGTCCTCGGAGGCGTCGAACGCGATCCGATAGTTGGCCAGCGCGCTGGAGGGAACCGTCAACGTGACCAGCTTCCAGCCGGCGTAGGTGGTCTTGTTGCGGTTGCTGTAGGTGGCCAGGGTCGAGACCGTCGTGCCGGAGGTGTTCTTGAGCCGGATCCTGAGGTAGTCGTAGGCGGTCGTGGTGCCCTCAGCGGACGATATCTTGAGGTAGAAACGGAGGGTCTTGGTGGCGCCGTTGAAGCCCGGGATCGCCTGGTAGAAGCTGGTGGAGGTCGTGGTCCCGCGGCCGAGCTGCTGCGCCTTGTAGGTGCCGGCGTAGGCCGAGCCCGAGGTCACCGAGGAGTACGTCGAGAACACCCAGCCGCTGGTCCCCGACTCGAAGCCGCCGTTGGCGACCAGCTCGCCGCCGCCGCCCCCGCTGCCCGTCACCTGGACGGTGTAGGTGCCGGTGGCGTTGGCGGAGTAGCTGGTGCAGTGGATCGTGAGGGTGGCCGCCGACGACGGCGTGTAGACGATCTTGGAGTTGGTGCCGCCGTTGCCGTCGTCGTTGGAGGCCAGCACCGTCGAGCCGTTGAGCAGGTAGAGGTAGGTGTCGAAGGCGGTCGAGTTCATGACGATGGTGTAGGTGGTGCCCGCCACGCCCGAGAAGGTGTAGTTGTCGTAGCGGTAGGTGTTGCCGGTGCGGATGGTGGAGGCACAGTCGGTGGTGGACAGCGAGCCGGTGGTGGCGGCCGCCCCGACCGTGATCGGGCCGTTGTTCGAGGTGCAGCCGCCGGTGACGGTCAGCGACACCGTGGTGGTGCGGGTGAGGCCGCCGCCGGTGCCGGTGACGGTGACGGTGTAGGTGCCGGCGGTGGTCGAGGAGCCGACGGTGATGGTCATGGTCGAGGTGCCGGAGCCGGGCGCCGCGATCGAGCTCGGACTGAAGGCGGCAGTGGCGCCGCTGGGCAGGCCCGAGGCCGACAGGGAGACGGCCGAGCTGAACCCGCCGGAAACCGCGCTGGTGATGGTCGAGGTCCCGGAGGCGCCCTGGCCGATGGAGACCGACGAGGGGGAGGCGGAGAGGGAGAAGCTGGGGGTCGTGCCGCCGCCGTCGGTGAGATTGCCGGAGTACGCCAGCGCGAAGTCCTGGCCGGTCTTGCCGGCGACGTTGACCGCGGTGTTGGCCGAGCTGACCTGGATCGTCCAGGTGCCGGTCGCCGGGCTCGCCACGAACACGTTCTCGACGTTGTTGGCCGTGTCGGTGGTGGAGCCGGGGTTGGCGGTCGACCACGACCCCGTGAACCGGTTGCCGCGGTAGACCGTGCCGGAGGGCGAGGTGACGACCAGGTCGAGGTTGTTCCTCAGCGGGGCAGTCGAGCCCGATGCCGCCTCCGGGTCGGTCCACACCAGGGTGACTTTGAGCGGCACCGTGGTGCTGTTGACGGTGATGGTCCGGCTCGAGCTCTGGCCGGTGGTCAGCCCGGTGGCCGCCTGCTCGACGAACTTGACGGTGCCGCCGGAGGGGCCCTGGACGCTGTTCCTGAGGTTGAGGCGCCCCCAGCCCTGGGCGTAGGTGCCGGTGGAGGTGTTCTCGAAGGTGTAGCCGCTCATGGCGACCGCGCCGTTGATGAGCGCCGCCTTGGCCAGCGCCGGGCTCGGAAAGCTGCCCCCCTGGGTGGCCTTGTAGTACTGGTGGAAGACCGCGGCCGCGCCGGCCACGATCGGGGTGGCCATGGAGGTCCCGGGCATGAGCTCGTAGTTGGGGCCGGTCCAGGTCTGATCCCAGGAGTGGTCGGCCTGGGAGTCGTCGGAGGCGTAGGAGAGCACGTTGGCGCCGGTGGCCACCAGGTCCGGCTTGACCCGGCCCTGGGCAGGGCCGCGGCCGGAGAAGTTGACCACCCGGTTGAGGTTGCCGTCGAAGGTGCCGGGGAAGCCCGAGTCGTAGGTGGAGCCGTAGCTGCCGCAGCGCACGTTGTAGGACGCGCCGACGGTGAGCGCGTTCTTGGCCGTTCCGGGGGCCCCGATGGTCCCCGCGCCGGAGCCGTCGTTGCCGGCCGCGAAGATGACGGCGAGGGGTTGCTGGCCGGTCTGGGTGGTGTCGGCGTCCCGCACCGCCCGGTCGATGGTCGCCGACGCCGAGCTGTAGGTGTAGGTGTTGGTGTAACCCCAGGAGTTGGTCGAGATCTGGGAGCCGTTGTCCTGGCCCCACTTCATCATCGAGTCCTCGGTGGTCTTGCCGGTGGAGCCGGGGTCGAACAGGTTGTTGGAGTTGAGGGTCGCACCGGGCGCCATCCCCTTGGCGCTGGTGAGCGGGGTGGTCAGGTCGCCGCAGCCGGAGGTGTTGGTGGGCGGGGCGACCGAGATCGCCCGGCCGGCGACCGAGCCGGCGGTGTGGGTGCCGTGCGCGTTGTCGGTGGCGGTGTGGTTGCCGGCGGTGGCGGTGACCACCCCGGTCGGGAACGCGGTGACGCCGCCGACGCCGTTGAGGTCGATGCCGCCGTCGTTGTGGTTGACGGCGACGCCCGTGCCGGTGTAACCGCTCGACCAGACGTCCTCGATCGCCAGAACCGTGGACTTGGCGGCGAGGTTGTTGCGCAGCTCCCGCTCGTGGAGGAGCTCGACGTACTGCACGCCGGCCACGTTCTCGAGCACCGTCAGCGCCTCGGGACCGTAGAGCAGGAACTCGTCCGGGTAGCCGAAGCCCGCGTCACCGGCCGGCTCCAGGTAGCGGCTGACCTCCCGCGCGACCTGCCACGACTCCCGGTCGGGGTAGGCCAGGGCGCGGACGACCAGCCGGCCGTCCGGGGAGCGGCGCAGGCCGGCGAGCTCTTCGGCGAGGAGCGCCCCCTGGGCGATGGCGAGGAGGTCCGGGTCGACCCGGGCTTCGCTGGGAACCGGTTGGAAGCCCTTGACCGCTGCGAAGCCGGCGCTGGTCCCGATCGCCGCCAGGTGGTCGAGCGCCGCGGCGGCCCCGCGAACCACCAGGCCGTAGGGGTACG
>Ga0068714_10004344_pt1 | contig 15973 bp, 8 predicted proteins | sample MTBNYHSulfiMetaG_FD_62988 | JGI IMG/M metagenome (GOLD analysis project Ga0068714, IMG submission 62988) | Enrichment culture microbial communities from rom New York Harbor, USA that are MTBE-degrading - MTBE-NYH (New York Harbor Sulfidogenic)... | ecosystem: Environmental > Aquatic > Marine >...
TGCAATGGAAGTAGTATAAGCAGTTCCAAATTCTAAAGCCAGGATAAGACATGATTCCTGGGAACGACTGTAAACCTGCTTAAGAATAAATCCACTCCCTGTTAATGCACGGCACAGGTGTGTGGCCACATTTCCAGCTCCAATACTTATAAATGATCTGAGTGTTTTCATGATTAATTATTGAGAAAGAATAAATGTAGGAAGGAAAAGAGAAAAGTAAAAATATTTCTCTTTCTTTGAAAGAGAAATCAAATTCGGAAGAAAAACAAAAAAGATGTAAGAGTAGTTAATATTATTTAATACAGGGGAGTATGTTATCTTTTAAATTCCTTAATTTTAAGCAATTCCTGACATTTTTCATAATCTTCTTTTTCCTGGTAATATTCAAGAAGCTCCCTGAAGAATTCCGGATTATCGAAATGTGGGTGCATGGAATCAAATTTCAGTTTACCTGAAATGGTCTGATAGAAAAAATTCATTTTTTTATCCTCGTTTATTTCCTCATTTTCTGATTCCGTGTTTTCACCGGCATTAAACAGGTGACCATATTTTTCCATAAACTCGGTTATCTGAAATTGTATTTTAATGAAATCCTTATTCTCATTTAAAAGATCCTTATTATAGGCATTTTTATAGTCCAGTTCATTCTGATCAATCATAGAAGGATCTTGAGACAGCATATTGTTGATTTCATCCTGGTTATACTGGATTTCCTTAATATTCTGTTTAACGTGTCCCTTCAGAATCTTTAATATTTTATTGATCAATCTTTCCATTACAGAACTATTTACTCAAATAGGAACTCAAATTCTGTACCAAATTCAGGTATAAATGTAATTTTATAAACTTAAATGGATAAATAATGTGCAGGTAGATAATGCCCGTTAATCTGTCCATCCGTCGTAAAACACTTCAATCGCAGGTTACTTCTAGTTTCCGGACTGAAGAGTTTTATTTATCAGCGATAGAAATAATGATCTTTAGAATTTATAAGAATTGTCCTCTATAAGTTTTGATGCAATTCTTCTTCTTGTATCTTTTACGTTTATTCCTTTCACCCTGGTCAAAGTATCGATTGCCATGATCAATTCTGGTGCAAGGGCCGGAGCCGCAAATGAATAGATTGCATCATAGGCTGATTTTCTGATAATTTCAGCTGTATCAAAAACATTGACGTCAAGAATATCTCTGTATATAAATTTATCTCCATTCAGCATTTCCATCTTTGCCACTCTCAGGGCCAATGATTCTGATATATAAGTCTCCATCATCATATCAGCAATATTGTTCAGAACCTCCTGTTCGTTTATCAGGTTTTTTTCAAATTGTTTGACAACACCATGTATACAAATCAGAATCGCTTTTTTGAAATTACCGATATATCTTTGTTTCTCAGCAAAATAGGTTTCGTCAGGAACATCATCAGCAGCTATATTTTTTAAATCTTTAAACAGAATCTCAGCTTTTCCGAAAAGGTCAAAATCCCCCTTCATTGCGCGTTTCATTGCCGTATCAACAACAAGAAGGCGGTTAATTTCGTTGGTCCCTTCGAATATCCTGTTGATTCTTGAATCGCGGTATCCTCTTTCGACATCCATCTCAGCCGAATATCCCATACCACCATGAATCTGGACAGCTTCGTCGGCAATGAAGTCGAGCATTTCCGATCCATAAACTTTCATGATAGCAGCTTCAACAGCATAATGACTGATAGCAGCGATTGTTGCTCTTCCGGTATCACCGCAATCTTCCTTCAGCTTGTCGATCATATCATCAATATCCTTACTTACCCTGTATGCTGCTGATTCTGAAGCAAATAGCCTGACAACCTGGGCTGCAAGTTTATGTTTTATCGCTCCGAAAGATGAGATCAGAACACCGAATTGTTTACGTTCGTTAGCATATCTGACAGAATCTGTAACAGCTTTTTTAGCTGCTCCAAGCACATTAGCCCCAAGTTTCAGTCTTCCCATGTGCAGGATGCTAAGTGCCACCCGATAGCCTTCTCCCCTTTTACCAAGAAGATTCTCTACGGGAACCTTTACATCATTATAATAAATTTGAGCTGTTGATGATCCTTTAATACCCATTTTATGTTCATCAGGTCCCACAACCACACCTGGAAAATTTCGTTCCACGATAAAAGCGCTTAAAACCCTGTCGTTATCAATCTTTGCAAAAACCACCTGTGTATCGGCAAAACCGGCATTTGTTATCCACATTTTCTGGCCATTCAGGATATAGTACTTTCCGTCTTCAGATAGCTTTGCATTTGCTTTCCCTGCATTGGCATCACTTCCGGCACCCGGTTCCGTCAGACAGTATGCACCAAGCAACTCTCCCGTTGCGAGTTTTGTTACATACCTCTCACGTTGGTCCTTGTTTCCATAATACAATATAGGTAAGGTACCAATACCACAGTGGGCCATAAAGGCAACCGAGAAAGAATAACCTGCACCAATGGTATCTGCCACCAGCATCTGTGTAAGGAAAGATTGTCCAAAACCACCGAATTCTTCAGGAACAGAAATCCCCATTAAACCCAGTTCTCCCGATTTCTTAAGAATGCTTTTCATGAGTTCCCTGTCGCCTTTCTCCAGATCAGTCATATTCGGATAGACTTCCGCTTCAAGAAAATCTCTGCATGTCTGAGCTATCATGAGCTGCTCTTCATTAAACTCTTCAGGTATAAAAACATCTTTCGGATCTATTTCAGATACAAGAAATTCTCCGCTTTTCAAGAGTTTTCTGTTTTCCATTTTTCGTTTATTAAATTTTATAATTTACTAAATACCAAGTGATTGAGCAACTAGCTCTGCAATATCATAGTTCTTGATCTCTTCTTCTTTGTTCTTGTATTTCAGTCCATCGGTCATCATTGTCATGCAAAATGGACATGCTGTAGCAATTACGGAGGCCCCGGTTCCCAGGGCTTCTTCAGTCCTCTCAATGAATATCTCCCTGTCTCCTTTTTCAGCTTCCTTAAACATCTGTGCGCCGCCGGCACCACAGCAAAGGGCAAAACTCCTGTTCCTTGGCATTTCCTTTATACTGCCGCCAAGTTTTTCAAGTATGGAACGGGGTTCATCGTAAATATCATTAGCTCTGCCAAGGTAACAGGGATCATGGTAGGTAAGCTTAACACTCTTCAAACTGTAGTTACCTGACTCAAGTTTCCCTTCTTTAGCAAAGTCATTGAGAAGCTGAAGATAACTTATTACTTCAAAGTGCCCGTCAAGGTCGGGATATTCATTTTTAAAAACATTGTAACAATGAGGGCATACTGTTATTATTTTCCTTACATCATAAGCTTTAAGTGTAGAGATCACCTGTATGGCCTGCATCTGGTAAAGCATCTCATTACCAGCCCGGCGTGCGGGATCTCCTGTACAGGATTCTTCTTTTCCGAGAACTGCATAACTCACTTTAAAATAGGCCAGGATTTTGGCAAAGGCTCTGACAACCTTTTTATACCTGTCGTCAAAAGCGCCTGCGCAGCCTACCCATAACAAGTATTCCGCTTTTTTTCCTTTTGCCATGAGGTCTGACATTAAGGGTATTTCCAAATCTTTTGCCCAGAGCAGACGATCATCAGCTGAATATTGCCATGGAGCACCATTATTCTCAATATTATTAAATACTCCTTTCAGTTCTCCCGGAGCTGAAGCTTCTTCCAGAACCAGATACCTGCGCATATCAATGATCAGGGAGGGATGATTGATATTTATCGGGCACTCCTTTGCACATGCGTTACATGTTGTGCATGCCCAGAGCTCCTCTTCGGAAATATAATCCCTTAAAAGGGATCTGCCATCGCTAAACTCCCTTCCGTTTTTAACCATCAGAGGACCCTTCTCCTTCATTCTTGCCCGAAGGTCCATCATTATTTTCCTGGGTGACAATTTCTTGCCGGTAATATTCGCCGGGCAAACCGCAGTGCATCTTCCGCACTCGGTACATGACAATGAATCAAGGTAATGTTTCCAGCTTGCATCTTCAGCATCTTTTACCCCAAACCTTTCGACTGGTGCCACTGACGTGGGATCAGAATATGTATTGGCCGGATCAAGCATAAGCCTGACCTCTCTTGTAATACTTTCCATATTATCAAGTTTACCGAGTGGCTCAAGCCTGGACAAGAATACATTGGGTACCGACATGAATACATGGAAATGCTTTGAATACGGCAAATAATTGGCAAAGAAGAAAATCAGAAGAATATGCGTCCACCATGATGTTTCATAAATTATTTTATAGCTTTCATCACTTAAATCCCTGAAGAAATTTATCAGAATTCCCGCCACAGGGTAAATTCCTTCAATAATACTGCCAGTATTTTTCATATATCCCAGGTATCCTATGTTCATCGCCATAAGGGAGATCATTAATAAAAGTATCAGTGAAAGGGCAATATTGGCATCGATATGCGATCTTTTCCTCATTTCAATTCCTTCAAACCTTTTAACAATGAAGAAGATACGGCGTGAAAGAAAAATGATTGCCGATATAGCTACAAGTAATGCAAAAATATCTCCTGAAGCCATCAGAATATCATAAAAAAGATCCAGGACTTTAAGGACTTTCTCTGATCCCGTTAAACCATCGATGACCATTTCGATGCTACCTATGAGAATCACACAGAAACCCCAGAAGACCAGTGCATGAAAAAAACCAATAATCGGACGCCGGAAGATTTTTGTTTGTCCGAAGGCTACCCGCATCATTATCCCGAATCTCTTTCTGAAATCTTTTATTTTAAAGGCAGGTCTGGTGAGCCTGAGATATCCAATAAGCCTGCTGATGGTATAAAAAAATACCCCAAAGGTTAACAGAAGAGCCAATAAAAAAATGATCTGTTTTGTTATCATCCGGATTAATCAATTATTGATCAAAGATATCTGGTTATCAAATAAAAATAAACCTTTGTGCTCAGCAGTTAAAATTTATTTTTTTAACCACATGGAATACAAAGGTTGGTCATTAAGTACATAAATGAGACTAATTCTTTTTCTCTTTGAGAGCTTCAATAAGTTTCGGCAATATTTTCATTGCATCGCCGACCATGCCATACTGGGCTACTTCAAAAATGGGTGCATCTTTGTCTGTGTTTATTGCTACGATGAACTTCGATGAACTGATACCTGCAAGGTGTTGGGTTGCACCTGAAATGCCGACAGCAATATACAGGTTCGGTGCAATTATTTTTCCGGTTTGTCCTGTATGTTCTTCATGCGGTCGCCATCCTTCATCTGATACAGGGCGCGAACATGCAGTAGCTGCATCAAGTAATCCGGCAAATTCAACCAGTGGCCCCCAGTTATCTGGGGATTTCATTCCTCTTCCACCGGAAACAACGATATCAGCATCTGTCAGCAGTATTTTTCCGCTCTGTCTCTGAACATCCAGTAGCTTTGTTTTCATTATAGAACTGTCAAGACCAATATCTGACTTTTCAATTGTTGCATTATCAGTTGTAAAAATAAGGTCAAAAGAATTCTGAGCAAGAGTAATGATTTTGATATCAGATTTCATGATAACATGTGCAAAAGCATTTCCCGAATAAGCTTTTTTATAAACAATAAATGGTTCAATGCTCAGAGGAAGTTTACTGACACCTGATCCCACACCGGCTTTCAACTTTACAGAAAGACGGGGCACAATGGTTTTTCCCGTATTGTTATTGGACACAATAATCACTTGTGCATTTTCTTTCAAAGCCACTTCTGAGATTACAGCTGCATATGCCTGGCTGTCAAGTATTGCGAGTAATTCATTTTCAATAGTAAGTATTTTGTTTGCTCCATAATTTCCAATTTTTTTTAGTTCGGATTCTTCAACTTTCCCAATCGAAAGTGCAGTAAGTGAAGTCTGCATCATTTTTGCAACTTCAGAGGCATAGGAAACAAGTTCAAATGTTAATTTCTTGAATTTTCCTTCCCAGTTTTCGGTATAGACTAATACTGCCATAAAATGAGTTTCAGATAATTATTAATTAAATCACTTTTGCTTCATTTTGAAGGAGATCTATCAGCTGTGCAGGGTTTTCCACATCAATGAATTTACATGCTGAGCGTGGAACTGGTTTCTCGAAGACTTGGATATGAGTGAGTGGTTCGACAGGTACCGGTTCGAATGTTTTTATTGGCTTGGACCTGGCAAGCATGATACCTCGCATTGCAGCAATTCTAGGTTCTTTAGCTATACCTTTCTGCACGATTGCAACAAATGGAACGGGAACTGAGACAATCTCTTTACCTCCGTCTATTTCACGTGTCAGTACCGGAGAGCCATTCTCTATCCTTATATTTGAAACTGCAGATACGGAAGGTATGCAAAGGAACTCAGCGATCATGCCTCCCACGAGAGATCCGTTATAATCGCTTGATTCTATGCCACACATGATGATATCATAATGTTCCTTTTTAATCACTTCCGCCAGCTGGGCTGCAACAAAATATGCATCTGACGATTCAGCATTAACTCTTACTGCATCGTCAGCCCCGATAGCAAGAGCTTTACGGATGGTAGGTTCGGAAGAAACAATCCCCACATGTGCAACAGTGACAGTTTTTACACCTGAGGAGGGATCATCTTTCATTTCAAGTGCACGGGTAAGTGAAAGCTCATCCCATGGATTAATGATCCATTGTATACCTGTTGTGTCAATTGAGGTATTTCCTTCGCCAAATTTGATTTTTGTTGTTGTGTCGGGAACATTGCTGATACATACAAGGATCTTCATTTGTATATAATTAATTTAGAGTAGTTTACTGATATCCAAAATAAAATTAGTCTATCTCACAGGCGTCAAATATAATAATTAATGTTTCACTATCAAATCATCAGGAAATCAGTCCCGGCGTAAAAGTGTTAATCTGATAACTGAATTTCTGCTCATCCATCCGGAAAATTATGCCTGGGCAGTTGGTCCACCAAAGTTCAACGGGATTACTGGCCCCCCTGATCCTTCAATATTTTTTATGGGACCATGGGCTGTTTCATATTTGGCAATATTGTCTTTTATAGCAGCCATTAATCTTTTAGCATGTTCAGGAGTCAGGATAATCCTTGATTTGACCTGTGCTTTCGGTACTCCCGGCATAATTCGTACAAAATCTATGATGAACTCGGCAGATGAATGAGTAATTATTGCCAGATTTGAATAGATACCCTGGGCAATTTCATCACTCAACTCAATATTGATCTGTCCGATATTTGTTTTTTGTTCTTCCATAGGAATGAATTTTTATGAATTATTCATCAGTTTCCTCAGCTGAAACGCTCACTGCAGATCCAGATTTAAGTTTTTCATATTCCTCCCTTGATCCAACCACAAGATTCTGATAGGGACGAGTTCCTGTTCCTGCAGGAATCAGGTGCCCTACGATCACATTTTCTTTCAAACCAACAAGAAAGTCGACTTTACCATAAATCGCGGCTTCATTCAGAACTTTAGTGGTTTCCTGGAATGAAGCTGCTGAGAACCAGCTTTGTGTTTGCAATGCTGCTCTGGTAATACCCTGTAATATCTGGCTGGATGTAGCAGGTACAGCATCACGGGCATCTATGAGTCTCAAATCCTTGCGGCGAAGTATAGAGTTCTCATCCCTGAGTTTGCGTGATGTGATTATCTGGCCGGGATAAAGGCCCTGTGTATCCCCGGGATCATTTACAACTTTTTTACCAAAAATCCAGTCATTCTCATCCATAAATTCCCATTTATCAACAATCTGTTTTTCAAGGAATTTAGTATCTCCCGGATCCACGATTTCAACCTTGCGCATCATTTGCCGAACGATAATCTCAAAATGTTTATCATTTATTTTCACTCCCTGCAAACGATAAACCTCCTGGACCTCGTTAACGATATATTCCTGTACTTTTGTGGGTCCTTTAATTGCGAGAATATCTGAAGGGGTAACTGCTCCATCAGAAAGCGGTGTGCCAGCTCTGACGTAGTCATTTTCCTGAACAAGAATTTGTTTTGATAAGGGAACCAGATACTTTTTAACTTCACCGGTTTTCGATTGGATAATAATTTCCCTGTTACCCCTCTTAACCTTACCAAATGTCACCTCACCATCTATTTCAGACACAACAGCCGGATTGGATGGGTTCCTTGCCTCAAATAACTCGGTTACCCTTGGCAAACCACCAGTGATATCACCGGATTTCCCAACGGCTCTTGGTATTTTTACCAGTATGTCCCCGGCATTTACTTTGTCTCCCTCATTCACGGATATATGTGCTCCAACCGGAAGGTTGTATGATTTCAGCACTTCATTTGATTTATTTACTATCCGAATTCCTGGATTTTTGGTTTTATCCCTTGTTTCAATGATGACTTTCTCACGGTAACCGGTTTGTTCATCGCTTTCTTCACGATAGGTAAGACCGTCCACCACATGTTCGAAGGAAATAAATCCATCTACCTCAGTAATAATCACCGCATTATATGGATCCCACTCACAAATAAGTGTACCTTTTTTAATTTCGGACCCGGATTTGATATAAAGATTAGAACCGTAGGGAATATTATGAGTTGTAAGTACGATCCCTGTATTTTTATCTACGATCCTGATCTCAGCGAGACGACCTATTACTATATCTGATTTTTTACCGGTTTCAGGATCTGTTTTTTCCACTGTTCTCAATTCCTCTATTTCAGCAACCCCATCATATTTTGAAATTAAATTGGATTCGAATGTAATATTTGAGGCTGTGCCTCCCACGTGGAATGTACGTAAGGTAAGCTGAGTTCCGGGTTCACCAATGGATTGGGCCGCAATAACTCCAACTGCCTCACCTATCTGAACCATATTACCTGTAGCAAGATTACGTCCGTAGCATTTTGCACAAACACCTTTTTTAGATTCACAGGTCAACACAGAACGTATTTCCACTTGTTCAATGGGTGAATCTTCGATCATCTGTGCGATAGCTTCAGTGATTTCCTCCCCTGCTCCGATAATCATATTGCCTGTTAAGGGGTGATATACCCTGTGAACTGTAGTTCTTCCGAGAATGCGTTCAAATAATGTTTCAACGATTTCCTCATTTTTCTTGATAGCAGTGGCCACCAAACCCCTGAGGGTACCACAGTCATGTTCTGTAATAATCACATCCTGGGATACATCAACAAGCCGCCGTGTCAGATATCCGGCATCTGCTGTTTTGAGTGCTGTATCTGCAAGACCTTTTCTTGCTCCGTGGGTTGAAATAAAGTATTCAAGGACAGATAATCCTTCCTTAAAGTTTGAAAGAATGGGGTTCTCAATAATTTCTGAACCGGTAGACCCCGATTTCTGTGGTTTTGCCATAAGACCCCGCATCCCTGAAAGCTGACGAATCTGTTCTTTTGAACCACGGGCACCTGAGTCCAGCATCATATAAACAGGATTAAATCCCTGGTTATTAGCGCTTAACTGCTTCATGAGTATCTGGGTCAGTTTAGCATTTGTATGCGTCCAGATATCTATGATCTGGTTATAGCGTTCATTATTGGTAATGAATCCATCATTATAATTGGAAAGTACTTCATCAACCTGTTTGTATCCTTCATTGACCAGCACTTCTTTCTCTTCAGGTACAATTACATCATCAAGGTTAAATGACAATCCTCCCTTGAAGGCTATCTGAAATCCCAGGTTTTTAATATCATCCAGAAACTTGGCTGTTTGTGCAGTACCTGATTTTTTAAGTACGTTTCCTATGATATCCCTGAGGGATTTTTTGGTCAGTATTTCATTCAGGAATCCTATTTCTCTGGGGACAAACTCATTAAATAAAACACGTCCAACGGTAGTCTCAATGATTTGAAAACTCTCTACTTCATTATCAAAAACAGGAATTTTGACTTTGATGATTGCATGGAGATCCACCTTTTTCTCGTTATAGGCAATAATAACTTCTTCAGGAGAATAAAAGATTGAACCCTCACCTTTCACCGGGTGTGAGTCAGTACTCTTACGAGCTTTGGTAATATAATAAAGACCAAGGACCATGTCCTGTGAAGGTACAGTAATTGGAGCACCATTTGCAGGATTCAGGATATTATGTGAAGCCAGCATAAGTATCTGTGCCTCCAGGATGGCAGCATTTCCCAGGGGAAGGTGAACCGCCATCTGGTCACCATCAAAGTCAGCGTTAAAAGCCGTACAAACGAGGGGGTGTAACTGAATTGCTTTTCCCTCGATAAGTTTAGGCTGAAAAGCCTGGATCCCCAACCTATGCAAAGTGGGTGCACGGTTAAGAAGAACAGGGTGTCCTTTCAAAACATTCTCAAGGATATCCCACACAACCGGGTCCTTTCTGTCAACAATTTTTTTGGCTGATTTGACAGTTTTCACGATTCCTCTTTCAATAAGTTTCCGGATAATGAAGGGCTTATAAAGTTCGGCAGCCATATCTTTGGGCAGACCACATTCATATAGTTGTAATTCAGGTCCGACCACAATAACAGAACGGGCTGAATAATCAACCCTCTTGCCCAGTAGGTTTTGGCGGAACCTTCCCTGCTTCCCTTTCAGACTGTCACTCAGAGATTTTAAAGGTCTGTTGGCGTCAGTCTTGACCGCATTAGCTTTACGGGAATTATCAAATAAAGAATCAACAGCTTCCTGAAGCATTCGTTTTTCATTCCTGAGTATTACTTCAGGAGCCTTAATTTCTATAAGCCTTTTTAATCTGTTATTTCTGATTATCACTCTTCGATAAAGATCGTTCAGATCACTGGTTGCAAAACGTCCTCCATCCAGGGGCACCAGAGGCCTTAATTCAGGGGGAATTACAGGGACAACCTTTACGATCATCCATTCAGGCCGATTAACTCCTTTAGATTCGCGGAATGCTTCGACTACCTGAAGCCTTTTAAGGGCTTCATTTTTTCTTTGCTGAGATGTTTCATTTCCTGCTTTATGCCGCAATTCATAGGAGAGCTTATCAAGATCCATTCTTCGCAGAAGATCAAATAAAGCTTCTGCTCCCATACCTGCTACAAACTTATCTGGGTGATCATCTTCCAGGTACTGGTTTTCCTTGGGAAGAGAATCTATGATATCGAGGTATTCTTCTTCAGTGAGAAAATCAAGGTAATTCACCCCATCTTCCTGTTTAATCCCCGGATTAATGACAACATATCTCTCATAATAAATGATCGCATCCAGTTTTTTTGTTGGTAAACCAAGGAGATACCCAATTTTATTAGGTAAAGAACGAAAGTACCAGATATGAGCGACAGGCACTACCAATGAGATATGTCCCATTCTTTCACGCCGTACTTTTTTCTCAGTTACTTCAACACCACAACGGTCACATACAATTCCTTTATAACGGATCCTTTTATATTTACCGCAATGACATTCATAATCTTTTACTGGTCCGAAAATCCTTTCACAGAATAATCCGTCCCTTTCAGGTTTATAGGTTCTATAATTAATGGTTTCAGGTTTTAAAACCTCTCCACTCGAACGTTCCAGGACTTCTTCCGGTGATGCAAGACCGATAGTGATCTTATTAAAACTTGATTTAACCTTACTATCCCTTCTGAATGACATATGTTAAAAAATTAAATAGTTAGCATTACATTAAAATACAGGGTGTACTTACCCTTTAAATCAGATGAGATTGACACTCAGTCCGAGTCCCCTTAATTCATGTAACAGCACATTAAGGGATTCCGGTATTCCCGGAATTGGCATTGGTTCACCTTTAACAATAGATTCATAGGCTTTAGCCCGACCTATCACATCATCGGATTTAACGGTCAATATTTCCTGGAGTATATTGGCAGCTCCAAAAGCCTCCAATGCCCAAACTTCCATTTCCCCGAATCTCTGACCGCCAAATTGGGCCTTACCACCAAGTGGCTGCTGGGTTATGAGAGAGTATGGCCCGATAGAGCGGGCATGCATTTTATCTTCAACCATATGTCCGAGTTTAAGCATATATATCATACCAACAGTTGCAGGCTGATCAAATGGTTCACCTGTACCCCCGTCGTACAAATTAGTCTTGCCAAACTTGGGCAGATAGGCTTTTGATGTATACTCGTTGATCTGGGAGATCTTGGCACCATCAAAGATCGGAGATGCAAATTTCAATCCAAGTTTATCTCCGGCCCAACCGAGAACTGTCTCATAAATCTGACCCAGATTCATTCGTGATGGAACTCCAAGTGGATTCAATACGATATCCACAGGTGTTCCGTCCTTGAGGAATGGCATATCTTCTGAGCGGACAATTTTCGCAACTATACCTTTATTTCCGTGCCGACCGGCCAGCTTATCACCCACTGTTATCTTTCTTTTTTTGGCAATATAAACCTTGGCCAGACGAATTATTCCCGTCGGGAGTTCATCCCCGATTGTAATATTATATTTTTTACGCTTATAAATACCGTCAAGCTCCTTAAACTTAATCAGATAATTATGCAGGAGCAATTTAATGGTATCATTTTTATCCTTATCGGTTGTCCATTTATTTGGATTGACAAAGTTAAAATCAACATCCTGTAAAACTTTCTGTGTAAACTTATTTCCTTTCTGAATTACATCAACTCCATAATAATCTTTAACTCCCTGTGAAGTTTTCCCATTCACGAGAATAAACAACTTATCTATGAGTTTATTCTTAAGTTCTTCCGAATTCCGCTTGAATTCGTCCTCGATTTTATCAAGAATAGGTTTTGTGGAGATCTTGGTTTTCCTGTCTTTTATTGACCGGGAAAAGAGTTTTTTATCAATAACAACACCATATAAGGAGGGGCCTGCTTTCAACGAAGCATCCTTAACATCACCGGCTTTGTCACCAAAAATTGCACGGAGCAGTTTTTCTTCCGGTGAGGGATCTGATTCACCTTTAGGAGTAATTTTACCGATCAATATATCACCAGGTTTAACTTCGGCACCAATTCGTATCAGGCCGTTTTCATCCAGGTTTTTAGTCGCATCCTCACTCACATTGGGGATATCAGAAGTTAGTTCTTCGAGGCCTCTTTTTGTATCCCTGACCTCGAGCAGATATTCATCAATATGAATAGATGTAAAGGTATCCTCCCGGACAAGTTTTTCTGAAATTACAATAGCATCCTCAAAATTATATCCTTTCCACGGCATGAATGCAACCATGAGATTTCTGCCAAGCGCAAGTTCGCCCCTTTGTGTTGCATAACCTTCAGTCAGAATCTCATTTTTTTTGACCTTCTGTCCTTTTTCGACAATCGGGCTGAGATTGATGCATGTATTCTGATTGGTTTTCTTGAATTTCGGAAGCTTATATTGTTTAATGTCGTCATCGAAGCTTACAAATTTCTCTTCGTCGCTACGGGAATACTTGATCACTATTTCATTTGCATCGACAAACTCGACGATTCCATCACCTTCGGCCACAATCTGAAGTCGTGAATCTTCAATAACCACACCTTCGATACCAGTTCCGACAATCGGGGCTTCAGGGGCTATCAGAGGAACAGCCTGCCTCATCATATTTGATCCCATCAAAGCCCTGTTAGCGTCATCATGCTCAAGGAAAGGTATCAATGACGCTGCAATAGAAGCAATCTGATTAGGAGCCACATCCATAAGATTGACAGATTCCCTGTCAGATATAGGAAAGTCTCCATTGAACCTGGCTTTGACTTTAGGATTCTCAAAATCTCCAGCATCGGTTAATGGTGCATTTGCCTGGGCGATAATATGTTCTTCTTCCTCTTCTGCTGTGAGATACATAATGCCTACAGTGTTGAAATTAACTTTACCGTTTTCAACCACCCTGTATGGAGTTTCAATAAAACCCAGATCATTGATTTTAGCATAGACGCATAATGAACTGATCAGCCCAATATTCGGTCCTTCGGGAGTTTCTATTGGGCACAGGCGTCCATAATGTGTATAATGAACGTCTCTGACTTCAAAACCTGCTCTTTCCCTTGAGAGACCGCCCGGACCGAGTGCTGAAAGACGCCGCTTATGGGTCAACTCTGATAATGGATTGGTCTGATCCATAAATTGTGAAAGCTGGTTTGTCCCAAAGAATGAATTAATAACAGAAGAAAGTGTTTTTGAATTGATCAGATCAATTGGGGTAAAGACCTCATTATCTCTTACGTTCATCCTTTCCCTGATAGTTCTGGCCATCCTGGCAAGACCAACTGAAAACTGGTTCATGAGTTGTTCACCGACAGTTCTCACTCTCCTGTTGCTCAGGTGGTCAATATCATCAACATCACTTTTCGAATTTATGAGCTTAATGAGATACTTGATGATCTCGATAATATCCTCCCTGGTAAGTACTTTGGTGTCTATATTGATTTCAAGATTGAGCTTTTTATTGAGCCGGTAACGACCAACTTCACCAAGGTCATATCTTTTATCCGAAAAGAATAATTTGTCAATAACATCACGTGCCGTAGACTCATCAGGCGGTTCTGAATTCCTCAACTGACGATAGATATGCAAAACAGCTTCTTTCTCTGAATTACAGGGATCTTTCTGAAGTGTATTGTAGATAATGGAAAAATCGGAAAGATTCACATCCTCTTTATGAAGAAGAATAGTTTTGGCTCCTGAATCCACGATCATGTCGATATGTTCATTCTGAAGAATGGTTTCCCTGTCAATAATCACTTCATTCCTTTCAATAGAAACCACTTCACCTGTATCTTCATCGACGAAGTCTTCAATCCATGTTTTTAACACACGTGCTGCCAGTTTACGTCCAACAACCTTTTTAAGGCCAGTCTTGGATACTTTAATTTCATCCGCAAGATTGAAAATTTCAAGTATATCTTTATCACTTTCAAAGCCTATTGCCCTTAGAAGAGTTGTTACGGGCAATTTTTTCTTTCTATCGATGTAAGCATACATTACATCGTTAATATCGGTAGCAAACTCAATCCATGATCCTTTAAAGGGTATTATTCTTGCAGAATAAAGCTTTGTTCCATTAGCATGAAGGCTCTGACCGAAGAAAACACCTGGAGATCTGTGCAATTGAGATACCACTACCCTTTCAGCACCATTGATTATAAAGACACCTCTTGATGTCATATAAGGGACGGTTCCAAGATAAACATCCTGAATAACTGTATCAAAATCCTCGTGTTCAGGGTCAGTACAATAAAGTTTAAGTTTTGCCTTAAGAGGTACGCTATAAGTCAGACCTCTTTCAATACATTCATCAATTGAATAGCGTGGAGGGTCAATATAATAGTCAATAAATTCCAGTACGAAATTATTTCTGGTATCTGAAATGGGGAAATTTTCCTGGAAAACCTTAAAAAGACCTTCTTTTTTTCTATTTTCAGGAGTTGTTTCAAGTTGAAAAAAATCTCTGAACGATTTTAGTTGTACTTCCAGAAAATCAGGATAATTCATCTGATTTTTATTGGAAGAAAAGTTAATCCGTTGAACTGACTTTAAATTAAACATTTATTAAAATGGATTAAATTGAACTTAAACTACAATTGCGCCAAAAGGTTCAGGATCCCGATCATGACGGATAAGCCGCTAATGGAATAAGATCCTAAACCCTGGAAGAGTAAAGAGATATCAACTTATTTAAGTTCAACTTCTGCTCCAGCTTCTAATAATTGTGATTTAATTGATTCTGCTTCTTCTTTAGAAACTCCTTCTTTAACTGGTGCCGGAGCAGCGTCAACTACTGCTTTTGCCTCTTTCAGACCAAGACCTGTTAATTCCTTAACAAGTTTAACGATCTGTAGTTTTGCCCCGCCAGGGGATTTCAGAATGACATCAAAAGTATTTTTTTCAACAGCTACAGCAGCTTCTTCTCCAGCAACAGGACTGGCAACAGAGACTTGTGCTGCAGCAGGTTCTATTCCATACTTATCTTTTAGTATTGTAAGTAATTCATTTACTTCTTTAACAGTTAATTCAACTAACTGACCTGCAAGTGCATTAATGTCTGCCATTTTATTAAATTTAATAGATGTTATTAATTTCCTTTTTCTGAT
>Ga0068714_10004346_pt1 | contig 15971 bp, 16 predicted proteins | sample MTBNYHSulfiMetaG_FD_62988 | JGI IMG/M metagenome (GOLD analysis project Ga0068714, IMG submission 62988) | Enrichment culture microbial communities from rom New York Harbor, USA that are MTBE-degrading - MTBE-NYH (New York Harbor Sulfidogenic)... | ecosystem: Environmental > Aquatic > Marine >...
GGAGAGGCTGCCGGCGCCGCCGTCGCCCAGGCGGAGGTGGGCGCGCGGGCTCGGAGAGCGGCCGTAGGGCGTACAATCGCCGCCTACAACCTGTGCCTTGGCATGGGCCGGTCGGCAGGGCCGTACATCGGAGGGCGGCTGTATACGGTTGACCCGCGGCTCCCGTTTGCCACAACGGCCGTCGGGGCGGTGTTAGCGGCGTTTCTGGCGGGACCTGTGCTGGGGCATAAGAGGCGGTGGGCTTCGGTCTCGCCAGGGGCCGCCCGGACGCAGGACGATTGCCCATAGGCCGCGGGAACCGGCCACCTGATCATTGACAGGACAGAAGGTGATGCTTTGGTGGACCTGTTTGAGGCACTGCTTGCCAGGCACTCGGTGCGTAGCTTCGAGGGTGGAGAGCTGCCTTCTGAGGACCTCTCCCGGATGCTCGAGGCCGCCCAGCACGCTCCGTCGGCGGGCAATGGCCAGCCTTGGCGGTTTCTAGTTCTCCGCGACCGCAAGCGAAGGCAGGTTCTCTCCGAGGAAACCATATTTCACGTTGTTAGGGACCTCGAGCGGCGCGGGCATCCTCCCGAGACGGTGGAAAAGTGGAGGGGCTTTGCCTCAGGGCTCGCCTCCCGTCTGCTGGAGGCACCGGCCTGGGTGCTGCTGTTTGTCGACAACCGCAGGTACCCGGGGTTCGCAGTTCATGATGGAGCCTTGGCCGCCCAGAACCTCATGCTGGCGGCGCACGGGCTGGGCTACGGGAGTTCATACCAGACAACCATTTTCCCGGAGGCGGCCGTGCTGGCGCACTTCGGGATGCCGGACTGCTACAGCTTCATCTGTCTATTGCCCATCGGGAAACCAGCCGGGGCCGTCCCGGACCAGCAGCGCACGAAGCTGAGCCCTGTGATCTGGGAGGAGTGCTACCCCGGAGAAACCGGCCGGAAGGCGGCGACCGGCGGGATTGCGGGCGACGTGCCCCTCGTCGAGATCGTCTACTCCCCGGCATGTCCAGTCAACGCGCATTTCGTCGCCGCAGCCCATCAGTGGCTGAGGCCCTTCGTGGCAGCGGGGCAGATCGAGGTCAGCGAGGTCAGGACCGACAGGTCGCCCGACCGGGCTTCGCATCTCCTGGGGCTAAGGGACCTCGGCGAACTCCAACGTAACGTTTTCATCAGGGTGTTTGTGCGTGGCCGCGAGGTTTCGGCGGTACCACTCCACCCGGACGACGTGTGCAACGGCGTGTGCGACGCCCTCGGGCTCCCGCGCAGGCTTGAGCGTCAGCCGGTCTCCTGGTGGGGCCCCGTGTGCCATCAGCCGAAGTCTGTCTCGCCGGACGCCCTGCGGTTCGAGTTGCTCACCAAGGAAAACCTGGGGCGTTCACTTGAGCTGTGCCTCTGTCTGCATCCCGCAAGCGGCCTCACACCAGCGGAATACCACGAAGCCGGGCGCCTCATGAAACTCGGTTGGCTCGAGCAGGCCTGGGCCGACGTGTCCGCGCTGGGCCTAATCGCCCTCGACGGCGAGCGCCCGGCGGGACTGGTAGAGGCATACCCCCGTCTGATGGCCCGCGAGGCCGGATTCGCGACGGGCCGGGAGACACCCGACGGGGAGACCCTCACGGTGACCTGCATCGAGGTAGCGGGGGGATATCCACGCCTCGAAGTCATCGACTTCCTGATGTCAGGCTTGGTTGGGGCCTACAAGGGTGGACACGGACGTTTCCGGTGGATGGAGGGCATGGGCGTCTACGGCCAGACAACTGGAACCAATCCTTACTGGGTGTTTGAGAAGTACGGTTTCTCGCGGATCCGGGACTTGATCCCGGGCAGGCGGGCCCTGCTGCGCAGGGAGCTTTGAGGCCGGGGTACAGGTCTAAACAAATCGGGGGGAGATCTGAATGGAATTCGTAAGGCTGACGCCGGACAACATCGGGCTCGGCAACTGCTGTCCGGGCGGGCTGGAGGTCCGGGACAAGAAGTTCATAGCCGACCTGCAGAAGGTGCTCGACTGGAGGCGAAGGCAGGTAGAGCTGGGTCTGACCGGCTTCCTAGTCCATGACGGCGACGTCGTGCGCGGGTTCATTGAGTACATGCCGGAGCATACGGCCCCGGTACCGGTGATTGCCCCCGGAGCCGCGGTCTTAATCTGCTACCACTGGGAGCCGCCGACCGGGGATCCGCACGGACCTGAGCACCTGAAGGGCGAGCGCAAGCTGCTCCAGAAGGCCCTTGACGATGCCAGGGAAGCCGGTTACGGGGGAATGGTCACTCTGGCCTGGGATATCCCGATTCACTACCCGGCAAGCGAGTTCGAGGAACTCGGCTTCAGGCGGATAACGACCAAGGGCCAGCTTGCGCTGATGTGGTACCCTTTCGTGGACGGAGTGGCACAGCCGCGGATGGCTGAGCGCCGCCTTGAGCCGGCTAGTCTATCCGGCGAAGGACGCATCGCCATCGAAATAGGGTACAGCAGCCGCTGCCCGTACAGCCTGGAAAGCCTGGCGAGGCTGGAACGCACAATCTCCGAACTGCCCGAGCGCGATCTGGTCGTCATCCGGAAGCACCTCATCGACACCAGGGAGCAGGCCTTGGCGACCCTCACCGACTGCTGGAACTGGGAATGGAGCTTCGTCAACGGCAAGGAGACCTTTCTCTTCGGGCAAAAGGCGGACGAGGTCAGGCGGCTGATTCGAGACGAGCTTACGCAATAGCCGGGAGGGGGCTCTGCGCCGGGGGGCGGCGACGCCTCCCGGCGCTGCGTTGCGGCGACCATAGGGCGACCCCGCCCTAGCGCCGGCCTCAGCCACCCGGCGGGCATGGCCCGGCGGGAGCCTCGTGGTAGACCCCAACAACCTGCGTTTCCACGCTCTCGCCCCTGCTGTCATAGCCGACCGCCCACACGTGGGCGAGGATGTTCTCGGTTTCCGCCACAAGCCAGTGGCACGTAAAGCCGTCCCTGGGAGTCGCATCGCTGCACAGCAGCGCAGGCTGCACACCGGTGCCGGTCGGGGCGATAAGAAAGTCGACGCGCGACAGGTTGCGGCCTTTGGCCTCAAGGGTCACGACCCCCGACACGATGACGAATCCGCCTGCGTCGCCCTGGGTCGGGCGAACGGTAAACGACTCGATCACCGGGGGCCCGGGCCGGCACGCACTCAAGTGGAGCAGGGTCACGACGCACAACACGACCAGGGAGAAACCGGGGCGAAGGCGCCCCGGAGGACCCCCGTTCCTCATCGAGTGCCCTCCTCTCACGAAAGAGGGCCGAGCCCCTTCCCTTCCCCGGGGACCGGGTCCGGCCTGTTGCCGGTCCGCCCGCTACCCGGTGAACTGATGGAACGCGGGTTTCTGCCCTGGCGGCATCGCCGACTTGTACTTCCTGCCACCGGAAAGCCGCTCAAAGTCGGCCCTTGCTTTGGCCAGCCGATCGGGCTCGGTCATCAGGACGAAACCGGCCTCGGCCAGGACTTTGGCCGCCGTCAGCATGCCGGCGTGCCCGATGCCCATGCCCGCCTGGGCGCAGTACTGCCAGGAGTGCCCGGGAGTCCCGAAGACCCCGCAGGCAGCACCTATCTGCGCCGTCGGGCAGCACCAGCTGACGTCTCCGACGTCCGTGGAGCCCTTCGGCTCTTCCACCTCCGCCGGCCGGGGCAAAACCACGTCGCAGAGATCCTTGTTCCACAGCTCCTCAGGAACCTGGCCGGACTTCAGGGACGATTCCTTTTGGCGCCGCGTGATGGACTTGCTGATCTCCCCCGCAAACTCCAAGTCCTGCTCCGTGAAGAGCGGCGGGCCCACCCGCTGAAAGGCCTCGTCGAGCACGCCCTCCAGGGCAGGGTTGTTGAGAACGTTGTAGATGGCCTTGAGCAACTCCATCTCATAGCGGGTCTCGGTCATCTCGGCGGCGCCGCTGGCGCACTTGATTATCCGCTCCCACAGCTCGTCCATGTCATCCCGGTTGGCCGCGCGCACCAGGTACCAGACCTTAGCCACCGGCGGGACCACGTTGGGCTGGCCGCCGCCGTTCGTGATGACGTAGTGGGCCCGGGTCCGCGGCGGCATGTGCTCGCGCAGGAACTCAACGCCCAGGTTCATCAGCTGGATTGCGTCGAGCGCGCTGCGCCCGTTGTGCGGATCGCCCGCGGCGTGCGCCGAACGCCCAAAGAACGTGAAATTGGCGGCATTGTTGGCCAGTGACGATCCGGTCCGGACCCGGTTGGTCTGGCCCGGGTGCCAGGTCAGGCAGGCGTCGCAGCCGTCAAAAACGCCGTCCCTGGCCATAAACGCCTTGCCGCTGAGGTTCTCCTCGGCCGGGCAGCCGAAGTACTTGACGGTACCGGGGAGCCCGCGCGCCCCGAGTTCGCGCTTCAGGGCCATCGCGGCCGCCATCGCCCCTACTCCGAGCAGGTTGTGGCCGCAGCCGTGCCCTGCGGCCCCCTCGACCAGCGGCTCCTTCACGGGCAGGGCCTTCTGTGAAACTCCGGCCAGGGCGTCATATTCCCCGAGGAAACCGATCACCGGCCTGCCCGAGCCCCAGCTGGCGACGAAGGCAGTCGGCATCCCGCCGGCCCCCATCTCGACGGTGAAACCGTCACCGGCCAGAACTCGGACCAGGGCGGCGGCGGATTTCTCCTCGTGAAGCGCAACCTCAGCGTACTCCCAGATCTCGTCCGCGACGGCGACGAACAGGTTCCTCTGCTCGTCAATGAACCCAATAGCGTTCTCTGCCTTGACTCCCATGAACCAGCCCCCTATTCGTGGTTGCCGGCGGCACGGCAGTGCCAAGGGCCGACGGGCCAGTGGAGCGCCCTTGACGGCCAGCCTTCACCATAGGATTCAAACTGCAGGGCGAGGATTCCTTTGGGGCGGCGGATCAGGGGCGCGGCGACAGATGTGGCGGGCGGGGAGGGCCATGGCCAGCGGGGAGGGCCATGGCGCGCGGGGAGGGCCATGTTATGTCACCAAGCCTTGGCGCGGTGAGGTATTGCTCACCAGCCGGCAGGTTTGCCCGAAACCTGCCGGTACATTATCAGATTCCGCGGCGACCTGATAGCCTGCCGCCACAAACCGGCCTCATGCTCACCAGCCGCCACATCCGCCGGAAATGTGGCGGCTACCTATCAGATCCTCCGGACACCTGATAGCCCACCGCCACATCGAGCCGCCCTGCCGCCCTGCCGCCCAGCCGCGCCGCCGCCCAGCCGCCCTGCCCTAGGCGCCTCCACGTCTCCGCCGACCAGAGGCGCACGATCATCGCCCCTTGCCGACCTGGCCAGCCAGCTCCGGCAGGTAGTCCCCCGCCCAGCCGATGCCCAGCTCGTGGAGCTTGGCGAGCCCGGGCCTTCCGGCGCGTGACCAGCCGGCCATCAGGTGGTGCAGTTCAACGGCCTTCTGCATGTCCTCGGGCGAGATGCGGACACCTGCAAGCGGACCGGAGGGGAATGCCTTCGCAAAGCGTGCGGGGAGTTCCTCGGGCTGGTGTCCTCGATGCCACAGGTTGAAAACCCGGCACAGGTTGAGGGCCCTCTCGCCGCCCTTCATGATCTCCCACAGGCTTGTGTCCCACCCTGTGATCGCGCTGACCAGGTCCACGAACACCGGCAGCGGCATCAGCCCGCGCGGGGCCACCCCGAAAAAGCACACCGAAAGCGACTTCAGCGCACTCCAGAGCTGCTCAAGATACAGGTAGTGACGCACCTTCGCCGGTCCCAGGTCAAGCGGGTCGACCGTGTCGAGCAGTCCCAGCGGCGCGATTCCGGCCATCGCCGGCATGGCTGGCTTCAGGAACATGGTGTCGTGGGCCGCGACCATGTGGTCGGCCCCGGTTTCCGCGACGGCATAGCCGAGCCCCACTCCAACCTTGCCCCTGGGCTCGTGCATCGGAATCTCCTGGCCTCCGGCCTGCATCGCGTACCGCGCCGCGTCGCCGCCGATCTCCGCGGCTGCCCTCGCGACCCCTTCGCCGAGGAGCCGGCCGATCCCCGTACGGTTCACGATCTGGTCCAGCAGGGCGAAGGCCGCATCGACGGACCCGAACCTGGCCTCGACCCCGTCACAGTCGCTGGCGCTGAGCAGCCCGTTTTCATAGCACTCCATCGCAAAGGCGATTGCAACGCCGGCGGAGATGGTGTCCACGGAGTTTTCATTGCAGATCTGGTGGAGTTCGCAGATCGCCGCCGCGTCGGATATCCCGAGGTTGCTGCCAAACGACGCGACCGTCTCGTACTCCGGCCCGCCGTAGCGGCTCTCGACCTTGCGCCCGGCGGCCCCGTCCTTGACGTCCCGCTTGCACCGGACTGGACACGCGTAGCAGCCGCTGCCGCCCGTGAAAAACCTGTCGTGGTACAGCTCCGGACCGATGGCTTCCCATTTGTCGAAACTCCCGTCACGGAAGTTGCGCGTCGGCAGCATGCCGCCGGCGTTCAGCCCAGGCAGAACCCCGATCGTCCCGCGCCGCTGGAGGGCACCCGTCAGCGGGTTATCTGAGCAGTGGGCGGCAAACCAGCGGGCAATCGACAGAACGCGGTCCCTGTCGGCCAAGGGGACTTTGGCCCCGCCGCTGACGACAACCGCCTTGAGCAGCTTGGAGCCCATGACCGCGCCCATGCCGGTCCGGCCGGCCGCGTGCGAAGTACCCTCGATGACGCAGGCATAGCGCACCATCCGCTCGCCGCCCGGACCGATTGAGACAACCCTTGCTTGAGGGTCGCCGACCTCGTTCTTGAGCGCGTCGACGGTGGCGCCGGTCGTTCTTCCCCAGACGGCCGAGGCATCGCGCACGTCGACCGTGCCGTCGTGAACGTGCAGGTAGACGGGTACCGAGGCCCTACCGCAAACGAGGATCGCGTCGGCCCCGGCAAACTTGAGCCACGCGCCCCAGAAGCCGCCTGCCTCGCCCTCGCCGTAACGGCCGGTCAGCGGCGACAGAGCGGCGACTGTGAAGCGCGAGAGCGCCGGCGCGGGGGCTCCGGTCAGCGGGGAGACGGCGAACACGAGCAGGTTGTCCGGGCCGAGCGGGTCGCAGCCTGCGGGCACCTCTTTGAGGAGGTAGTGGGCCGCCAAGCCCTTGCCGCCAAAGTACGTTCTGTAGAATGCCGCCCCGGGCGACTCGGTTTCCACCTGATTTGTGGTCAGGTTGACGCGGACAATTCTGTCCCAGTATCCGTGGCTCATGTAGCGACCTCCCAGGTAGCGAGCGAGATATCCACCAGCTCGGGCACTTCCAGATGGGTATGTAAGAATTCCTGCATGAAGTGGAGTCTGACGACCATGCCGCAACGCACCGCGGCCATCGTGACCTGCGTCGAGTGCACTCGGCCAAGGCGCGTGGTTTCAACACGGAAACCGTGCAGTGCCATCAGGCCTTGCATGGTGTTTGGCAGGCAAACCGGGGCCCACGGTGGCGGGCCCCGGTCCTCTTCGATCATCCGGTGGGTCTCTGAGTTGCTGGTGACCTGCTACCTACCGGCCCCGGCAGCCGCAGCCACCCTGTCCGTTGCCACCCTGTCCGTTGCCACCGCCCTGTCCGTTGCTGCCGCCCTGTCCGTTGCCGTGCCTACCGCGGAACTGGTTGCCCACGCCCTGCTGCTCCCCGTTACAGGCGCCGCAACCGGCCCCCGCCGGTACCTGGGTCAGGTCGTATACGTCGTCTCCCGCCGTAATCGTCCTGGCCTGGATAAGGTTGACCGAGGGCTCTTCGGCCTGGCAGTTCTGGCCGGCGGTATAGCCCTCGACGGTGACCGTCTGGCCGCTCAGGTCCGGAAGATTGCGCCCGGTCTTGTACGGGCCCGTCTTGACGGTGTACAACGTGCCGGAGGCGTTCACCTCAAGCGTGTTCCAGTTCTGTCCGCCGACGACTCCGGTGACCGTAACCGGATCGCCGGAAACCTCGCCACAGCTGAACCTGGCGCCGCTGCGCTGGGCGACCTCGGCAGCGACGGCCTGGCCGACCAGGCCCACGACCAGCAGGCCGGCGATTGCCGCGAGCCAAATCATCCTGCGCTTCATAGTCCCTTGCACCTCCCTCTGAAGGCTGCTTGCCTTGTGCCTTGCGGTGTCATCATCGCACGGGGATGTCAAGAAACGTTGCGGAAACCGGGCTGAGTTGCTAACAGATAGCTAATGAAGTATCTCGCCCCATCTCGCCCCCGTCCTGTCCCATGGAGTTGACACGAGTTGTGCAATCTTATAATCTGATTTCAGTATTGCACGAGCGAGGGATTTTATGGAATCGACATACCTTGATCGGAGTCTGGAGGTTCCTCTTCGGGAGGCTGTCAGCCAGTTCCCCGCGGTGGTCCTTACAGGGCCCCGTCAGTCCGGCAAGACCACGCTGCTGCAGAAGATTCTTGGGGACACCCATCAATACGTCTCCCTCGAGGCACCAGATGTAAGATTGGTCGCGGTCACCGATCCCCGGGCCTTTCTGGCCGCGTTTCCTCCGCCGGTCGTACTGGACGAAGTGCAACATGCCTCCCAGCTGCTCCCGTATATCAAAGAAAGCATCGACAGCAACAGAAACGCCAAGGGGCAGTACGTTCTTTCGGGCTCTCAGAACCTTCTGCTTCTAGGCAGAGTGACAGAGACTCTGGCAGGTAGGACGGCCGTTCTGCGCTTGTATCCGATGAGCCTCCGGGAGATCGCCGGCATGTCTGCCAGAGCACTGCCCTGGGAGACAGGGCCGCGCGGACGTGAGGCCGGTCGCGAGCAGAGCCTGCCTGATACCTGGACAGCAATTGTGCGGGGCAGTTACCCGGAACTCATTTCGGAGCCCTCGCGGCCGTTCCGTCCGTGGTATGAGGGCTACGTTCAGACCTATCTAGAGAGAGATGTCCGGGACATCCGGAACGTGGGTGACCTGACTGCATTCCAGACGTTCATCCGAGCCCTGGCCGCGAGGACGGCACGCTTGCTCAATCTCTCAGAGGTCGGGCGGGAGGTCGGCATCACGAGCGCCACGGCCAGAGCATGGCTCTCCGTATTGGAGGCGACTTCGCTGGTGTTCCTGCTTCGTCCCTACCATACCAATGTAGGGAAGCGACTCGTCAAGACACCTAAGCTCTACTTCACAGACACCGGCCTGGTCTGTCATCTTGTCGGAATCCACGATCGCGAACACGCCATGCTGGGGCCGATGCGCGGGCAGCTATTCGAGACGCTAGTGGTGTCGGAGGTGTACAAGACGCTGGCGCACCGCGGATTTCAGCCCAGGGTCCATTTCTGGCGCACCTCTCACGGGGTGGAGATCGATCTCGTGGTGGAAACCGAAGGCGGCCTAGTCCCAATTGAGGCGAAAACCTCAGCCACACCACACCCGCGAGCCGCGACCTCAATTCGCTCTTTTCGGCAAGACGTTGGCGAGCGTGTGTTGCCGGGCTTCGTCGTACACCCGGGGAATGTCACACTGCCCCTCGGAGCGGAAGCGACAGCCCTTCCGCTTGCCAGCCTGTAATCACCCTTAACCTCGCAGCTAATACGTCCTCGCCAGCACCGTCTGAAACGCGCGCCAGGAGCGCGGCCGGTCGTCCAGGAACGTCACCCCGCGGGCCCACCGGCGTCCCTCCTGCGCAAGGTCCATTTCTGCCGAAAGGTACAGGAAGTAGCCGTCTCTCAGCTGTTCGGCATATGGCGCGAGGCCCAGCGCGAACCGCGCATCCCCGCGGGTATCAATGGTTGCCGGGCCCTCAACCACGATCCACAGGTCGGGCGTCGTCCAATCCCGGATCTGGACGGGGGAGGCTATCAACGGTAGTTGGACGGCGGTTCCCTGAAGCTGCGGTTCGCCGACTATGGTCACCGTACGCCGTTGGAGCGTCACGTCCGTAGGGGGATTCGACGCCGTCGCGGGGATTATGATCACCCTCGTGTCGCCGGCGCCCGGAAACATCAACAGCCCTCCCTCGGGACCGCGAAGCACGGTCTGCCAAGCCGCAGGCGCTCCCGGCCCAAGCCTCCGCTCACCACCTCGTTTGGATTAGTCGCTCGGCGGGGGCAGGAGTTACCGTCCGTGGGCTATCTGCCAAGGCTTCCGGCGCCAGGGAGAGCTCATCTTCCGGTCTGTTCGACTAGCTCCCGCCCAGATCGGCCTTGAGCGTCAAGCCAGATCCTGGCTGCTTGGACCTCCAGAGAGCGGTTCCCGTAGGCGACCTGCCGTGGCCACCCGCTCTCGCGCGCCTCCGCCAGGATCGCTCCGACTACCGTGGGAAGCCAGTCGCCAAGGGGCGTGGGGCACCAGCCCAGATCCTCTTTGGCCCTCTTATTGGATATTCGGACCCCTGGCCAGAGAAGGGGCACGCGGAAGGTGCCCGCCGGATTGTCGCCCAGGGGTGTCCGGTCGAGAATCGGGCGTGGAATCCTTATCAGCACGGGCGGCGTGAGACCGGCTGCGCCGGCGATGGCCCGCACAAGCTCCGGGATGGACAGCGCCTCGTCCATGGCAAGAAGATACGTCCGCCCCACGGCCGTAGGGCTACCGAGGCTGGCCAGTTGGGCCGAGGCTACATCCCCCGAGAAGACCATTAGGTTGTTGCGCTCTCCGGAGGGCGCCGGGAAATCATCAGGGAGGGCGATCGGCGACCCGTCGGTGGCGCGGGCTACCCACCATCTCAGCCTGTGCTGGGGGTCCGGTGGTCCGAAGACGTTGACTGGCCTGATGATGGTCCAGCACAGGCTCCTATACGTGGTCCGGAGCAGCAGCTCACACCGGCGTTTGCCGTAGACGTGGCAGGCATGCGGGTCGTCGGGATAGCCGGTAGGTATACCCTCCAGGTCTGCATCGTCCTCAGACAGAACTGCACGGGGCCGCCCCACGGGCTCGCCGACGAATACCGTACTGGTCATGACGTAATGACCCACACCCTCGCCCAAAGCGGCAACTACCTGTCTGACGTGCTCCGGTTCATAGCAGAGGTTATCAACCGTTGCGTCAAACGATCGGCCCCGCAGCTCCAAGAGCCCCGCTCCGCGCTCCGCCCGGACGTGTTCCACCTCCGCCAAGAATGGCAGAACACTGTTGCCCCGGGTCATGACCGTGACCTCGTGCCCCGCCTGAAGAAGCATCGGTACGAGGTGAGGCCCGATCAGGTTTGTTCCACCGATGACCAGCACGCGCAAGCGACTCACCTGGCTTTCCCAGGTGCCCGGACGGCGCATCAAACGGGCACCGGATTTCTCTGCTACCGGAGTTTCCGCAGGACCCTGGCCACCAGGTGGGGATGGTACTTCTCCAGGCCCTCTAGCACGCCTGGTCCCAGCTTCGGTATCAAGCCTGCCGTCTTCTCGACCAGGTCCTCATCGTCCTCGGGGATATCGTCAATTCGTTCCGGATAGCGCACGACCAGCAGGCGCCCACCGACCGCGAGGCCGGTAAGGTAGACGGCGGCGTCGGGGACCTCGGTTTCCTCCAAGGGCGAAACCGCGACCGGAGAGACTACCTCCTTCGTCCCATGGAGTGCGGCCCTCAAGGAAGCTCTCCCCCGGAAGGGCGTAGATGGAGCCGTCGCGCCCGACCTGGCATGTAAGATCGCCGCCGGTGGTACTCAGAAAGAGCGCGGCCATCACCGGGTCTCGCGTCGCGTAGACCCATACTCCATGAGTGCCGGGCCTCGGCTCGATCCTGAGAAGGCCCCGCTGAGACGAGCAGTGGTAGACGACTCCGCTGCCCACGCCCGCGACCCCCTACTCCAGCAAGTACGCCACCAGCAGGTCGGCCGTGGCCTTGAGGCCCTCCTTGTGGGTCCGTTCGAACGCGTGGGAGGCATCCACGCCAGGACCGATGACGATCGCCCGCACGTCGGCCCCGGCCCGCAGCGCCGCGCTGGCATCCGAGCCGTAGTACGGATAGACGTCCACCGCGTGAGGGATGCCGTGTTCTTTTGCCAGGGCGACCAGGCGGCGCTTGAGGTCCGCGTCGTACGGCCCGCTGGAGTCCTTGGCGCAGATCGAGACGCAGTACTCGTCGGCCTGGATGCCCTCCCCGACGCAGCCCATGTCCACCGCGATGAACTCCTTGGTCTTGGCCGGCACCGCCCCCGACGCGCCGTGGCCGACCTCCTCGAAGTTGCTGACAAAGAGGTGCGTGGTCGCTGCAGGGGTCAAGTTGTTCTCGACCAGGCACCGGGCCACGCCCGCAATGGCAGCGACGCTGGCCTTGTCGTCGAGATGCCTTGTCTTGATGAAACCGCTCGGGGTCACCTGCGTGCGAGAGTCAAACGCAACGAAGTCACCGACCTCGATGCCGAGGGCGCGCGTTTCGGCGGCAGTTTTGACCTTCTCGTCGAGGCGGACCTCCATGTTCTCCGGCTTGCGCTCGAGGTCCTGGGCTTCCTTGCCGTAGACGTGCGCCGCCGCCTTGGTCGTCAGGATCGTCCCGGTGTAGCGACGGCCGCTGTCGGTGATCACCGTGCAGTACTCCCCCTCCACCGAGTGTGCGGAGGCGCCACCGATAGGGGTATAGCGCAGTCGGCCGCTGCTCTTGATCTCCTTGACCATCGCCCCGAGGGTATCGACGTGCCCCGACAGCAGGCGCTGGTTTTCGTCGTCGCAGCCGGGCATTGTGACCAGGAGGCCGCCCTTGTTGGTCCGCCGCAGCGGTAGCCCGAGGCCCTCGAACTCGGTTTCCAGCAGCGACATGACCTCGCCGGTGTAGCCGGACGGGCTCGGGGTGGTCACCAGCCTGACGAGAAGATCAACGACGTAGTCCATGTTGATCTGCGGGAGCTTTTGCATGATCGACCCCTCCACGGTGAATGTATGGCGGCCGGGGAGCCCGGCCCGCCGGGAAGGTTTCCATGCGCACCCAGGGAGAACCTGCCCTCCGCAGACAGGGCGGAGTGCCGCGGGGACTCCGCTACACCTCGATCTCCTTCCACTTCCCGGTCCCGAACCTCCACCTCAACAGGGCCGACCGCATCACCAGGTCGGCGACCATGGCATACCAGGCCCCGTTGAGCCCCAGGTCAAGGACCATCACGAACAGGTAGGTGAGGCTTACGCGGACCGCCCAGGCGCTGGCGCCGGTGATGAACATAGTCCACCTGGTATCTCCGGCCCCGCGCAGACCCCCGGACAGCACCCGGTTTATGGCCATAAAGGGCTGAGCAAGAGCCACGATTCGCAGGACAGACGTCCCCATGAGGATCACGGCCTCGTTGTCGGGGATGAACATCCTCACGATCGACGGCGCCCCGAAGAACAAGAGCACCCCCGCCAGCCCCATCGCGAGGGTCGCCGCCCTGGCTGCCTTTCTGGCCGCTTCCTCGGATTTTTCCTTGTCGCCAAACCCCAGGTACTGCCCTACCAAAGCCGTCGTGGCGGCGCCGAAACTGAAACCCACTGTGAGTGAAAAGGACTCAATCCTCAGAGCGATCTGGTGAGCAGCGTAGGCGTTGGTTCCAAGCCCGGCGACCGCCCTGGTGTAGATGATCTGGGCGCCCCTGACTATAAGGCGCTCGCCGGACGCGGGCAACCCGACCTTCAGGACGGCGCCGAGCGCCTCCCTGTCCGGCCTGAAAGAGCCCCTGGCCCACGTGCGCAACGGATTGGTTCCCCTGGCGGTAAGAAACACTATCATGAGTAAGCCGACCAGTCTTGCCAGGGCGGTGGCGACCCCTGCACCCTCCGTTCCCATGCGCGGGAAGCCGCAGTTGCCTCCGATGAGAACATAGTTACCGGCGACGTTGACGAGGTTCACGGCCACCCCGACGTACATCGGGAGCCGGGAGTCGCCCGCTCCGCGCAGGGACGCTGCAAACGTCATCGTTACGTACTCAAAGAGCAGGGACAGGCCCTTCCACCAGAAGTAGCGGACGCCCTGCGCGACCACGTCCTCCTCCGCGCCCATCAGCCTCAGGCTGCCCCCGGCGTACACCGAGAAGACCAGAAAGGAGGTCGCCCCGATGGCGGCGGCGATAAGCAGGGACTGGCGGAGCGTCTTCTGCGCCTCGGCGTACTGCCCGGCACCGATGCGCCGGGCGACCACCGCCATCGTCCCGACGCGTATGGCGTCAAAGAAGCTCATGGCTATCATGGATATCTGGTTGGAAAGCCCGACCGCGGCCACGGACGCGGCGCCGACCCTTCCCACCATGGCCATGTCCACGGCGTCGACGATGGAGCGCAGGAGGCGTTCGGCGATCAGCGGGCCGGCGAGAATCCAGAGGTTTTGCTCCACGGTATGTGCGGCCAGGTCTATCGTCCTGCGCCCGGGGCGAGGCCCCGGCGCGACAGCGACGCGCCCGGAGTCCTCGGGCGCGTCCACCGCTGTCTGGGCCTCAGGATTCAGATCCGAGGGGCCGTTCACGCGGTCACCGTGGGGGAGAATGCTTCGCTTATCAAACTAATGACCAGGTTACACTACGCCGGGCCGGCGGGTCAATGGGCTATGAGACGCCGCCATGAGACGCCGCGCAACGACGCGCCTGAGCAATGTCCCGCCTTCTGGACAACGACGTGCCGTTCCGGAGGACTAGGCGCGGTCCTGCCTCGCCGCCTGCACGACCCCGCAAGCCAGGCGCTTCCCGGAGTCTCCGGCCGGCTGCGAGCGGTAGTCGTCAGGGTTCTGGTGGATGATCACGGCCCGGCCGGCGGCCTCCGCCGGCGTGAACCGGTTCGTGAAGAAGCACATCAGGGCGTAGCCGTTGTTGGAGAAGAGAACCGGCAGGTCGCCGGCGTGATTTCCGTGCGGATCGTCCCCCGGGTTCCAGTGCCCGCCGGCTGCCTGGAACGGGTCCGCCGGGTCGCCCACCTCGCAGGTGCCGTTCTCATGGATGTGGAAACCGTGCGGCCCGATCGGGTTTTCCTCGTTCCCCGGCGTGTACCGCGGGAGTCCCCAGATCTCCGCGCAGACCCACGTCCCGTCGTGCCAGGCGTAAAACCACACCGTGCCGTGGATCTCCGGCGCCAGCGGCCCGCCACGAACCGGGGCCAAGGCCGAGAACCCCCGCCGCCATCCACCCGTGTATCCGGTTCCTGTGGCTGCCAAGGCAGGTCACTCCTTGCGTCTGGCTCTCACCAGGTACGTCCTACCTGCGCTGCCCCAACAGCAGCTGGCCGATGCCAGTAAGCAGCGCGGCGACGGCGACAATCACCACGTCATCGACAAAGGTCCCGCGCAACTGCGGAAAGCCCCAAAACTCAAGGAAGAAGTGCCACCCAATCCAGATGTAGAAAGGCAGCAGGGCCACGCCGGCGCCCCGCCGGAGAAGCCACCAGACGCTCTCGCTGATCGTGTCCCCCCTGCGCTTGCTGAAGACGGCAACAAGCTCCAGCGCAACTACGGCGAGCGCCAGGACCAGCCAGACCACCCAGGCCTCAAGCATTGGCGCCGACCCCCTCCCCACATGCATATGCGGGGCGGGAGTCAGAAGGTCATCCGAGAGCCGGGCTTAGGCTTGAAACCCCCGGGGCGCAACGCTGAGCCGCGGCTCTGAGAGGTAGGCCCGCCGCACCTCGTCAGACGCCTCGTTGCCGCCGAGGGACAACTCGGCCAGGCGGTCCAGCGTCGTGAGCTGCTCCTCCGGGGTGCCCTCAGGCCCGTACATCAGACCCCACGAGTCCCAGGGGAGGATCTCCACCTTGTTCAGGGCCAGGAAGTCGCGTACGAGGTTACCGGCCACGAACCACTGCCCGCGCATATCGAATATCCCGAACTTGTCGGGGTCCTCCCGGCCGCTCCGGCACATCTGCCAGGCCTGACCGCCGGTGAGGAACCGCCCGGCGGGCATGTCCAGCGGGTCAAAGTCGATCTTCAGAACCTCGCGCTGGGTTTCATCCAGCTGGGAGTCGAACATCACCCAGCGTCCGGCGGCCCCGTCCCAGTACTCGCATACCCAATGGTCCTCGTACCCGCCGGGCCGGAAGTAGGCGCCGAAACCGCAGCGCGCCCGGGCCGGCACCCCCTGGTGGCGGAGCACGGCGCAGGCCAGCACCGAGAAGTCCCGGCAGTTGCCGACCAGACGCCGCCCGAGGGGGCGGGCTTCGGTCAGC
>Ga0068714_10004347_pt1 | contig 15970 bp, 13 predicted proteins | sample MTBNYHSulfiMetaG_FD_62988 | JGI IMG/M metagenome (GOLD analysis project Ga0068714, IMG submission 62988) | Enrichment culture microbial communities from rom New York Harbor, USA that are MTBE-degrading - MTBE-NYH (New York Harbor Sulfidogenic)... | ecosystem: Environmental > Aquatic > Marine >...
CGTGGAGCGGAGCAGGTCTATGTAACCGAGCCGCTCGAGTATCGACGCGGCCGTGCATTGGAACTGGGAGCCGTCTGGGCGGGCGACCCGCGTGGGAATAACGTCGCGGCCGCAATTCTTGAAAAAGAACCGTTAGGCCTTGATGTGGTGTTCGAGTGTTGCGGAGACAATTCGGCACTGGACCAGGCCCTGGAGGTTCTGAGACCGGGGGGCGAATTGGTGATTATCGGGATACCGCAGGATCAAAAAATCTCTTTGAATCTCGACACGATGCGAATCAAGGAAATCACGGTACGGACCATCCGGCGTCAGGTCGATCGTACGGCGGGTGCATTGAGGATGATGCAGCGGGGATATGCAGACGTGGAGTCTTTGATCACGCACCGGTTTGCTTTTGAAGATGCCAGGGAGGCTTTTGAACTGGTTTCAGGCTACAAGGATGACGTGATAAAGGCGATGATCATGTTTCCAACTGTGAAGGCTACAGAATAAGGGTTCTATCTGAAAATCGGAAATTTCGATGTTTATGTTGACATCCTTGTATTATAAAATTTATAAATATGCTTTAAATGATTTTTTTATTTTTATTATGAAAATATAATATTTTGATAGGAGGCGAATTTATGGCCGGCTATGACGTTATAAAAAGAGAAGATGCGCGCATTTTTTTTGAAGGAAAAGAGATGTGTCGGGAATATGTTTCCTCTGGGAAAATCACGTTTGGAACCTCTCAGCTCTTTCCCGGAGAAGGAGGCGCCGTCGACCCTGGGCATGCCGATGCCCATGAAGTGTTTTTTGTGATCGCCGGCGACGTGGTGGTGACCGATGACAGAGGCGAGTATGTCGAGCTACGCTCTGGAGATGCTTTGTTGATCCATGAGAACAAGCCCCACAAGATCATCAATATTTCGAAAGAAGTCGCCGTGGTAAGCTGGAGTTGCGCCCCCAAACCATGATGGTTTTTCTGGATGCTCAAACTACATTATAGAATGGAGACATTGCGAAATCTATGAGAAGAGTCAGAAATACACCACTCTACCTTCTCGCCAAAGAGGAAATACGCGATTTTATCACTGAATCCGGTATGAAAGCAGGGGATAAACTGCCTGCTGAAAGCGTTCTTTGCGTGGCACTGGGTATAAGTCGAGGAAGCCTGCGGGAGGCAATGAGAGCACTTGAGGAGGAAGATGTTGTCATAAGAAAACAAGGACTCGGAACGTTTGTGACCTCCGGCGAAAACAGGATATGCAGTTCATTGGATGTGAATGCAGGGGTGTCGGAAATGATTCGGGGCAAGGGGTTGATTCCAGGAACCCGTGACCTCCGAATCTCCGAGCTGGCTCCCAGTCAGAAAATAGCCGATGCGCTTGGGGTCGAACCGGGGGTTCCGGTCATTTCTATAAAACGTATTCGTACAGCCAATGGAATGCCGGTCGCTCTCACCGAAGATATTTTGCCAAAGGGACTCGTGTCCGAGGATCGTCTGGCTCACCTGGGAGATACGTCTCTCTACAGCCTTCTTGAAGAAGAGCTTGGCATGGAGCTGTGCTCCAGCATTTTGAGACTCAAGCCTGTAAAAGCGACAAAGAGTAAAGCCGATGCTCTGGGCATCGAGCCCGGGGATCTGCTCCTGTTTCTGCAGCAAACCGACAAGAACATGGATCGAATGCCGGTGCTGTACTCGGAAGAGTACTTTGTGAGCCAGCGCTTCGAGTTCGTGGTCATGAGACGACGCCAGATCAAGTTCGATCGAAACAACAAATGATTCGGCTGGTCTCACCTGCATTTCCGGCCGAGTCGGGGTGGATACTGAAAAGGAATTTTTGAAACTCAAAGGAGTTGAAGGAGGTAGCTTTATGCACATCGTGAGATGTATTGATGGAAACGGAATGGAGCGATATGCCGTTATGAAGGAGGGAACCACCCTGGTTTCAGCTTTGGATGGGGATTTATATGGGGATTTTCACCCCACCGGTGAAAAAATTGAAGTGCACAAGCTGCTTTCTCCCGTTGTGCCGACGGCCATCATCGGCATCGGCTTGAACTATCACCGGCATGCTGAAGAAACGGGCCTGAAGGTGCCCAAGTACCCGGTCGTATTCATGAAAAATCCGGCAACACTGACCAATCCTGAAGACCCCATTCTGCTTCATCCTTCCTGTATGAATCCACCCGAGGTGGATTATGAAGTGGAACTGGCTGTGGTCATAGGTCGAGAGGCAAAAGATTTAAATGCAGAAGAGGCCCTTTCCCATGTGCTCGGTTACACCGTCGCAAACGATGTTTCAGCGCGCCGGTGGCAGGGAGGGAGAGGCGGTGGCCAGTGGGTGATGGGCAAAAGCTTCGACACATTTTGTCCTCTAGGGCCCGTTCTGGTCACCTCGGACGAGATTCCCGATCCTCAGCGCCTTCAGGTTACCTGTCGGCTGAACGGCGAGGTGATGCAGGATGCCAACACCTCGGATATGATTTTTTCAGTAGCCGAGCTCGTGGCCTTTCTTTCAACGGGTATGACCCTTGCGCCGGGCACGGTCATCCTTACCGGAACCCCGAGCGGGGTTGGGTTCACCCGGACGCCGCCTGTTTATCTGATGCCAGGGGACGTTGTGGAAGTAAGCGTTGAGGGGATCGGAACCCTGCGCAATCCAGTGACATCTTTTTGAAATAGGGGGACATGACATTGAACGGTGCATTGATAGAGAATGACGGCAGCGCGTTATTGATCCATCCCAGGGATTCCGTTGCGGTTGCCTTACGCCCTCTGGCTCCGGGAACGCCTATAGGAATAAAAAACATTGTTGCCCGTGATGACATCCAGACAGGGCACAAGATAGCCGTTCAGTTGATAAAACGCGGCTCACCCGTACTCAAGTATGGAGAGTTTATCGGCCTGGCGTCCGCTGACATAGAGCCGGGCCAACATGTGCATCTGCATAATCTGAGCATGGGGCCCCACAGAGCTGAACTACCCGGGGATCTTGTTTCTTCTGTCGAAGAGCCCGCGAGGGAGGGTGCCGTTGTTGAATTTAAAGGGATTGTACGGCCGGATGGCAGAGTCGGAACAAGAAATTACATCGGGATCATCCCTACAGTGGCTTGTGCCGGAACGGTCTGCAGGCTCATTGCCGGAGACGTAAGCAAACGGTACCCCGAGTTGCTCCAAAATGTCGATGGCGTGGCGGCTCTCACCCACGAGGGCGGGTGTGCCGCACCCAGTTCCTCCGGCGGAGGCCTTGACAGTCTTCAGCGATGTCTGGGCGGCTTTCTCTGCCATCCCAATTTCGGGGGAGTGTTGTTGGTAGGGCTCGGATGTGAGGTTAATCAATACCGTTTTCAGCTGGAACGTGCCGGTTTGACGCAGGGCCCGACGGTGCGGGCCATTGGGATTCAAGAGTTGGGAGGAACGTCCCGGACCGTGGAATTGGGAGTGCAGATTGTAAAAGAAATGTTGGACAACGCCGGGAAAGTGAAGCGCAAGGTCATGCCGGCCTCCGAGATCGTTTTGGGGCTGGAATGTGGAGGATCGGATGCTTTCTCGGGCATTACCGCCAACCCCGCGCTCGGAGTTGCCGTGGACCTTCTGGTGGCCCATGGCGGCACCGCCATCCTGAGTGAAACCACCGAGATCTATGGCGCTGAGCATCTACTCGCCCGCCGCGCCCGCAACCCGGAGGTTGAAAGAAAGCTTTTGGAATGCGTTCAATGGTGGGAGGCATTCGCCGATCGCCACGGCTACGAAATCAATAACAATCCCACTCCCGGGAACAAAGCGGGTGGATTAACCACGATACTGGAAAAATCTCTTGGAGCTGTGGCAAAAGCGGGGACCACCACGCTCAACGACGTGTACCAGTATGCGGAGCGGGTACGGGAGCGCGGGTTTGTCTTCATGAATACTCCGGCCTACGATCTTCCCTCCATTACCGCAATGGTGGCGGGAGGCGCTACGGTGGTCTGTTTCACGACAGGCTGCGGCTCCACCGTGGGCTGCAAGCCGTCTCCGGTGATTAAAATCGCCTCGAACAGCCCGATGTATGAACGCATGAGCGAGGATATGGACATCAACTGCGGCATCATCGCCGAAGGGAGGTTGTCACTGAAGGCGATGGGCGAAAAAATCTTCCGAAAGATCATGGCTGTGGCCTCAGGGGAAAAGACCAGGAGCGAAATTTTTGATTATGGAGAGGTTGAATTTGCGCCCTGGCAGATGGGCGTCATGCTCTGATTCGGCGCAAAAAACCACTCCAGCTTTGATGGCAGCGTAAAACGTCAAAAAAGCTTTATCTTATGCCGTCTACCGTCATTTCCCGACACGAAGGTGCGTCGGGGGATCCAGTATTTCCAGGTCGCTGCAGAAAACCTGGACCCCGTTCTCCAACGGGGTGACGACTTTTTACGGGACCATCAGCTTTGCTACTTCAGCATTTCAGAAAGATACCCGATGTGAGCCATTTCTTCGGTCAGATCGGCAAGGTCGTATGCCTTTACCACATCCACTCCGAGAGCGGCGATACCGTGCGCCTCCAACAAAAGCACACGACAACCCGGGTTGGCCTTTATGGCTTCCGCAACATTGTTTCTGAGTTCCCGGGTTCCCGACGGAGCGAAAGGGACCCGTGGTATGGACGGCTGTTTGAACGACGCGTCTGTTACATATGGGATATCCCGCCTTTGAACTGCGAATGCCGTGCAATAGGGCGGATGCACATGGGCGACGGCACCTGTCTCCGGCCGGAGACGGTAAATGTCCGCGTGAAAATGAAATTCTTTGGAAGGTATAAAGCCTTCCGGAGCTTGATGCTCGTGCGTTTCAACGTTTACGGTAACAAGGTTGTGGAGGGTCGTGTCCTTCAGGGAGAGACCGGAAGGCGTAATGACCATGTGGACTCCGTCATTGAGCCTGGCGCTGAAGTTTCCACCTGTTCCTCCGACTAATCCACGATCATAGGCCCGTCTTGTATAGAGCACAAGCAACTTTTTTATTTCTTTGTCGTTCATGGCATACCTCTATTTTATCCATCCTTTGGGCAGTTCCATCTCTGCCAGTTCTTTGAAATGATGCGAAACTTCGGGGTAAAGCGAGAGATAAAGCGGGAAGAGTTTATCGTAGGCGGCATGGGCACTGGAGTCGGGCGTAAACGTCCTTGCGGGCCGGATGGTGTGTTCGACCGCGCAGGTATAGTCCTTGTAGGCGCCCGACGAGACCGCGGCCAGTAAAGCTGCTCCCAGGACCTCGATGTGAAGCTCGTTCAGACAGGAAACCTCTTTCCCTGTCACATCGGCGATGATTTGGTTCCATACGATGCTCGCTGCTGCAGCACCACCGATTCGCAGGTTTCGGATCGACAATTTCAAATCCGATTCAAGAATTTGGATCACATGGCGTATCGCAAAGGCTGAGCCCTCCAGAACGGATCGGATGAAATCACCGCGGCTGTGTCCAAGGGTAACCCCGAAAAACACCCCCCTGGCAAAAGGATTCCAAACAGGGGTTCTTTCACCCGAAATGTAGGGGAGAAAAAGCAGCCCTTTGCTGCCGGGCGGGGCAGCGGCGGCCTGGGCCGTGAGCAGATCATAAGGGTCCGTTCCCGTGTTTTGCCCCACCCGTCGCTCCATATGCCCAAACGTGTCCCTCACCCATCTGAGCGATGACCCGACGCCGTTTATTGCACCGATATACTGCCAGCGCCCGGGAACGACATGGGTGCAGTTCATGAACCGGCGGTCAAAGCGGGAGATGCCGAGGGGGCCGGAAACACGTGCTGCCGTGCCCATGATCACAAAGCAGGCACCGGGGTCCGTGATCCCTGCACCTATTGAAGCGGCGATGGTGTCCATGCAGCCGACGGTTACCGGGATACCCTCTTTGAGCCCTGTCATAGCGGCCGCCTCCGTGGAGATGTTTCCCGCAATTTCACTGGATGGGAGGGTTTCCGGGAGTTTTTCAGCCGGGATTTCAAGAGCTTCGAGAAAAGGTTGGTGCCAGCACATTTTCCGTATATCGAAGAGAAGGGTTGTGCAGGCCCGAGAAAAATCGATCGTGAACCGGCCGGTGAGACGTGCCACCAGGTAGCCTCCCGGAACCATTAATTTGTGGGCTCGATTGAATGTAACCGGGTCGTGGTGCTTCAGCCAGAGAATGGTAGGCAGAGAATAGGCGCCGGGCGCCACCGGGTTTCCCGTTACTTTGAAAACTTCTTCGGGATCAAGAATTTCCTTGATGTGGGCTACTTCGGGTAGCGCCCGCTGATCCCAAAGCATGATGGCACTGCGGAGCGGTTTTGCGTCTTCACCCACGGCAATCAGTCCGTTGGTACAGCTGACGCCGACGGCTGCGACATTCTCTGCGGGCACGGTTTTGAGTGCATTTCGTACAGCGGACGCCGCTGCCAACCACCAGCTCTCCGCATCGTGTTCAGCCTGGCCGGGCACGTTGCTGACCATGCGATATTCATGATAACCCTGACCCGCAATGTTTCCGGCTAAATCAAATATCCCGGCCTTTGCACCTGTTCCGCCGATGTCGATGCCGAGAAAATAAGGCGGCTCTCCCATCATCAGTGCCCCCTGCCGCAATTTTGGCCCGTTGACTCGAGGACGCTTCCCCAGAGCCTCCCGGCCGGATCGATCTGCTTGCGCCTGGAAACGGCAAGGCCGATCGGAACATGGGTGTATTCGCCGTTCCAGAAACTGACCAGCATGTCTGTGCGCCCTGCCATAGCTGCATGGACCGCGTTGTGGCCCAGCAGGAGGCAGAAAACCGAGTCATGCGGGTTTGCCGGCATGCTTCGTATCGTGTAGCTCGGGTCGATGTATTTGAGCGTAACCTTCATCTTTTCGGCATTGAAAAAATCGAGAATTTTTTGTTTTAAAAACAAGCCGATATCGGCAAGTTTGATATTGCCCGATTCATCCCTTTCAGAAGGTCCTTCGATAAGATCCTGGCCCGCTCCTTCAGCTACGACGATAACGGCATGCGCGCGGTTCTGCAGGCGCTTTTTCAAACCCACAAGGAAATTGTCCAGGGAAAATTTCACCTCCGGCACCAGGCAGAAGTTGACCTCGCTGTTGGCCAGGGTTGCGTTGGCCGCGATGAACCCCGATTGACGGCCCATGAGTTTCACAAGGCCAATCCCGTTCCTCGCCCCGATGGCTTCCACGTGGGCGCAGTATATCGCTGTTCTGGATTCGCCTACAGCGGTTTCAAAGCCGAAGGATTTGTGGACATAGCTTATATCGTTATCAATGGTTTTGGGGACTCCCACAATGCCTATTTTCAAGTTGCGGGCGGCGATTTCCTCGGCCAGGGCATGCGCTCCTCTCAGGGTTCCATCTCCACCGATAGCGAAAAGAATCCCGACATTCATTCTTTCGAGGGTATCAACCATTTCACCCACATCCTGGGGACCGCGCGAGGTACCAAGGATGGTGCCCCCAAGCTGGTGGATATCCCGGACCCTGGAAGGGGTCAGGTCCATTGGGACGTGCCGGTGCCTGGGGCTGAGTCCTTCATAGCCGTACCTGAATCCGAAAACGGTGCTTACCCCGTAGTGATGGAAGAGGCTCAGCACGATCGCCCGGGTTACATCGTTGACGCCGGGGCAGATCCCGCCGCAGGTGACGATGCCGCATTTCAGCTTTGAAGGGTCGAAATAGATTTTCTGCCTGGGACCGGCCATCTCGAAAGACGGCAGGAGATGCGGTTCATCAGGACATTTTTTCACCTGCTTCACCCGGGAGTGATAGAGAATTCGTTCGTTGTCTTCGATATACTGAAGTGCGTTCATGGGGGAGTCGATGCGGCATTCTCCGAAATTTCTAATATTAAAATCTTTACAATTTAAGGACATGATTTGAATTTCCTCCATAATGGCAACACCGGAGGGATGATCCCCCTGAGTCTTGAAACCCTGCATCCGAAAAAGATCTTCATGAATGTTTTCCTATCTCACGATTCATGCTATTTTTCAATATCTGATCTTCAGCTAAATCCACCATCTAATTTCTTCATAATAACGGAGCAGGAATGAAATTGAAATCCATCAGGACAAAAATCGTTTGCACGATCGGGCCTGCAAGCGAATCGGAACACGTCATCGAGGCTATGATCCTTGCGGGGATGAATGTTGCGAGGCTCAATTTTTCCCATGGCACATTGGAAGGTCATCGTAAGAAAATTCGAAGGATTCGGGAAATATCCGACAAATTGCGGATCCCGGTTGCAATCCTGCAGGATCTCGGGGGGCCGAAAATCAGAATCGGGACCGTAGCCGAACCGGGTGTGAGGCTTGAAGTCGGAGATACGTTTGTACTCACTTCAGAGCCTGTTGAATCCGCTGCTTCCAGAGTTTCCGTTTCTTATCCCCAACTGCCCGAAGAAGTAAGGGAAGGAGATACGATTCTTCTGGCGGACGGGATGCTGGAATTGAAGGTCGTTTCGGTTCGGAAACCGGATATTTTCTGTGAAGTCGTCCAGGGAGGAATTTTGACGTCGCACAAAGGAATCAATCTTCCTTCCAGGTCCGTGGGGTTGCCTGCCCTGACCGAGAAGGACAAGGCCGATCTTTTGTTCGGGATTTCAGAAGGCGTCGATTATGTGGCGGCTTCTTTCGTCAGAGATCCGGAAGATGTCTTGAGGGTAAAAGATTTGATCCGTGAAAACGGCGGCGACATACCCCTGGTGGCCAAAATTGAGAAGCATGAGGCGATAAAAAATCTGGATGAAATTATGGATGCGGCTGACGGGGTGATGGTGGCCAGGGGAGACCTTGGTGTGGAAATTCCGCTCGCCGAAGTCCCCCTGATTCAAAAAAGAATCATCAAGGAAGCGAACCTTCAGGGTAAGCCCGTCATCACTGCGACCCAGATGCTGAGGTCCATGGTGGAATCCCCCAGGCCTACACGAGCCGAGGCAACCGATGTGGTGAATGCCGTCCTGGATGGCACTGACGCTGTTATGCTGTCTGAAGAAACGGCTATGGGCGGCTATCCTGTTGAAGCGGTGCGATTCATGGCCGATCTTCTTCGGAGTGCCGACCAAGGGTTTCCGCATGATCAATACCTGGCAATGAAGCCGGAGACCGTGGTTTCGCCTTCGGTTGCCCATGCCTCGTGCGTTTTAGCAGCTCACCTGAATGCCGCGGCAATTGTTCCGAACACGCAATCGGGCTTGACGGCGATTCATATTTCGAGATTCAGGCCTGCATGTCCGATTTTGGCCCTTTCTCCAAATCGTTCCACCGTCAGGCGCCTTTGCCTTTACTGGGGAGTGCAGCCCCGTGTCATCACGAAGCCTAAGGACACCGATGACATGATAGACACGGCCGCGAAATCGGTGCGCGATTCGGGTCATGTTTCCAAGGAGGATCTGGTCGTGATCACAGCCGGGCACCCTGTATGGGTGCCCGGTACGACGAACATGATTCGCGTCAAAAAGATTTAGGTGACGAACCTCATTTTCCGATGGTTGCAACCATAACGGCCTTGATCGTATGAACACGGTTTTCCGCCTGGTCGAAAACTCTGGATCGCGGGTGTTCAAACACGTCATCGGTTACTTCACATACATCGGGAAATTTCATGGAGATTTCGGTGTCGAAGCCGTGGAAGCTCGGAAGGCAATGGAGAAAGATCACATTTGGGTTTCCGGTTTTCTCAATCATTTCTTCGTTGATTTGAAAAGGTTTCAATATCGCGATTCGGTCGGCAATTTTGTCCTCATCCCCCATAGAGGCCCAGACATCGGTATAAATGACGTCTATCCCGTCCACGCCTTCATCAATGCTTGACGTACATATGATGCGGGCACCGCTCGCCAATGCCAGGCTTCGGGCCTCCGAGAGCAGTCCTGGATCCGGGTAGAGCGAATCGTCGGTGACGATCCTGAAATCCAGTCCCATTTTAGCCGAACCGATGAGAAGTGAATTGGCTACATTGTTGCTTCCGTCGCCTACATACGCGATCCTTATCCCTTTAAGACGTCCAACGTGCTCCATGATCGTCATAAAATCCGCCAGTGCCTGGGTGGGATGAAATTTGTCCGTCAGCCCATTCCAGACCGGGACCCCGGCGTGAGCTGCCAGTTCTTCGGCGGTTCGGTGCAAAAAGCCTCTAAATTGTATCCCGTCGAACATTCGACCCAAAACCCTGGCCGTGTCTTTGACACTTTCCTTTTTCCCGAGCTGAATATCGTTTTTACCGAGGTACTCGGCATGAGCGCCTTCATCGTTGCAGGCCACGACAAATGCACATCTGGTCCTTGTAGAAGGCTTTTCGAAAATCAAGGCAACGTTTTTACCCTCAAGATTTTTGGGTCGGATGCCGGACATTTTGTCCTGCTTGAGTTTGATCGAGAGTTCGAGCAGGTAATCAATTTCGTCCGGCTGGAAATCCCTCAGAGTCAGGAAATTTCTTCTTTTGAGATTGACGGACATTTTCCCCTCCACTTAAACGTGTCCAAGGTCAGGGTACCATGCGTTCTATGGATGCCGTTTTCTTGAGCTCGCTCAAATGATCGGCTGCTGCTTCTTTGCCTTTTTCCTGTTTCAAAAAGAGCGTCAGGCGGTCTTTGATTTCCGCCAGCGGAACGATGCTCTCCGGTTGTTTTTCCACCAGCTGGATCAAATGAAGACCGAATTGGGTTTCGACGATTTCACTGACGGCTCCGGGTTCAAGGGCGAAAGCGGCATCCTCGAATTCCTGCACCATTTCACCTCTACCGAAAAAACCAAGATCTCCGTTTTGAGAAGAGCTGGGGCAGTCGGAATGTTCCTTGGCGAGGTTTCCGAAATCTTCTCCATGTTCCACCCTGCTTCGGATAGACGTTAGGAGTTCCCTGTTTTTTGCAATGTCTTCCGGAGAACTGTCAGGCTTTTTTTGAAGCAGAATATGACGCGCATGGACGCGTTCCGGCCTTGTAAAGGCCTCAGGGTGCTCATCGTAGAATGTTTGAACGTCTTTTTCACTTACGTCGGCTTTTTGCACGAAAACTTCGTCGACATATTGACTGATAGACATGCCTCTTTCAATATGTCTTTTTAAACTTTCTTCGGTCATGTTCATATCTTCCAGCGCTTTTTTGAAGACTTCCTCATCAGGGAACCGCCCCTTGAGCTGATCCATTCTCTGCTGCACCGATTCTTGATCAATGGAGACTCCGGCTTTTGTGCTTTCCTGATAAAGAATCTCCCTGTCGATCAATTCCTCGAGCACGCGCGACCTGAAGGAACGTTGTTCGTTGTCTGCGCTTTCATCCGGATCGAATCCTCTTGCCGCCGCGTTTTTCATCTCCCATTTGAAGTCGGACAACGGAATCGGCGACCCATTTACGGTTGCCACCGGATCCGGAGTTTCGAGTTCTTCCGCCTTTGCCGGTTCAGGTCCAACAAACATTGAAAAGGCGGTCATAAGGCATAGCGTTAAACATCCCGTGATGAATCGATACATGAAACTCTCCTTTTCCGCGCGGTGCGGGGGCCGAGGGCCCGCAAGGCATCCGGCCGATTGAATTTTTACTTTTTCGGGTTTTTTTCCGCCGCCGGTGCACAATCAGAGGTGTCCCCGGCGAGCTTCGAAAGTGCATGGGGCAGAGCCGGGAGAACGACTTCCAGGTTTTCCACCGCTCCGCGGGTGCTTCCCGGCAGATTCACGATAAGGCAGGCGTTTCTCACCCCGGCCACGGCTCTTGAAAGCATTGCATGGGGAGTGACCGACATGCTTTTGGCCCGCATGGCCTCGGCGATACCAGGCACGGCATACGCTATGATCTCCTCTGTTGCCTGTGGGGTGACATCCCTGGGGCTCAGGCCGGTGCCGCCGGTGGTAACGATCAAGGACAGTTTTTCCTCGTCGACCCATTGAACGAGGGTCCGGGCAATCACAGGGCGTTCGTCAGGCACGATCTTCTGGAGCACGACCGAATACCCCTGCGAGGAAAGCAGGTTGGAAATCGCCTTGCCGCTTTCGTCGATTCTCAACCCTGCGTAGCCTTTATCGCTTATCGTCAATACACCTGCTTTGAAACTCTGGCCCATGGCTGCTGCTCTCCGAATCATCCAAAAGCACAAAATCCGAAACCTCCTTTGAGGAAAAACCCTGGGGAGTGTTCCGGATTTTGAAAAACATTAAGGGAATAGAACATTTACTCCTGCTCTTTAGCAGCTGCAACAATTTTTTCCGCCAGCTGTGCTGGAACCTCTTCATAGTGGGAGTGTTCCATCGTAAAAAAGCCCCGGCCGGCCGTCATGGAATTCAAATCCAGGGCGTACTTCAGCACTTCAGCCATGGGGACGCTTGCTTTTATGATTTGGTATTTTCCTATGCTATCCATCCCAAGCACCCTTCCTCTGCGGCCGTTTAAATCGCCCATCACATCCCCCATAACTTCTTCCGGCAGGGTGATTTCCATTTTCATCACCGGTTCGAGCAGAATGGGGTTCGCCTCCTGGATGGCCTTTTTCAGACACATGCTGGCCGCAATCTTGAATGCCATTTCAGACGAATCCACATCGTGGGATTTGCCATCGTAGAAACGGACTTTCAGGTCGACCAGGGGATAACCTGCGAGGAATCCTTGTGGCAGGGCTTCAACAATACCCTTCTCCACCGCCGGAACAAAATTCCGTGGCACGTTCATGCCCACGAGGGCCTCTTCAAATTCGAAGCCGGCACCCCGTTCAAGGGGGCCGACGTCGAAGTGAACTTCAGCAAATTGACCGCGCCCGCCGGTCTGTTTTTTATGTCTGTAGATCACGCCCTTGATTTCTTTTTTTATGGTTTCGCGGTAAGGCACTTGAACCGGGTTGAGCGTCACTTCAACGCCGTATTTACGGTTCAGCTTTTCGCAGGTTGCTTCCAGGTGGATTTGTCCGGTGCCGGATAGGATGATCTCGGATGTGGTCTGGTCCCTGCCGAGTTTCAGCGTCGGGTCTTCGTCCAGGAGTTTTGAAAGAGAGCTGAACACCTTGTCTTCCGTGCCTTGAACCTTCGCCTCGACAGCGTAGGAAATGACCGGCGGCATGAGGTCGGCTGATTTATAAACAATCGGTGAATTAAGCGCGCAGAGGGTGTCGCCGGTTGCCGCTTCCTTGAGTTTGGGGATCGCGACGATATCGCCGGCCATGGCGCTTTCTATCGGCTGTTGCTTTTTTCCTTCCACCAAAAAAAGTTGGCCGAATTTTTCTTTTGCATCTTTATTGCAATCGTAAACCGTGCTGTCGGAATCAAGTTTTCCGGAAAATATGCGCAACAGGGTCAGCTTCCCTGCAAATGGATCCGCAATGGTCTTGAAAACGAGCCCTGAAAATGGAGCATTTTCATCCGGCGGCATTTCTTTTTCTTCTTCGCTCCCAGGCGTGAGCCCCTTCTTCGGAGGTCTTTCGGCCGGAGACGGCAATGTCTGGATGATCAGATCCATCAAATTGGGGACTCCGATGTTCAATGTCGCCGATCCACATGTCAGAGGAATCAACAACCCTGCTTTTACACCTTGCACGAGGGTGGTTTCTATTTCTTCGTCGGTCAGTTCTTCGCCCTCGAGATATTTTTCCATGAGGTCGTCATCCGCTTCGACGATATTTTCGATCATTTTTTCGCGCCACTCGGCGGCGGTTTCTTCCAGCTCCCCTGGTACGGCGGTGCTTTGGAACTTTCCACTTCCATCCTTGGGATAAATGTACGCCTTCATTTTCACCAGGTCCACGATGCCTTCAAAGGATTCTTCGGCACCGATCGGTATCGCGACGGGCGTGGCCTTTGTCTGAAGTGTTGTGGAGACGTCGTCGACCATCTTGTAGAAGTCGGATCTCTCCCTGTCCAGCTTATTAATGAATACGATCCGGGGCAACCCTTCCTGATCGGTGAATTCCCATACTTTCTCAGTGCCTACCTTGACTCCTGCAGTTGAATCTATGACGACCACCGCAGCATCGGCGGCTTGAAGCGCGAGGCGAGCTTCGGAAATAAAATTGTAATCTCCAGGTGTGTCGAGCAGGTTGATGATTTGTTTTTTCCAGGTGCAGTGGTGCACTGCAGTGCTGATCGTTATCCCTCTTTTTATTTCTTCGGGCTCATAATTTAGATGCGAGGTGCCTTCATCCACTTTGCCCAGTCTGCTGGTCGCTTTCCCGTTGAACAGCACAGCTTCAGCCAGCGAGGTTTTTCCGGACGCCGCATGAGCCACAAAAGCGATATTTCTTAATAGTTCGGTTTTTCTTTCCATACAAAACCCTTTCCTCATCAATCTGAAATTTCGTACACCATTGCCTGCCGTTTATCCTTGCACCCTGAAAGGAAATTCTTCCCCCCTGTGACCCCTGCAGGGCCTCAACGGAAGTGCGGTCAGGATCCATCATGTTCAGCGTTTACACCGAGAAAATAAAGTCAAATAAGAAACCTACCTCAATATCAAAAACAAAGTCAAGGCAAGAATAGCCGGCCCTATTTTTTCATTGCCAATTCCCGGAAAAATGTTAGACTTTGCCCTTAATGACGGGCTTCAATATGCCTTAGGGGGCTCGCGTGCGACTTGCACCGCTGATAGAATCATTTGTAACGTATCTTGATACTGGTAAAAACTATTCGTTCAACACGGTGAAGGGTTACCGAGCGGACCTCTATCAGTTCGGGGCTTTTCTCGAAGAGCGTTTGGAGCCCGGCGAAAAGGGAGTAAGCGTTGAATCGATAGACATAACACGGATAAGGGAGTACCTCGCTTTTCTCTTCACGAGGCTCAAACGAAAAACGATCGCCCGAAAGCTGTCTGCTTTGCGATCGTTCTTTATTTTTCTCGAAAAGCGGGGAATCGTCACCGTAAACCCAGCTGCGGAGATTTCTTCTCCAAGGTTGGAGAAAACGATACCGATTTATCTTTCGGTGGACGAGATGTTCCGCCTGCTTGAAGGCGCCGAACGCCGGGATCCCCTGGGCCTGAGAGATCTCGCGATTCTTGAAATCCTTTATTCAACTGGCCTGAGGGCCGGCGAACTCACCTCCCTGAATTTCGCCGATGTGAGCTTCGAGGACCGTCTTGTGCGGGTCAGAGGGAAAGGGGGAAAGGAACGCGTTGTTCCCATGGGTCGCCGGGCGGCCGCCGCTCTCGAACATTATTTGAACGCTGCGGAAAGGCTCCGCAAAAAGAAGACGTGGGATGAAAAAGGCGGCGGGGCCTTGTTCGTGAATTTTCGCGGCGGGAGGCTTACGAGCAGGAGCGTCAGGTCGATTGTAAAACGATATGTGGCACGAAGCGGAGCTCCTTCGGATATAAGTCCGCATTCGATGCGTCACAGCTTTGCAACGCACCTGATGGACGGTGGAGCGGATCTTCGCTCCGTACAGGAACTGCTCGGGCATTCAAGCCTGTCGACGACGCAGCGATATACGCATGTGAGCCTTGACCGGCTCATGTCGGTCTATGATCAATGCCACCCTAGAAGCAAATAACTCGTGCTGAGGAGCGGTTGACATGGTTTCGATGGAAAGCGTAGGAAGAATGACATCAGGATCGCGGTTCCGGGCGACGACCATTTTGTCGGTAAGGAAAAACGGGAGCACCGTGATGGCCGGAGACGGACAGGTCACCCTGGAGGATACGATCATGAAACATCGGGCGGCAAAGGTTCGCCTGTTATACAAGGATCAGGTGCTTGTCGGTTTTGCGGGAGCTTCCGCCGACGCCTTCAGCCTCCTTGAACGCCTGGAAGGGAAGCTCGAGGCCTACAACGGAAATTTGACGCGGGCCTCCGTGGAGTTGGCGAAGGACTGGCGGACGGATCGGGTATTGAGGAGACTGGAGGCTCTTTTACTGGCTTCAGACCATGAGCATACCTTTATCATTTCCGGAAACGGAGATGTGATCGAACCGGATATCCCGGTGGCTGCAATCGGCTCCGGAGGCCCATATGCTCTGGCGGCGGCGCGGGCACTGGTGGAGCATTCCGAGCTGGGTGCGGCCGAGATTGCACGCGAAGCCATG
>Ga0068714_10004350_pt1 | contig 15956 bp, 20 predicted proteins | sample MTBNYHSulfiMetaG_FD_62988 | JGI IMG/M metagenome (GOLD analysis project Ga0068714, IMG submission 62988) | Enrichment culture microbial communities from rom New York Harbor, USA that are MTBE-degrading - MTBE-NYH (New York Harbor Sulfidogenic)... | ecosystem: Environmental > Aquatic > Marine >...
CCCTTGACCCCGGCGCCGTAGAGGCCCATCAGGAGGCTTGAGAACTTCATCAGTGGTCCGGCGGCCGCCACTGCGCCCCCGAGGATGAGGAGCCACTTGCGCTGCGTCTCCGAGAGGCCGGAGAACCAGCCTGCGACCTTCTCGACGACCTTGGCGAGGTCCTTGGCGATGGGGATGAGCGAGGTGCCCAGCTGGGCGGAGATGTCGGCGAACTTGGCCTTCAGCTCCCGTGTCTTGTTGGCGAGCGAATCGCTCGTCCGCGCGTAGTCGCCCTGGGCGTCCTTGGTCTGGGTCATGATGAGGCTGTACCGCGCCTGGACCTTCTGCTGTTCGGTGAGCTCGTCCCCGACGTCGGCGAGGCCCATCCGATAGGCCTCTTGCTTGACCGTCGTCTCGTTGAGCAGGACACCGAGTTGGCGCATCGGTTCCGCTTCGCCGACGAGGCCGGACTGGAGCTTCTGCAGGGCTTCCTCGATGGAGATGTTGTGGAAGCTGGCGAGGTCGGCCGCCAGTTCGACCATCTCCTGCGACATCTGGGCCGTGGGCTTGGAGCCCATCCCCATCGTCTTGAAGAGGTTCCCGAACGTGGAAGCCGCCGACTCGGCCTGCTCCTGCGACTGACCGAAGGAGTCAGAGGCGGTCGCCGACCATGTGTGGATGGTCTTGGCGTTCTTGCCGAAGACCACGTCGCTCTTGTTCACCGCCTCCTCGAGGTCCGAGGCGCCCTTGGTCGCCATCGTGAAGCCCGCCACGATCGGCACCGTGAACCCGAGCGTCATCCTCGTGCCGTACTCGCTCATCTGGCGCTGGGTACGCTGCGCTTTGGTGGACAGGCCACCGAGGGCGGCCTGGCCGCCCGAGGAGTCGCCCGAGATGACCAGGCGGACGAGCTGTGTCAGGGTGGCGGCCAACTCACCCGCCCAGGCCGATTCCCAGCCGCATGCTCAGCATCTGCTTGTCGAGGTCGTCGATCTCATCGACCGCGATGGCGCCCTCCTGCGGGGCGAGAGTCACCTTCGGCTCGACGATGCACATGGTGTACAGCCACGCCATCGCGTCGAGCTGGGCCGGCAGACCGGGGCTCTCACCGGAGGCGAGCGCCTGGATGGTCTCCAGCACGTCGGCCGGGATGAGACCCCGCTTCATCCATTTGTAGAGCTGCGGCGGACGCGCCAGCACCTTGGCGCCGCTGGGGAGCTCCAGCTCGACCGGCTTGGTCGGCCACGCTCCCGGCGCGGTGGGCGCGAACTGCTGCTTCTCGTCACTCATCAGTCGGAGTCCTCCTCACGCGGGAACCACGCTGAGCCGTCCGTCGGGGCGGAGGCGTGGAAGCCCTCTTTCTTGTCGCTCTCCTTCTTGCGGGCGTCCTCGACAGCCAGCGTCATGTGACAGTCGAACTCGAAGCCCAGGACGGCATCGGCGATGCCTAGGTAGTCGCTCGGCAGGCAGCCGTAGCGCTCACAGAAGACGACAGCCTCGACGGTCTCGGGGTCCCCACCGATGCGGCTCGCCGCCCAACAGGCCACATACAGGGCGTCCTCTTCGGCGAGCATGTCGCCTGGCAGGCACGCTCGGTCCATGCAGGCGTCGGCCACCTCGACGATGCCGAGCACGCCGCCTGCTGCCGTTTTCTCGGCCAGCAGGCGGCGCAGACCCGGCACACACAGCTCGACGGTCAAGCCGCTCGGCAGTGTGACCGTCTCGCTCATCAGGCGTAGGTAGCCAGCGAGGAGGTCGCGTTGACCAGCGTCACCGTCGCGAACTTCGAGGTCGATGTGTCATACCGCGCCGCCCAGTCGAACGAGGCCGGATGGCGGCGGTTGTTGTTCGACGGGTCGATCTCACCGCCGATGTACTGGCAAGCCGGCATCTCGATCCACATCTGGTGCTTGTACGACCCAGCTGCGTTCTCGGTGTGGGTCAGGTGGATCGTCGCCGCGAACGTGGTGCCTGCGACCAGCGCCGACCAGTCGTCGGAATCGAACGTCTGGGCGCTGATCCGTCCGGTGATCTGCGGCCACGGCTGCCCGTCGGCAAACTCCATCGCGTCGGGGAAGGCCGAGGCGGTCTGCCGTGAACGCTGCGCCTCGACTCCGTTGTTGATGGCGAAGTTGAAGTCGGTCACCGTGGCGCCGCCGGAGAGCCAGTCATCGAGCGTCAGGTAGCCGTCGATGAACGGCTTGGTCGTCTCGAAGCTCGGCGTGATCGACGGGTCGGAGACGATCGCCCAGTAGAGTCCCTTCATCGCCGCCGTGGCTCGCCAGACGCCACCCTCCGGGGCGAAGTCGAGGCGGTCGATGGCGACGCCCTGCCCCTTGTAGAAGAGGCCGTCGCCCTTGTTGCCGTGGTAGACCTGCGCCGTCTGCGGCGGGTTGGTCAGGTCCCAGGAGAAGACGTGGCGATAGGCGCTGGACGGGATTGCTGTGCTGTCAGGATCGACCACGGTCGCTCCGTCGCCCTCGGTGGTCGTCACACCACCGCAGGCGAGCAGCAGCAGGATCCCGAGCGAGCCCGGGTAGAGTCTGGTCGGCAGGGAGAACTCGGGATTGTAGGCCGCTGCACCGAGGTGCGGAAGCTCGCCCGAGGCGCCCCTCATCTCATCGTTGCGCTCGAGCAGCTCGACGTTCGGGTTCATGGTGAACTCGGTCGCCGGGATGTCGAAGTTCACCGAGGAGACCGTGTTGCTGCCGCCCTCGGCGTTCGGCGCCTGTTCGGCAGAGAGCCGGACGAAGTTGGTGCCCATCAGTCGTCACCGCCCTTCTTGGCCGCGGTGGCCTTGCTCTTGGGTGGGTCGAGGTCGACGATCTTCAGCGGGAGGTTCATCTCCTTGATGCGCTGCGTCGCCTCGCTCTCTGTCAGGCCGGTCTCCTTGAGAGGCACCACCGTGCCGGGCCCGTAGACGCCGGGGAACCCGGGGAAGTGGCGCGTCTCGATGGCGTCCGGCTGGGTGATGCCTTTGCTCATCGGTGCTGCTCCTTTCACAGCTGGTCGAAGCTGAGCAGCCGGAAGGCCGTCCCGCGGCTGCGCAGTAGGTAGGAATCGTCATCTGGGATCTCGACGACCGTGCCGGCGGTGCCCCGCCAGTCGCACTGGTGGTCGGTGAAGGCATCAGCTGCGCACATGAGTTCCTGGACGGCCACGCAGTAGCGCATCAGTCGCCGGTCGCTCTCGTGCAGAGTGGAGCCCTTCACGCGGATGTAGACGAGCACGTCGGTCGCCGTCTGGTAGCGTCCGGCGATGTCCTTCGCATCGACGTCGCCGGCACCGGTGTCGGGGACCTCTTCGCCGGCCAGGATGATGACGCTCGGCACCGTCAGGGTGAGCAGCTCCTGCGTGAGCAGGTCGCCCTTGGTGCCGATCAGCGCTGTCAGGTAGCCAGTGCTCGTGCTCGGCGCATCGAGGGTGATGGAGTCGTCGTAGCGGGCCGCCACCGTCGTGAGCTTGGCGCTCATGCCGGCCTTGAGCAGTGTCTCGACCGCGTCGAGGACGGCCTCTGTGCCGTCCCAGGTCGTTGACCGTCCGGTCGATGCTGAGAGTTCCTCGGTGCCGTCCCAGCTCCACCCTGGAGTATCGCCGTCTGCGTAGGGGTGGACAGACTCCGCCGGCTCCATCTGCACGGCAGTGAGGTAGGCCGTCTGGGCAGCGTTCTCGCCGCTCTGGTACTTGACGTACGCATAGGCGGCGTCAGACGGCGCCTTGACGACGATCTGGAAGGTGTGCCAGCCGCTCGCGTAGGCCGGCGATGTGTAGTCGCCGCCCTGCCCGACGGCCACCGCGCCTTCGGCGTCGCTGGTGAAGTAGCAGCCAAGGACCTCGACAGCGGCCGGCGTGTCGGCCCGGTAGCGACTCAGCCGGATGGCGTAGGTCTGACCCGGAGTCACCGCGACCGGCGTGCTCTCCACGATGGGCACGAGCGACGTCCGCACCAGCTTCCCGGCCGTCAGGCAGCCCTCGTCGGGTGCGTCGATGCCCTCGTCGGCCAGCGTGACGGCCGAGAGGGTCGCGTAGCTCGGCGTCCAGCCTGTCGTCGCGGTGCCGAACTTGGGGTTGGTGATGAGGTTGGAACGACTCACCGCAACACCCCCAGCGCCGCCTGTCCGCTCTTGAACAGGTATTCGTGGGCGGCCTTGCCGAGGTCGGTCGAGAAGGTGGCCGGGAAGGCAAGCAGCGGGCGCCGCTCGGCGAAGTAGCGGCCGTACTCCTCAGCCGGGCCGCTCTCAAGGCCGAAAGACGCCTCGCGCGGTCCGACTTCGGCGGCATAGCCCTCGCCGCCGGTCATGGCCCGGAAGAGGTGGCCGTAGAGCCAGCCGATCGGAGCCGAGCCACCCCAGCCGGGCGGCGTAGAGGCGTGAGACGCCTTCCACTTCGCGTAGGCCTCGGAGAGGTCCGCCCAGCCGCCGGCACCCCACTCACCCTGGGTGGAGAACTGCTCCCGCATGCCGGCGGTGAACAGCTCGCCGTAGGCGTGCCACAGGGGCGAGAGGTCGTCGAGCGACCCCTTGTAGCGCGACAGGGCGAACGAGAGCCCCTCCAGCGAGGGAGAGGTGTGGAGGTCGAATCGCAGCGCCTCGCCGGCCATCACCACTCCACGTCGCGCCGCACGAACGGCGCCGCAGCGGTATCACCGGCGCCGTACTGGTTGTCGTCGTCGGACTCATACGTGAACCCCTCGCCGATGGAAGAGCTCTCCGTCGAGCCGTCCGGCACCAGGACGCGCCCCTCGCGGATGTCGGCAAGCGCGTCCCGGAACGCCTGCCGGTAGGAGGCGTCGATGTCGGGGATGGTCGGATGCTTGGCTCGCAGCACGAGCGACGCCACGCCGTTGAGGCAGACCGTCTTGAGGTAGGCCAGCGCGTCGTCGTCTGTCTGCGAGAGTGAGTAGCCGCGGCCGACGAGGATCGCGTTGACCTCGCTGGTCACGTAGCTGATGTAGCTGGTCACCTGCGTCTCGGTCGGCTCGGTGCCGGTCGCCGAGATGGTCACCATCGGCAGGAAGGCCTTCGCCTCCGCCAGTGTGCAGTAGTCGGCCACGGCTCACTCACCTCCTCATGCGGCGAAGGCCACGACGCTGAAGGTGTGACTCGCGTCGTCGCCGGAGACGTCGGCGATGGCCGCCCGGGCCCGGACGTGACTGCCCCAGACCCCGGCCCTCACCGCTGCGGCGGCCGCGTCGGCCGTCACGGTGACGACCGATGCACCGGGCGCCTGGCCGTCGATGGTCAGGACCTCCCGGGCCGCGGCACCGTTGCCGGCCTGTTGGGTGAAGTGGCCGGCATTGATCCACGTGGTGCCGCCGTCCGGGCTGATGTCGATGTAGACGTCGAGGGTGTCCCCGGCGTCGGTGGCGCTGGCGGTGATGTCGAGCATCACCATCAGACGCGTAGCGCTCGGCGGGATCGCCGTGGCGGTGCCCGTCTCGCTTGCGGTGCGGGCCGCCGCCGTGAGCAGCGTCAGCTTGCGGAAGTTGCCTTTCATCTCTTGGCCGCCTTCCGCTTGGCCGCCGTCGCCTTGCGCTTGGCGGTCGTCTCGACGCGGGAGTCACGCCACTGCACGGCGCCGGCGGCCTCCACGTCGGAGAGGGCGCCCTTCATGGCGGGCACCTGCTCCCCGGGGGTGTAGACCTGGCCGTCGTGGTGCACCTCGCCGCGCGTCACTACGTACGGCATGGTGTCTCCTCTTCTGGGCAGCCCTCGACGAACTTCTCGTAGAGGCCGAGGTGCTGCTCGGTGAGCTTGCCGTTGTCGCTCAGGTCCTCCAGCGCGGAGACGATGAGGGCCTGGGCCTTGCCCCCGATGGGGACGTCCCGTGGAGCCTCCGCCGCGCCGTCCCAGTGGATGCGCCCGTCCTCGATCGTGACGCCGAGGGCGGCGTGCTCTTCCTCTGTGAACGACAGCTCGCGCCGCAGGTCATGGACGATGCGGACGGTCGTGATGTCGCCTTCCTTCGGCAACAGGCCGAGTAGCAGAAGGCGCTCAGCGACGGAGAGCTCCACGGGTTCCTCCCATCAGTCGCGGTTGGTGCCGGTCGTGGTGCACATGACGTAGACGGTCGTCCCGTCGTCGGTCACGCACTTGAGTGAGTGGGTCATCGAGTCGGTGTCGTGCGTCGCCAGGAGCGTCCCATTGGACGCGTCGGGCAGACGGAAGAGGTTGCTCAGCCGCTGGGCGGTGTTGTCGCCGATGCGGATGAACGCGTTCTTCGCCCCGGCGGTGATGCCGGTGCCGAGGTCCGACTCAAGGAACACGACGCTGTTGTTGGAGTTCAGCGTCTTGGTGTCGTCGTTGGCGCCGTAGGTGAACCTCGCCGCGAACGCCTGACCGGAGATGGAGGCCGAGGCGTCGATGTCGAGGGAGATGTGAGCACCGTTGATGGTCCCGCCGGTGGCCGCGCTGGCCGCCCCGACGCTGGTCATCGCCCGCAACGCCTCACCGGAGCCGGTGCCGGTGATGTAGAGGCGGTCGTAGATGCCGCGTGCATCGCCGGAACTCGCACCGCAGTCGGCGTAGATGGACACGAACTTGGTGTCCGCCGTGTCGTCGACCAGCGGCGTACCCGAGACACCGAGCGCCACGTTGACCGCACCGACACCGAACAGCGTCGAGGCGCTCGCATCCCAGAGCAGGTAGTCCGCCCCGTTGGCCGCGTCGCCGTAGACCTTCACGTCGAAGGACTTCTGGGTGGCGGCCGAGTCGCCGATCTCGATGAGCGAGTCGTCGGCGGTCGCTGTCACCAGCAGATTGGTGCCGTCCCACGTCATCTGCACATCGCCGGTCGCGCCGGATCCGGTGCCGAAGACGAGGTAGTCGCTGTCCTTGAACTGAAGGTCGACGCCGGTCGTGTAGATGAGGTTGGCCGAAGCGTCGGCGTACAGGTAGGACGCGCCGCTGGCGGCCCCCCCGTACCACTTCAGGTCGAAGGACTTCTGCGTCGTTGCAGCGTCACCGACCTCGATGACCGAGTCGTCGGTCAGGGCGGTGATGACGCAGTTCGTGCCGTCCCACTCGATCGAGACGTCGTTGCTCGTACCGAGGTAGAGCTTGTCGGCGTCGTAGAGGTGGACGGCCGGCGGCTGGATCGGAAGCGGAATGGGTACCTTGGTCATGGTGTCCCTCCCCTCCGGTCAGCTGACGACGGTCGTGTACAGGTAGGCCGAGTTGACAGCCACGGCGACCTCGTCCGTGCAGTCGTAGCACTGGAGGATGCGGCTGCGGGTCTGCTTCTCGTCGTACTCGGTGACCGAGTAGCGGGAGCCGTCGATCTCGCAGACGAAGGTCTGCATCGGGGTGATGACTCCCTCGGCGCTGGTGGGCGAGGCGGGGTCGATGTAGCAGACCGACACGCTCTTGCCCCACACGTCGCTGTAGGACGCCGTGGCGCCCTCGGCGGCGGTGTTGTAGATGGCCCGCCCGACGATGACGCGGTCGACACCGAGCGCCGTGGCCGCCTGGGCCTCGGTCGCCGGGGTGCCGGAGACCAGACCCGCCACCCTGCTGGTGATGTCGGCGTGCAGGCGCAGGTCGGCCCACACCGCAGCGCCCATCACGACGGTGTTCGGCTCGATGCCGATCAGCGCCCGGATGGCCTCCTTGGCGTCGGCCACCTTGGCGACCGGGTTGGACGTGTCGGTGTCCCACCGGTCGGTGCCCGACAGAGCTGCCGTGTTGGTGAACGTCGAACCCGAGAAGAGGATGTCGGCGACACGCTTCTCGTAGCCGAGGAGCAGCTTGTTGACCAGACCGGCCGTGACCCTCTGCTGGAGCCGCATCGCGGCGTCGCTGTTCTTGAGCTTGATGTTCGGGATCTTGCCCTCGAGCGCGTACTCGAGGCAGCGGTACGAGCTCTCGGACTCGGTCCACTCGACCCGGTTGACCTGGGCGCCACCGGTGTAGTTCTGCGCGTCGAGGCGCAGGTCGGCGGCGTCGTAGATCAGATAGGCGTCGGAGAGCTGCGACACGCTGATGGGCGGTGCCACGATCTCGCCGATCATGTTGGCCTTGAGGTTCTTCGCAGTGCCGGCCGCGAAGCTGCTCATGGCCGTGTTGATGTGTCCCTGAACGATGGTCATCTCAGATCACCCTCCTCAGCCGGCCGCAGCCGCGTAGAAACCAGGAACGAGGAGGACCTCGACGTAGCCGGTGCCGCTGGCCAGCGCCTCGAGGGCGAAGCCGGCGATCTTGTCTCCGTCGGTGGTCGTCACGGTGCCGTGGCCCGACGCGTCGGGCGTGATCGCGCACTCGCGGGTGATCGCGGCGGTCGCGTCGCACCACACCCGGCAGGGGCCGAGGATGGCGACCTCGATGTGGTCACCCGACGCGCAGTCGCTGGTGCCGATGTAGACGCCGACGAAGGTGTTGGCGCCGTCGGTCTCGCAGACGCTGTTCGCACCGTCCATCTCGACGAAGTGGCCGGCGGAGATCGCCTCGCTGGCCGCGAACGTCTTGATGACCGTGAAGGCGCTGGTGGCCTGACTCATGTCACGCCTCCTCTCTGTGCAGATACCGCTCGGCGAGGGCGGGGTCGTCCGCCAGGACGCGGCTCATCGCCTCGCCGAACTCGATGCCGTCCTTCTCGGCGAGCCTCTCGGCCTTCTCGGCCAGCTCGACGGAAGCGTCGGCGTACTCCTTGGGATCCTCGGGCGTCTCGCCCGAGCCCTTCTCGCTGGTGTCGACCAACCGGAGACCCTTGCGGGCACCCAGGATGGCGTCGAAGGAACCGGCGTCGGACTCGGCCAGCTTCAGCAGGCCGTCCTTCTCCGCCGGCAACACCTCGGTCGCCTCGATGGCGGCCTCGAGCCGATGCACGCGGTCCGCCTTCTCGCCCTCGGCGAGCTTGGCGGCCAGATCGTCACGCTCGGTGACGAGCGCGTCGCGCTCTTCGGTGACCTTCTTGACCTCGGCGAGGATGGTGGGCTCGTCGGCGCCCTCATCGAGCTTGAGGTACTCGGTGAGTTCGGACATGTGCTCCTTCTCCTCTTGCGTGGACGACTGGCCGACGCCCTCTTCACTGGCGCTGATGCCGACGTCCTCGGCGGTCGCGTCGATGTCGGGCTCGGTCAGAGATGTGGACATGGTGTGGGCGCTGGCCTTGGAGCGCGTCTCGCGCAGCATGGTGCGCATGGCGCGGATACCGGTCTTGCCTTTGAGGCGCTCGTCGAGTTTGGCCAGCAGTGAATCGATGTCGTTGATCAGCTCGGCGACCGGATCCTCGTCGTCGGCCGCCTCAAGCTCCGAGAGAGCGACCTCGATAGGCTCTGCGGCGGCGATGCGCTCACCGGCCTCCAGGACCGGCGGCAGGATGCGCAGCACGGGAGTGTTGGTCAGTGAGACGCCCTTGAGGACGTTCGGCGTTTTGCCGCCGGTGGTGTTGTCGATGTGGCTGTCGATGTGGACCGAGTTGTAGGCGTACCGCTTGCTGTTGAGCAGCTCGGCGCCCAGGTCGGTCGGCTCCCAGTCGGCGAACAGGGCCTCGCCACCGTCGCTCGTCGCGGCGACGTAGAGGCGCTTGACCCAGCCGGCGGCCTGGGTCGACTCGTCGTGTTTGCCGGAGGAGTCGACGACCGGCTCGGTGCCCAACACACCGCCCTCGAAGTTGGCGATCAGCTCGTCGGCCAGCTCCCGAGTGAGCGGTAGCTTGGGATACTTGGCGCTCTTCCACTCACCGAACGGGAAGAGCATCATCGGCAGGCGCTCGCCCGCCCTTGCCTCTTCTGCGAGGCGGTAGAGGTCGAGTAGGCTCATTCGTCACCTGCCTTGTAGCGGTAGATCACGACGCACCGGCAGCGCTCGCCACCCAGGCATCGCGGGTTGGGAGTCCACGTCGCGGCCTCGTCGAGGTCGCTCGTCTCGCGGCCGTCCATCGGCTCGCAGTTCTCACAGACGTTGCCGTCGAGGATGGCCGAGTAGACGCCGTCGGCGATTTGTGCCCGCTCCTCGGCGGCCTCGGCGGTGCGTCCCTCGATGACGACCCGGGTGATGGTGAAGCCGACTTTGATGGCCGTCTCGTCGGAGGCGCGGCGGACCATCTCGGTCGCCACCTCCAGACTCATCGGGCGCACCAGCGCCTGTGCCGCCTGCTTGGCCGCCTCGGTCACCGACGAGGAGCCGATGGCGCGGGCCGCCACCTCCGCCTCGGTGTCGAGCAGGGCGTAGAAGCGACGGGCCTCCTTGGTGGTCATCCGCGGCGGCGGGTCGGCCAGCTCGCGCACTTCTCCGGCCCGCTCGCCGGTCACCTCGTCGATGACCGGCTCACCGTCGCGCTGACGGGCGAGTTCGTCGCGGACCTGGACGCGGCCGCGCTCGAAGTAGTCCTCGAAGACGGCCCGGATCTCGCGCATCAGCACGTCGAGCATCGGCGCCTTGCCGGCTGCCAGCCCCGCCACCTTCTCTCCGTCGCCGGTCGCGGCTGCCTCCAGGGCACGCCGGGCCAGCTCGATGGTGATGCGGTCGCGTGTCTTCTGGGTCGCCTCACGGACGGCCTGCTTGGCGTCGTCGAAGAGGGCGGCGACCTCGTCGAGGGCGACGTAGGTCTCCTCGGGGCGCAGCGCCCGCCAGTAGCCGCTCTCGGCTGCACGGCAGGAGCACTCGGACGCAGTCGTCCCGCCGGCGGGAGGCCCATCCTCGTTCTGCGACGCTGCCTCACGCGCCGGCGGGGTCTGCTCATCGGCCTCTCGGGGCCGCGGGGGTGCGTCGGTCGCCTCGTTCTCCGGCAGGTCGAGCTCTTCGCGGATCCACTCCCAGTCACGGTCGGCGAAGGGCATGCCCATCTGGTAGAGCTGGAAGAGTCCGGCCGCCATCGCCTTGAGGTCGAGCTTGCCGAGCGAGGCGAAGCGCAGCTTGGGGGCGAGGTCCTCGGCACCGGCGAAGTTGTAGGCGACCAGCTGGGCGATCGGCCCTTCCGGGGCGTTCATCGTGTCCTCGATGTCCTTGGCGACCGACCCCAGCGAGTTGAGGTACATGTCGGAGAGGTTCATCGAGAGCGCCCGGGAGCCGTTCGGCGCCTGGCCGAGGTCGAGGAACTGCTGCTGAGAGACAGTGGAGAGCTGCTGGTCCCAGTAGCGGACCAGCTCGAGCCCCTCGGCGAGGTCGATGTTGCCCGACAGCAGCGAGACATCGACGCCCGGAGGGACGCGCAGGTAGCCGCGGTCGGAGACGTGCATCGCCTCGAGGGCGTCGTCGAGGGAGTCCTTCTGGGTGGGGGTAAGGCTCGCCTCGGCCGTCTCGCGGGCGTAGGGGATGCCGCCGGTCTTCTCCAGCAGGATGAGGAGGATGACCTCGGCCTTCTCCTTGTTGTACCAGGGCTTGTACATCGGCCGCAGCAGTGGCCGGCCGAAGAAGTCGTCACCCTCGCGTTCGTGGCAGAACCAGACGAGCTTCTCGCCGGGGATCTCGACCTCTTGGCCGGTGTCGGCCACCTGGGTGACGTGGTCGATGCGGCCGCGCTCGACGTAGACGTCCTGGATGGTCGCCGGCGGCCGGTAGGCGAACCGTTCGATGACCGCTTTGCCGTCGCGCAACGCCCAGACAAGTTCGAAACCGGCGTGGCCGTAGTCGAGGGCGAGCAGGAACTGACGCAGGTTGTGGACCCACGGATCGGCGCAGGCCAGCCGTCCCTCGGAGAGAAGGACCGAGGTCACGAACTCGGCGACCTCCTTGGCGCGTCCGTCGTCCGGGTCGGCCGGTTCGATGCGCACACCGGCGGAGAGGAGGGGGAGATTCTGCGCTCTCCGCAGACCCGCCACCTTCGGGTCGGAGAAGCGCATCCGGTCGTAGACCGCGATCCCGCTTGAGCCCCGGAGGTCGTAGTTGTACTCGCCGAGCCGGGAGAGGCGCTTGAGGGTGGCGGAGCTACCGGCCTTGTAGCCGGTGCCGGTATCGCCCAGCTCCTCGGTCGGAGGGGCGGGAGTCGCCGCGGGGGCGAGCTTGAGAGGTGGCCATATCCTCACACCTTGAGACTAGAGCGCGAGAGGGCCGAAACCGTGACCGGTCAACCGGTGCCGGATTTACTGGATGTGCAGGGGAAAGACCGGTTTGGGGCCGAAAACGAGATTCTCAGAAGACGTGGTTCTTCATGCCTCCGGCCACCGTCCGGCCCGCTTTCGGGGCCTCCCAGTCGCTCGCCGCCGGGCGCCGGTGATTGACGAACCAGTAGCGGAGCGCGTCGAGCGGGTGGGAGAAGACGGGGTGCTTCTGGGCGTAGATGTCGGGCGCCGTCTTGTCGGGCGGCATCTGCGAGAGGGCGCGGATCAGCTGTGTACAGCGCTCGTGGACGACGAGCGGGATCTCTGGGTGGGCGATGGAGTCCATCATCAGCACGCAGCCGTCCCTGATGCCGCTTGGCTGGCCGACCGGGCCGAAGCCCGCCTCCCTCATCACATCGAAGTCCGACTGCGCCGTCTGGGCGTTTCGGGCCTTGCCGGCAGGGTCGGCGTACATGGCGCCCATCGGGATGACCAGGTCGACCCCCTCCTCGGCGAGCAGCTCGTTCTCAGTGCGCCGGATACCGGATGCGAACTCGCGCGTCGGGACCTCGGTCGGACCGTGCTCGGCGACCACGAACGGCTGGCCGGAGGGCGAGAGCTGCACCCAGACGCAGAACGGACGCACGAAGCCGAAGTCGACCCCGTAGGAGACCGGCCAGTTGGCGACCAGCTCGAAGCGGGCGACGTTACGCTCCCGCGAGAAGCGCTTGAAGTAGTTGCCCTCGACCGGCCGGAAGACGTCCTCGACGGTGCGGGCAAGTTCGCGCCGGGCGAGGTCCTGGTCGGCCGCCTCATCGACGTTGACGCGGAACCACTCCGCATCACGCCTGGGGTCTGCCGAGGCCGGGGTGAAGTGCGGCCGCCACTTGCCTTTGCCTCTCACGGCGGCCTGGTAGAGCTTGTGGAAGGCATCCTCCTCGCCCTCCCCGGTCGAGACGACGTGCACCCGGGCGGCGCCGTGCTCAAGGGCTGCCAGCTGCTTCTCGGGCCACTGCCAGAAGGCGTACTCGTCGGCCAGCGTCCAGTAGGCCGCATCACCGCGGGCGATGGAGCGGGTAGCGGTCAGGGCCTTGTACTGCGAGCCGTTGGCCAGGGAGAGCGACTTGGCCCGCTTGCCGACGATGCGTGGCCGCCACTCCTCCGGCATCGGCGACTCGGGCAGGATGCGCATGTTCGGCGGCTCGCTGTTGGGGTCGTAGCCGGCCAGGATGAGCAGACGGCGGATGGCGTCCTCGGCGTACTCCTCTGACTGCCGGGCGATGGGGAAGAGCCGGTGCCCCCAGAAGCTGCCGGCGTGGAACATGCCGGCCAGCTCCAGCCACGTGGCGCCGATCTGTCGCCCCTTCGGCCAGACGAGGAACGGCTCGCGCTCGATCGCCTCAAGGGCATGCTCCTGCTCGGGCCAGAGGTCGAACGGGATGAGAGTGCCGGTCTCCTTCTCGACGATGAGGCAGTGGCGGACGAAGTCGGCGAGAGAGGGAGGGTCGCCGCGGCGCTTCAGCTCGTCGTTGATGGCGGCGAGCCGGGCCCGCTTGGTGTCACTGAGCGGCCTCACGCAGGATAGCCTCCGCCTCGGCGATCAGCTCGGCGTCGGTCTTCTCGGAGAGGTCGTGGGCGACCTCGTGGCGCCCCGTGCTCTTCCCCTCCTCGAGACGGAGCTTGTCGATGAGGATGCCGACGGCGGTGGCGAGGTCCTTGCACTCACGCCCTCCCTGGGCAGCGTCGATGGCGCTCAGCAGCTCGAGCACCTTGACCAGCAGTTCGGTCTGGACCTCTGCCCGCTTGGCGTCCCTCGCTTCACACGCCTTCGCGGTCCGTTCCTTGGTGCCGGCCTCGGTCGAGATGCCGTGCTTGTGGGCCCACGAGTCGAGGGTGCGCTTCGACATGCCGAGCAGGCGTGCGGTCGCGGCCAGCCCATCGACCCGGTAGAGCTCGAGGGCTTCGGCGCGGAAGTCGTCGGTGTAGGTGCGTGCCATACCTTCAGTGTAACGCGGCGGAGGGGCTCACTCGTCCCACCCCACGATCTTGTAGCCGCCCTTCGGCAGGCCGACGATCTTCGCGCCCCGCTTGCGCCACCACTTCACCGCTCTGTGGATCCGCCCCCTGTCGGTCGTCTCGAAGAACTCGGCCAAGTCGACCGGCTCGCCGAACTCGACCACCAGCCGCACCAGCATGATGAGGCGGAACTCCTGTTCGTCTGAGTCGGTGATGGTGTCGGAGAGGCTGCGCTTGCAGCTCCAGCAGAGCGCCAGCTCGTCCTCGTTGCCGGAGTAGAGCTGGCAGTCGCAGGCGAGGCATCGCCGGCGGTCCTTGCGCGGGATGGAGGCGATGACGACCCTCGGGATCGCATAGTTGCGCGTACCGTGGACGACCGCCCGCGAGGTGGGGTGGGTGGTGGTCAATGCACCTGCCGCTCGTCGCCGAAGTCGAAGAACAGGACCCGCGTCGCCGGGTCGACGTGGAGCAGCTCGCGGATGCGCTTGAGGCGTATCTCGAGGGCCAGCATCTCGACGATGAGCCGCTTGGCGTCCTCGTCCTTGGCCGCGCCGTTCATCGCCCCGAGGTTGCACATCCCGCAGGCGACGTGTTCGCGGACCTTCTCGAAGTCGACGGCGCTGCCCATGCTCCGACGATACCTCCCTCCCGCGACGCAGCCGCGTCAGGTATCCTCCCCTCGTGGCTGGCCACATCGAGAAGCGGCGCAACAAGGACGGCAGCATCTCCTGGCGCTGCATCATCCCAGGCGGCTACGGTCGCGGCAGCGAGCGCGTGGTGCAGACACACCGCACGACACGCGACTCGGAGAAGCCCCCCAAGGCCGCCCGCGACATCCTCGCCCAGATGCAGCAGGAGGCCGCCGGCGGAAGTGTCGTCTCGCGCCGCCTGCGCATGGCCGAGTTGCTGCGCGCATGGCTCGATCAGGACTGCCGGCCGCGACTGGCGCCGAGCACCGTCTACGGCTACGAGGGCATTGTCGAGGGCTACCTGGTGCCCACCATCGGCCAGCTGCGTGCCGTCGACCTGCGTCCACGCCATCTCGACGAGCTGTGGGCCTCAGAACGTGAGGACGACGAGCTCTCGGCAGCGACCATCCGCTCGCACTACCGGGTCGTCCACCGGGCGCTCTCCTGGGCCGTGCAGAAGGAGCTCGTGACCCGGAACGTCGCTGAGGCCGCGCGGCCGCCGCAGGGCAAGGCCCCGGAGATGCAGACGATCAGCGCCGAGCAGCTGCGCGGTCTGGTCGACCTGGCCGTCGGCACGCCGCTCGAGCTGTGGGTCCTGCTGGCCGTCGGCACCGCCGGACGGCGCAGCGAGATCGAGGCGATCAGGACACGCGACCTCGACCTGAAGGCGGGTCGGGCGACGATCGCTCACTCGATGGAGCACACCCCGGGCGAACCGGTCGCACCGAAGGAGACGAAGACCGGCCGAGTGCGCACCGTGCCGCTCGCTCCGTTCGTCGTCGAGCGGCTCAAGGTCTGGAAGGGCGAGGCCCTGCGCCAGCCCGACAACCACGTCTGCCCGCCGCTCAACAACTACGACTTCAGCCATGCGTGGCGCGACCTGGTCAAGGAGGCGAAACTCCCCGGCTTCCGCTTCCACGACATCCGCCACTCGGTGGCCACCGTCCTCCTGGAGTCCGGCCTGCCGGTGAAGGTCGTCCAGGAGATCCTTGGCCACACCTCTCCGACCACCACGCTGAGCGTCTACGCCCACGTCACAGAGCGCATGCGCGACATGGCCGCCGAAGAGGTCGGGAAGGCGTTTTCTGGAACCCCGGAGCACCCGGGGAGCACCTCAGACGCCGATGTGCTCCCCCTCGTCGCTGAGGAAGAGCACATCTAGCAGGCATTTTGTCTGGCGGGGAGTACGGGAGTTACACCCGTCTACGTGGATTTAGAGTCCGCGTTGATCCTTCCGATCGACCCCCCGCGACGACCCGATGATACCGTGAACGCCCCCGGCCGTCGCCCGCCGC
>Ga0068714_10004351_pt1 | contig 15952 bp, 12 predicted proteins | sample MTBNYHSulfiMetaG_FD_62988 | JGI IMG/M metagenome (GOLD analysis project Ga0068714, IMG submission 62988) | Enrichment culture microbial communities from rom New York Harbor, USA that are MTBE-degrading - MTBE-NYH (New York Harbor Sulfidogenic)... | ecosystem: Environmental > Aquatic > Marine >...
GGTCTTTTGCCCCTATACGCAGCTCATCCGAACGATTTGCACATCAGTACCGGTTCGGTCCTCCACCCCACTTTCATGGGGCTTCAACCTGGCCACGCATAGATCGGCTGGCTTCGGGTCTCGTGGTAATGACTACAGGCGAGCACACCTTGTCCCTTGTTGCCTGCGGACATTTGCTTTCGCTGCGGCTTCAGGCTTTAAGCCCTTAACCTCGCCATCACCAGGAACTCCCTGGGTCATTATTCGAAACGAACGACAAGACATTGCTCCACTATCTAAGATAGCTTCGTCGCTTTCATGCCTTGTCAGTCTGTAACCATTTGATTTCATGCTCTTTGCACCTCCCGCAAGGGGTACTTTGCAACGTTCACTCACGCTACTATTGCACTATCGGTCTCGAGTAGTATTTAGGGTTGGAAGTTTATGCCTCCCATATTCACGCGCGATATCCAACGCACGTTACTCTGGATACCCAAAAATCTCCCGCTGGTTTACCTCTACAGGACTATCACCCTCTTTGGTACCTCTTTCCAGAGGACTTCGAGTTTGCCAGTTTGGGAGTAAATGAGTCCTAACTCCACATCTCCCCTAGTTCGTCGCTAGGGGATTCGGTTTGCCCTGTTGGGTGTTCGATCGCCTTTACTAACCCAATCTCAATTGATTTCTTTTCCTCTGCCTACTAAGATGTTTCAATTCGGCAGGTTCCTCTTCGCTGATGCGAATATCGCCGAAGCGATAGGATGTCCAATTAGGTAATCTCCGTATCAAAGGCTCCTTGCGCCTACACGGAGTAATATCGCGGCTTGGCACGACCTTCATCAGCTCTCGAGCCGAGCAATCCACCAAATGGTGTAGCACTGGCTCAATTTACGTCCAGGTTGCGTATGCAATCCATTGCATGTAATTCGCAATGGGACGATCATCAACCCATATCTGCGAAGACTTGAGTCTACGTCCTTACCACCTAATTTGTAGTCAAACTAGGTGGCGTTTTTCTCATGATTATCAATGGGAAAATCGGAATGGACCGGATGGGATTTGAACCCATGGCCTCCTGCTTGCAAAGCAGGCGATCTTCCGCTGATCTACCGGCCCCTACACAAGATGATGCGGGTAAGGACCGAGGAAATTCGATTAACCTTAATATACTTTTTGATCGACGTGATTATAGTGTTTAATTCACCCATCATTCTTTATCGTAGGAGGTGATCCATCCGCAGGTTCCCCTACGGATACCTTGTTCATGTAGTTCCCCATGTCGCCATGAGGCATGGACTATATCATCATCCTTAAGAGTTGACATTTTATTGGATGCCATGAGTCAATTTTTTCGATGAATGCATGATATGATTGACAGCGAATAAAGAACCGCCAATAATCAGGATCTACTTTCTGGCTTGAATTGTGTATTTTCCCTGTTAGTATCCCAACATCATTAAGATATCGCTGAACTTGCAATAGATCTTCTTTGTTTTTTTGCGCAAAGTAGATGTAAAATCTTGTCTTTGGAGAATGTGGGACACTCCCCTCAGCGTCGAAATACCCGCGTATGTAATCGATTTTATCTTGCTTTGTCTTAATCGCAACATTCTTCATCAGTGTTTTTGAGAATTCAACGATATACATATTGCGATGTCTACCCTCGCGGTATATCCACGCATTATGACCAGAATTTTTAATCATCTTTGCGAGAAGTTCTACATAGCTTTTCTGCTTCGATGAAATTCTGTAGGTGGTTCTTCGTTCTGTTGAATCATGCATCACACCAAGTAAATATGGTTTACTCATGTCCGTCAACCCGTTTGGAGCTCGGCGTGTAGTCTCTGAGGGGTCACATCGTGACTTCCCTGCTGATTGACCGCACCATGAAATTGTCACTTTTCTTTTTATCCCTTTAATGAGGATAAATGAAAGTATTCATGGATCCTTCGGTGTTTCCAGCATATAGCCAAGTTTTTCCTAAAGAATTGCTTCTTTAGGGTCGCAACGTGCTTACGACTTAGCCCCGCTCACTAAGCCTAAGTTCGAACGCAGCAATAAGCTGCATCCTCACTCAGACCCAATTCGCATGGCTTGACGGGCGGTGTGTGCAAGGAGCAGGGGCATATTCACCGCGGAATGTTGATCCGCGATTACTACGGATTCCAACTTCATGAGGGTGAGTTACAACCCTCAATCCGAACTATGACTAGGTTTCGGGATTACCTTCACCTTTCGGTGTCGAAACCCATTGTCCTAGCCTTTGTAGCGCGCGTGTAGCCCGGGGGATTCAGGGCATACTGACCTACCGTTGCCCTCGCCTTCCTCTGACTTATCGCCAGCGGTTTCTCTAGTGTGCCTAGTAAGCGAACTTACCAGTTGCAACTAAAGATGAGGGTCTCGTTCGTTGTCTGACTTAACAGAACGCCTCACGGTACGAACTGACGACGGCCATGCACCACCTCTCGGAAAATCAGGCAAGGTCATCAGCCTGGCCTTCATATAACCGTCGCCCCCGGTGAGTTTTCCGGCGTTGAATCCAATTAAACCGCACGCTCCACCCGTTGCGGTGCTCCCCCGCCAATTCCTTTAAGTTTCAGTCTTGCGACCGTACTTCCCAGGCAGCTCGCTTAACAACTTCTCTCCGACACTAGTTGGGCTCGGAGCCCGACTAACATCAAGCGAGCAGCGTTTACACCCTGGACTACCGGGGTATCTAATCCCGTTTGCTCCCCAGGGCTTCGTCCCTCACCGTCAGACCCGTTCTAGCTAGACGCCTTCGCCACTGGTGGTCCCCCTAGGATTACAGAATTTCACCTCTACCCCAGGAGTACCTCTAGCCTCTCCCGGTCCCAAGTTAAACAGTCTACCCGGAATTCGTACGGTTAAGCCGTACGATTTACCCAGGCATTTATAGAACCGGCTACGGACGTTTTAGGCCCAATAATAGCGGCCACCACTTGAGCTGCAGGTATTACCGCGGCGGCTGGCACCCGTCTTACCCAGCTCTTACTCTCTCTGTTTTTTAGACAAAGAAACAGCTGACTCTTACGAGCCAGCACTTGGGATTCCCTCGTCGTGCTTTCGCACAGTGCGAAGTTTTCGCGCCTGCTGCGCCCCGTAGGGCCTGATATCGTGTCTCAGATATCATCTCCGGGCTAGTGCTCTCACAACCCGTATCCGTCGTAGGCTAGTCAGGTATTTACCCTAACTACGACCTGATAGTCCGCAGACTTATCCTTAGGCGATAAATCTTTCAATCTAAAAGCATTCCAGCATTCTAAATCTATGGAGTATTATTCTCAGTTTCCCGAGGGTATCCTCCACCTAAGGGCAAATTATCTACGTGTTACTGAGCCGTTTGCCGAGGGCCGAACCCTCACGACTCGCATGGCTTAGTCGAATCCCAATAGCAGTGACCTCTGGCAGGATCAACCAGAATCTGGCACACTATTATTAGTTATTATGAATTGGTGGGTGAATTAAATATCACCAACACGTCGATCGTCAGATTCAAGAGTGCGCAAGATGTCTACCTCAGAGCATCTTGATTTTCTTGAACCTCCACATTCATTCTGTCGCCCAGATTTGAGATGGCCTATTCATCGAATGTCGCAATGACATACTCTCATAGGCCGACCGGAATGATCCGGGACAGTATATTTATGAGGTTATTATTCGAGGTAACCTCACGGTATATAATTATCATATATAAACCTTACATATATTTTTTGCGCTTCCAAAGCCCGAAGATTTAAATAGTGAGACGTGTTGTCATGAAACATTCAGTGAAAAAAAAAGTGTAGTCAAAACAGTCGTTTTTTGCAATAAGAACGACTTAGAGGAAATGGATTTGTTGTTTTAGATTTGGATTACGTAACATCTGTTTTCTTACAAAAAGGATGCCTTCTAAAAGTGCAAAATCAGAGATATACAACTTAAAACGCTGATGGAACCGTTCGCAGAATTTCTTTGCGGTGATAAGATCCTTTGCATAAAATGTAAAGACGCCATCAAAAGGTCCATGCACATATTCGATATCCTCTATCTTGATAACAGACTCCGGAAGAAGCTTATCAAGGCGTGTTGTGAGAATCTCTTGAATTAATTTCTGGTCAATAGGGACCGTGGTTCGTTTTATTATCATTGTAAAATGCTTTAGACCATATCGTTCCTCGTCACAAATAGCGGCGTATCCCCAGATTATCTTTTGTTTTTCAAGTTTTTTTATTATGCGCCAGACTTTTTGACGGGAAAAACCACATGTTTTTGCGATGACATCGATACTCTCATGTCCGTTTATCTGTAAGACCGAAAGAACTATCTGTTCATCTTTAAGAAGTTTTGTTTCCCTGTTCTTTGGCATACTCGCTTCCTTTTTTCCATTAAACAAGATAGAGCTATAAAACCATGTCTGTTAAAAAAGGTATGTATTATGGTTTTCCATAATAACAGAGGATGGACTGAGCGGGATTTGAACCCGCGGCCTCCGCCTTGCGAAGGCGGCGATCTTCCGCTGATCTATCAGCCCCCACATGGATAAGGGTAAAAAGAAAGGGTATTTGATTGTTTCCGTGACCTACGATTATTTCACATGGACGAGATGCCGTTGTTTTGCTGATTTGAGTGCTTCGACGACCGGAAGTTTCTCACCCATCATAAATTTCTCCAAAGCACCCCCGCCGGTGCTGATGTGGGAAATCTTCTGACGTAGTTCCATCTGTTCGATTGCAGCAACAGTATGACCCCCGCCAGCGATAGAGAACGCCTTTGATTGAGTAATCGCGGTGAATATCTCCTGGGTCCCTTTTTTGAAAAGAGGATTTTCATACACCCCGCACGGTCCAGAGATAAAAATCGTCTTCGCAGTCCCCAATATTTTTTTATAGTTCTGAATCGTCGTTTCCCCGATGTCAAAAAGGTTGTTGTCTGCAGGGAGATGTTCTACGGATATTTCCTTTCGTTTTCCGTTTTCTTCAATTGCAAAATCAACGGGAAGATGGATTTGGTTTTGGAACTTTTGATATACGTTTTTTATCTGAGAAAAAATCTCTGGTGTGCCTTCTTCGCCAAACGACTCTTCGTTTTTAACGCCAAGGTCGACTCCTTTTGCCTTCAAAAACGCGTTCGCGGTCAACCCCGTAAGAAGAACATGATCAGCGGTGTTATTTGTCAAGAGCCGGTCAATGGTCACAATGCCGTCAGCGAATTTCGCTCCACCAAACAGAAACACACTTGGTTTTTCCGGATTGCTTACCACTTTTTCAAGAGAGGTAAGCTCTTTTTCCATAAGCCGGCCTGCCGCTGAGGGCAGCACCGCGGTAAAACCAGTCAGTGAACATTGTGCCCGATGCGCAGCAGCAAACGCATCGTTGACATAAAGATCAGCAAGGGGAGCAAGGTTTCGTACCAGGTCTGATTGCGCGTGTTCCTCCGGTTTTTTCTTCTCGGTTTCCGCAGGGTATTTTCTGACGTTATCAAGGAATACAACGTCTCCTGGTTTCATCATTTGAATCGCTGTTTTTGCTTTTTCGCCATAAATATCGTCGATGAACCTGACAGGTTTTCCAAGGAGTCGCTGCAGCATCTCCGCGTGTTTCTGCAAGGAGATAAAATCCCAGCTTCCTTGTTTTCCCTGATGAGCAAGGATCACGGTCTTTGCATTCTTACTGACAAGCTCTTGGATAGTCGGGAGCGCAAGCCTGATACGAGTATCATCGGTGATCGCCAACGTTTTCTTATCCAACGGCATGTTGAAATCCACCCGCAGTAATACGGTTTTATTTTCACCATCAAAATCATCTAATGTGTTATAGTCTTTCACGCCATAAACCTCCTCTGAAAGCCTATATCCGGTGTTTTTATTTAAAGATATAGTTTTTTTATTGATAAATAATGGAAAAAATGCCAGGTTTCCGCATCGGGATCCCTAGTGTTTGTATGTTTCTATCGGAACCAGTTGCTCGTTATAGATATAATGGATCAAATCGACAATCCTACAGGAGTACCCCCATTCGTTATCATACCATGAGAAGATCTTGGCAAAGGTCCCTTTCTCCCCGAGTATCTTGGTCATCAATCCATCGATAATCGCAGAATGTGGATTGCCGACCACATCAACCGAGACCAGTGGCTCTTCGGTGTACTGAAGGATGCCTTTTAAGGAAGTCTGGGCTGCTTCTTTGAATGCGTTGTTGAGCTCTTGGGTAGTCGCTGGTGTTCTGAGCACACAGGCAAAATCCGTTATCGATCCATCCGGTGTCGGAACACGCAGTGCGATACCGTCGATCTTTCCTTTCAGATCTGGAATCACCAACGATACTGCTTTGGCAGCCCCCGTGGTCGTTGGGATAATGGAAACCGCAGCTGCCCTTGCTCTGCGTAGGTCTTTATGCGGAAAATCAAGAATCCGTTGGTCACCGGTGTATGAGTGTACCGTGGTCATGAACCCCTGTTCCACCCCGAATTTTTCATGGAGTACCTTCACAGGGGGCGCAAGACTATTGGTGGTACACGACGCCATCGAAATGATATGATGCTTGTTGGGATCGTACATCTTCTCGTTGACCCCTAAAACAATTGTGATATCAGGGTCTTTCCCAGGGGCAGAGATAATCACTTTTTTTGCTCCCGCCTCTAAATGTTTACCTGCTCCTTCACGGGTGCGGAATACGCCTGTGGACTCAACGACGATATCGACGTCTAGTTTCCCCCAGGGCAGGTTTGAAGGGTTGACTTCTGAGAAGAATGCGATGAGACGACCGTTTACTTCAATCCCCTCAGGTTTTGCAATGATATCTCCGCAGAATTTACCGTAGATGGAATCGTATTTGAGAAGGTGCGCAAGTATCTCGGTGTTCCCAAGGTCATTTATCGCGATTATTTCAAATTTCTTTGCATACTGGGAGTGTTGTAACGCTGATCGCAGTACATTTCTTCCTATCCTACCGAATCCGTTGATGGCGACTCGTATCATTTCCACACCACAAGTCCGACAAACAAATGCACATTATATAAGTTTTCCGACAAGATATGTTGGTGCTGCATCAATTATTCTTGCATCAACGACATCACCAAGTGATACCTGCTCTGTGAAAACAACTTGTTTGTAGCTCTCGGTGCGCCCTGTAGAGGTGTTTTGCTTTCCTTTCTCGGTGATAAGAACCCTCGCGATGTCTCCAATGTGTTGTGTATTTTTTTCTAAAGTGAGTCGGGCGCATAGCTCCGTGATTTGTTTTGATCGCTCTTTGACAATGTAGGTCGGGAGACGCCCTTTCATCTTTTTGGCGGTGGTCATCGGCCGCGCAGAGAACCGGGTGATATTGATGATATCTGGGTGTATATTCTCTACCAGTCTCATGGTATTTTTGAACTGATCAGTGGTTTCTGTGGGAAACCCAACAATCACATCAGTGGCAAGCGTAAGCGTTGGGACTGCGTTTTGAAACCGTTGGACAAGCTGGGTAAAATCCGAAACGGTATATCCTCGGTTCATCTTCTTTAGGATGCCGTCATCACCAGATTGAACAGGTACGTGAAGGAACTTGTATATCTTTTCATGTTGATACGCAGCAAGGATAGCATCAATGTTTTTTTTCAGAGTCGCAGGGTTCATCATACCGACCCGAATGCGAAACGTCCCCTCAAGGGTACTTACCTGAGAAAGTAACGCGCCAAGGTCTGTTCCTGTGTCAATGCCATAGGACGCCGTGTCCTGTGCGGTGAGCTGTATTTCTCTACATCCCTGTTTAATTGCGCAGCTTACCTCAGAGACAATATCTTGGGTGGGAAAGCTCCGTAGTGTCCCGCGTGCAAAATGCGTGATGCAATACGAGCATGAAAGTCTGCATCCTTCCGCTATCATAATGGGAGCTATGACGGTATCGTACCGCCGTGGGAGCATCGTTTTTTTTGATTCTGTGAACGTCGGTGTGTTTCCTTTTAGTATATCATTAATGTACTGTATGGACTTACAGGGGAGCTGGGATGCCTGGGGCACTATGGAGCGGATAAGTTCTGCTTGTACTGTTGGCATACATCCAGTGACAATGATTTTTTTCTGTGTTTTCTGAAACATCCGTAACCTGGACAGCATCCGTTGTTCGGTTGTACCAATGACCGTACAGGTGAGAAGCACAAGTACATCAGCATGTGCAATGTCCTGGACAAGTTCATGACCTTCAGATGTCACCAGACCGATGAGCAACCGTTCATCGCTTTTGTTAGCGGTACACCCATAGGTCTCAACATAGATCTTCATACCAGACAAGCAAAGACCTGCAGTGTTATTTAACTGCTTCTGTCACGCGTGTGAGGACAAACTGCTTGGGGAGATTTGACAAAAAGAAACCAGCACGTGGTCCTTTTTCCTGTCCAAGGAGGATCTGGTAAATCGCAGTAAACGTGGTTTTAATGGGGATGTTGTTCTCCTCTGAGATCTGATAAATCGTATTATGGATCGTTTCCGGCTCCCAGGCGAGATTGGGGATTTTTTCCTGAAACAAGCGAAGAACCGTACGCTGTTCTTTCGTAAGAGTGACAGCGGGAAAGTGTTCTTTGACCTCGAACTTGACATCGTCAGGGGCAAAGTTTGCCAGCCAATACCGTACATGGTCTGCTCGTTGCCTGAGGTGATCTTCGTCTTGTTTTTTTAATTTCGTTGGGATCTGTCCGGTTCGTATCAATATCTCTTTGACTTCCCCCCAGGTTTTTCCAATCTGGTTTACTGTCACCAGATGGCGATAGGGGAGATGAAGGGGCATGGTCTGCGGGATATGATAGGGCTGTGAGAGTTCATAGATTTTCCTGTATTCCTTCATCCCTTTGGCTTCTTCTTCTTTTCCGAAATAGACTTCTTCTTCCTTGTCGTATTCATCAACCAAGGTCAGTAACCCAAGACCGGAGTCAAAGACGATATGTCTATTTGGTTGGTTTCTCATAATCAAAAAGCGTAGGACCTCCGGTGGTGTCATCTGCAGCATCTCCTCACCGCTTACAGCGGTTCCCTTGGAGCTGTGCATCGCACCCATCCCTTTTAAGAGGATGAACTCATAGACCAGTAACCCAGGGTGCGGATAGTGGTAGACCTCCTCGGAGATCTTCGCACCGGTTTCTCTGGTGCCTCCCACCGTCGCATGGTCCTTTCCACAGGGCTCAAAGGTGACCCCGAGCATCTTCCATCGTGCAGGCCAGTCCACCCGCCAGGGAAGCTTTCCTTGGCCACCTTTTCGGATGTCCACCTCACCGCTATGTCCACAGTCACAGGTGTACTCAACAGTCGGGTATTCATACAGGTTTGGGTGGGTGGTGGAAAGCCGACCGCAGGTTTCGCATTTGACGTTGTAGGGCAGCCAGTCTTTTGGCATCTTTCTTCCAGAGAGCGTTTCAAGGATGTTTCTGATTTTTGTGGTGTTCTCCAGTGCGATTTGGATCGATTCGGTGTAGTCGCCTTTGTAGTACATCTCACTAGCACGATAGACCTGGGGGTTGACCCCGATCGTATGTAACGACCCGAGGAATGAGACGAGATAGTGTTCTGCGTAGCTTTTATGGCTGCCGCAGGGACAGGGGATTTCTGAGAGAGGCTTGCCGACATATGATTCGTAGGACGAAGGCAGGAACGGGTAGACCTTCCGGAGCGGATCATAATCGTCACAGATGTAGATGAACTCTGCATCGCCACCTTTTTCCACAAGGCAGCGATACACCGCATCCGTGGTAAGAATCTCCCGCATGTTTCCAATGTGAATGGGACCAGAGGGAGTGATCCCGGTCGCTAACACGTGTCTCGTCTGTTTTTTCAGTAGCTCTTCAGCTAAAACATCTGCCCAATGCATCAGAAGATCTCCCGGTGATGATCGTATCAGAGGGCTCGTGCCCGAATCAACGAGCGAAGTGGCACGCCACCGACATCGTTCATGGACCGTTTATTTAACACACAGACACATAAGACAGGGGTTCCTTTTTCCGCCTTGACTGCTTTAATCGCACTTTTCAATGTGTCGCCAGACCCGATAACATCATCAATAAGAACCACTTTTTTATTTGCTATGGTCGCGTAGTTCGAACAGAACGCACCTGTTTTTTCATGATGCGGTCGAAAGACAGCGAAATCAAGACCGAGTTCCTCGGCGACATACATCGCAAAGGGGATCCCGTTAATTGCAATACCAACAACCACGTCAAGATCCATCTCTTTTTTTTCCACTTCCTCAAGGATGATATCTGATAAGGCAAAGGAGATAGATCCGATTCTGGACGGTGAGACACCGATAGAGCGCCAACCAACTTTCAATTCCCCTTCCGGTTTTTTTTCTTTCCCCCGGGTAAGAAGCCAGGCCGCTGTTTCTTTTGACACGTTTAGTTCTTCTGCTATTTCATAATCCGTCAGTCCGCTCTCTTTGAACTTTAAGGCTTTTTTAATAAGAGAATCTGTTTCTTTCATGTGGGTAACACCCTCGAAAAGATGTATCTACCTACGATATTTAGATGTTTGCTCTATGCTTCTGCAATCGTCGGAAAAAAGCATCGTAAACCTAAAATACTACAACAACATCCTCTCTTCTAACGTGATCGTATGGCACAAGAGAAAAAAGGTGAAGGGTTTCACTCTGGAGCCGGATTAATACGGTACTTCGATGCAGAAGAAAAAACCGCATTTAAGATACCACCCTGGTTTGTGATATTTGCGTGTATCGCAACCGCAGTCGTTGTTATTGCCATCCAGCTATGGAGACCGCTTTAGAAAAAATATTTTCTTTTTTTTATTGTTTTTGTACAGTCTGTATCGTCAGTTCTTTGGCTTTCTCTAAGACTTCTTGTATCTTTTCTTTCTTTGGTCCACCACATTGAGTGAGTTTTGGTTTCCCACCGCCGCTCCCGCCAAGGATCTTGCCTAATTCTGATGCAAGCGGTCGAAGGTCGATCTGTACATCATCTGAGGCAGCCGAGACAAGCTTTTTTCCATCGTAGATATGAACAATATATCCTGGTTGTCTTATAATCGTCCCTGCTATCGTAATAGCATCAGTGTCACAGATTCCTGTTACTATCCGAAAAGCCTCCCCTGGGATCTGGTATGCCTCATGGATCAGACGTTCAATGACGTCGCCTGAAACACTTTTCTTCTGCTTCTGCGCGCTCTTCCACTCGTTAAACACATGATTACAGGCATCAACAAGCGTTGCGACAGTGACCTTTTTCATCGCAGGTGTATCATTTAAAAACCGCTGGAGAGTTTTCTTTAGCTGATTAGCTGAGACAGAAAACATCTTTCCTGCGTCTCGTAGCTGTTCGGTTATGTTCTCATGGTTTGAAACGGTAACGACCGGTGAAAGGAGTTGTACTATACGGTGATACAACTCGTGTTCTTCCTTCTGATAGATATCCGCCATCTTCCCGGCTGCAAAGGTGATTCGATTGACGCCATCCGCGATGCGTTCTGTTCTAAGGATCCGTACTTTTTCGATTTCCTTAATGTTGTTTAGATGTGTTCCACCACATGCTTCAACGTCGACGCCAGGGATGTTAAGCACACGAATTAGGTTGCCTGGTGGGACTCCTCCTTGGTAGAGTCTAAATCCGTATTCTCGTTCCGCATCATTCCGCTGCATTACTTTTTTTTCCACAGCAACTGCTTGTCGGATAAAATCGTTTGCCACCTGCTCGATCTTCTGAACCTCACTCTCGGCGATTGGTTTATAATGGGCAAAATCAAACCGTGCTTCTGTCAATCCCAACTGAGAACCCGCTTGCCAGATGTGCTCCCCAAACAATCTCCGCAGTGCGCCGTTGACCACATGCGTCCCGGTATGATGTTTCATGAGAGTATAGCGGTGATCCCAGTCGATTTTCCCATGGACATTTATTCCTTCATCTATAGGGGATGAAGATGCAAGCACATGGATAATGGAATGGGCTGCTTTCTCAACCTGAATCACTGGGTTTGGTTTGCCGTTAATGATAAGGACTCCTTTGTCTGCTGGCTGCCCGCCACCCTCTGGGTAAAACGCTGTTTTATCGAGGATTACTTCTGTTCCTCGAGAGGTGGTCTGTTTCCAAAGTATTGTTGCGTCAAATTCTTTGGTATAATGATCGTCATAGTAAAGGGGGTGTGTCGCTGGCAAATCGGTTTGTGTCTCTGATGTTTCCTCCTCTACTTTTTCATGGGAATGCAATTCAGCAATCATGGAATCAAAATTTGGTGGAATGACAAAAGAGACATGTTCTTTCTGAGCGATGTTCTGCACAACATCAGGGGGCATCCCATGGGTGTCGTATAGCATGATAAGGGAGGAGGAATCGATGGTCTGTTTTTCTTTAAGAATCCGTTTGATAAGACCCTCTCCTTTCGAAAGAGTGTCGAAAAATCGTTTTGTTTCAATGTCTAAGATTTCACCGATCTGTTCCTTGCGTTGAATTAAGGTGGGGAATTCCTCTGCAAGGTATTCTAGTTGTTGTTCAACGAGTTGTCGTAAGTTTACTTGTAGCTGTAATTTTTCAATGAACCGCAGAGAACGTCTGATGATTAACCGTGCAAGATATCCTGCTTTCACATTCGACGGGACGATGCCGTCACCAAGCATGAATGAAAGACATTTGGTGTGGTCTGCAAGCGCATAAATACTCATGGTATCTGATGTATCTGTCAGGGTCTCCCGGAGGTATGAAAGCATTCGAGGAAATGCGGTCTCATACACTGTTTGTGTCCCGGTGGTAAACCATGCGATGCGTTCTAAACCATACCCGGTGTCAACGATGTTTAATGGGTTTGCTGCATAGTGTGTTCCTTCAAGAATCGTTTCCCCCTGTTCATCTTCTCTCAGGTTCATGAATACAAGGGTCGCTATCTCCAGTCCACCGGCAAGAACCTCAAGGCAAGGGCCTGCGTTTCCCCCACCGATCCAAAGCTGCTCCTTGTAATTGATTGCCTCTCGAGGGATCCCGATTTTCTTTCTGAAAAACTCATCGCAATATGCGACGGTTTCCTCCTTCCAGTAAATTTCATCTGTCTGTTTGTTGAACGCATGATGTCCCATCATCTCAAAAGTTGTCAGATGTCGACCGCTTCTTCCGACTTCTTCAAGGTCATTGAGACGGATGCAGGGCTGTGAGATGACCAACGGGTTCGCCGGGGGAGGAACCGCTCCGGATGTGACATGTGGTTGAAAATCAGCGATGGATGCGATGGTTAGATAGATATCCGATCGCCATCGAGCAACTACCGGGCAGCGGTGTCCTGTTTCCGGATAATGTAGTCGTGAATGCTGGCGTTTTTCGAAAAACGAGAGGAACCCTTCTCTGACTTCTGAGAGAGTCAGTGGTTTTTTTGCAGGTGAGTTGCCAATGAAATTAAATGGTATGCAGGGTTGATCTCCGCAGAATTCTGTTCTGCTGTCCAGTGTCCAAAAATAATCCCCACATGCTTTGCATTTCTTTCTTTGGTATCCATTGGCATGAAAGTATTCCAGGTCGTATTCCTTCTGCATAGCTTCACTTGTCATAGGTCTTGACTGCTCTGGAATGGACAAAAGGTTTAAAGTTTTATCTTCATAGAGACCAGTGTCTATCTTTGAAGAGAATCCTATTTGTCAGAAACGATATATTTATAAGGAGATACGTCCTAAATCATTCTAGGGGAAATATGAAGAAAGTAATTCCTAGTATGATGATAGTGTTCGCTCTTTTCTTTAGTGGTATCGGAATAACAAGTGCCTATGACTATCTGAACAGTTCCGATACCACCTCATCCTCCCAGGCGACAAGCGAAGACTACGGTCTGCAGTGGATGATGGAGTATGGAAACAACCCCCGGACGGATGCTCGCTATCAAGGCCCACAACCCATTGGAGATTGTGATAACGATGGGAAAAACGAGCTGCTTATCAGCGGAAGGGATTGTACCATCCGTGTTATGAAATGGGATGAGATTAAACAGACGTATCGTCAGGTTCGTGCGTTGCACCCACCGTTCTACCCGCTTGTCCGTTGTGATGCGGGTGGGATGGCGATTGGTGATGTGACCAATGATGGAAAAAATGAGATTGCTGCAACGTGGTACACCACGGTGTATCGATATTTTGCGTTGAACTATCGGTTGATCGGGGTAAACCCGTACATCTTTTTCAATAACGGTGGGAGTGCGGATTGCCTTATTGGTGATTACGACAATGACGGAAAAAATGAACTGATCCTTTGTGGCGGGCCGGGATGGCAAAAAGAAAGCCCTGTCGCGGAGATCACGGTGTTCCGATGGAACGGACTGTTTCTTACAAAAGTAGCGGAATGGAAGGACCCTGAGGTAGACGGTTATGTGTACATGGCTGGTCTTGGTGATGTGGATGGCGATGGATTAAATGAGATCGCGTGTGCCTACGCTAGCAAGCTGGTTGTATTAGACTGGGATGCAGAAAACATGGTGTTTCAGCCGACGGTGATAAAGCAATATCCGCAAAGTCAGGGTGCACCATTTGGGTGTGTCTGCAAGGATTGTGATAATGATGGGAAAGCAGAAATCCTGGTGAGTTTCTGGACGCCGCGTATCACGATTTTTAAATGGAACGGCAGTGGGTACGAGACACAATTTGATACAACATGGCCTGGGGGGAAGCCCGTGATTGAGGGAATCGATGTCGGTGATACCGATGACGATGGCCTTAATGAAGTAGTTGCTGGTGCTGGCCTTACGTATGTCCTGCAATGGAATGGGACGACATATATAGAGGAAGCAGTGCTTCCTACATTTGGTTGGATGGCGGTCGTCTGCATTGGGGATTGTGACAACGACGGGAAAAACGAAATCAATGCAGGAAACGTTGATGTTGAGATTGACGCAGGGGAGCAGTTTACTGAATGGGTGTTTAAATACGGATGGAACGGCTGATTTTCCCAATTCTCTCTGTTAGGTATGGAAACCTATTAATATATTGTCGATATATATATCGACGTTCATGGTCGGTTCCTGATACCCATGGGAGTAAAGGAAGTATTAGCAGAAAAGATTGCTGGGGAGATCACCCTAAGCCCAAAACCTGGGGAAACCCTTCGGAAATGGCGCACCACCTTTGCTATCGCTCAGGCGGATTTAGCAAAATTTTTAGGCATAGCTCAAAGCGTCATCAGCGATTACGAGTCAGGAAGAAGGAAATCACCAGGGATTCATTCCGTGAAACGGATCATCGATGCGTTCTTGGAGATCGACGAGAAGAAACACGGCGGTTCGACCATCCAACAGTATCAATTCATGGTAAAGACCCAGGACGGCATCATCGACATCATGGAGTACCCCTATGCAATCCCCGTTCAAACCCTTATCAAAGAGATCAACGGAAAGGTCGCTACCTCAACCAGCATAAGCCTTGACCGAACAGTGAAAGGATTTACCCTCATCAATGGGATTGAGACGATTAAAACCTTGACTGCGACAAACTATCCAAAGTTGTACGGATGGAGCACGGAACGGGCATTGGTGTTTACGAAAATACAGTTTGGTCGAAGTCCAATGATCGCGATACGCATCCATCCAGTGAAACCATCCCTTGTGGTATACCATCAACCAGGGGGCGTGGACCCACTGGCGGTACAGCTTGCAGAACGGGAGAACATGCCGCTGGTGATCACCGAGATGCCGCTTGAAGAATTACGGAAAAAACTCGTATCACTTGGGAGGTGAAGACCGATGACCGATGTTATTGGATTATGTTCGATGTGTGGACGTCCAGGGGCCATGTTCACCTGTCATCTCTGCGGACGGCTTGTCTGTGAGAGATGCTTTGATCACCGTCATAGTATCTGTTCAGAATGTGGACATCTGAAGAAACGGTCAGATTCGCCATCGTTTCCATTGGAGTAACACGTCATTCTTTTTTTAATCTGTGCCATCTTGATTAAATAAAAAAAAAAATAGGGATGGTTAGTATTCCATGAGATTTCGCAGGAGCGGGAACATCCGCGGGAACAGCTCGAAAAGCTGCTG
>Ga0068714_10004352_pt1 | contig 15950 bp, 12 predicted proteins | sample MTBNYHSulfiMetaG_FD_62988 | JGI IMG/M metagenome (GOLD analysis project Ga0068714, IMG submission 62988) | Enrichment culture microbial communities from rom New York Harbor, USA that are MTBE-degrading - MTBE-NYH (New York Harbor Sulfidogenic)... | ecosystem: Environmental > Aquatic > Marine >...
GTCAGCTCGGCCGGCGTCGGGACGCCCTGCTGGCGGACGGGGCACGAGGGATCGTCTGGGTCCATGAGCGAGGCGTAGTAGGGCGTGACGGCGACGCGGAACTTGCCCATGCACCTCTCGAGGTCGGCGCGCTGCTCGTCCGTGAGGTGAAGGACCTGGTCGAGGTCCTCCACCGTGCTGAGGCGGTGACGCACCTGCCAGTGCCAGTCGTTCCACTGCTCGTCGGTGACGTCCTTGAAGAGCGGTATGTCGCCGTGGTGCCTGGTCTCGGTCACGAAGTGCTCCTTCCCCTCACTCAACGGTGGCGATGATCTCGTTGATATGGTCGGCGGCGGCGGCCTCGAGGGGCGCGACCGTGTGGCCGTCGAGCGTCGCCCTCACGAGCTCGGCGGCCGCCTCGGGCGCGCCCTTGCGGCCGCCGGCGACCCAGGCGTCCCAGGAGCTGCGGTCGAGCAGCCTTGGCCGCCAGACGTCCTTCATGTGGCGCCGGGTGTGGCGCTGGCTCAGGTAGTTGCCGCCGATCCCGACCGCACGGATCGCTTCGACGGCGAGCGTCTCCTCGTCGACCGGGATGCCGGCGGCGATGGCCGCGTTCCACGAGTGGACCTCGCTGTCGAGGGCCAGCGCGGTCGCCGAGTAGACGGTCCCCGCGGCGAGCGTGCCGGCGCCGGCGACGATGTCGGCGCCGGCGAGCACCGCGCTCATCGACGAGATGGCGTTCTCGCTGCAGGCCTGCCAGTCCGGCGCCGGCGAGCGCGTGAGCATGGCCGGCGCCAGCGCCGGCAGGCCGACATGGGCGGCAAGCCGGGCGGCGGCGATCAGGGCGACCGACGACTGCGGGACCCCGGGGTCGGCGGTCGCGTACATGAACGGCGCCCCGGGCGCGACCGCCTGCACGGCGACGCAAGCGGCGAGGACCCCGGCGTGACGGCGGACGACCCCCTCGCTTGCGTCGGGCGTCGTCCGGTCGTTACCGGGCGCAAGCTCGGCCGCGGCCGCCACCGGCAAGCCCTGCTCGGCGAAGGCGAGGACGGTCTCGAGCGGGCCGCCGAGAGAGAGCGGCGAGCGGCGGCGAGCAGCATCGGGGTCGCCGGCCACGGCGGCCGCGATGCGCGCCGCCGCCTCGGCCTCGGCGGCCGTTCGCAAAGTCATGACGTGCACGTGCTTGCCGGCGGCGGCGAGGCACACCTGCAGTGCGCCCAGCGGTGTCTCGCGAGCGGGCCACAGCGGCGGACCGTAGATCACGGCCACCTCGGGCAACGCGTCGGCGAGACGGCAGACGGCGGCGAGGTCGGCGCCGGTCGCCGGGCGCGGCTCCGGCGCGCCCGCCGCCAGGGTGAGCGCCGCCGGACCCCCGGTCGCGAGCCACACGGCGCCGGAGCCGAGCTCGACGCCGCGGCCATCGAGGCGAGCGCCGAGGGTGAAGCGTGCCGGCGCTCCGGCGAGGGCCGCGGCGACGAGCTCGGGCGCGATCCGGCCGCGCCCGTCGGCGACGCGCGCGCCGGCGGCGACGAAGGCCCGCGCCGTCACCTCTCCGGCGACCAGGACGCCGTCGTCCGCCAGCAGCCGGAGGGCGCGCTCGTGCAGCGCGGCCGGCCCGTCGGCGCCGAGCACCTGCAGATCGAGCCGCCCCGGTGTGATCGTGATCTCGGGCTCCGGGCTCATCCCGCACCTCCGCTCACCGTCGCCATTTCGCTGATGCGCCTGCGCGCCGAGTCCTCGAGCGCGTATGACCGCGGCGCCGCGCGGAGCTCCTCGGTGCGCCGCCGCACGCGCTCCTTCAGGGTCGTGCCCCCGGAGGCCTGCCAGCGCTCGTAGGCGGTCCGGTCGAAGAGCCCGGGGTGCCAGAAGTCGCGGTGGTGGTCGCGCGTGTAGGGCCGGCCCAGGTGACTGCCGCCGGGCCCGACCGCGGCGATCTCGTCGAGAGCCAGCGCCTCGGCGTCGACCGCCACCTCGGCGAGCAGAGCACGGGCGTAGCCCACCAGTTCGTCGCCGAGCACGATGGTCTCGTACGAACTCTGAAGACCCGACTCGAGGTACCCGACGTCGTGCAGCAGGGTGGCCCGTGCCAGCGCCCCGAGGACCGTCGTGATCCCCGCCTCGGCCGCCCACTGCTCGTCGAAGAGCTTCGCGTCGGCGACCGCCGCATAGGCGAAGCTGGGCAGGCCATAGAGCCGCGCGAGATCGGTGGCGGCGGCGTTGCCGAGGAAGTGTTCGGGCGCCCCGTACACGTCGACCGCGGTGCGCATGTCGAAGGCGCCGCAGCCCACCCCGTAGACGAACGGCGCCCCTGACGCGGCGAGCTGGTGGATGACGAGGCCGCTCAGGGTCTCGGCGTTGCCGACGACCACGACCGCCGCCAGAGAGGCGGGCGCCGTGGTGCCGGCCGCCGGGGCCGGCGCGTAGACCAGCGGGATGCCGAGCTCCGCGCAGGCGAGGACCTTGTCGAGAGCCTCGGCCGAGTGCACGAGCGGCGGGTTCGGCATGGCGTAGCAGCCGAAGCTGCGCCCCTCGCCGGCGAGCTCGGCCATCGCCAGCATGCGGCGCAGCGAGTCCCCGTCGTGGGCCGTCGCCAGCAGCGGCTTGCGCGTGCCGGCGAGCATCGCCGCGAACTGCGCGAGGTCGCCCGTCGCCGCGGCGGCGTCGGCCGGCAAGCCCATCGACATGACGAAGTCGATGTTGGGGAGGTCTTCGCAGAGCGCCGCCATGCCCTCGACGTCGGCGGTCGTGGCTCGCCGGCGCTCGCCGGAATCGGGATCGCAGACGTACACGCAGTCCGAGCCGGTGCCGAAGTGGCTGCGGCCGTCGGCGATCTCGAGCGGCGCCGGCTCGCCGCGCCGCGCGTGCCCGCTGCCCGCGACCTCGGGTCGCGACTTCAAGGCGAAGCGGCGCGGCGTCGTCTGCAGGGCGCGGTCGACGAGCCCCGCCGGGATACGGACGCGCGTGCCGTCGAGGCGCGCGCCGGCCCCTGCGAGCAGCTCGCGGGCACGCGCCTCGCGCACCTCCACCCCGGTCTCTTCGAGAACCGCGAGCGTGGCGTCGTGGACGCGCCAGCAGGCGTCGTCGTCCCAGACGACGAGGCGGGCGCCGCTCACCGGCCCCCCGCGAGCTCCGCGTCGGCGCGCGCCACGATGGCGCGCAGCTCGGCGCGGTCGTCGTCGGGCAGCGGCGCGGGCTCGTAGGTATCGAGGATCTCATCGGCGATCTCGGTCGCCTTCTCGAGGGCGCCCTGCTTGCCGCCCTGCAGCCACGCGTCGTAGGGCGTGCGGTCCCAGACGGTCGGGCGCCAGATCTCCTTCATGTGCCGCCGCGTGTGCTTCTCGGAGAGGTAGGTGCCGTTGGGCCCGATACGCTCGATCGCCTCGAGAGCCAGGGTCTCGGCGTCCACGACCACCCCACCGGCGACCTTCTGCACGATCCCGTAGATCTCGCTCTCCATCACCATGTGCGGGTAGGAGAGGATCTTCGAGCCGTTCAGCAGGCCGCAGCCGTTCATCATGTCGGCGCAGGTCATGACGCTGGCGAAGGTCGAGAGCGAGTCGTCGACCGCCGCCTGCCAGTCGGGCTCCTTGGCGCCGGTCGCCATCGTGCCCATCGCCATCGGCACGCCGTAGAAATGGGCGAGCTGCGTCGAGGCGCCGGCCAGGAGGTAGTCCTCGGGGCTGCCGCCCGTGTAGCCGCCGGTCTTGAGGTCGATGACGCTCGGGGCGCCGGCGAAGAAGGCCGGCACGCCCGGGTAGGCGAGCTCGAGCAGGACGACGCCGGAGAGCGCCTCGGCGTTCTGCACGACGAGGGTGCCGGCCAGGGTCGCCGGCCCGGTGCCCGCGGCCAGCGGCATCGGCATGAAGCCGCTGGCGAGGCCGTGCTCCGCAGCGACGAGGTTGGCCTCGAGGTTGGGGCCGTCGTGGGCCAGCGGGTCGACGGCGCACTGCATGAAGCTGACGATCGGCCGGCGGCGCAGCTCGTCGGTGCCGCCGACGATCGCCGCCGCCATCTCGACGAGATAGCGCGCCGGCCTCTCGCCGACCGTCGTCACGGTCTGGAAGTGCTTGCTCGTGTTGGTGAGGACCGCCTCGGCGTCGTGCAGTGCCTTGGTCGCCGCCGGCACGTCCTGCGAGGTGACGACGGGGCCCCAGTAGTAGCTCACGTTGGGGAGGGCATCGACGAACCGTGCCGAAGCGGCCGCGTCGGCCTTGGTCGAGGGTCGCTTCTCCCCGGTACGGTGATCGTGGACGAAGACGCCGCTGCCGTCGTTGGAGAGGTAGCAGTGAGCGCGGTCGATGGTCATGTCGCACTCGGGGTCACGCCCCGCGAGGAGGTACTCGGAGGGCACCTGCGCGACCGCCTCCGCGACGACGGCGCGGGGCATCTTCACGACCTGCGTGGCGCGGTCGACCGCGCAGCCGCCCTCCTCCAGCACATCGAGGGCGCGTGTGCTGGGGAAGCGGACGCCGGTCTCCTCGAGGACCTCGAGCGTCGCTTCGTGGATGCGCTCGAGCTCACTCGACGAGAGGACTTCCCAGCGGAGACGCGGGGTGATGGGGTTGATCCTCGACGACATGGACGGCGACCTCGCTCGTTGACCGACGACAGGGGCGGGGCAGGAGGAGGGCAGGCGTGGCCTGCCCCCTCGGGGCGCGGCCGAGCGAAGGTTACAGGCCGCAGGCGCGGTTGATCGTGCTGACAGAGTCCGCGTGCACGCGGCTACTCTAGCACCGGCCCGTCGGCCGGTACACCTGCCGCGCGCGAGAACCGCGCGCCGCGCGCCCGCGGCGCTCGCGCAATCGGTCGCGCGGCGCCCGGGGCGCCGGTACAGTGAGCGCACGTGCCACGGAGATCCGGCAGGCGCGGGGCGCCTCGCCGCCGCCGCCGCCGCGAGCCGAGAGGAGGCCGCAGCATCAGGATCGTCTGCGACTGCGAGAAGATCCGCCGCAACGCGGCGGCCGTCGTCGCACTCTGCGCGCCTCACGGCATCGCCGTCGTCGGGGTCACCAAGTGCGTCTGCGGCGAGCCCGAGGTGGGCCGTGCGATGCTCGCCGGCGGCTGCACGATGCTGGCCGATGCGCGCCTCGACAACATCCGCCGCCTGCGCGCCGGCGGCCTCGAGGCGCCGGTCATGCTGCTCCGCCTCCCCGCCTTGAGTGAGGTCGACGAGGTCGTGGCCCTGGCCGAGTACAGCCTCGTCTCCGAGGTAGAGACGGCGCAGGCCCTGGCCGCCGCGGCCGCGCGGAGGGGTCTCGTTCACCGCGCCCTGCTCATGGTCGAGACCGGCGACCGCCGGGAGGGCGTCATGCCCACCGACGCGGTCGCCGTCACACGAGCGCTCGACGTGCTACCCGGCCTCGAGCTCGCCGGCCTCGCCACCACCCTCAACTGTCTCTGCGGCGTCCTGCCGACGCCGCGTCACCAGCAGGACTTCGTCGACACGGTCGAGACCGTCGAGGCCTCCTTGGGCCGCCGGCTCGAGGTCGTCTCCGGCGGCCACACCGGCAATCTCCACCTCATCAAGGCCGGGCAGGTGCCGGCACGCTTCGACCAGGTCCGGGTCGGCGAGGCGATCCTGACCGGCACCGACTTCTCCACCTGGGCCGACCTCGGCGTCCCCCACCAGGACGCCTTCAAGGTCTACGCCGCGGTCATCGAGGTCAAGGACAAGCCCTCGGCCCCCGACGGCACGGTCGGGCGCGACGCCTTCATGCGCATACGCGAGTGGGCGGACCGCGGCGTGCGGCGGCGGGCGATCCTCGCCCTCGGCGAGATCGACCTCGACACCGCGAGCCTCGAGCCGTTGCGTGCCGGCGTCGAGATCGTCGGCTCGAGCTCCGACCATCTCGTGGTCGACGTTACCGACGCACGCCCGCCGGTCCGCCTCGGCGAGGAGCTCGAGTTCGACACGCTGTACCCCGCGGTCTCGACCGGCTGGTCGAGCACCGTCACCACGAAGGTCGTGCTGCCGATGCGGGCGGCGGGCGCCCCCGGCTGACCGGCCGCCGCCGGGTCCCGGGTGCGCCCCGGAAGCACGCGTCGCGGGCTCCGGCCGGCGTTGCCGGCACGCCTACGAGGCGCGCGCCTCCCGCTCCTCGCCGGCCAGCGCGACCAGGGACGCGAGACGGATCGCGACGTCGGCGTCGAGCTCGAACGCGCGCGGCTCGGCGAGCAGCGCCGCCGCGCGCTCCCGCGCCCGGTCGAGGAGGGTCTTCGACCCGTCGGCCTGCCAGCGGTCGAAGACGCCGTGATCGAAGAGGTCGGACTGCCAGATCTCGCGGAAGTGCTTCCTCGTGTAGGGTCGGGCAAGGTGGTTGCCGCCCGGCCCGACGGCGAGGATCTCCTCGACGGCGAGGGCCTCGTCGTCGACCGGTAGCTCGGCCATGAACGCCTTGGCGTAGCTCACCAGGTGGTCGCCGACGACGATCGACTCGTACGAGCTCTGCAGCCCCGACTCGAGGTAGCCGACATCGTGCAGCAGCGTCGCCCGCGACAGGGCGCCGAGCACGGCAGTGAGGGCGGCCTCGGCGGTCCACTGCTGATCGAGCGTCTTCGAGTCACAGCAGGCCGCGTAGGCGAAGCTCGGGAGGCCGTACCAGCGCGCCAGGTCGGTCTGCGCCTGGTGGCCGGCGAAGACGCGCGCCGACGAGTACACGTCGACCATGGTGCGCATGTTCATGGCGCCGACGCCGGCGCCCCAGACGAAGGGCGCGCCGGCTTTCGTCGCCTGACTCAGCACGAGGCCGGCGAGCACCTCGGCGTTGGCGACCACGGCGACGGCGCCGATCGAGGCGGGCGCCGTCGTACCGGCGTTCGTCCCCGGGGCCCAGATGAGCGGCACGTCCAACTCGGCGCAGGCGATGACCTTGCTCGCACCGTCCTCGTCGAGCATGAGCGGCGGTGAGGGCATGGCGTAGATGCCGAGACTCTCCGCTTCGCCGGCCAGCGCGCACATCTCCTTGATGCGTACCACGACGTGACCGTCGCGCGGCGCGACCAGCAGCGGCTTGCGTGTGCCGCGGAGCATAGCCTCGACCTGGACGACGTCGTCGACCGCCTGCGGCACGTCCTCGGGCAGCCCCATGGACATCACGAAGTCGATGTGCGCGAGCTTCTCGCAGAGGGCGGCCTGACCCTCGACGTCGGCCTTGCGCACGCGGCGGCGCTCGCCGGTCCCGAGATCCCTCAGGTAGAGGACGTCGGAGCCGGTACCGAAGTAGCTGTGGGCGACGTCGAGGACGAGCGGCTCGGTCGCGCCGCCGCGCGGTTTGAGCGACCGGGTGCGCGGCGCGGTCTCGAGCGCCGCCTCGACCACGGGCGCGGGCAGCCGCACCCGGGTGCCCTCGACCTGCGCGCCGGCGGCGGCGAAGAGCTCGCGCGCCGGCGCGTACCTGACCTCCAAGCCGGACTCGACCAGCACGCGCAACGTGGCCTCGTGCACCCGGCGGCACGCGTCGTCGTCCCACACCCTCAGCATCGCGCTGTTCACGCCCGACCTCCTCGGCGGCTCCCTCGGCGGCGGCTACTCTAGCACCGTCAGGGGCGTGCGCAGGCCGTCGGGCGTCGCTCAGACGGCGGTCCGGCGGCGATGTGGCGAGCGCGAGGGCCGGACGACGGCGAAGCGCGCGACGTTCGCGCGGCGACGCCATGACCGCCGCCGATGCTTGGACGGACTTCGGCCACCGCGCGACCCCGCCTTTACCCGACCCGGCGGCGAAGGTACTGTGAGGCCGCAGGGGCTCCCGGAGGTGACCTCGTGAAACGCAACGTACATGCCGGAAATCCGCGCAGCGCCGGCCTCAGCCTCAACGTCTTCACCGAGGCTGAGATGGACGACATCCACTTCGCGACGCTGGAGGTGCTCGAGCGCACCGGGGTCTGGGTCGAGGACGACGACGCACTCGACGTCTTCGCCGACGGCGGCTGCCGCGTCGACCGCGAGACGCGCCGGGTCAACATCCCGCCGCACGTCGTCGAGGAGGCGATCCGCTCCACTCCGGCGAGCCTCGTGCGCGGGGCGCGCGACCCCAAGGACCGGCTCCTCCTCGAGCCGGGTCGCGTCTCCTTCTGCAACTTCGACGAGGGCATCATGGTCAACGACCTGCGGACCGGCGAGCATCGTGAGCCGGTCCTCCGGGACGTCTCCGAGATCGCCCGCCTGGTCGACGCCCTCGACCACATCGACATGTACGAACCGGCGGGCAGCCCGACCGACCGGCCGCAGGAGACCGCCGTGCTGCACGGCACCGAGGCGGCGCTGCACAACACCACGAAGCCGGTGGGCACCGAGTCGACCTCCGCCTGGGAGGTGCGCAAGGTCCTCCAGATGGGGGCCGCGGTCGTCGGCGGCATGGACGAGCTGCGCGAGAACCCCATCGTCGGTTTCGGCGTGTGCCCCGTCAGCCCGCTGAAGCTGCCGCGCGACGCCACCGAGGTCGTCCTCGAGTGCGCGCGCAACGGGATCCCCTGCGGCTGCCTGTCGATGGCGATGTCGGGAGGCTCGTCGCCGGTCACGCTCGCCGGCACGTTCGTGCAGCACAACGCCGAGGTGCTCGCCGGGATCACGCTGGGGCAGCTCGCCGAGCACGGCGCCCCGATGGATTACGGCTCGTCGACGACCGCCATGGACCTGCGCCTGGCGGCGGCCTGTGTCGGCTCGCCGGAGCTCGCCCTCTTCAGTGCCGCGACGGCCCAGATGGCCAGGCGCTACCTCATCCCGAGCTTCGTCGCCGGGTTGTAGGCAGACTCGAAGCTCGGTGACGCCCAGACCGGTCACGAGAAGACGCTCACCGGCCTGTTGGCTGCGTTGGCAGGGGCCAACCAGATCTACGGGGCGGGGATGATCGAGTCGGGAGTCACCTTCGACTGCGCGCAGCTCGTCGTCGACGACGAGATCGCGGCGATGATCAAGCACACGGTGATGGGGATGCCGGTGGACGATGAGCAGATGGCGGTGGAGGACATCGCCGCGGTGGGCCCGTTCGGCGACTTCCTCAGCCTCGACGCGACGCTGCGCCACATGCGCGCGCTCAGCCAGCCGCGTCACCTCGATCGGCGCGTACGCGAAGACTGGAAGGAGCGCGGCGGGTCCGACCTCTACGAGCGGGCGCGGGCAGCGGCGATCGAGATGGTCGAGAGCCACGCGCCCGAGCCGCTCGACCCCGACGCGGCGCGGCAGGTCCGCGCCATCGTCGAGAGCGCCGATCGCGAGCGCGGCGTCGGCTGAGCGCGGGGCCGGTCGCCTGTCGCGCCGGGTGCGGCGATGGGGCGAGCGGTCCGCGGCGGCGATGCGGTACTGAAGGGTCTCGACGGGCGGGCGGGGGCGTCTTCGATGGCCTCACGACGGCGCAGCGTCCCGCGGAGGTGGCGGGAAGCGAGGCCGAGGGGGCGCCCGTCGAGAGCGAGAGGGGGCGGGGTGCTCATGCACCCCGCCCCCTCTCGCCTCACCCCGGTCGCGAGGGCCCGGGAGCGGTCACACGGGCCGCGACCCCGCGCCGGCGGGTGCGGTCACGAGTCGTCGGGCCCGCCGGCCCGGTCAGCGGCGTCGAGCGGCATCTCGCCCCCCGGCCCGGGGCCGGTCGGCGTCGCCGGCAGGTCGGTGCCGGGCTGGGTGATGGGGCTCGCGTCGTCGCCGGCCGCTTCGTACTCATCCGTCATCTCAGTGATCCCGAGCTCGGCCGCGTGGCGCGGGTCGACCTCGGGCAGGATGTGGCGCAGGAACTGGCGCGTGCGCGGGTCCTTGGGGTTGAAGAAGACCTGGTCCGGCGGACCCTGCTCGATGAAGTACCCCTCGTCCATGTAGACGACGCGGTCGGCGACGTCGCGCGCGAAGCCCATCTCGTGACTCACGACGATCATCGTCATGCCGCCGTCGGCGAGCTCCTTCATGACCTTGAGGACCTCGCCGATGAGCTCCGGGTCGAGCGCGCTCGTGGGCTCGTCGAAGAGCATCAGCAGCGGATCCATCGCCAGCGCGCGGGCGATGGCCACACGCTGCTTCTGCCCGCCCGAGAGCTGGCTGGGGAAGTAGTCGATGCGCTCGGCCAGCCCGACCTTGGTGAGCAGCTCGTGCGCCTTCTTGACGGCGTCTTCCTTCTTCTCGCCCTTGACCAGGACCGGCGCCTCGATCACGTTCTCGGTCGCGTCCTTGTGCGGGAAGAGGTTGAACTCCTGGAAGACCATGCCGCACTTCATGCGGATCGCGTGGACGGCCTGCTTGAACTCCTTGCCGTGGCCGCCGCACATCGCATGCACGCCGCCGATGGTGATGTCGCCGGTGGTCGGGTCCTCGAGGAAGTTGAGACAGCGCAGGAAGGTGCTCTTACCCGAGCCGGACGGCCCGATGAGCACGATCACTTCGCCCTTGCGCACCTCAAGGTCGACGCCCTTGAGCACGTGGAGCTTACCGAAGTACTTCTGCAGGCCCTCGACCTTGACGACGACCTCGCGCTCGGCGAGCGGCACGCTTGCTGGAGACGGTGTGGCCATGCTGCTACTCCCTTGCCTTGTCGCGCTCCATACGGCGCTCGAGCTTCGCCTGCCAGAAGCTGAAGAAGATGGTCAGGGCCCAGTAGAACGCCGCCGCGACGACCAGAGTCGAGAGGAAGTTGAAGGTCGCCGCTCCGGCGAGCTGGGCACGCCGCAGCAACTCCTCGACGGTGATCACCGACACCAGCGAGGTGTCCTTGATGAGGGCGATGAAGTCGTTGCCGACCGCCGGGATCACGATCTTGAACGCCTGCGGCAGGATGATGCGGCGCTGGGTTTGCCAGCCGCTCAAGCCGAGGGCCCAGGCCGCCTCGGTCTGGCCCTTAGGCACCGCCTGGATGCCGGCGCGAAAGACCTCGGTGAGGTAGGCCCCGTAGTTGAGCGACAGCGCCGCGACGCCGGCCCAGAACGCCGGCGGGTTGTACTCGGGCGAGAAGCCGAAGCGCTGGATCACCTCAGGCGTGACCTGGTAGATGAAGATGATCTGCAGCAGCAGCGGGGTGCCGCGGAAGAGCGAGGTGTAGAAGGTCGCGATCAGGTAGGGGATGCGGCCGAGGGCCATGCGCCACATGTACGCCCAGCTGCCATAGCGCTCCCAGGCCTGCTTGAAGGTCATCTTCTTCGAGAGGCGGCCGAGGGCGCCGAGCAGGGCGAGGATGCTGGCCAGCACGATCGAGATGACCGTCAGCGCGACCGTGTTGATGGCCCCCTCGGCGATGAAGCGGAACCACGTGCGCATGACGTTGAAGCTGAAGAGCTGGCCTGCTCCGGCCCGGCCCTCCGACGCGAAGCTCCACTCATACTCCACGGTCTCGCCGGTCATCGTGACGAGCGTCACCCTGAAGTCGTAGTCGCCCTTCTCGTACCGCGTGTCCCACTTGAACTGGATGCCGGAGGTGGCCCGCGAGATCGCCGGCACCTCGCTCGGCGGGCGGAGGAGCTCCTGCTCCTGGCCGTTGATGAAGAGCCGGCACTGATCGAAGGCCAGCTCGGCCCCGTTGGGCTCGTAGTTGACGATGACCTGGGTGCCCGTCCAGGTGCTGACGCCCTTGGGGTCGTCGGGGTTCGGGATGACTCCGGTGACGACGGGCGTGCCCGGCGCCGGGCTGGCGGACGTCTCCTGACCCAGCGCCACGGGCGTGAGCGCGGTCACCGCCAAGGCGAGCGCCGCGGCGAAGAGGGCGGCGCTCCGGTACAACCGTCTCTGCATGAGAGGGACCTCTCCTAGTGGCTCAGCGGCGGGGGGCCGCTCCGGGCCCCCCGCCGCTGGCGCTTCTGTCCGCGTCGATGACCTTACCGCGCGATCGGACCGCCGGCTACTCGCGGACGGTCAGGTCGAGGCCGTTGTACCACTTCTTGGACATCTCGGTGAGCGAGCCGTCCTCGTGCATGGTCGTGATGGCGTAGTTGAGCAGGGCGACCCAGTCGGTCTCGCCCTCGGCGACCGCGAACGCCAGATCCTCGTAGTACAGCGGCGAGCCCGAGAACTCGAACGCCTGGCCCTCGAGGATCGCCTGCTGGCCGGTGGGGCCTGCAGTCATCACGAAGTCGAGGTTGCCGTTACGCAGGTCCGGGAAGGTGTCGGCGTCGGTCGTGTAGGTCTTGACGTCGGCCTCGCTCTCGCTCTTGAGGAAGTCGTAGTAGGTCGTCGCCGCGCCGACGCCGACCGTCTTGCCGGCGAGGTCTTCGACGCCGGCGATCTGCGGACCGCCCTCCTTGACGAACACCTGGCCGGACGTGAAGTAGTACGGCTCGGTGAAGTCGATGGTCTTGTCGCGCTCCTCGGTGATCGTCATCGAGCCGATCGACACGTCGAAGCGGCCCTGGTTGAGGCCCGCCGGGATGGTCTCCCACGCCGGGTTGTCGAAATCGACCTCGAGGCCGAGGATCTCGCCCATCTTGAGGGCGACGTCGACGTCGAAGCCGACGAGCTCGCCGGTCGACTCGTCGATCGAGCTCTGCGGCGCGTAGTTGGCGTCGTTGGCGACGATCACGGTGCCGCGCTCGACGATCTTCTGCGCCAGGCCGGTCGGCTCGCGGCCGAGGATCTCGGCGGCGCGCTCGGCGGCGCTCCCCGTGAGCGCCGTCTCTTCGGCGACCGGCTCCTCAGCCTCGTCGCCGCAGGCGGCCAGGGCGAACATCGCCACGACCGCGAGGAGGACGACCGTCCCCAGGATAAACCACTTCCCCTTGCTCATGCTCCGTCCTTTCGGTGCTCTTCATCCCGTCCGCGCGCGATGCGACCTGGGACGGCCGTCGTCGCGCGTGCGACCCCCGCCGCAGACCGGGACTTACCGTGCCGCCTCTCCCCCGAGCGGCATGTGTCACGATTTATACAGGAAGGGGCCGAGAACACAACCGTAACAGGCTCGGCGGCCCCGCGACGGCCGAGCCTGCGACCGTCTACACCTCACCCAGCAGGCGCCGCAACCGGCGGTCGGCCGCCGGAGCGAGGGCGGGCGGCTCGTGCGTGTCGAGCAGCTCGAGGGCCAGTCGCGCCGCGCGTGCGCGCGACGTCACTGCGGCGGAGTTGGGCTCGACCAGCGGCAGCGCGAGCGAGGCCGGCGCTTGCCCATCCGGCGCCGCGGCCGGAGCCGGCGCGCCTCGCCGAGCGGGCGGCGCGCACATCGGCTCGGCCGGCGCGGCGGCGAGGCCCGCCGCCACGGTACGGGCGCGCACGGCGACGTCGGTCGCAAGCAGCAGCTCCTCGCAGCTGAAGATCCGCCCGCCGGACACCATCCCCACGCCGGTCAGCATGTCGACGCCGGCGAGCAGTGACAGGTAGGTGGTCGTGGCATCGTCGAGGGCCGACTGCCACGAGGGCTCCTTGGCGCCCGACGAGTTGACGCCGCACTGCGTCGGAAGACCGTAGTAGCGCCCTATGTCGGCCGTGGCGGCGCCCATGACGGTGTCCTCGGGCGCGCCGCCGGTGAAGTCCCCGGTCTTCAGGTCCATGACGCTGGGGATGAGGCAGATGAAGACCGGGGCGCCGGGGGCGGCCGCCTGCACGGCAGCCACGGCGCCCAGCGTCTCGGCGATGCCGACGACCAGGGAGCCGGCCATCGTGATCGGCGTCGTCGAGCCACCCATCGGCATGCTGACGAACCCGATGGGCACCCCGGCGTCGGCGAAGACGAGACCAGCCTCGAGCGTGCCCTCATCGTTGCCGAGCGGGGTGACCGTGCCGAGCAGGGCCGAGATCGGCGGCTCCGCCCGCAGGCGGTCGTCGTCGCCGTCGCAGAGGGTGCGGGCCATCTCGACCGCGACCGCGGCCTCCTGAGGCTCGACGACGGTCACCGTCTGCACGTGCTTGCCGGTGTTGGCGACGGCCTCGTAGAGCTCGTGGAGCCCGCGGACCTCGGCCGGCCGGTCCTGGGCGCTCACCGCCGGCCAGCAGAAGTCGACCGCCGGCAAGGCATCGACGAGGCGCGCGATCGCGGCCACGTCGGCGGCCGTCGTCGCCCGCTTCTCGCCGCTCTCGGGGTCGTAGATCTCGACGCAGCAGCCGTCGGTGGTGAGCAGCGAGCCGGCGCCGGTCACGAGGGGGCTCCCGGCGCGGGCGCCGAGCGTCAGCCGGTGCGGCGCCCGCTCGACGAGCTCGCGCACGACGCCCGGCGGGACCGTGACGCGAGCCCCGTCGGCCGTCGCGCCGGCGGCGACGAGCGCCTCTCGGGCCCGCGGCGAAGGCACACTGAACCCGACGCCGGCGAGCACGTCGAGGGCGGCCGCGTCGAGACGACGCAGGTCGTCGTCGCCGAGGATCCTGAGACGCCCGGCCGTGCCCACGGCAGGGCCCTGCGTGTGTGTCATCTCCACCCTCCACCGGCGCGGCGTCGACGCGGGCTCGTGCGCGCCGTGCAGAGTACACCACGCCGGGCACGGCGGCACCCGGGGCGCGGAGTCGCGCGCGCGAGGGTCGCGCCGGACCGGCTGGGGCCCGCCCGCGGGAAGGTGCTCGGCGCACCGCGGCGGCGGAGCCCCGCCGAGACCCCTGCGGTACACTGGCCGCGTGAGCCTGCCGGCAGAGACATCGTCGCCGCCCCGCAGCGGCCGTCGCGCGCGGGCGCGCCTGCTCGGCGACGTGCTGCTCCTCGTCGGCGGCCTGCTGCTCTCGTATCCCTACTGGTCGTCGGCCTACGCCCACGTTCAGCAGGGCCGCCTCGACGCAACGTACGAGCGCGCGGCCGAGTCGTTCCGCACCACGGTCGCCGACCCCGCGGAGAGGCCGCGCGGCGTCAGCCAGGAGGAGCGCGCCCGCCGGCTTGCGGTGGCCTTCACCGACACGCTGGAGACCGGCGACCCGGTCGGGCGGCTCAAGATCCCGGCGATCGACGTCAACCGGATGGTGCAGCACGGCATTCGCGGCCCGCAGAGTCTCGATCCCGACGGCGACCGTGCCCTGCTGCGCAGCGGCCCCGTACACTACGGCGACACTCCGCTGCCCGGGGCCGGCGAGCCGTTCGCGGTCTCCGGGCACAGGACGACGTACGGCGCGCCCTTCAACCGCCTCGGCGAGCTCGAGCCCGGCGACACGATCTTCGTGGATACCCCGTACGCGCGCTTCCGCTACACGGTCGCCAAGCTCACCGTCGTCGAACCGACGGACACCGGCGTGCTCCTCGATCGCGGCTACGCTCTCGTGCTCACCACCTGCACGCCGATGTACAGCGCCAGTCACCGCCTCATCGTCTGGGCGAGACTGCGCTCGTTCACCATCTACGGGGAGCGCTCGCGGCCCTCGGCGAGTACGGCCGGGCACCCCGTGCCGGGGTCGTCCGTCAGCCCCGCGGCCGGCCCTTGACGGGGCGCGCCGCGAGCCGGCGCCCCCACGCCCTCGGGCGCATCACGGCCCATGCCCCGGCCCGGCGTTTTCGCGCACGGCGGCACCGGGAGCGGGAGACCCGGCCCCATTCTCAGACGGGGTAGGGCGGCCGCTCCTCTGCCGACCCTTCGAGCAACTGCACCGTGAGCTCCTGCCCGGCCGCCCCCCCGGGGTGCCTCGCGGGGACGATGGCGAGGCCCTGGGCGAGGGCCATCGAGCGGAGGATCCCCGAGCCCTGGGGGCCGGTGGTGGTGAACCGCCAGCGGCCGCCTTCGCGAGCGACGCGGCAGCGGCGCAGCTCGGCGCGCTCCTTCGCCGCCTTGACCGGCTCGGCCGCCGCCGCCGTCACGTACGGCCGATAGAGATCACGCCGGCGCTGCAGAGCGAGCACCGCCGGCCTTATGTAGAGCTCGAAGGAGACCATCGAGGCGACCGGGTTGCCGGGGACCCCGAAGACAAGTGTGCCCTCACGGACCCCGAAGGCGAGCGGTTTGCCGGGCTTGGTCTTGACCCCCCAGAAGCGCCGCTCGACGCCGAGCTCTTCCTGGACCTGCTTGACGAAGTCGAACTCGCCGACCGAGACGCCGCCCGAGGTGAGCACGACGTCCTGCTCAAGCGCGGCCGCGAGGAGCCGGCGGGTCTCGGCGGCGTCGTC
>Ga0068714_10004353_pt1 | contig 15950 bp, 14 predicted proteins | sample MTBNYHSulfiMetaG_FD_62988 | JGI IMG/M metagenome (GOLD analysis project Ga0068714, IMG submission 62988) | Enrichment culture microbial communities from rom New York Harbor, USA that are MTBE-degrading - MTBE-NYH (New York Harbor Sulfidogenic)... | ecosystem: Environmental > Aquatic > Marine >...
GGAGGCTCGCCCGGGGCTCATCGGCCCTCAGCCATCCAGGGAGCCCAGGTTCTCAAGCATCTCGTCCAGGTCGTCCTTAAGAGAGGCGGGGACCAGATCCTCCAGGGCCCAGCCGCGCTCCTTCAAGAACTGGCCGGCCTCGTCCTCCTTGAGCTGGTCCAGGCTGAACTCCTCTTCCTTGTCAAAGGCCTGAAGGCCGAAATGCTTGGCCAGGCAGTCGGCCACGAAGACCAGGCCGGCCTGCTCCTTGTTGGCCCCGGCCTTCCAGGGCCAATGGTGGTTGCCCACGGCGTCGACCAGGGTTTTTGGGAGGCCCCAGTAATCCAGCATGACCATGGCCACGAAGCCGTGATCAGCCATGATCACCTGGTTCTCGGCCTCGATCCAGGGGATCCCCTCTTTCCCCACCAGCTCCATAACGGCCGCGAAGTCCTTGGGCCGGTAGGCGTCCAGGGCCACTTTCCCGATATCGTGAAGGAGGCCGTAGATATAGTACCCGGTTCCCCAGCCGAGCCTTTTCCGGGCGATGATCTCGGCCAGGGAGGCGACCGCGATGGCGTGCTGCCAGAGCCTGACCTGCTGGAGGCGGCGCTGGAGGGGCCGGCCTCCGCCGGCCGAGCTGAGAATGGACAGGCCCAGGGCCAGGCTGCTGACCTCCCGGAAGCCCAGCCTGATCACCGCCCGTTCCAGATTGGTGACCGCCTCTCCGGTCCTGAAGGCCGGCGAGTTGGCCACCTTGAGAATCCGAGCCGCCAAGGTTGGATCCCGGCTGATCACCTTGACCAGCTCCCCGATGGTGGCCTCCTCATTGGCGGTGATGGCCGACAGTTCCATGGCCAGGGGGGGAAGGGTGGGCAGGCTCTCCGGCTGGCAGCCGAGAAGCCTGGAGAGGGCCCGGGCCGAGGCCGCTTTGGCTGATTGGGGGTCCATTTCCGCCTCCTAACCTGATCCTTGCCTGTGACCGAGGCCCAGGTGGAGTTTGGTGTAAGCTGAGACAGTTTAACATTTTCTCAAATTTATAGTCTATAGCTTAGACTCGGCCCCGGGCTGGGCTTGGTCACCGGGTCCGGGAGGAGGGAGCAGCCAGGAGGGCTACCGATTGTCGCTGAAGTCCTGTTCCGAGGGCGGGGTATAGGTCAGGACCCGTTCCTGGACCCCGGTAGCCGTCTGGCGGTTGGGATCGTCCAAGGGCGAGTAGAGGCTCAAGCTGGCCAGAAAAACCAGAAGGAGGAGACCGATCAGGCCCAGAACATGGACCCGACCGAACTTAAGGGCGTGGTAGCGATATCCGCAGACCCCGCACCGGTACGGCCTTATCCCGCAGGCGCTGGCGGCCCGCTCCACGATGGAGCAACGATGGGAGCGTCTGAAAAGGCTGTTCCCACACTGGGGACAGCTACGGCTAAAGATCATATCCCCGGCCCGGCTTCCGCGATTTCGGCCTTTCTTCCAGTTTTCATCCCTCGGGCCCGGAACCGGCCCCGGCCAATCACATAATCATTATTTACAGTTCGAGTTTGGAATCGGCAAGGCCAAAAGGGTGAAATTCTAGTTATAATTTCCCGGAGTGCTGTGGTAAAGTGACCTTCCGGCCACCTTGGATTACGGTCGCCTTTCAGGTGAACCGAAAGATTTAGTTTGTTCTGATCAAGCCCACCGGGTTGAGGGTAATCGCAACTTCCATGTTCCGCGAGGTGCATCTTCAATCCACCTTGAGCCCCGGAACATTCAGTCAGGCTGCGTCCTGGAGATGAGTGGCCCGGGGAAAAAAACCGCTTCAACCGCGCCGGCCCGGCGACCCCCTGAGGGGCGGGGTGGGTGGAAGATCAGGTGCAGGGGTGACCCTGGTGAATCATCCTCAGCCAGCGGTCGTAATCCTGGACCGAGGCCATGCCGGTCAGCTCCACCCCCACGGCCGGATGGGAGAATGCCCCTTCGGGGTCGCTGATCCAGCGGATGAGACCCAGGACCTGGATGGGCTCCTGGTCCTCTCCATACGGGACCGAGATCCTGACCGATTGGCCGGTCTTGAACTGATCCGTGTCGACCACCGAAAGGCCCAGGCCCCTGGGGCTCAAGTCCCTGGTTTGAGCGGCGAAGTGATGAGAGGCCTCCCATTCCTCCATGTATTGGCCCTGAGTGGGTAGGGCCATCTTGACCCGGGCGTAAAGCCGCCGGTTGTATTCCTGGCTCATGGCAGATCCTGATTTTTCCGCAGCACTCGTGGCTTGGCGGGGGAGAGATCGCCTTGCCCACCTGCCCCTTCTATATAATCTTCCTTCCTTGAAATGCCAAATCTTTCTAAGCTGAGCCTCCCGGCGGGCCTGGTATCCTTCATCAGTCTGTTATTTCAGGTAACCCGGCCGCTATCCAGGCCCTGTCTTATCAGCGGCAGACGAAGACGTTCCAAGGCTCTTTTTTCTATCTGCCGGATCCGCTCCCGGGAGAGGGCCAACAACCGGCCCACCTCGGCCATGGAGCGGTCCTCGCCGTCCTCCAGACCGTAACGGAGGGTCAGGATCTTCCTTTCCCGGTTGGTGAGCCTGGCCAGGACCTGGCGGGCCATTCTGGCCATCTCCATCTCCACCAGGGAGACGTAGGGGTCGCGGGCGTTCTCATCCTTGATGAAATCGGCCAGAACGCTGCCGTCGTCACCCACCGGCGTTTCCAGGGAGATGGACTCGTCGGCCGTGGCCATGGCCTCCAGGACCTTGGGCAGCGACTCGCCGATATGCTCGGCGATCTCCTCCGGAGAGGGGTCGTCGCCCTTTCTTCTCTTGAGGGTATAGAAAGCCGAGAAGATTTTGCCCCTGAGCTTCTGCATGCTCACCGGCAGCCGGACCGTCCTGGACTGGGACTGGACGGCCTGGGCCACGTTCTTATGGATCCACCAGGAGGCGAAGGTGGCCAGGCGGTAACCCATCTTGTAGTTAAAGCGGGCCACCGCCTTCATCAGGCCCAGGTTACCCTCCTGGACCCGGTCGGTGTAGGGAAGCTGGCGGTATTTTTGAAGACCGGCGATCCGGGTGACCAGGTCCAGGTTGGCCTCCACCAACTGGTTGCTGGCCAGATTGATCTCGGTATGGAGCCGGGTGATCTCCTCTTGAAGATCCTTGGCCCTCTTGGAGGCAGGGTTCTGCTCCAGGTACTCCTTGGTGGTGGAGAGGATCTCCCCCAGGAGCCACTCGATGGTCACGTTGGAGGTCCGCTCGATGAACCGCCACTGGGCGGTCAGGGTCTCCAGGGCCTTGAAGCCGGGATAGTGCTCGGCCTCTCCGGCGGCCAGACTGAGGATCCTGTCCTGGCCGTCACGGATGATCCTGCCCAGGGCGATCTCCCTCTCTTGGTTCACCTTGTCCGCCGACTTCAAGCGGTCAAGGTCGGACTTGGAGTAGCCCGCAGGGGAGAGGGTCACGGGATGTCCCGCCTGGTCAAATTTCCTCCTGGTCATTTAAAGCTCATTCCGGGAGCTCCGTATCCCGCCTCGGCCACTCGCGCCCGGCCGTAACCCTGGACTCAAACATAGTAATTCTCAAAGGCTTTGGGAGACAAGAATGAAATTCAATAACCACCCCTGATCGCCCCTCCCCTTTGGAGGCAAGGGCTTTAAATGCCTTGGTAAAGAAGCTTGAGCCCCCTTGGGGGGTCGGTTTCCCGCGGCTGGCCGCGAGTCGGAAAGCTTCCATCCAGGGTGATACATCCCTGATTACGGCTAGATAGGTCACTTCTTAACCTCGTCTAAGTCCCTCCCCAGGAAGCAGGTCCCGGCTTTCCACAGGCCATATCACCCCATCAACCGGGTCTATTGTCTTCATCGGGAGCCGGCCCGATTTGCTTGACCCATTTTTACAAACTCAACCCCGATATTTCATGGTTTTGGGCTGGCTTCACGAGACCGGACGAGGGATCCGGGAGGCGGTCCCAGGCCAGGGTCGATGTCTCTCCTTTCCCGTCGAGGCGATCCATTAAACTCCGGGTGATAACCGGATTGCAGGGATCTTGGGATCAGGGGGGCCCTTCGCCCGTCCGGGAGAGGGGCATCCCCCTGGAGCCGATGATTGGAGGACTTTTTCAGGGGCTGAGCTTCAAGGCGGTCTGGAGCGACTTGACCCACGAGCCGAAAAAGGGGCTGTAGACGGTCTGGTCGCAGTCGGCAAAGGTGTGGCTGACCACGCCGTTGACGTAGCTCCCCACGGGGTAGTCAGGCGGCAGAACCCCTTGCACCCAGGCTCCGCCCGAGGCGCCGGCGGTCATGTGGCTGCCGGCGCCCATGGTCAGCCCGCGGGTCCAGGCCACCAGATGGCCGAAACCGGATCTGGCCAGGACCAGCCGCTGGCCGTCGTACGGCTCCAGGCCCGGATAGGCGTACTGGGTCCAGCTCATGGCCTCCAGGACCTGGTTCCAAGTGAAGCCCAGGGCGCCCACCACCCCGACCAGGGATTGATCCTCCCGGGGGGCCATCCTGATCATCCCCACGTCCAGGGAGACGTCATGGGAGATGAGCCAACCGCTGGGCACGGCCGACCTCTCTCCGAACCACTGGCCAAAGGGGGCCAGACCCTGGGAGTAACCGGGAATGAAGACGAAACCGGTGTGCCACAGGCCATCCCCGGCCACGCAGTGGCCGGCGGTGATGACGATGTTTCCGGAGATGACGCTGCCGCTGCAAGCCCTCAGCTCGCCCGAGGCGGTCTGGAAGAAAAGCCGGCCCATGGTCTTGAAGGGGTAGGAGGAGGTTCTCTCTTCAAAGTCCATCTCATAGGCCGAGGCCGGGCAGTCGCCAAGTCGGGGAACAAAGTCCCCTCCCCCGGCCGGGCCGGCAGGCTCGGGCGGCTCGGGCGGAAGGGGAGGTTCATGGCCCGCTCCTTCCCGGGCCAGTCTTTCCCGAAGAGTCCCGATCTTCCGGTCCATCTGGATCTGGAGGTCGGAGCCCGTCAGGACCAGGTCCAGGGGCCGGGCGGCCGCCAACCTGTCCGGAGTCCAGAACTCCTCCAGCCCCTGGGGTCCCACCAGGCCCGGAGGGGAGAGGAGCGGGTCCTGCCCCGAACCCCCGGCGGCGAGGCCCAGGGCCGGCGACAAACAGGGCAGGAGGATGAGGGCCAGGAAGACCACGGCCGGGTGCCTTAATCTCCTCCGAACCATCTCCTTGCTCCCTCCGCCTCTCCCAGGATCTATGACGGCATCAAGATTACTATAGCCCGGCCAGGCGGTCCGGGCAACCTGAGGAGGGGTTCCTCTCCGATCCCCGCCTCCGGCGGCCTCTGGGCCTCGCCTCTTTCTCCGAAGAAGGAGGGCGCCCCTTGCCCGGAGGAGGATTAATCCCTATTCTAGGCGGGTGATCCCGCTCCGCGACTATAATCCCACCCGAGTCACCCCCTATGTCACCTACGGCCTTTTGGGTCTCAATCTCCTGGTCTTCCTCTACCAGCTCGGTCTGGGGCCCAGGGCGGGCCAGCTGTTCGTCTTCTCCTACGGGCTCACTCCCTACGAGCTGACCAGGCTGGCCGACATCGGCCCCCCCAACCCCCTTCCCTGGCCCCTGAACCTGTTCTCCTCCCTTTTTATTCACGGCGGCCTGCTCCATCTCCTGGGCAACATGCTCTACCTCTGGATCTTCGCCGACAACGTGGAGGACGCCATGGGCCACGGCGTTTTCCTGATCTTCTATCTCCTGGCCGGAGCCGCGGCCAGCCTGGCCCACGTTATCGGCGAGCCTGACTCGACCATGCCCCTGGTGGGCGCCTCCGGCTCCATCTCCGGGATCCTGGGGGCCTACCTGGTTCTCTACCCCAGGGCCAGGATAAAGGTCCTGTTCTGGTTTTTTTTCCTGATCAGGGTCGTTCTGGTTCCGGCGGTGGTGGTCCTGGGCCTGTGGTTCCTGTTCCAGCTGATGAGCCTGGGCTCGTCCTCCCAGGTGGCCTTCAGGGCCCATATCGGGGGCTTTGTCTTCGGCCTGCTGTGGGCCAGGCTGGTGCCTCTTAAAAGACCCCCGGCCAGGGCATAACCCCCTTAAAGTAAAGCGGCTTCCTGATCACCCGCTCTTGTTGGGGGGGTGAGGTTGGGGTAAGAAACAATTAACCCGGGTTTTTCATGATGACCGCCGAATGAAGGTTTAGAGAAGACCACCCGCGGGAGCCTAGAAAAACCAGATCGACGGTTGAAATATCCGGGTTAGATCTCAGTCCCCAAACCAGGAGATGATCATGGAAGACAAGCGAAACCTTCACCTGAAGGTCCAGGAACTGGCCGATTGCTACGCTTCCAACGATCCCCTCAAGGAGATGTCGATCCTGCCCTCCGACAAGGATCAGGAGGAGGCGGCCCTGAAGTGGATCGCCCTGGCAGTTCTCCACGGGGTCAACGCCAACGCCAAGAAGATCAGCCTCCGGAGGTCAAAGGAGGGCCGGGTGACGGTCCAGGCCAAGTACCGGGAGATCCTGCTGCCCTCGCCCGGACCGGTGGTGGGGTCTAAAATCCTGGAGACCTTCAGGGCCATCACCCATCTTGAGGGCAAAAAGGGCAGGATCCCCCTGGCCCTGGGGATCAGGAACGACAGCCTGAACCTGCAGATCAAGCTGGAGAGGGAGGGGGACCAGGAGACGGTGACCATTGACTTCACCGAATAGCCCTTCGCCCGGGTAACCCCTCTTGCCGGTTCAGGCCGGGAGGGGGCCCGCTCCGCCCGGGCTGATGAGCGGAGGCTCCCTTTGAAAGCCGGACCCCGGGCTGTCTACTGGGCTCCTCCTTCGGGAAGGGGGCTGTTCAACCTCCATCGATTCCGCAATCAAAGCCAACTAATGGCTTTGTAGCTCCCGGCCGGCAAAAGGCGGTTTTGCCGGCCTTGGGAGCTCTGCCGAGCTCGGCGGGCTTACCGGGCGCGCTGGCCCAAGTTGCCATACCAAGGCAACCTGGTCTTCAGGCGATGGGGCTACCCTTTTCTCATGGTCCACTGACCTGACCCTGACCGGCCCTCTGGAGGAAGGGGAGAGGGAAATCGTCCTGGTCTCGGCCGGGCTCCTGGTCAAGCCCTTTCCCCTGGAGGCCCTGTCCCTGTTCCACCAGACCGACCGGGAGAGCACCTTCCTGGCGGTCGGCCGCTCTGGCCCGGGGGGTTGAGGAGGGAGGCGGGCTCGAGCTCTTTCCTGAAGCCCGTCCGGGGCGGGCCCGGAAAAAAGGAGGGGGCGTAGCCGATGCTACCGACCGGCGACCGGTCCGGGGGGATAATCCGTCCACCCCGCGGGACAAGGTTAAAGGAAAGGGGGTGAGGCTGATGCCCAAGTGCGGTCTTTGCGGCGGTGATGCTCCCAAGCAGCCGGGCATCACCGGGGACGGAAAGTGCGACCTCTGCGGCAGGGAGGTTGCGCTCAAGGAGGAGAAGGAGAAGTAACCTTTGGGGGCGGCCGGAGGGTCCGCCCCGAACGCTAGGTCGGAGGCCGGACCGTCCGCCGTCTTCCGGGCGGGCAGGCCGGGGCCCGACGGCTCTTCTCGAGGAGGGTGGTCTTGGCGGATCATAAAACCGGCCGGGGGTGCCCCTGCCAGGAGATGGCCGCCCGGGGGATGGAGCTGAGCCCGGCCTGCCTGGGGGAGCTGTGGCTTTTCAGGAACCTTTCCCCGCCCGAGATGGAGGCCTTGATGGCCAGGGCCGTCAGGACCAGGCACCGGAGCGGAGAGGTCATCTTCCACCAGGGTGAAGAAGCCCGGCGGATCTTTTTTCTCAAGGGCGGCCGGGTCAAGCTGTCCAAGGTAACCCCGGAGGGGTACGAGCTGACCGTGGATATCCGCAAGGCCGGCGACTCCCTGGGGGAGAACCTCCTCAACGACGAGGCCAGCTTCCCCTTTACCGCCACCTGTCTGGAGGAGACCCTGACCTGCGGGCTCACCAGGGCCGGCTTTGAGGGGCTGGTTCTGGAGCATCCCAATATCGGCCTCCAGGTGATAAGAACCTTGAGCCAGCGGATCGATCGGCTGACGGCCAGGGTGGGCAGCATGGCCCTGACCAACCTGGAGGAGCGCCTCCTCGAGATCCTCCTCCAGATGGCCCGGGAGCACGGGACCAGAGAGGGGCGGGAGCTCGTCCTCGACGTGCCCCTGACCCATGAGGACCTTGGATTTCTGGTGGGGGCCCACCGGGTGAGCGTGACCCGGGCCATGAAGGGTCTCCGGAGCTCGGGCAGGCTGATCCAGAGGGGGAGGTCCTGGGTTTTACCGGTCTGAAACCGTCTTGGCCGGCCGGAAGCTTCCAAGAAGGCCCCATCCCCGAGGGCCGACCTGGAAGAGGATCTCTCGCCTGGCAAGAGGATGCTTGCATAACCCCTCGTAAAAGGAAAAGAACGATGGTGGATCCGGATGAGGTCTTGAACCAGGAGGACCAGGCGGCCCTGGAGGCTTTGTTCAGAGACCATGGCTACGAGGACTACCGGTGGCTGGATCCGAGGCAGATCGTGGTCGCCCATTGGGTCCGGATGAAATGCATGTTCGGCTGCCCCAACTACGGCCGCAAGGCCGCCTGCCCCCCCCAGACCCCGGCCGTGGACGAGTGCCGGCGGTTTTTTCGGGAGTACCAGACGGCCGTTGTTTTCCATCTCAGGGTCCGGTTCGACGACCCCCAGGATCGGTTCGACTGGTCCAGAAAGGTGACTTTGGATCTGGCCGGACTGGAGCGAAGAGTCTTCCTGGCCGGTTTTGAAAGAGCCTTCTTTCTCTTGTTGGGTGGCTGCGCTCTCTGCCGGGAATGCCAGGGGGAAAGAGCCTTATGCCGGCAACCGGAGTTGGCCCGCCCTTCCCCGGAGGCCATGGCCGTGGACGTCTACTCCACGGTCAGGAGGTTGGGCTACCCGATCGCGGTCCGAACCGACCTGAGCCAAGCCATGGACCGGTATTTATTCCTGATGGTGGACTGAGCCGGACCGGCAGGAGGGGGTTGCCCCGCCTGGGGCCGGAGTCGGCCCAATCCTTGTAATCTCTTCGGTTTTTACTATAATCTGAAGCTTGGAAGCGAGCTTCTTCTCCGTTTCATCCGGGTGGATGAAGGGGGGCGGAGAAGGGGTTTATTTTTATCCTGAGGCCGGAGCTCTCCCCCGGCAAGAGTCCTGGATTCGGCCTGGATGAGAAAGGATGAGTCGTTGCAAAAGAGGTCCGAGATGAAGAAGGTCAAGGTCAGAGAGGTCATGGTTCCCATCGATGAGTACGCCACGGTGGATATGGAGGCCACCATCGGCGAGGCGGTGGACGCCCTGGAGAGGGCCCAGGCCCATCTGGGCGAGGAGGATTACAAGCACCGGGCGGTGCTTGTTCTGGACCGGGAGAAGAACGTGGTGGGCAAGCTCAGCCAGCTGGACTTCATCCGCGGTCTGGAGCCCAAGTACCGGCAGATAATGGACTACAAGTACCTGACCAGGCACGGCCTGACCAAGGATTTTCTGCGGGCCATGTTGGCCGAGCAGAGGCTCTGGGAACGCTCCTTGGAGGAGATCTGCCGGGACGGCTCCGAGATCAAGGTCAAGGAGGTCATGTACACCCCGGAGGACAATGAGTACGTCACCGCCGACGCCTCCCTGGACGAGGCCATCCACCAGTTCGTCATGGGCCGCCACCAGTCCCTGCTGGTCACGGAGAACTCGAAGATTGTGGGTATCCTGAGGCTGACCGACGTCTTCAAGCTGATCACCAGCACCTGTCTGCTTCACGCTTGAGGAGGTCCGGGCGACAACCGCCCTCCGGCCTGGTTCGGGGTCAGCCATTGGTCCGAGAACCCGACCTGACTCCAGGGCCCTTCACGGCCGGGTGGGGTTTCTTTGGCGGGCGCGATCCTCAGGGGGGCCGATGGGGCGGGCCGGGCCGGTCGCGTCCGTGGCCTTCGGGGTCCCTCGCTCCAGAACGGGAACGGCCTCCCAGCCCGGGAACCCGCCTTGCGGGCGGCTTGAGCTTATGAAATCTCAGGGCTAGGGTCATGGAAAGCCTTGTTTTCACCTCCCAGATGGCCCTGGTCCTGGGCCTGATCGGTCTGGCCGTGGTGCTCTTTGTCACCGAGTGGCTTCGGGCCGACGTGGTGGGCCTGCTGATGGTGGCGGCCATCCCCCTCCTGGGCCTGCTCGAGCCGGAGCAGGTCCTGGCCGGCCTTTCCTCCAACGCGGTGATCTCCATCGGCGCGGTCATGGTGGTCGGGGCCGGTCTGGACAGATCGGGCCTGATGAACTACCTGGTGGCCCTGGTCCTGAAGCTGGCCGGAAAGAGGACCAACCGGCTGGTGATCCTTCTGACCGGGTTCGTGGCCGGCCTGTCCAGCTTCGTCCAGAACATAGGGGCCGCAGCCCTGGTCCTCCCGGCGGTGCAGCGGATCAGCCGCCAGGAGAACATTCCCGTCTCCAGGTTGTTGATGCCCATCGGCTTCGCCGCCATCCTGGGCGGAACCATGACCCTGATCGGCTCCAGCCCCCTGATCATGCTCAACGACCTGATCGCCCCCTTCGGCCTGGAGCCTTTCGGCCTTTTCTCGGTCACCCCCATCGGCCTGGCCCTGGTCGCCTCCGGAATCGGGTACTTCATCGTCCTGGGCCGCCTGGTCCTTCCCGGCCATCAGGAGGACTCGATCCACGTGGGCTGCCTGGAGCATTCCCTGCCGGGCGACCACTACGAGCTCAACGTGCCGGAGACCCTGGACAAGCCCCTGGACGCCCACGTCATGGGGGAGGAGTACCAGACCAGGCTGGTGGGGCTGGTCAAGGCCGAGAGCGGGGGGAAGTTCCTGGCCCCGGACGAGAGGGTGGCCCTCTACCCCGGGGACACGGTGGCGGTAGTGGCTTCCGGGACGTTCCTCTACCGCCTGGCCAGGGATTACGGCCTGTGGGTCAAACCCCATCTGGAGCACTTCTCCCGGGACCTGCTGAACAGGAACTGGGGCCGGGTGGAAGCGGTGGTGGGGCCCCGGTCGGAGCTGGCCGCCAAGACTCTGGGGGAGGTCCATTTCCGGTCCAAGTTTCAGCTCAACATCGTGGCCGTCTTCAGGGGGCAGGAGGTTTTCTTCTCCAACCTGGACGAGCTGACCCTCAAGATCGGCGACTGCCTCATGCTGGAGGGGCCCTGGGAGAGGTTCAGGGTCCTGGCCCAGCAGCGACGCTGGCTGATCTTCTGCACCAAGGTCATCGAGGAGCCGGTCCCCCGCGGCAGGACGATCTGGGCCGGCCTGTGGTTCGTGGTGGGCTTGGGCCTGATCCTGGGCTTCCAGGTCCGGCTCTCCCTGGCCCTGCTCACCGGGGCGGTGGGGATGGTCTTGACCCGGGTCCTGACCATCGACGAAGCCTACAGCTCCATCGACTGGCGGACCATCTTCCTTCTCTCCGGGCTGATGCCCCTGGGCCTGGCCACCATGGAGACCGGGACCGCCGCCTTCCTGGCCCAGGCCTTTCTGAAGCTGGTGGGGCAGGTCTCCCCGGCCCTGGTTCTTCTGGCCCTGGCGGTGATGACCACCGCCCTGACCCTGGTGGTCTCCAACGTGGGAGCGGTGGTCCTGGTCATCCCCCTGGCCCTCAACCTGGCCCGCCAGGTGGGGCTGGACCCCTACTCAGCCGTCCTGACCGTGGCCCTGGCCACCTCCAACTCCTTTATCCTGCCCACCCACCAGGTCAACGCCCTCTACATGGGGGCCGGCCGGTACCGGACCCTGGACTTCATCAAGGCCGGCTCGATAATGAGCCTGGTTTTCATCGCCGTGCTTCTGATGATGGTCTACCTGATCCACGGTTTTAGCTGAGACAGGGCTAGGCTCACCGGTTTCCGGAAGAGGGATCATCCAGGTGGGGCCGGCAGCTGCGACCCTCCCCCCGGCCAGGCCAGGGGGAGGGTCAGCGGCGGGGAAGATGCTAGATGTAAAGGCAGATCTTGCAGGTCCGGGCATACTTCATGAAGTCCTCCGCGGTCCAGACCACCGAGCCTTCCACCAGCTTCTTCTCGTCGATCTCCATCATGTCCACGGTCATCTTGCAGGCGATGAGCTCTACCCCCTCCAACTGGGCCATCTCCTGGAGCTCGGCCAGGGAGGGGATGTTGGCCTTGTCCATCTTGCTCTTCATCATCGAGGTGGCCATGGTGGACATACCGGGGATGGCCCCCATGACTCCGGGGGGATGGAACTTGGCCTTGTCCACCCCGCCCTTGAGGCAGAGGTTGAGGCCCATGAAGGTGTAAAATACCTTGGCCTCCATGCCTATCCGGGCCGCGTTGATGGCCAGGATCAGGGGCGGGTAGGCCCCGTCGATGGTGTCCCGGGAGCAGATAAAGGCCGCCTTTTCTTTTTCTTGAGTCATTTTTCCCTCCTAAAGCCTCGATGGACCGCAACGCCGGGTCCCAACGACGCAGGATCAGCGGCGGTCCGTTGGTCTTCCTTGTTTCAGGGCCTGATAGGGAGACCCCTCTCCCCAAGTTGGTACACCTAGAGAACCTTCATTGCCCAATCTTGAGCTCACCCTTGACCGTCTCCATGGAGCTCCAGAGGACCTCCAAGGCGGCCAGGATGGCCGCCCTTTGAGGCGGTTCGACCTGGGACAGGACCCGGGAGTGAACCCTGGTCAGAAAGGCGTCGATCCGGTTCATCCTCTTTTTTCCGGCCTGGGTCAGGCACAGGAGCTTGACCCGCCCGTCGCGGGGATCGTCGATCCTCTCGATGAGCTCCTTCTCGATCAGCCCCTCAACCACCTTGGTAACCCGGCTCTTGCCGACCTCCATCTCCCTGGCGATCTGCTTGGCGGTGAGATAGCGTTCGTTCTTGAACAGAAGGAGGCACCTGAGCTCGGCCTGGGGCAGGTCAAAGAGCTGGGACTCGAAGAGGGTTCTCTCCTGACAGCACTGGACTATCTCGCCGATGATCCGGCGAAGGCGGAGCGCCTGCTCCTGGGTCGGGGGAGGGGTGGATTGGCCGGAAATAAAGTTCATGATGTGAACTATATTATCGAGCCGTATCTTTGTCAAGCCCTCTTGGAATATTTCCAGGGGATCGCCCCGGGGGGGATATGGAGACAGGCCAGGGCGCTATGCGGCCCGGGACGGAGCGGAAGGCGGGATGGGCCTGATCTGGCCGCGGTTAAAGGTAACGGCGATGATGAGTGGGGCCGGGCCTGGGGCCTGCCAAGGGCCTGATCCAGGGAATGGGGAGGCGGGTCGGGCTAGGGCCAGCCCGCCTCAGGTCCTGGGCTGGAAGGGGATGTTGGCCGCACCGGAGGGGGGACCCGGATTTTCGACTCCCGGATCCCCCCTCCTCCGGCCAAAACCAGGTCGTTAGTCCCCGGGCTAGTTGTACTTGGTCCTGGCGTAGCAGATCAGGCCGCAGTCAAGACAGCGGGAGGCCTCCTGGCGGATCTGGTCCATCTCCAGTCCGGGCGTAAGCTCCCGCCCCGGGTCCTCGGCCAGCTCCTCGACCCCGGCTTGGGGCGGGAGCTCCCTTGGCCCGCAGGGAAAGAGGTTGTCCACGGAATCGACGTTGATCACCTGGAAATCGGGGGTCAGCATCCTCTCCGGGCTGGCCACCTCTCCGCTGGCAAGGTACTTGTGGATCGAGGCGGCGGCCCGCCGGCCCGTGCCGATGGCCTCCACCACGGCCCGGTAGTCGCTGACCGTCCGGTCCGACTCGAAGAGGCCCAACTGCCCCTGGCCCTGCCGGCCGTATGGCCTGAAGACCTGCCAGGAGGGATCCGAGTCCAGCTCGGGCGGCACCCCGCCGGGCTGGGAGGTGATGATCATCTCCGGCAACCGGCCGCTGGCGGCGATGACCGTATCCAGGCTGTAGACGGTCTCCACCGAGCCTGAGCCGGCCAGGCGGACGGCCAGCCCGGTCAGGCTCTCGCCCTGGCCTTCCAGCCTCATGGGGCGGGCCTGGAAGACCACCTCCACCCCGGCCTCCCGGGCCTCCTTGAGGTCCTCCTCGGTCCAGCCTTCCTCCTCCTGGGAGCGGGCCGCCAGGAGCAGAACCCTTTCGGCCCCCTCCCGCTTGAGCTTCACCGCGGCTTCAAGACCCTTCCGCCCCCCGCCGACGAGGGCCACCTTTTTTCCCAGGGCCGGCTTCTGGCCGGATCTCCAGCTCAGGAGGAGCGGCAGGAGGAGGTAGAGCCCGGGGATGGGCTGGGCCGGGTCGGGGCTTCCGCCCTGGACCAGGCAGGAGTCCCAGCCCCCGGCCGCCACCAGGACGGCCTCGAAACCGGCCTTGAGGAGGGCGCTGATGGTGAAGTCCCGGCCGAAGACCTGGTTGCACTCGGCCTTGACCCCCAGCTTGAGGATGCCCTGGATCTCGTAGTCCAGGACCTCCCGGGGGAGGCGGTTCTCGGAGATGGCCGTCCGGAGGAGGCCGCCCATCTTGCCCGAGGCCTCGAAGACGGCCGGCTCATGGCCCAGCCGGGCCAGGAAGGCGGCCGCGGTCAGGCCCAGGGCTCCGCCGCCGATGATGGCCACCTGGCGGCCGGTGGCCGGAGCCTTGAACAGCTCCACCCGGTGGCCGGAGGTCCGCTCGTAGTCGGAGACGAAGCGCTTGATGTCGTTGATGGCCACCGGCTCATCCACCAGGTTCCGCCGGCACTCGTGCTCGCAGGGGTGGGGGCAGATCCGGCCGCAGATCAAGGGCAGGGGGTTGCGTTCCATGATGGTCACCAGGGAGGCCTCGTAGTCGCCCCTGGCCGCTTGGCGGATGTACTGGGGGATGTTGATCCCGGCCGGGCAGGTTCGCTGACAGGGGGCGGTGCAGGTGTTGGTCTGGAACTCGCCCAGGATCCGGTCGGTGACCGAGGTCAGCTCCATGATCGACTGGGGACAGGTTCTGACGCAGGTCCCGCAGCCGGTGCACTTGGACTCGTCCACCACCGGCAGGTTGTCCTCGCCCATGGACAGGGCGTCAAAGGGGCAGGACCTGACGCAGGAGCCCAGGCCGATGCAGCCGATGGGGCATTCCTTGGGACCGCCGTTGAGGACCACCGCGGCCCGGCAGTCGACCACCCCGGAGTAGTTGAACTTGAGATCGGCCCGGGCGATGGAGTAGCGGCAGCCCACCCGGGCCAGGCGGGGTTCGGTCTCGGCCACCTCCATCCCTAGGAGCCCGGCCAGCTGGACCCGGCCCTCGGGGCTGGAGGCCACGCAGGTGGTGGGGGCCATCCTGCCCTCGGCCAGGGCCTCGGCGGCGGCGGAGCAGCCGGCGAACCCGCAGCCGCCGCAGTTGGCCCCGGGCAGGGCCTCCTCCAGGGCGGCCACCAGGGGATCCACCTCGACGTAAAAGAGCTTGGCCGCAACGCCAAGCCCCACCGCGGCCAGAAGGCCGATGCCACCCAGGGCGATCGCCGCGATCAGCATGGTCAAGACTCCCTTCCGCGGGCCCGTCCTCTCAGGCCGCGGTCCAAGTCCCCCGGCCCGGCCGATCGGTCCGCACCCGTTGGGGCGTGGCCGGGTCCGGAGCCAGGGCGAGGCCGGAGAGGGCCCCGGTGGAGAGGGTCGGGGTTCACGAGAAGCTCCCGGAGGTCGGCCGCTTAGAGCGACCTGATGTCAGGAGAAGGATCATTCCCGGATCCGCCGGCCAAACCCGCTCCGAACCGGGAGCCGGGCTGGCCAGGACTTTTCAAGCTGTGGCTAGTTAGCACGTCGGAGAAGCAAAAGCAAGGGGTGCTCCCGGCCTGATACTTCCCTAAGCCAGCCGAAAAAATAAGGGGAATTAGTGAAATAGCTCATTTTGTCCCCTTGGGTCAGGGATGGTTTTGGATGGTGATATGGATCCTTCGTCCGGCGAGGAGGATTCCCCGGGTCTCGGGGAATATCGGGGCTAGAGCCCGGCCGCCCCGGCTCCGGTCCGGACCCGGGGGCCAGGTTGACTTGGCGTCCCGCCTATCGTACTAGGATTGATCATCGGCGGGGGGTTCAGTGGGCCAAATCCCAGGGTCGCGCAAGGCGCTAAGGTCATTACTCTCTTTTCCCGTTCTAAGCCT
>Ga0068714_10004355_pt1 | contig 15946 bp, 13 predicted proteins | sample MTBNYHSulfiMetaG_FD_62988 | JGI IMG/M metagenome (GOLD analysis project Ga0068714, IMG submission 62988) | Enrichment culture microbial communities from rom New York Harbor, USA that are MTBE-degrading - MTBE-NYH (New York Harbor Sulfidogenic)... | ecosystem: Environmental > Aquatic > Marine >...
GCAGGCGCGCGATGACGAGATTGCGCGTTGCCCTTCTTGGTTCGACCGGGTCTATCGGCCGTCAGGCACTCGACGTTGCTGCCAGTAATCCCGACAGGATCGAAATCGTTGCGCTCGCCGCCAACGCCAGCGCCGAGATGCTCGCGGAGCAGGCCGTTGCATTCAACGTGCGGGACCTTGCGCTTGCGAGTCCCGCCGCAGCCGAGCGCGCATCCATGCTTGCGGACCGCCCGGTGGCCGCTGGTCCCGCTGCGGTGGAGGCCATCGCACGCCGCTCCGGAGCCGACATGGTCTTGAACGCACTCGTGGGCGCGGTGGGCCTGCGCGCCTCGGTGGCAACGCTCGAGGCTGGTACTCGGCTGGCGCTTGCCAATAAGGAGTCACTCGTCGTTGCGGGTGACCTGATCGCGTCGTACGGTATGGATCGGGTCATTCCCGTAGACAGCGAGCACTCGGCGATCTTCCAGTGTCTGCTAGGGGAGGAACGCTCGCCGGTTGCCCGGCTGTGGCTGACGGCGTCGGGTGGTCCGTTCCGAGGGTATTCTCGCGCGCAGCTCGCCGACGTGAGTGTTGAACAGGCGCTCGCGCATCCGCGCTGGACGATGGGTCCCAAGATCACGGTCGACTCTTCCACGCTCATGAACAAGGGTCTGGAAGTGATTGAGGCACACCATCTCTTCAGGCTGGACTACGACCGGATTCGCGTTGTCGTGCACCCGCAGTCGTGCGTTCACTCAATGGTTGAGTTTGTCGATGGGTCGGTGAAAGCCCACCTGGGGCCTGCCGACATGCGCATCCCGATCCAGTACGCATTCAGTCATCCGGAACGCTGGGAATCGGCGGCAGAGCCGGTCGATTTCGCGCGACTTGGCGGGCTGGACTTCGAGGAGCCGGACGTGTCCGTGTTCCGGTGTCTTGCGCTTGCGTTTGACGCGGGACGCATTGGCGGGACGATGCCCGCGGCCATGAACGCGGCAAACGAGGTAGCGGTTGCAGCGTTCCTCGGGCGCCGTGCGGACTACCTGGCGATCGAACGCACGGTTGAAGCGGTGATGGAAGCACATGAGGTTGCGTCGGCGGACTCACTTGAAGCAATTGAGGCGGCCGATGCCTGGGCTCGGGCGGAAGCGACGCGTAGAATCGGCAGTCTATAGCTGGCGCATCGCTTGCTGTCTGTGTGATGTGGTCCAAGCGGTAAGGAGTCTTGGCAATGAGCGGAGCACTTGGCGGACTAGAGACCGCCTTCTGGGGGATTGTGACCTTTTCGATCCTGGTCGTAATGCACGAGATGGGGCATTTCCTTGCCGCGCGTGCCTTTGGCGTGAAGGTGCACGAGTTCATGGTGGGCCTGCCAGGGCCGGCGATCAGGATTCGCACGAAGAACATGGCGTGGGGGATTACCGCGATTCCACTCGGCGGCTACGTTCGTATTGCCGGGATGGAACCGGGAGACGAGGATCCGCTGCTCGGTGTGGCGCTCGCTCGCGTGCGCGAGGCGGGGCCGCTCAATGCCGCGGCACTTGCCGGAGCGCTTGGCATCGATGAGGAGCATGCGGATCGGCTCCTGACGACGCTCGAGGACTGGAAGGCCGTGGTGGCGAAGGATGAGGGCCTCTATGCTTTCGAAGACGGGCAAGCCAGGTCTTTGACAGACGGTCTCTCGCCGGTCGAGTTACTCGACCGGGCCCGTTCGGTAACGTACCGAGGCCAGTCATCACTAAAGAAGATCGCGATCCTTGCCATGGGCGTTGTGACGAACCTGGTCGTGGCGATTCTGACATTCACCATTGTGTTGTCAGTGTGGGGCTACGTCGATGTGGAACACCCGACAACGACGATTGGCTCGATCGGGGAGGCGTCGCCCGCGCTTGCCGCAGGGCTGCAGAAAGGCGACGTGCTCGTCGCGCTCGACGGCGCGCCCATTGACACGTGGGACGAGTTCCAGAGCCGGATGGCGGCAACCGATTCGGGTCAAGTTGTGACCGTCACGGTGCAGCGCGGGGGTCAGGAGAAGGAGATCGCCGCGACGCTTGAAGAGAGTGATGGCCATGGTTACCTCGGTGTCGGGCCGACGTTTCCGCAGGTTCACCTCTCCGTCTGGGACTCTCTGAAGGAGAGCTTCCGGATGACGGGTCTGGTGCTGAATGCCATTCTCGATCTGTTCAACCCCAGCACGTTCTCGTCGACAGTGGGGAATCTGGCTGGCGTTGTCGGTATCTCGGTGATGGCGGCTGCGGCTGTTGAGAGCGGTCCGCTGGACTACGCGGCATTCATCGCCATGTTGTCGCTCTCGCTCGGCCTCATGAACCTGATACCGCTGCCGCCGCTCGACGGTGGGAAGATCGTGTTGGAGATCGTCGAGCGGATCATTCGCAGGGCGCTGCCTCGCGCGGTTACACTCGGATTGAGTGCCGCGGGGATGGTTCTGTTGCTGTCGCTCATTGCATACGTTATGTATGCGGACATCGCCCGCCTGGTCGGGTAGGGGAGGCGTAATGCCCGCTTCGTCACGACGTCAGACGCGCAGGGTCATGGTTGGCGCAGTGCCGATCGGCGGTGCGGCGCCGATAGCCGTCCAATCCATGACTAACACGGACACGCGGGACGCCGCGGCCACGCTGGCACAGATCGCGCGGCTCGCCGCTGACGGCTGCGAGATCGTGCGCGTTGCGATTCCTCGCGTGGACGCGTTGGACGGCTTTGCCGAGATCTGCGCGGGAAGTCCGCTCCCGGTTGTGGCTGACATCCACTTCGATCACACCCTCGCGATCGAGGCAGCCCGACGCGGCGCCTCGAAGCTGCGGATCAATCCGGGCAATATCGGCGACATGTCACGCGTGGACGCGGTGATCGAGGCCGCGGGCGCCGCAGGTATCCCAATACGCATTGGCGTGAACGCAGGGAGCCTGGCGCCCGAGTACGCTGAGCGCGATTGGCCGCTGCCCCAGAAGCTCGCAGCAAGCGCAGTGGCGTTCGTCGGGCATTTTCAGGACCGTGGTTTTGAGGACATCGTGGTCTCCGCGAAGGCCTCCTCCGTGCGGGCGACCGTCGACGCGTACCGCCTGCTGAGCGCGGAGATGGACCATCCTCTGCACGTCGGGGTCACGGAGGCCGGCACGTCGCTGGCGGGAACCGTGAAGTCGTCCGTGGGCCTCGGGATACTGCTTGCTGAAGGGATTGGCGACACGCTGCGCGTCTCGCTCACTGCGCCTCCCGAGGAGGAAGTGCGCGTCGGTTGGGAGATCCTTGCCGCTCTAGACATCAGGCGACGAGGGCCGGAACTGGTTTCGTGTCCCACATGCGGCCGTTGTCAGGTAGATCTTGTCCCGATCGCCCGCGCCGTCGAGGAGCGCCTCCGGCATCACCCGGCGAACCTGAAAGTCGCCGTGATGGGGTGCGTCGTCAACGGTCCGGGCGAGGCCCGCGACGCGGACGTGGGCATCGCCGCAGGCAAGGGAAGCGCGATGGTCTTCCGCAAGGGCGAACCGGTCCGCAAGGTTGCCGAGGAGGACATCGTGGACGCGCTCTTCGACGAAATCGGTCGGCTGAGCTAGGACTCAGCTGGGAATGGCGCCGGGGTACGGCGCTACGGTATTCTTGGCGGGTGCGTGCCGCCCGGTCCGGGCGGACGTGAGACGACCGGCCAAGCTCGGTCCGCCAAGACACGCGCGCACGATCGCCCCTGATTGTATGAGGAGAATCATGACCACCGCCTTCAGGCTGTCCAAGCTCTATGCGCCGACGCTCAAAGAGGATCCAGTTGAGGCGGAGGTGGCGTCGCATCGGCTGCTTCTGCGTGCCGGTCTTATGCGAAAGGCGGCGGCTGGCATCTACACGTTTCTGCCGCTGGGATATCGCTCTGTGCGCAAGGTGGAGCAGATCGTCCGCGAGGAGATGAATGCAATCGGCAGCCAGGAGTTGCTGATGCCGATTGTCCAGCCCGCCGAGCTGTGGCGGGAGTCGGGTCGCTGGAGCGTCTATGGCCCCGAACTCGCGCGATTGGAAGACCGGCAGGGGCGCGAGTTCTGTCTCGGTCCGACGCACGAGGAAATCATCACGGCGACCGTTCGCGACGAGCTTCGCTCGTACCGCGAGCTGCCCGTTTCCCTCTACCAGATCAACACGAAGTTCCGTGACGAGATGCGTCCCCGTTTTGGCCTGCTGCGCGGCCGCGAGTTCATCATGAAGGACGCATATTCGTTCCATGCCTCAACGGAGTCCCTTCAGGAGCACTACGAAGCAATGGCCGGTGCGTATGGCAGAATCTGTGATCGCCTCGGCCTTGAGTGGCGTGGGGTGGTTGCGGACTCCGGCCAGATCGGCGGCTCGGTCACGACGGAGTTCATGGCGCTCGCCGAAAGCGGCGAAGCGGCACTGGTCTACTGCAACTGCGGTTGGGCAGCAAACGTTGAGGCCGCCGAATCGGTTGTGCAGCACCAGCGCGGCTCGTCGTTGCCGCAGACACTGACCCGGGTGAGCACGCCGGGTCTTCACACGATCGCGGAGATTGCCGAGGCCTTTGGTGTCCCCGCACACGATACGGTGAAGACGATGGCCGCTTTTGATGCCGACAAGCGCCTGGTCTATCTGTGTGTCCCAGGTGATCGTGAGCTGAACGAGCTAAAGGCGATGCGGCTCGTGCCCGGCTTTCAGCTCCTCGAGGATGCGGAGTTCGAGCGTGCGGGCATCCCGCGCGGCTCGCTCGGGCCGGTTGACGTGCCCGAGGGCACGCGCGTGATCGCCGACCGCTCACTGCAGGAGAGCGCCGCATGGATCGTCGGCGCCAACGAGGACGGCTACCACCTCACCGGCGCGGCACCCGGCCGTGACTTCGCGGTGGACGAGTGGGCCGACCTGGTTGTCGCCGAGCCCGGCGATGGTTGCCCGGTGTGCGGAGGGCAGCTGCAGGCCGCGCGTGGCATCGAGGTGTCGCAGGTCTTCCAACTCGGCACGAAGTACTCCTCGGCGATGGGCGCTACGTACACGGATGAATCGGGCGCGGAGCAGCCGTTCATAATGGGCTGCTACGGCGTGGGTATCACTCGCTCCCTTGCCGCCGTGGTCGAGCAGCACCACGACGAGCGCGGCATCATCTGGCCCGTGAGCGTGGCTCCGGCCGAGGTCGCCGTTCTGCCGCTCGTTGCGGGAGACGACGAAGTCGCGCCCTGCGCCGAGCGTCTATGGGCCGATCTCGCGGCGCTCGGGATCGAGGTCGTCATCGACGACCGCGACGAGCGCGCGGGTGTCAAGTTCGCCGATGCAGACCTCATCGGGTGGCCATTTCAAGTGATCGTTGGCCGCAAGGGTCTGGCGGAGGGTATCGTGGAGGTCAAAGACCGCATGACCGGTGAGCGGGCCAGCGTGCCCGTGGGCGAGGCGGCGGGATTCGTCGCGGACCGGGTTATCATCGCGCGAGGGTAGCGATCGTTTCGAGGCAGGCCGGGCGCAATGGCCGGCCTGCCTGTTTTGATGCCCTCGTGGCCTATGCTACAATCCGTCAGAACGACAAACGTCCCTTTAGGAAGTGGGCTTATCCCCGCTTCTTTTGTTCTGGCAGGAGGTAGACATGGCTCTCACGCTGACCGAGGAGCTTATCGGTCTGCTCGAACCTCTTGCTGCGGAGCATGGTCTCGAGCTCGTGACGGTGGAGGTCGCAGGCGCACAGCGCGGGCAGACCGTCCGGATCTTCCTGGATCGAGATGGCGGGATCGATATCGACACCATTGCGGTCGCCAACGAGTGGATCGCTGACGTGCTTGAAAGTGTCACCCGGCTGCACAGCGCTTATACGCTGGAAGTGTCATCGCCCGGGATAGAACGGGCGTTGCGAAAACGGAGCGACTTCGTGCGCTTTGAGGGGCGCCCTGCGGTGATCCGCACGTCGAGCAAGATCGCAGGCCGCGCCGGTTTGACCGGCGTTCTTCGTGGAATGGAGGAGGAGGACGTCATCCTCGATGTTGACGGCGTGCTCCACCGGGTGCCGTTCGATGTAATCGAACGTGCGCATTTGAAGTTCGACTTCGACAACCTGGCGGAAGGAGAGTGATTGCGCCATGAGCTCCGAATTGATGGAAGCGCTGCGAGAACTAGCGCGCGAGAAGAGCATTGATGAGTTTGACATGCTGAAGCGCCTGGAGGAGCAGCTGGCGCTCACGTACAAGCGCATCCTTGACACCGAGAACGAGACATCAGTCACGATCGACCGCGAGACCGGCCGGATCTACGTGTACGAACTCGTGCCCGTCGGTGGCACCGAGGAAGAGCCTGTTCTTGAAGCCAAGGACGTCACGCCTGCGGACATCTCTCGCTATGCCGCAACCGCGGCCAAGCAGGTGATCACGCAGTCGATCCGTGAGGCCGAGCGCGAGCAGATCTTCGAGGAGTATGCAGACCGCATCGGTGACAGCATCACCGGCACGGTTCAGCAGTCGGACTCCCGGTACACGCTCGTGAAGATTCGTGAGGGCGTTGAGGCGCTGCTGCCATCGGCAGAACAGCCTGGCAACGAGCGCTACGAGCACAACCAGCGGCTGAAGGCGCTCATCATCGACGTCCGGAAGACGTCCACGGAGCCCTCGATTGTTGTCTCGCGCACGCACCCGAATCTCCTCAAGCGACTCTTCGAGTTGGAAGTACCGGAGATCTACGATGGAATCGTGGAGATCAAGAGCGTGGCGCGGGAACCCGGGATGCGGTCTAAAGTTGCGGTTTCCTCACGCGAGCCGGGTCTCGACCCGGTCGGCGCGTGCGTCGGGCCAAAGGGTAGCCGCGTCCGCATGGTAGTTGCCGAACTCCGCGGGGAGCGCATCGATGTCGTCCCGTGGTCCGAGGATCCGGCGACGTTCGTTGGCAACGCGCTTTCGCCCGCCAAGGTAGCGCGAGTATCGGTTGATGACGACCACCACACCGCGACCGTCATCGTGCCCGATGACCAGCTCTCGCTCGCGATTGGCAAGGAGGGGCAGAACGCCCGTCTTGCCGCGAAGCTGACGGGATGGCGCATAGACATCAAGAGCCAGGGCCAGCACGGCGGACACCCCTCGGGTGGGGCCGGCCTGGCTGAGGAAGCATTCCCGCTCGACGATGGTGACGGGCGCTGTGTCGCGGTGACGAGCGCTGGTATCCGGTGCCGCAACCAGGCGCGCCCCGGTAGCCGCTACTGCGGCGTCCATGAAGAGGAGGCCGCGCGCTAGAGTGATGACCGTTCGCAAGACACCGCAAAGGACGTGTGTTGCTTGCCGCCGCGAGGGCGACAAGCGCGATTTCGTCCGTTTTGTTCGCGGTGCGGACGGAGATACCCACGTTGACCCGACGGGGAAAGCGGCGGGACGGGGCGCTTCGATATGCCCCGAGATTGCCTGCTTCGAGCTGGCTGTGAGCAAGAAGCGCCTCGGCGCGGCGCTCAGGGCCTCCCTCGCAGAAGAAGACGTGGATCGGCTCAGAAACGAATTCGAGGAGGCGCTGCTCTCGCATGGCGAGCGCCCCTCTCGACACGGACGGTGACGCAGATGCCTGCAATGCGCGTACATGAACTCGCAAAAGAGTTTGGAATGAGCTCTAAGGAGCTCTTGGATCACTTGGCCCGGCTCAAGATACCGGCCAGAAACCACGCTTCCACGCTTGTGGAGGCCTATGTCGACAAGATTCGCAAGGATCTGAAAGACATCATCGCCGTAAAGCAGGCCGAGATCGAGGCCGAGCGCGAACGCGAAGAAGCTGAAGAGCTTGCACGCGTTGCGGAGGAGCGTTCCCAGCGCGAGGCCGCCGAGGCCGAGCGCGTGGCACGCGAGAACGCGCGACGGCTTGCCGAGGAAGCCTCAGCACGCGCTGCCGAAGAGGCAAGGGTTCGCGAAGAGGCCGAGCGCCGCAAGAGTGAAGAGGCCGAGCGCCTGCGGGTTGAGGAAGCGGAGCGCGTACGCCGTGAGGAGCAGGAGCGTCTGCAGGAACGCGAGCGCCATGACGCTGAGGACGCCCAGCGCCGGGAGGCCGAACGCAAGGCAGAAGAGGAGCACAAGGCTCTACTGAGCCAGGCCACAACGATAGAGACCGACGAAGTGGACCGCTACCGCCGTATGGCGCGTGAGGCCGAGGCCGCCCAGCAGCAGCAGCACGTGAACATCATCACCGAGGCTGCCAAGATGGCGCAGAGCGCGACCGACAAGCGCAAAAAGAAGACCAAGAAGCCTTCTGGCCGCCGCGAAGCCGCGAACGTTCCCGTGCGCTCGCAGGGCGAGGACAGGATGCGGCCGGTTTCAACGGCAATCACGATCGCCCGTGGCTCTACGGTCGCCCAGTTTGCCGAGGCGGTGGGTGTCACCCCTGGCGACATCGTCCGGCGCCTGATGCTTCTCGGCGACCCGCACACCGTGAACCAGCCCATGAGCCCCGACGTCATTGAGATTGTCTCGGAGGATCTCGGTATCGAAGTGAGAATCGCTTCGCCGGACGAGGAGCAGGCCTTCGGATTCATCGACGAAGAGGGCGACCTCAAGTCGCGGCCGCCGGTCGTGACCGTCATGGGCCACGTTGACCACGGTAAGACGTCACTTCTGGACGCAATCCGCGAGACCGGCGTTGCCGAGACCGAGGCTGGCGGCATCACGCAGCACATCGGTGCATCCGTCGTGTTCAAGGGCGGGCGGCAGATCACGTTCATCGACACGCCGGGACACGAAGCTTTCACCGCAATGCGTGCTCGCGGCGCGAAGGTTACTGACATCGCGATCCTCGTCGTTGCCGCGGATGATGGGGTGAAGCCACAGACCGTGGAGGCTATCCACCACGCTCAGGCGGCAGGCGTACCTATCATCGTTGCGGTGAACAAGATCGACAAAGAAGGCGCGAACCCCGAGCAGGTGCGTCAGATGCTGACCGAGCATGAGATCGTCGCGGAAGAATGGGGCGGTTCGAACATCTTCGTAAACGTCTCGGCCAAGAAGCGGATCGGCATCGAGGAACTACTTGAGATGATCCTGCTGCAGGCCGATATGCTCGAGCTGAAGGCGAATCCGGACACGTTTGCGAGCGGGTCTGTTGTCGAGGCAAAGCTCGACAAGGGCCGCGGTCCCGTGGCTACAGTGCTTGTTGCACGGGGAACGCTCCATGTGGGCGACGCCATCGTCGCGGGGACGAGCTACGGTCGCGTCCGAGCGCTTGTGGACCCGAAGGGCAACACGGTTGCGACCGCATCTCCGGCCGATCCGGTTGAGGTGCTTGGCCTCTCTAGCGTTCCCTCCGCCGGCGACGAGTTCCGGGTGTTTGCTGACGAGCGCGATGCACGGGATCTTGCGGAGGAGCGCGCACTGCGCGAGCGGCTCATCGCCCACGAGCGCAAGCGGCACGTTACGCTTGATGACCTTTTCGCGCGGATTCAAGAAGGTGCCCTCAAGGACCTGAACCTGGTCGTGAAGGCAGACGTGCAAGGTTCGATCGAAGCGCTGCAGGATGCACTCGACAAGATGAACCAGGACGAGGTGCGCATCAACGTCATCCACTCGGGCGTTGGCGGCATCACGGAGAGCGACGTGACGCTCGCGACCGCCTCGGACGCTATCATCATCGGTTTCAATGTTCGTCCGCTTCCGGAGGCGCGCGAGCTTGCTGATCGCGAGAAGGTCGATATGCGGATGTACCGCGTCATCTACCAGGCGATCGAGGAGATCAACGCCGCGCGAGTGGGTATGCTGTCGCCGACGATTGAGGAACACACGACCGCGCACATCGAAGTGCGAGATCTGTTCAAGGTTCCGAAGATCGGCGTGATCGCTGGCTGCTTCGTGCAGGAGGGCGAGATATCGCGCGACGAATCCGTCCGTCTCGTGCGGCAAGGTACGGTCGTCCACGATGGCAAGCTTCACTCGCTGCGCCGTTTCAAGGACGACGTGAAGACCGTCAAGGCCGGATACGAGTGTGGTATCGGTATCGAGAACTATCAGGACATCAAGGTTGGCGACATCATCGAGTCTTACAAGACCATTGAGGTTGCTCGCGAGGAATAGACATGAAGAGTACTCCCCGAACGAGGAAACTGGGCGAAAACGTCCGCGAGGCGCTGGCTGTTGTTCTCGCAACGGAGATCCAGGACCCACGGCTTGATTTTGTCACTATCACTGGCGTGCAGGTCTCAAAAGACCTGCACGTTGCTGACGTGTACGTGACGACCCACGGAGGTCCGGAGCGCTACGATGCGCTCCTCGCCGGCATGAAGTCGGCGGACAATCGCCTGCGTGCAGGTCTCGCGCGTCGCGTGTCCATGCAGTTCATCCCAGAGCTCAGGTATCACGTGGACACGTCGGTGGACGAGGGCATGCGAATCTACGAGGCGCTGAAGAACGTGCCCGAGAGCATGAAGGACAACACGGAGTGACAACGCCCGTCGCGTCTGGAGCCGGGGCAGCCGCAGCCGCGCTCGGCGCGGCGGGGCGGGTGCTCATCGTCTCGCACAGGGATCCCGACGGGGACGCTATCGGCTCCTCAATCGGTCTGGCGCTCGCGCTGGATGCGCTCGGGATCGCGAACGACATCCTTCTAGGGTCCGGTGCGGTCTGCCCGGCGACGTACGCGTGGTTGCCTGGGTCTGACCGGTGTGTGACGGCTGACGCGCTAGCGGTCTCTGGTACGGCCTGGGACGCTGTTGCGGTGCTCGACAGTCCGGATCTCTCGCGCCTTGGCGACGCCGAGGCACTAGCGCGTTCCGGCGGCCGGATCGTCGTGATCGATCACCATCCTGGCGATGGGGCCGAAGCCGCAGTGTCGTGGGTCGACACGGCAGCCCCAGCAGTTGGCGTGCTCATCTGGGAGTTGCTGCCGCTCCTGGGTGTGACACCCAGCGCGGAGATCGCCACGTGTCTGTACGCCGCGCTCGTGACCGACACGGGGCGCTTCAGCTACTCAAACGCCACGCCGCGCGCCTTCCGGGCCGCCGCTGGTATGGTTGAGGCCGGTGCCAACGCCAATGAGGCGTATCTTGCGATCTACGAGACGCGCTCTCCGGGTGCGCAGGCGCTCCTGACCAGGACGCTCGCACGGCTCGAACTCGCCAACGGCGGGCTTGTCGCGTACTCGTGGATATCGGAGCAGGACTTTGTCGAGACCGGGGCTGATAGGGCTGAAGCCGAGAATCTGATCGATGCCGTGCGGCCACTGGCGGGCATCGAAGTGGCCCTGCTCGCCAAGTGCAGCGGCGACACGGTACGCATGAGTCTACGGGCAAAGGGCGACTATGACGTAAGCGCGGTGGCGCGCGCATTCGGCGGGGGAGGGCACCGCGCCGCAGCGGGCTTCACGTATGCAGGCGAGCTGCCCATGCTGCTCGGGAACCTGCTCCCCATGCTCCCGGGCGGGCGTTCGTGAGGGCGCGCCGCGGCGCAACGGATCTTGCCGGCGTTCTCGCACTCGACAAGCCGTCCGGCATGACCAGCCATGACGTGGTGGCGGCACTCAGGAGGGCGACGGGTGAGCGCCGGATCGGCCACGCGGGCACGCTCGATCCGATGGCCACGGGCCTGCTGCTGATCCTCGTCGGGCGGGCCACGCGGCTCGAGCAGTACCTCTCGGGCCACGACAAGACATACGTCGCGCGCATCACGTTTGGGGTCGCCACGGACACGCTTGACGCCGAAGGAGCCGTTGTCGAAACGGCGCCCATCCCGCCCGAGGTCGACTCGGCTGAGTATGCGCGTAGCGTGCTGGCGGAATTCCTCGGAGCCAGCGCTCAGATGCCGCCGTCATACTCGGCGATCAAGCTGGGCGGTGCGCCTGCGTACCGGATGGCGCGGCGGGGAGAGGTTCCGGAGCTCACCGCACGCGACATCGTGGTGCACGAGGCTGCGCTTCTGGACATGGACCCCACGGCTCATGCGTGGGTCGCGCGATTCACGGTTTCGAAGGGCACGTACGTCCGTTCGCTTGCCGATGACATCGGGCGCGCGGCGGGCACGCTTGGCCATCTGTCGGCGTTGCGACGCACGGCAATCGGCGCGGTTGGTATCGATTGGGCGATCGGCCTTGACGAAGCGTGCAGGCGCGCACAGGATGGCTCTTTGCGCTCGCTGTTTCTCGATGTTGTGGAGCTGCTGGGTCTTCCGGTGGTCGAGGTTCCGCCCGGCGCAGCGGCCAACGGGCGGCCTGTTCTGGTGGAGTTTGTCGATAGGGTATCCGCTCCTCTCTGCGAGGGGCTTGTCGTGTCCGTCACCTCGGCGGGCGAGTTTCTCGGTGTGTATGTGTGCACCGGAGACGTGCTGCGTGCCGAGACTGTGTTCGATCCGGGGTTCCCACTATGACTCAGGTTGTCACCTACGGCCCGACGACACCGCACATGGGTCGGGTCGCCATCGCCATCGGTATGTTCGATGGTGTGCACATCGGCCATCAGACGTTGATCAGCCATGCGATTGGCAAGGCGCACGAGTACGGTGTGCGCTCGTGTGTCGTAACCTTTGACCGCGATCCCGACGGTGTAGTGACCCCCGACAGGGCATCGAGGCATCTGACGGTGTTTGCTGACCGGATCGAGTTGCTCTCGGCCATCGGCCCGGACATCGTGCTCGTTATCCCGTTTGATCTTGAACTGGCGGCGCTCTCTGCAGAGGAGTTCATCGCAAGTGTGCTGCTGCGGGTCGTAGATCCCGTGTCAGTCACCGTCGGGCATGACTTCCGTTTTGGCTCCCACGCGTCGGGAACCGTTTCCACGCTGGAGGCCTCCGAACTGCTGCGCGGCGTTGAGATCACGCCCCACGCGCTTCTCACGCGCGGTGACCGCCCGGTCACGTCAACGCGGATACGCGGTCTCGTCGCCACGGGCGAGGTTGCCGAGGCTGAGACCCTTCTCGGGCGGCCGCACCGGCTGCGCGGTGTGGTTGCGCGCGGTCGCGGGGTAGGAGCGAGTCTTGGCGCGCCAACGGCGAACCTCGTTGTGGACCCGGCGATGGCGGTGCCCGGAGACGGTGTCTATGCGGCCGTGGCGCAGGTAGGGTCCAATCGGTATGCGGCTGCGGTCACGGTGGGTCGTCCGCCAAGCTTCCCCGACGCTGACTCGCTGATCGAAGCGCATCTCCTGGACTTCACCGGCGATCTTTACGATCAGCCTATGACGCTTGAGTTTCACGAGCGTCTCCGTGGGCTCGTGGCGTTTGCGGATCTCGAGGATCTGAAGACCGCGATTGCGGCAGATATTGCGACCGTCAGGGGCCGACAACTCGTATAGTCCGCTGGTCTGGCCGTGGTCCTCGTGCGAGGGTTCGCGGACACCATTCTGTGCTATACTTCTGCGGCTATGTATGGACCCGTGTCTTGGACTGGCGAACCACACCGCCGCCTCTCTCGGACACGGGCGACTCCGAATGAAAGGTGAACTGAAGATGGCACTCGAAAAAGACGTGAAAACGTCGATCATCGCCGACCACGCCCGTACCGAGGGCGACACCGGCTCCGCAGAGGTTCAGATCGCGCTCCTAACGCAGCGCATTCGCGATCTCACCGAGCACCTCCGCACTCACAAGCACGATCACCACTGCCGTCGCGGGCTCCTGAAGCTCGTCGGCCAGCGGAGGCGCTTCTTGAACTACCTGAAGAAGAACGACATCGAGCGGTACAGGGCCATCGTCGCGAAGCTCGGGCTCCGCGGCTAGAGACAAGGCAGCGAGCGGAAGCGCGGACACCGCGCTTCCGCTGCAATTAGGCGCAATCGTGCGCTAATGAGGTGGCTCGCGCTCGATAATGCGCGCAGCCGGAGAAGAGGAAGAGGCATGGGGAAGGTAACTGAGTCGTTCGAGTTGTACGGCAAGAGCTACTCGCTCGAGACGGGTGAACTTGCCAAGCAAGCCGGCGGGGCAGTGCTCGTCCGCCACGGCGACAGCATGGTCCTGGTGGCGGCCACAGCGAGCAAGGAAGCGAAGGATCTCGACTTCTTCCCGCTCACCGTGGATTTTGAAGAGCGCATGTACGCCGCGGGCAAACTGCCCGGCGGATTCCTGAAGCGTGAATCGCGGCCCGGCGAGAAGGCAATTCTCACCGCCCGCATGATCGACCGCCCGATTCGCTCCGCGTTCTCGGACGGGTTCCGCAACGACGTCCAGATCGTGCCGACTGTTCTGTCGGCCGATCAGGTGCACCAGTTTGATGTCGTCTCGATCATGGGCGCTTCGGCAGCCCTGATGATCGCGGGCATCCCGTTTGAGGGTCCGCTCGCGGCCGTTCGCATCTCGCGTGACGACTTTGGCGACTTCATCGTCAACCCAACGTTTGAAGAGGCCGAGGCCTCCGATCTCGAGCTCGTGGTTGCCGGTAGCCGCGACGCGATCTACATGGTCGAAGCTGGTGCCAAGGAAGTCTCCGAAGAAGACATGCTGGCAGCGCTCGTCTTCGCGCAGGAGGTCATCGGCGAGTTCTGTACCGCCCAGGAGCGCTTTCTGTCGCACGTCGAGATCGTGCCGATGCAGGTCAAGCTTGACGAGGCGCCAGAGGATCTTCGTGAGAGGATCTTCGAGGCTGGATCGGCCGCAATGCGCGAGGCGCTGCACAACCCGGACAAGCACGCTCGGATGGACGCAGTGGCAGCGGTCAAGGCCGACATCATGGCCACGTTCACTGACGAGGAGCGCGCCGCCAGCGGTAAGCACATCAAGGGGCTTCTGAAGGCGCTCGAGAAGAAGACGATGCGCGCGATGGTGCTCGACGAAGGGGAGCGTGCCGACGGTCGCGCCCTGGACGAAATCCGTCCGATCAGCTGCAGGGTCGATCTTCTCCCACGCGCGCACGGCAGCGGACTCTTCACGCGGGGTCAGACACAGGTCCTGTCCGTGCTCACGCTTGGTATGCTCAACGAGTGGCAGCGCATCGATACGATCGATGTTGCCGAGGGCAAGCGGTATCTCCACCACTACAACTTCCCGCCGTACTGCACCGGCGAGACCGGCCGCATGATCGGCCCGAAGCGTCGCGACATCGGCCACGGCGCCCTTGCTGAGCGTGCGCTCCTCCCGGTCATCCCGGCCGAGGAGGACTTCCCGTACACGATCCGCATCGTGTCCGAGGTGCTCGAGAGCAACGGCTCGTCCTCGATGGGTTCCGTGTGCGGTTCAACGCTGTCACTCATGGATGCTGGCGTGCCGATCAAAGCGCCGGTTTCCGGCATCGCGATGGGACTCATCAAGGAAGGCGATCGCGTCGCGATTCTCTCCGACATCCAGGGTCTTGAGGATTTCCTTGGCGACATGGACTTCAAGGTCGCGGGAACGCCTGCGGGAATCACCGCAATGCAGATGGACAACAAGGCCAAGGGCCTCTCGGTGGAGATCCTGGCTGCCGCGCTCACGCAGGCAAAGGCCGGACGGGCGCACATTCTCGACAAGATGATGGAAGTGATCGAGGAGCCGCGCGAGGAGCTCAAAGACTATGCGCCGCGGATCATCACCATCAAGATCCCCGTCGACAAGATCCGTGACGTCATCGGCCCCGGGGGCAAGATCATCAAGGGTCTTGTTGAAGAGACGGGTGCTTCGATCGACGTCAACGACGACGGCACCGTGTACGTTGCTGCCCGTGACGCCCGCGGCGCACAGGCCGTGGACCGCATCAGGGCAATCGTGCGCGATGTCGAGCCGGGTGAGCGTTATACCGGCCGGGTTGTCTCAATTCAGCCGTTCGGTGCGTTCATCGAGCTTATCCCCGGCAAGGATGGACTGCTCCATATCTCCCGCATGGCAAAGGGCCGCATTGCGCGGGTTGAGGACGTCCTGAACGTTGGGGACGAGGTGGAGGTCGTGGTGCTCGAGATCGACGATCGCGGCAAGGTGTCGCTCGATGCCATCAACAAGTTCGAGGTTCCCGAAGGAGCCGAGGCGCCCCACAGCCCGCGCCCGGAGCGTCGCGACGACCGCGGTGGCTCAGGCGATCGCAAGCCGCGTCGGCGCCAGTAGGGGCCTGCACAGCCGTTAGGGTAGGGGGC
>Ga0068714_10004357_pt1 | contig 15942 bp, 30 predicted proteins | sample MTBNYHSulfiMetaG_FD_62988 | JGI IMG/M metagenome (GOLD analysis project Ga0068714, IMG submission 62988) | Enrichment culture microbial communities from rom New York Harbor, USA that are MTBE-degrading - MTBE-NYH (New York Harbor Sulfidogenic)... | ecosystem: Environmental > Aquatic > Marine >...
TCAATGTTGCGCAGCCATGCTTTCAGGCTGTTAAAGGCAGTGAGATCCGATTCAGTGGAGGGAGCTGTTAAAGCTCCGCATGCCACCAGGTTACCTTTTGCAAGAGAAATCTCTCCGGCAGCAACCAGGGCATCAATAAGGGTGTTATAACCGTTTGCCATTCCCATGGGGGTCTGGTCCTCCACATCACGGGCAGCGTGGAAAAGGCAATCAATAATATCTTCACCGACAGTGATGATCACATCGGCAATGATATCCCTTTCCAGCGGATGCTGTTTGGTTTTGTTGTTGACCTTGTCTTTTGTGGCATCATACAAAACACGTTTTGTTTTGTAGTTGGTGATGTTATCCTTAATAGCCGCATAAGCGGTATAGGTCTGGAGCTCGCGTTCCAGCAAACGGCTTATTTCAGCTTTATAATTCGGGGTACCGGCAACATAAGGACGTGCGGCCCCTCCGGCACGTTCTTTAACAATGACAATGTCTTTATTGTCGACCTCAAGCATATTGAGCTTCAGCTCCCTCAAGGTAGGAATAAGCATTGCATAAGGTAACAGCATAAAATCCTTCTGGTATTTTTCTGCTGCACGCTGTAGTGAGGTTACATTTACTGCACTCATGATATTATTTGTTTATGGTTTTTCCGAGGTATTCCTGAGAAACTTCGTCGATGGCATCAAACGGGTTCTCATACTTTTCAGAAATCGCTTTGCCTTCAGATTTTCCGTCGCCATCGCTTCTTTTGTGCACCTGGGCACCGGTATCGGCAGCATCATTTTTCAGGTCAGCAATCTCTCCGTTAAGAGTTTCTATAGTCTGATCTCGATCAGCAATAGTGTTATTGGCAGTTTCTAACTGACTGTTCAAATCCACGATGGTATCATCGCGCTGGCCAACGGTCTGGTTGGCCGTATCAAGCCGGGTCTGCAATTCTTCCGAATTGTTTTCACCCAGGGCAGATTCCACGGCCTCCATTTCTTCCTGAGTGAAAGTACGGCGGCCATCGGCTTCAGTAACGAATTCTTCGTCGCTAAGCCCTAAAGCAGATTGAATGTTTTTAAACTTCATGACAATTTTATTTTGGATATTTCCAGCGGCCTTCGTACTGTCAGAGGCACTGGGTGATTTATAATCCGATAATGCGATAACACGTTTAACTGCATCGTTAAAAGATCCTATCGAATCAACAAGTGATCCTGTAACTTCACCGGCAGGGAATGTGCGGCCATGCAAATGTTTTTCTTCAACCCCGGGACGATTGCTTTTTATATCTTTGATGAATTGCTCGTTGTGCGGATTCAGTATACGCTCTTTTGAGAGTGTGAAATCAAAATCATTTATAGCTTTTTCGTACTCTTCATTCTTTTCAAAAGCCTGGTCAGCATAAATAGTTACTTCACGAACATTAAATAAATCTTCGTCACTTTTGGATTTTCTCCCCTGGAACATTAGTAAAGTACCTATGCAACCCACGATGTCCGTTGCACGGCCGGCAATTATTTCCTTTGCATAAGATCCTACATACATATGCGCGCTGCACATCATACCGTCAACCCAGGCAACTACAGGCTTTTTACATTTCTGAATTGCCTCTGTTAATTCAGGAACAGCATCGGCAGATCCCCCCGGGCCTTCAATAATCATAACATGACCAATAACTGATTCATCAGCATCAGCTAGCAGCAACCTGTTTGCAAGTGTACGCGTACCCCGGGGACCACAGACCATATCATGTTTCATCATAACACCGCGGACAGGCAATACATGAATTACTTTTTCTTTTTTAGTATCCTGATCCTGATCATCTTCCTGGTCACTGGTTTCTGATAATTCAAATGGCTGTAATGTGTTTGCGGAAATCTGAAAGGGTATATTTTCTTTTGGCTCATCTTCAATAACGATAACAGCCCCATTAAGCATTCCAGCCACAACAGGCCTGTATTGTTGTATTCCCAGGGCAGATATTTGCCAGGGAGTACCAAAAATTTCTTTAGCTATTGAATATTGCATTGTTGCAGTATTGTTTTCACTGCAACTTTACAATTAAACTACTCTAAAATAAAGGACTTAAGCTTTCAGGGCAAGTTATTGACAAAGGGAGCTTCCAATGTCCACTCCCCTGAAAACTGAATGGAGGTATGATTTAATGCTGCTGCCTGTCCCGGAACATTGCGCTGGAGCGACATTCGCACAGGGAATACCAGGTAGCTGATATCATTCATATCAGTTACCAGCAGGACCAACCTTCGTCCGGAATATTTTTCAAGGAACAAAGAAACTTCATTTCTTAACTTCGGGATGCGGAGCACAACTTCTTTAATCCATTTTTTCCCTCCATGATCTTCATGTTCATATTCCCTGAAACCGGCACTTTCAAAAATATGGGGAATTTCTTCAAAATTTTCATCATCTGACAACAAAATATCATCAAAATCGATAGAATTTTGAAAAGGCGGGAATGATCCATATCTGTATAATAATACCTGAACTTTCTTCAGAACTGCCCAATTTATACCTTCAAATTGATCCATAATATTTAGATTTGTCCGTAATTTGTCCCCTGTAAAAAGGACAATTCCCGGAAATATTTTTTAATTCACTGATTTATAACGTTTTTAATATATTTTTTACGTTTTTCATATATCTCTTTACGAAATCGACGCTCTTTTTTTATGAAACGGTCTCTTTTTTTATTTAAAATTTCCAGTTCCCTCCGGTATTCTCTTTTTTTAATAGTTTCGTTTGCACTTCCGATATCAATTAAATTCAATCCCCAGACAAAGCTGTCAACCAGGTTTAATTTTGTCAGTTCCATTTCCCCGGATTCATTGTCTTTAAGTTTATCCAGATCTGTAAGATCAAAAAAGTACACATGAAAAAATAAATCAAACGATGCCTGGATAAAATCATTGATTTGCTCAATGCATTCAAGTGTAAAATAATTGAAGTGTCGTTCAGCTGTTGAATAATCTGATTTGGGAAATTCGATAATGACAGGTATCCACCCTGGAGGTACCGGTGAGACAACCGGAACATCAGAATATTTCCTGAGTGATGTAATAAACCTGCCAGTGAAAGACTTCCTGGTGAGCTTTAATGTCTCTCCCGGTTTAATATTAAATGCATCATATAGATAAGCAACGAGTTCATGCTTTTTTAAAGGAAGGATAGCCTGGGTGCTTTGAAGACTTTTATTCATATTTATCTTAATAAAGCACCAGGAACATATAACTACGCTAAAATAATACAACTTTTTAAAAAAGAGGAATGACAATATGTAATTTATTAAAAAAATTGAGAAATTGTCAAAAAATCCAGGTTGCGTAATTTTTTTTGTTTTAATAAATCTAAAGCTGCTGATATAAGTTGTCGAAAAAAATGTAACTCTGTAACTAGGTAAGTTTTAAAACATAAATCATTGAAATTTAATAATTTAAAAGAGTTACATGTGATTTTTATTGATTGTAACCCGAATTTAAAAAATGTAACCCGGTTACGTTTTCACTACCCGGTTACAAAAAATTTGTAACCGCTACATTTCAAAAAATGGAATTGTAACCTCTTAAGTTTCTTTTTATCAATTCTTTGAGTTATTGGTTACAAAGTTACATTTTTTTAATAGTAAATAGATTAAAGGAAAGGAAAATGAAAAAGCGAGTGACCTCAAAAACTCACATTTTAAACAAATGTTCAATAAAAAAGCCTGCCGGTATATAAACGGCAGGCAATAAGTTATTCCTGGTAATAAGGTGCTTTATTTTGTTATTTAAATTCGTATGGTTTTTGTTTTCGTTCCTGTATTTCCAGCAGCGATTGATCCATTTCGGCATCCTTGTCTCTTAATGTGCCGGCAATAGCCTTGACTGTGGATTCATTCATTTGTTCCTTCATATTATTGGGAAGAGCTTTGATAAACTCAGTCTGGACTTTGGCTGTATCAATGATTACATTCAGCATATTGCGGATCTCGCCGGCTGTTTTTATATCCATCTCTTTATTTTTTAGTTTTTGGATAGCCTCAAATGCTTCTGCGCGGACGTCTGTCAGTGTTATTCCTGAATTAAATGTTTTTTTGTTCATGTTTTTTGATTTTATTTATTTGTCTGATCAATGCCGATCGGATCTGAATTAACTTTACAAGAGGCCTGGGGTAATTATGCATTGAATTGAGCTTCATATTGTAATTGTTTGATACAACTATCATATCATTAAGCGTTGGCGCCCTGGTATGCTCAAAACCGGGTTTTAAACGCGGTTTTTTACCTGTCAGATCTATTCCGTTTTTCCGACACAGGTAAGCCATATATGACGATCTTTTATTAACGCTTTCCTGTATCATCCAGGTCTTTTCTATATAGCCTTTTTTATGTTCGCGGACATAAAGGTAGGGCTTGCCAAAATACTTTGTATTAGCCGGCGTATGGCCCTCACTGAAGAATGTATGTTTTATTTTATTATAAACATCCTTATCCATCTTTTTCCCCTTGTTGGCAGGTATATGGCCTTTTTTAAAGCGTGATGCTTTACCGGACTCAGTTATGTGTTTATAAGATTTTAAACGACGTTGTAAGATTATATCCTGTGGAATTTTTAAACCTAAACAATGTATTCTCCCCACAACTGATCCCGTTGCGCGATTTAATTTATTCGCAATTTGTCCATAAGTCATGTTTAAATAATTCTCTTTTATAAATTTATCTTCTTTTGGAGTAAACCGTTTCATTTAATTTTGAATTTAAAATTTGATTCAACTTCGTCAACTGATCATCAAGAAACATTATTTCAATTTTTTATAGATTAAATCTGCTAACCTCCAACTTCCCACAACAATTATTAGTAAAAGAAAAAGATCAATAAATCTTGGATTTTCATCTATTCCAGAGTAAACTATTTTTAAAGTTGCTCCCTGAACAAGCAATAAAAAAAGTACTATAAAAGTTTTGTCAAATCTTTCTTTCATTTTATTAATTTTTATTTCAACTTCGTTAAATCTGGGCTGTTTGTATCATTTAGGGTACATTAGTAATAACAAGCTATAGCATTAATCATAAACCTTGCCTGTTTATATTCACTTTGACTGCTTAATTTATAACGAATAAGTGTGAGGCGTATCCATAATAAAGATGCTGCAATTTCCCCATCTATTGTTTTTACATCTTCTTTTACATCATACTTTTTGCCATTCAATAACTCTAATGTTGTCATAATTTTATATTTTTATTTCAGCTTCGTCAATAGTAGAGCTATTTAGGATCGAGCAAGGAATACATCAAAATGCATAGTTTTAGTGCCTCTTTCTTGTATCATCCTAAAAAATACACCTCTATCATATTCTGCAAAAAAATCATTCTTATTGTAATAAGAATTTGAGGCAAGTATGAATGGCATAAAATCAGAAATGGTATAAGTTTCCTTAATTGGAATCAAATTGTAATGATAACCGAGGTATGCCCGGAAATATTTTTCCCCCAAAATTCTTTCTGTTCTAATGTGTTTCTTAATTTCTCTATAAAGTTCGCAGTCTTTTTTAGGGTAATACAAAATATCGTTTTTGTAGGGTTGTTCAAAAACTTCGTCAAAACGATATTTTTTTTCTGTTGCTTGTGATTTAATTGGAATGGCAGCAACGGCAACAGTTCCAATGATACTTCTTAAAAAATCTTTTCTTTTCATTTTATTCTATTAAAAAATTTTAACTAATTCCACAGTCAAATTCAGACTGTCCGTTATACTCAAAATATACTTTTGCATCGTCAGCAACATATCCCCATGTTATACGGAGTGATCTCCTAAAAATTTCCAAGTCCTCACGTTCAATATAGACTTCCGTTTCTATTACCCATGTGGCTGAGAAAATTCCAACACTCTCATCACCCGGAGAATGAATAATGATTTTATCAATTTTTAGTAGTCCCATATCATTTTATTTCAACTAATTTCAAATTTAACCGCTAACTGTTGTACAACTTGGGTTGGTTGGTCTGTTTGGTTTAAGGTCATCGTCATTAAACCCTAAATCCTCTATAACTTCCCAAAACTTATCTAACTCTTTATGATACCACCATGTATTACCACTATGGTATTTTACCTTAATGGATGTCTGTGTTATCTCGATTATTGTTAATTCAGAAATACTGCTACATGGTCTTAATCTGACCAAATACCTGTGATTTAATTTTAATTTTTCCATTCTTGATAATTTTATTTTTGTATTGTTATTTTTTAAAAGTATCAACTAATTACAACAATACAATTCCTAAAAGAAATACACTTATTACTACTGTTATTATAATAGCAATTGTGAAAAATTTAATCACAAATCTGTCTTCTGAATTCATAATATCAAAATTTATATTTAACCTTATCATTGAATTTGTTTTCATATCTAATTTGCAATTCTCTAATCATAAGATATTTGTTATCGATCATTTCCCAAAATTCACGAATATCAGTTCTTATAAATTCTTCTCCGTTTTTCACATAGACAAAACAGGCAGCACCTTGAAAATAAAATTCAGTTACAAGTCGAATAGAATCATTGACTTTGTAATATCGCCCAGTATAAGCTGTGGAGTCTTTTACTATTTCTCCTTCAAGGTACCATCGCCCCGGAATCGTATCATAGATATATTTCTCATGTATGTAATAACTTGCTAAAAGTGCAATGGCTATCACAAATAAGAATTTTATTTTTGATAGTATCAATTTCATTTCATATATGTTATATATTTATTTTCTTTTATCATTTGTAATGACAGAATACATTATATGTCCATCGAAAATGCAAGGTTTCTCATTTATGGAAAATTTTATTGTTTGTGGTTTTTTACCCAGGCTTTTAAAAATTTCATGTGCAGTTATAATATTTGAAAATTTAATTTGCTTTTTGTAAAAGCATGGTTTAAATGCGTCCGGATCATTTGTTATCTCCAGGTACCAGTCACTGCGGTATTCTAAATCCTGGTGTATTAACAGCCTGTCATTACTACTTATATTTAACATTTTGATCAGACCGGCGTTTAAGCAAAAATTTCCTTTTGCATTAATACTAAGACCAGGTATACTTACCCTGCCTCCAAAATTGTAATTCCTGTTCTTTCTATTAAAAGTCCGTAATTTCATATCGCTGATTTTTGTAATATTTCATTATTCTCCTGTAAACATCTCCCAGTTCTTTCTTAAGTCTGAGCCACCGGCCAGGTTCATCGTGTCCGTCACAATATCTGAATGCTTTTTCCAGGTTAATCATTTCCTGATATATTTCCTGGCGACCGACACTGCGATGCCAGTATGCACCTGAAATATTTATTTTCGGTTCAATTGTTTCCATGGAATTGGTGATGATTTATAAAATTTCGTATAATCCGAATTAAATGAGATCCATCCATTATAAGGGAGACTGGCCATATATTCTTTAACAGCGTCAACAAATGCTTCCCGGTTTTCGGGTTTGGCAAGTTTTGCTACTGTATAGCGTTGTCCTGGTTTCGTCTTCTCGAGGAACTGCCAGACCTTTTTTTTATATTCCAAAGAGGAAGGGTTCATACTGTTAAGTATTATTAGTGGGTTCATAAAATTCTCCTATTATGGCCATAAGGTTCCTTCTTTGATATTCCAGTTCTTTTATTTGATCCAAAAAATCAACCTGGCCCCAGTTTTTAGGATCATCTTTAAGTTTCTGTATTTTTTTTGCTATCCTGTGTATTACGGGTCTAAGAGCATTTCTAATTGTTTGCTCTTCCCAGGACTCAAAAATATAAGCGAAACCTCCTTTATTTAATGCTAATCTTTCCATAACTGATTATTTAAAATGGCATATTTTCATTTTCTTCAACAATATTATCATCATCCATATCTTCCGGTTTAATTTCCAATTTGGTTTGTATGTATATCATTTCCTTAGTGGTTTCGTCAATCTTTTTGATGATCCGGCCCTGGCTGTTTTGAAATGCCTTAGGATTATAATTGTATCCGTAAAAACGGCAGAAGGCTACAACTGCCTTTGTAAATTTATTTGTAGTCCAGCCTTTGGTGTTTGTCGTTTCCAGGAAGTTTTTCAATGCATATTCCTTTACAATGAGCTTGTCTGTATTTTCCCCTTCCGGATCAAAATATGCATCTGCCCAATCTTTAAATGCCTGTCCCATGATTGCAAGAAGATTACGCAAAGTTACATTTCCCATTGGAGGATTGATTTTTAGGGGTGCGGGGACAGACAGGTAAAACCTTAGGCACTGGGCAAAAAAATTAAAATCAGCGTTCCATTCTTCTTCTGTATATTCCTGCTCAAAAAGCTCCTTGTCAAAATCATCGTATATTTTGCGTGTCTCCCTGTAATCATTATTTTCCGTGCGTTCATGGTAATAATCTGAGAATACAGTATAAAGAATCCTGGCGCTTAAAGAGGTATCCAGGTTCCGGAGGGCATGATTTGACGTAAAACAGTATTTGGGACTTTTTTCAAACGGGATCTCATAGCTCTGGTTGTTCTTTGGATTTACAATCAGCTCACCTGTAATACTGTCAAAAAAGAATTTGAAATTCAAATATAGATCAGCATCATCTACCAGGATGTAATCGGTATGCTCGGTCACACGGTCGTAAATGTGGGGATTCTCTGTGATCTTAGGATTTCTTCCGGGTAAGGTCACAGATTTCATGAAATGTTTAAGCGCTTTATAGCAAAAGCTTTTACCGCTTCTTCCGTTACTTTCTCCTTCCTCCCCGACAATATTATCCATTGCAAATACTGCCCAGGCCCGGCTCTGGGATTTATGACGGTGAAGTAAATATCCGATAGAAAATATTTTATTTACCAGGTGAAGTTTTTGCTCAAATATCTCCTCTTCGGTAAGAAGATGCCCTTCAACGGAAAATTTATATTTTTTACGGTATTCCTCTGCTTCATCTTCAGGAAGCGCATCCAGTTCTTTTTCCAGCTCCTTACGCCAGTGGATCCTTGATGCATTAATTAGAAAATTGAAAAATTTAGATTTGTGGCTGAGAATTTCGATATCATAGCTATCCTCCGGAAGGGGAGTGATCTTAAAAAAATTTCCCAGTTTCTTAACGTTATGCTTGATAACCTCCTCTTCCCACATATAACGTTCAACTTCTCCGGGACGGTTTTCAAACACCCCGTCTTTAGTGATTTTCCATACTTTGTTTTTGAAAAAGAGAAATTGTGCATCCGCTTCATAATCAGTAAAGTCAATTTCAATTTGTTTTAATCCTGTAAGTGTTGCTTCTGAAAGCCGGTTTGTATTCAGGATAATTTCCAGAACTTCATTATTTAAGTACTGTTTTTCACAAAAATCAATAAGATATCCCTTTATATCTTTGGGTTGAATTTCCTTTAAAATATGCCCCTCGATGCGAATAAACATCTGGCCGGTTTTTGCATTTTTATTCTCCAGCTGATAAAAGCCATTGTTCTGAAGGAAAAATCTTGTATTGGCTGAATTTAATCCGTAACGGAGACCGTTTTTAGTGATATTAACGGTCCAGAACCGCATGGGCTTTGCCACGTTGATAAGCTTCTTAAAATCCCAGGCTTTAGGATATATCTCTATATAATCAAGAAAATCCTTTCTGCTTCGGCCCCGGGGATCCTTGAACTTGCGTAATGCTTCCGGCAATAATATATGATGGATGTCCAAATATTGCATTCCAAGTTTGATAGCTGCCCTGATACCTGTATCGTCAATATCCGGAAGATTATATAATATCTCTACGCATTGCATTATTGCCTTATAATTTCTTGAGCTTAATTCAGCTGTTTCTGAATTAAACCATACCGGATAGTAACCGTATCCTCCAACATTCAAAGCATCTCTTTCTCCACTGCAGATAATTGCTTCACCAAGTTTTTTTAACTCACCCGTTTCATCATCATCAGTCATGTTTTTTGTTTGCTGGTCGATATATTTTTCATAGGCTGCCCGCAACTGGGCAAGGCCGTTAATGAAATCTTTAGGTTTATCTCCTATATATCGAAACCGGTATTGTTTATCCGGACTGAGTGGCTGGTACAGCTTTTTGAAATCACTATAATCGAATAAAAAAATTGGATAGTTTTCCGTAGCATTGGTGATCAGAGCTTCACGGTTTTTAATATAGGTGAAATTTTTAAGGGAATAGCAATTATATTTAGCACATATTTCCCTGGTGACTTTTGGACCCAGTACTGCCAGATCATTGTCCGGAATTTCATCTTTAGTATCGAAATAATAATCTTTTTCTTTTTCCTCTGCAGTGGCCGGCCGTTTTTCAAATTCCGGTTTGTTTATTTTAGCTTTTATTCCACCGACTCCATAGATTCCGGCCAGCTTGACCAAAGCTTCACGAAAGGATAAATTTTCCTCTTTCTGATATACCTGGATACCATTTCGGGGAACCTGGTCTCCGCCAAAATCGGTAACTACCCAAACTCCGTCTTCCAGTTGTTTCAGACTTGCTGAGGGTGTTTTTTCGTCCTGGCGTATCTTAAATCTTTTATCACTCTTTTTTTGTGCTTCACGTGCCTGGGGGTAACAGTTAAAAATAATATCCAGTCCTCCGGAGGTGGCATTCAGAATATCTTGCTGGTCAATATAAGCCATAAGGTTACAGAGTTACAGGGTTATGTTTTTTTTAAAAAAATGTAATAAAGATGATATTTGAACCCATTTATGTATTTTACCGGTTCCGGAACAGTTAGGACAAAAACCATAAGGAGGTAGTTCATAGCCATGTTCTTTCCACCAAATTTTTGCCAATTCCACCGGCATCATTTCACCGGAATGCAATTCCTGATATCTCTGATCAGCGAGGTAAAATAATTTCCATACCGGAAGTATAATTACACCTGATCCATTACAGTCCGGGCATGTTTTTCTAATTTGAACTTCTGTATCATTCATTATTGTTGCTTTTCCGACATTGTTTAAACTGCACCGGATATCATCAACATTCCCCTTATTTGATAAGTTTCCGGGTCTCATGGCTGATTCAATTTGATCGTGATAATTTTCTTTGATTGCACTCATAATTGTTCGTTATGTGATTTATTAAAATCTGAAGGTCTTTCAACTGCCGGATCATCCGGAAATTCCACACAATGACTGCATAATTCATGAGTTTCATTTATCCAGAAACAAGGTCCAAAATCAGGATGATAACAGGCATTATCATCTGTACAGCCGCATTTTTTACATATCCCGTAACTCATTGTACAGCAATTAATGATATTTCATATTTCCCATTAAGTCGTAAATCGGATCCCGTCCTGTTTCAGGTGAGAGTTCGTATCGGATAACCGGCATAATACTTAATTGAAAATTGCCTTCTATACCAATGATCTGATTTTCCTGAGTATTTCCAAAAGGTATACTGATAATCAGGTTAATATCCTTACAGCGGTGATTTTCCTGATTTATCCTTAAAATTTTATTGTTCATTGCATTCATCAGATCGTGCAGTTTCAATTCATCAATCAGACAATGATGAAATTGAAAAGCAAAATTTTGAGCCTCTTTATGTGCTTTGTTTTGTGCTTTATAAAAAGTTCCTTCAATAAAATATTGTTTCATGATTTTAATTTTAAATTTGACAATGGTGATAATCCCAGTCTTATTCTCCTGCGATCGCGGGCAATGGTTTCGTTTCGCTTTCTTCTTACCTTTTGAACTACATCATGATTTGTTTTCATAACTGAAGTATTTCCGGGCTTAAATCTGGTGGCTTCGCTGTTCGGCACATGCCATCCTTTTACTCCTTTATAAGGATGTGGAGGATGTGCCTCCCTGGACATTTCTTGTATTTCATTTTTTCTTTTCTTTAAAAAATCGTTTTCTTTTTGGATACCCAATTCCCTTGCTTTCCTGATCAGTGAGCGCATGCTTACGTTAAGATCTTTTGCAAGGACTCTGTTATAGCTAACCGAAAATTCTTTTTTAATTTTTTCAATCATACCCGGTGTCCACTTTATTTTCTTGTGGTTCCGGATTCTTGGTATTACCGGCAGATTTAGTTCGTGGTTCATTTGTCGTAAACCCTCCATCTGATTTTATCATTTTTTTCATAAATACCTTTCTTCTCAACATAAATGAATAATTCACTGTTTTTTAACTCAAAAAAAGGATTCTTTTTACCAAAAAATTCATCAATTTCAATATAGATACCGGCAGAATCATTTAACATTTTCTCTGCCTGTAATGCACTATTAAATCTGTGTATATTTGTTTGATTGTTTTCCGTTATACTGACTATATACCCGGTATCAATCAATTGCCCCGGACCGGTGCATGAAGTAGAAATTAACAGAAATACAAGAAACACAATCAGAAATATGATGATAATTATCATCGTATCTATTAACCCAAATACATTTTTTGTTGATTTGGAGCGCGGGAAACGAGGCATTAACGGTATGTCCGGTCTGTCTGTGATTTTTTCCATGATTTTTTTAATTGAAGTTTTATATTTGATTTTTCATGAAGTTTTTGAAGATTTATAAAAATTTGCCTGGTAATAATAAAGCCAGCCAAAAGAGAAATTGAAATGGTTAAAAAAATAATTGTTCCCATGGATTATAATCTTTATATTACTTCCAACTTCAAATTTTTCATGTATTCCATGGAATGATATTGTTCAAAATACATATCCAAAATGGCATGACTTGCCAGACTTTTTTGGAGTCTTGCCTCTATACTGTCTTCCCAGTCTGTTAATAAATAGATTGCCTGTATAGTCTCTGATATCGATTTGAATTTGTAAAGTATTTCAGTTAACGGAGTTTGAACCGAAATGCCCAAATTGACCGGACTGACAGCATTCCATCCTGCATCGGTAAGATCATTTTCTACTTTTTTATATTTTTCAATATACTCTTCCTGGCGAAGACCATTAATTTTACCGACTATAAGTATTTTCATGATACAGGTATAAAAAAATTAATGATAATTTGAAATATAACGGCTAAGAATGAACCAATTATAGCTATCACAAATATGACAGCCGAAAAAAGATATTAATCCCGAAGTTTATAATTACCCTGAATTTTCGTTTTCATAAGATAATTCTAATTGTTTTACTATTCTGCCTGACAATATATCACCTTCCAGTATCAATGAATTAAGTTCATTTTTCCATCCTGGTTTGTTTTTCGGAATTATTTTAAAAATCCGCTGTTGCACCCCTTTCTGTGCAATATAATTCATCATTCGGTCGAATGAATCTATGTTGCCAAGGTTGTAATCTATTTCAGCCATAGTTTTTACCATTTCGGAATTTTCAGGTTTCCCATACCCCATTCGCAATAGGTTCCGGCGATAATTAATCACCTTACTGAGGTAAGTTTTGCAAGTTTTCAAATGCTGAAGCTTATTCATGTTATTAAATTTTAGGCCGGAGATGCCTCAATAGAGGTGATGGTAATGCTCAGATTCTATTATGAACTACCTCCGGCCGGTTAAATTATTTTAAAGGTGTAAGCTCATTTGCCCAGTAGGGGCTAAAAGGTTCATAACGTGTTGTTATAATTGCAACTTTCTGGCATGTGCCCTGGCATTTCGGGCATATTTCCTTTACCAGTATATTAGTCAGAAAATTTCTTGATCGTATGCTGCCGGTACCGCGACAATAATCACATTGAATTATTTTTCGCTCCTGCAGAAGAATAAAAGTAATATTGGTTCTTATTATATGATTTACTGCCTGTCGCAGCGGAACGGCCCGAAGGTCGTTCACACTGTTTAACAGGTCAGCAATTAAACCCAATTCATTTTGGGTCATGTGAAGGGCATATTTCCCCTCTCCGGTTTTATCGCAGTAAGTAGATGTCATTCAGTTTTATTTTAAATATCAAAAAGAACTCGGTAAAAAGGGCCCGGCCAAAACCAAGGCCCATGTTATATATTCCTGGTAAGGTTGGTAATCATTGGTAAAAAGGGACGGGAATCTACCCGTCCCTTTTGTCAAGATTGAAATTTTATTCAGAACTCTGGGTATAAAGCCCCCCTGCCGGCGATCTCAGATGCTGGTATGGTAGCCAGAACTTCATCTGATTGTGGCACTTCAAGGATTCGAACCTGATCCTGGGTTGTTTTTAAGGATCCCCCCGTGCTGCCGGTTACACTAAAGTGCCGGATTCAGGAAAGGGTACTTTGTTTTCCCATTTCCTGATAGCTCCTGTTATTTTTTAAAAACAGCAGGAGTTTTAATATTCAGAAGAAAAGATTTCATATAATAAGCTGCTATAATAAAAATTTACTCCTGCTGTTATATCTTGTCAAAATGTGAATGAACTTTTTTTAAAGGGCCCCGGTCAACACCGGGAACCCTTTGGTTGTTATTCCTGGTTGTTGTTAGTAGTCATTAAATTCCGAATTCTACAGCATTCGCAATCATCTGGGCCATATTTTCAGCCCTTAATTTTTGTTTTAGCTTTTCAACCCGGCTTTTTAATCCTGCTTCAGAAATAAACAATTCAGTGGCAGTATCTTTTATCGTTTTCCCCTTTTTAAGGGCTACAACTGTTTGCACTTCAAAATTTTTTAACCCGGGACCGAGACTGCAAAATTTACCCCGGTGAGGACAATCATAATCAATACATGAATTATTATAAGCATCAGGAGTATATTTACCATCAATGAAATCAGGTGTTTTATCCAGGGCTCCTATTACGCATTTGTACCACATATTGAAAGCTGAGGAAAATTTATTCACTCCAATCCTGCGCAAATAGGTGCGACTCCGGGTGTCATTCATAAAAGCAACGGCGAAGGCTCGCTGAACTTTGCCAGGTGTATCATGAAAAAGCATGGTGCGGCCTTCATGTATTACCCATTTTTCGCTTTTGTGCCAAAAAGCTTCAGTTCCTTCAAGGATGCCTGCCGGCAATTTCTTTGTTTGTTCTTTTTGCATTATATTTGTTTTCATAACATTGAATTTTTAAGCCCGGGGAGGTGTTAGCGCACCGTTAATCCGGGCTTTTATTTAAAAATTAAAAAATTTCGAAATGGATGAACTTAAAATTATGAGCAAGCTTGAAAAGCTGGAAGACCGCCTGAAGCGGATTGAAAAATTGTTAAAGAATCCAACATTCGATATTATTAATGATAACTTACAGATCATTGCTTCAGAAATTAGAAGTTTAAAATCTAAGAGATAAGCCTGGGATCTTTAGGCAATTTGTCATTATCGATCAGTTGTTTAGCTACAAAACTTTCCCACGAGTCATACCTATCGGCTATCATTCCTATTGCTCTGATTTGAAAATTTGCAGGTTCCCCTGACATACGAATTCTGTCGATTTGTTCTAAAAATTGATTTCCCATGATTTTTATGAATTAAAAAGATTTTTTTCCTCCTGCAGTATTTCCCCATCGAGATCGCGGAGTTGGAAATTAACCTGGTTCAGCCTGCGGCGGGCCCGGTCATATTTAACAGCCATGTCAGGATCAAGGGTGTTCATTACCTCGTCCATCTCGAGTTGTGCTTTGGCTTTTTGGGTGAGTAATTCTTTCCTGCCTGTGATGGTGCCGTGGAAGTAATCATTCAAAACTTCATAGCAGAGTTTTTTGTATTCTAAAAGTTCAGGAGAAGTCGATTGTATTCCCATCAGCCAACCATAAACCCATTTTTCTGGCAGACTTGCCATTTTTCTGGTTTTACCATCAGCGGCAACCATTGTCTGTATAGACAATAGTTGACCAAAAATCGAATCACGTTGTGTGCTCTTATATTGTGCCACATAATCAACTCCAATTGCCTCACAGATAGGCTTTAACGCTATCCAATACTGACCATCAACGGATAAAAAAACCAATGTTTTGCCGTTGAACTCTAAAAATTTACTAACTCTTTTATTCATAGCTGTTTATGTTTTTAATTTGCAATGGTTGAAATACTACTCCTCTTCTAAATCGCGGATGATCTGATTATTAATGGCCAGCTTGATAT
>Ga0068714_10004359_pt1 | contig 15937 bp, 13 predicted proteins | sample MTBNYHSulfiMetaG_FD_62988 | JGI IMG/M metagenome (GOLD analysis project Ga0068714, IMG submission 62988) | Enrichment culture microbial communities from rom New York Harbor, USA that are MTBE-degrading - MTBE-NYH (New York Harbor Sulfidogenic)... | ecosystem: Environmental > Aquatic > Marine >...
ACCTCCGTGGAGATCAACGAGACCATCTCCTTCCCGGACCGGTTCACCTTCCGGGCGGACCGCCCCTTCCTGTTCGTCCTCAGGGAGAAGTTCTCCGGCACCATTCTCTTCGCCGGGGTCATGGTGGAGCCGCCGGAAGCCTAGGAGAGCGGAGGGGCGTGCACGGAGGGCAGGCCGGCCGCGGACCGCCGGCAGCAACCCGATCGAAGTTCACCATCAACGGCACAGGAAAGGACACGTCATGGGCACTGCGTTACGGAACCGGGGGCACGGGACGCATCCCCCCTGCCCCACCCTCCCGGCAATCGCCGTGGCGGTGGCGTGCCTCCTGGCCCTTCCCCTCACCGCCGGGGCCCAGGTCGTCTCCCTGAAGACCATCCCCGTGGCCACCGGGGACCAGTTCCTCCTCTTCCCGTCCGAGAACCTGGCCATGGGAAGCGTGGGGGTGGCCCTCCCCGACACCCTGGGCGACCCCTTCCGGAGCCCGGCCACGGGATCCCGCGTCCGGGAGAGCGTCTTCTTCACCTCCCCCACCTTCTACGGGATCTCGGACCGGAACGGGTCGGGCCGCTCCCTCCCGGTGGGAGTCCTCTTCACCTCCGGGGACTGGTTCTCGGGAGCTGCCTTCGCGCTGCAGGAGCTGAAGGGCGCCGAGCGGGACGGCGTGTGGCCCGTGTGGTGGGAGGTCGACCGGGCCCCGTCGTTCTCCTCGTTCTGGCCTGGCCCGGCCCCGGGCCAGGACCTCTCGGAAGCCTCCGCCCGGAACCTGTACGCGTTCGGACTCCTGGGGTACCGCTTTCCCCAGCGTGGCATCTCCGTGGGGGTGAGCGCCTCCTACGCGGACCTGGGGGCGGTGGACGGGGTGGACCTCCTCTACGCCCAGAGCCAGAAGATCGAGCAGTCGGGCCACGCCTCCGACGTGAGGCTCGGGGTGCTGAAGGAGTGGGAGGACGGGCGCTCCCTGGAGCTCCTCCTCCTCAAGAGCAGCCTGCGGATGAGCCACGACGTGACCTACCTCAACCTGGTGTGGGAGCCCCTCCCGCCGGACACCTTCTCCGTCCCCCAATGGAGGACCCGGGTGGAGGAGAACCAGGATCACACCGACACCTGGGGAGGGCATGTGGCCTTCCGCAAGCCCCTGGCCCCCGGCGGGTGGAGCCTGGGCTGGTCCCTCACGGCCAACCGCAAGGACCACCCCAAGATCCCCAACTACGAGATCCAGAACATCCCCCGGGACCCGGGCGACACCCGGGCCTACGCCCTGGGGGTGGGTGTGGCCAAGACGGACGGTCCCGCCCGGTTCGCCGCCGACCTGGTCCTGGAGCCCATCCGGAGCGACACCTGGGCCGACGCCGCCTCCGACACAACCTCAGTGCACGGTGATGTCATCAAGGCCGGCGAGAAGACGGTGGAGAACGACTTCACCTTCACCAACGCCCTGGTCCGGGCCGGAGGCTCCTGGGACTACCGGATGGCCACCTTCCGGGCGGGGCTCCAGATCCGCTCCATCTCCTACGAGCTGGATCAGTTCGACCGCATCCAGGTGAACCGCCGCACGCAGGAGGAGAGCTGGATGGAATGGACCCCGAGCGCCGGCGTGAGCCTGGGGCTCCCTGGCGTGGACCTGCACTACGTGATCCGGACCACCACGGGCACCGGCCGCCCCGGCACCCGCTGGACCGATGCCCGCATGGCCGAGAGCGGGGTCTGGTCCCTCTCCTCCGCCGACTTCATCCTGGCGCCCAGCGGGCCCCTGACCCTCCAGGACGCCCGGGTCACCACCCACCAGCTGTCGGTGGTGATCCCGATGCGGTAGGGGGAGGCCGGCCGGAGACCTCCCGCTCCCACCCGAATCTCCTTGCGCCCGGCCCCTCCCCGGCCGAATCTTAACGTCATCAACAAACAGAGGGGCAAGCCGAGACAAGGAGGGCCGAGATGATCTCGTCCGTGAACGACGTCGAATTCTTCTCCCTCGTGGTTCCCGACAGGCCGGGGGAAGCCCGGAAGCTCCTGGAGTTCCTGAGCGAGAGGACCGTCAACCTGCTGGCCCTCACCGCCTCCCCCATCGGCGGGGGGCAGAGCCGGATCGACTTCTTCCCCGAGGATCCGGAGCGTCTGCAGGAGGCGGCGGCGGACGCGGGGATGCCCCTGGAGGGACCGAAGAAGGCCTTCCTGATCCAGGGCGACGACAAGCTCGGGGCTCTGTACGACTTCCACCTCAAGCTCTCCAACGCCGGGATCAACATCCGGGCGTCCAACGGGGTGGTGGACGGCACGGGACGCTTCGGATTCGTCCTCTGGGTCGACCCTGCGGACTACGAGGAAGCCTCCGAGGTCCTGAGGAGCAGCGACTGGCGGACGATCCAGCCCGTGCGGAGGAAGTAAGGAGGCCCGGACTTCCTGTCGACGTTTGCTCCGCCAGCAGATCTCCGCGGCTGGGAGCCGATCCGGCTGCCCGCGTGCATTCCGCCCCGGAACGAATCCGCCACCGAGGGGGTTCTATTCGGCTGGACCCCAATCCCAACAAGGACAGATGATGCCGGCCGACTTCGAACGAGAGATCGGGGATCCGCGCTTGCCCATCGTGGCGGACCTCACCTTCCCTGGGGAGCCGCTCCTCATGGCGTTCGGCGGGATCGCCGGTCGGATGGCCGCTTTCCCGCCCTTCGAGTTCTTCAAGCTCACCCGCCACCTCCCGGTCAACAAGGCGTATTTCCGCGACCTTGACCAACGTTGGTACCATGGGGGGCTCCGGGGAGTCACGGGGAGCATCGGCGAAACGTCCGAGTACTTGAGGGGCATGATGAGCGGGTGCCGCGCGCGGAGGACGGTTCTCTTCGGAAGCTCCATGGGGGGATACGCCGCGCTCCTCTTCGGGTCCCTCATCCGGGCCGACGCCGTTCACGCGTTCTCCCCCCACACCTGGCTCCGGGACCGGAGGAGCATCCGTAACCGGGACAAGCTGAAGGCCCTCCACGAGGAGTTCTCCGGCGAGTACTTCGACCTGAGCGACGTCCCCAGGGCTCCCGCCGGGTCCGGTGAGGATCACGTCTACTACGACGCCAAGGACCGGAAGGACAGGCGCCAGGTGGCGCACCTGGAGACCGGACGGCGCCTGCACCTGCACCTGCACCCGTACCGGGGGGGCGGTCACAACCTGGTGAAGTACCTGAAGGCCGCCGGGGAGCTGGAGAAGCTGGTCACCTCGTCGCTCCAGGGCCTCCCCCACGAGCCCAGGAGGGACATCCCACTGCGAAGGCCCCTCCTCCACCGGCTGCTGAGGCGCAAGGTGGCGTAGGGTGTCCGCCGCCGCGAGCAAGGACGCGCACCGCGCGCACCGCGCGCACCACGCGCACCACCCCGAGCCCGACGCACCTGACCACCGTGGGAAAGACGGTGGACACGACCAGCACGAGGGCCGCAGCCCGGATGGGAAACACGGTGGACACGACCAGCACGAGGGCCATAGCCCGGAGATGTTCCGGGACAGGTTCTGGGTCTCGCTCCTCCTGACGCTTCCGGTTGTCTTCTGGTCCGCCCACATCCAGGAGCTCCTGGGCTACCGGGCTCCGGACGTTCCCGGCTCCGGGTGGATCCCCCCGATCCTCGGGACCGTGGTCTTCCTCTACGGTGGCCTGGTCTTCCTCCGGGGGGCGTGGCGCGAGCTGAAGGCACGCCTCCCGGGGATGATGACCCTGATCTCCCTGGCCATCGCCGTAGCGTTCGTCTTCTCCTGGGTGGTGCGGCTGGGATGGATGGACGCCGGTGCCCTCTGGTGGGAGCTCGCCACCCTGGTGACCGTCATGCTCCTGGGCCACTGGATCGAGATGCGCTCCATCTCGCAGGCCCAGGGCGCGCTCCAGGAGCTGGCGAAGCTCCTTCCTGACGTCGCCACCCGCGTCACGGACTCGGGGGAGGAGGAGGTGCCCGTCGGCGAGCTCCGTGACGGAGACGTGGTGCTGGTCCGCCCCGGCGAGCGCGTGCCGGCGGACGGGGTGGTCCGGAAGGGGAAGAGCGACCTCAACGAATCCATGATCACCGGGGAGTCGAGGCCGGTGAAGAAGGAGGAGGGTGACGAGGTCATCGCCGCCACCATCAACGGCGAGGGGGCGCTTCACGTCGAGGTCACCGGAACCGGTGAGAGCACCAAGCTCTCCGGAATCATGCGGCTCGTGGCCGATGCGCAGACCTCAAAATCCAGGGCCCAGCACCTGGCCGACCGCGCAGCCCGGATGCTTACCGGGGTGGCCATCGTCGCTGCCGTGCTCACCCTGACGGTCTGGCAGACCCTGGGAGCGTCCATCGACTTTTCCATCATCCGGGTAGTGACGGTCCTGGTCATCGCCTGTCCCCACGCCCTGGGCCTGGCCGTCCCTCTGGTCGTGGCCATTTCCACCACCGTGGGCGCCCGGAACGGCCTCCTGGTGCGGGACCGGCGGGGGCTGGAGGAAGCCCGGAGGCTGGACACCGTGGTCTTCGACAAGACGGGTACCCTCACCCTGGGCGAGTTCCGCGTGGTGGAGACCACCGTGGCGGAGGGCATGTCGGAAGAGGAGGCCCTCCGGATCGCCGCCGGTGTCGAGTCGGAGTCCGAGCACCCCATCGCCCGGGGCGTCGTGAAGACGGCGGAGGACCGGAGCATCGAGGTGCCGCAGGCGGACGGGTTCAGGGCCATCACGGGCAAGGGGGTTGCCGCCTCGGTGGACGGCACCGACTATCTCATGGGCGGCCCCGCCCTCGTGAGTGGGGAGGACGCACGGGTCCCGGAGGCGCTTCGGTCGGCGGCCGAGTCCGCCTCGGATCGGGGGCAGGCCTCCATCTACCTGCTGCGGGGCGGCGAGGCCGTGGCGGTCTTCGCTGTGGCCGACGCCATCCGCGAAGAGAGTCGCGAGGCGATTCGCGCCCTGCATGACCGGGGCATCGAGGTGGCCATGCTCACGGGCGACGCACGGGCGGTGGCCGACGCGGTGGCTGGGGAACTGGGCATCGACACCGTCTTCGCGCAGGTGCTCCCCGAGGACAAGGCGTCCAAGGTGCAGGAGCTGCAGAAGCGGGGAAAGAAGGTGGCCATGGTGGGCGACGGGGTGAACGACGCCCCGGCCCTGGCCACCGCCGACATCGGGATCGCCATCGGCGCGGGCACGGACGTGGCCGTGGAAGCCGGCCACATCGTGCTCGTCCGCTCCGATCCCCGGGACATCCCCCGGATCATCGCCCTCTCGAGGGCCACCTACCGGAAGATGCTGCAGAACCTCTGGTGGGCGGCCGGCTACAACATCGTCGCCCTACCCCTGGCCGCCGGAGCTCTCGCCGCGTGGGGCATCCTCCTGACGCCGGCACTGGGGGCGGTCCTCATGTCGGCAAGCACGGTGGTGGTGGCCATCAACGCCCGGCTCCTGAGGAGGGTGCAGCTCTGACGGACCGTTCCTTCCCGTCGAAAGCGAGGCGATGACCGTGACTCGAGCAGCCAAAGAGAACCGAGGGGCCCTGCTCCGCAACGCCCTGGCCGGGGCCGTGCTGTTCCAGGGTCTGAGCGGTGTTGGCGGCGGTGTGGGGCTCCTTGCCGATCCCACCGGTGAGCTCCTGGGGATCCCCCTCACGTGGCTCCACGGCTCCCCCTTCCCCGACTACTTCCTGCCCGGGCTGATCCTCCTGGTGATCCTGGGCGTCCTCCCGCTCTTTGTCTCTTGGGGGCTCTGGAAGCGGCGGAGATGGGCATGGCCCGCAGGTCTCGCGATCGGGGTCGCGCTCCTCGTGTGGATCCTGGTGGAGGTGCTCGTGGTGGGGTACCAGCCCGATCCACCTCTCCAGGCCATCTACGGAGCGCTCGGCATCATCATCCTCGCCCTCGCAACGGCGGGACGGGTGGGGGTACTGCACGGGGAAGAGTGACGGGTGGATCCCTGGTGGGGTGATCCGGGCGGCAAATCATCGCTAGCCGACACGGCAAGCCGTACGGGGTGTTGTGTCCAAATGCAATCGCTCCGCCGAGTCTGAGGGACGATCGGTACCGCGTTGCCAATGGGTAGATATCGATTACAGCATGCGAACTTGAGGGGTGGGGCGCGGCGAATCCGTGTCAGGTTGGCTGATCATTACAATTGGAACTGCGATGAAGGCAATCATCCAATCCGGGTACGGTGCCGCCACCGACGTCCTCTCGATCACCGAGGTGGACCGGCCGTCGATCGGCCCTTCCGATGTACTTGTCCGGGTGAAGGCGGTCGGAATCGCGAAGGGCAATTGGCTCGTTACGCACGGGCTGCCCTACATCGCGCGGCCATCGTACGGCGTTCGTGCCCCCAAGCACCGCGTGGCGGGTCTTCAGTTCGCGGGCACCGTTGCGACCCTCGGGGGGAATGTTGAAGGTCTCTCAGTGGGCGACGCCGTCTTCGGATTCCGCGCCGGCGCCCTCGCCGAGTTTGTCGCTACCGCAGCGGATTCGCTGGCACCCAAGCCCGTCGGGGTCACCTTCGAACAGGCGGCAGCCGCGGCGATCTCCGGGGTGGCGGCGCTCCAGGCCGTTCGCGATGGCGGTAGAGTGCAACCTGGTTGCCAGGTGCTGGTGATCGGCGCATCGGGTGGCGTCGGTTCCTTCGCCGTTCAGATCGCAAAGGCGTTCGGCGGCACCGTCACCGGCGTCGCAAGTGGGCGCAACAGCGCGATGGTTCGCGACTTGGGGGCGGACAGAGTCATCGACTACACTGAAGAAGACCCTATCGCAGGCGACGATAGGTACGACGTCATCATCGACATCGCTGGCAATCGTCCTGTAGCTCGTCTGCGAAAGGCGTTGGTACGCGGTGGCTCTCTCGTAATCGTCGGTGGGACGGGCGGCCGGTGGACGATGGGATTCGAGCGCACCATTGGGGCCATGTTGCTTGCGCCTCTTGTACGGCATCGGATTGTCGGGTTGCTCTCGACGCCGAATGTACCCGACCTCATGGCCCTCTCAGAGCTCATGGCGTCCGGAAGGATCGCTCCCGTGGTGCAGCCTTCGTATCCGTTCCTTCGCGCCGCCGAGGCGGTCGAGGCCGTGGGCGTCGGCCACGGTAGCGGGACGCTGGTGGTCACTCTATGAGAAAGTTGCACAGACCGAAGATAGAGGAGCTTAGTACGTGAAGACTGACACGAACATCGCCATGCACTCACGAGTGGCGGGCACCCTCTACATCGTGCTCTTCATCTTGGGTCCGTTCGTTTTCCTGTTTGGGAAAGCCACTGCGCTTGTCCCGGGTGATCCCGCCACGAGCGCGGTCAACGTGCTGGCCATGGAGACGCAGTTCCGACTGGGCATGCTCATCGAAGTGGCAATCTTCCTCGTGGAGGTTGTCCTGGCGGGCATCCTCTACGTCATGTTTCGCCCGGTCAGTCACGCGCTGTCCCTGGCAGCGGCATTTGGACGCCTCGGAGAGGCCATCCTCCAGGGGGGCAACCTGCTGACAAGCGGCCTGGTCCTGCTCGTCCTTAACGAAGGCAGCGCGCTCGTGGCGTTTTCCCGGGCGCAGCTCGAGGCGCTTGGCCTCTTCTTCCTGGAGGCGAATGCGTTCGTCGTGCTGGTGTGGGGGATCTTCTTCGGATTCCATCTCCTCGTGCTCGGATACCTCGTCGCTGCATCCCGATTCCTGCCGCGCTGGCTCGGGGTCTTGCTGGCGCTGGCTGGCGCCGGGTACCTGGCTCAGAGCTGCGGCACGATCATGTGGCCCTCGGCGAAGGAGGCGCTGGATGTGGTAGTCGTGGCGATGGCGGTCCCCGGAGAGCTGGCGTTTGCCCTCTGGTTGTTGATCAAAGGCGTCGACGTCACCGCATGGCGCGAACGCTCCTGATCCGGTCTTCGCATGCCGGCGCGGAACATGGAGATCGTGGCCTCTGGCCCTTGTTCGACGCCCAGAGGCCCGATGCTGACGATGGGGGGGAGTACATTCGGCGGCGCAACGGCGTCCCGGCTGGAGCTCGTGGTGGGCTACGCAACACGCTACGATGCCATAGGGGCGCTAGCGCGCCCTGGCCCTCCGCTTCGCTCCGAAACATGCCTACGGCACGGCGGCAATCCTTGAACGGTATGTTTCAGCCCTCGTTCAATCGGTCTTCTCATCACGCTGAAGACCGAAACGAGGCCCCAAGGACATGATGGGAAAGAACCGTCCTATGGATGCCGTGGAGGGTGGCGCCCAGCTCTGTGGACCAGGCAGAATGAGGAATCAAGAGGATCTTGATCCGCGCATCTCGCCCCGCACGTAGTCGATGAATGCGCGCAGCGCAGCCGAGCGGTGCCGTCGCCGGGGAAAGTAGAGAAAGAAGCCAGGAAACGGCGGGCAGTAGTCCTCCAGCACGGACACGAGACGGCCGTCATCGATGGCGCCCTGCACCGAATGACGGAAGGCGATCGTCAGACCGACCCCCGCAATGGCAAGCAGGTTGTTGAGGCGCGCGTCCGTGGTCAGCACCCGCGCGTCGATGTTCACGGCGAAGTCCTTTCCGTCCTCCGTGAACTCCCACCGATAGGGAGGATCGCCCGCTCCCGGCGTCCAGTTGATGCAGACGTGCCGGGCCAGGTCGGAAGGGTGCTCCGGTGCCGGGTGTCGAGCGAAGTACGAAGGGGAACCGACCACGGCCATGCGGAGCTCCTCGGAGACGGGGATGGCGATCATGTCCTGCTCGATCACCTCCTCCAGTCCGATGGCGGCGTCGTATCCCGCCTCCACGATCTCCCCGGTGTGTCCGGTCACGACGAGATCCAGCCGCACGCGAGGGTAGGCCGTCAGGAAGTCGCTGAGTAGCGTCCCGCCGAGGACGCTCACGGCGGCACGCGTCACGTTGAGGCGGAGCGTCCCGGCGGGCTCGTTGCCCAACTCCTTCACCTCCTCCTCCACCGCTTGCAGTTCTCGCAGTGCCGGACGTACTCCGGCGAGGAGCCGCTCGCCGGCCTCGGTGAGGCGTACGGTTCTCGTGGTCCGCTCGAACACCGCGATTCCCAATCGGTCCTCGAGGTGGTTGATGGTCTGACTTATCGCGGACCCGCTCACCCCCAGCCGTCGCCCGGCGGCGCGAAATCCACGCTCCTCCGCCACGGCCACGAAGACCGCGAGTCCGCCCAGGTCATCCGCCATTGTGATGTCTCACTTATCACAGTGTCAACTGTCGGCATGGTTCTCTTAACAGTTTCGCCGTCGTATGATACATGTGTCGAACGAGGGGTCAAGCAGTTCTTCGAGACGCGGGAGGCGGGAAAGTGAGACGGACCCGGCTCGGCCGAAACGGTCCGGAGGTCTCGGTGATGGGATACGGCGCCATGGGGCTCAGCCATGGCTACGGCCCGGCGACGGGCAAGCCCGAGGCCATCGACCTGGTGCGCGCCGCCCGGGAGCGCGGTGTGACGTTCTTCGACACGGCACAGATCTACGGCACCGTCAACGAAGAGATCGTGGGGGAGGCGTTGGCGCCCTTCCGCGAGGAGGTGGTGATGGCGACCAAGTTCGGATTCGAGCTGGGCCGCACCGACGGTAAGCAGGTCTTGAACAGCCGGCCGGAGCACATCAGGAAGGTCACAGACGGCTCGCTGAAGCGGCTCCGCGTCGAGGCCATCGATCTCTACTACCAGCACCGGGTCGATCCCGACGTCCCCATTGAGGACGTCGCGGGGACGGTAAGGGACCTGATCGCCGAGGGGAAGGTGAAGCACTTTGGCCTCTCCGAGGCGGCGGCGCAGACGATCCGTCGCGCCCACGCGGTCCAGCCCGTCGCGGCTGTCCAGAGCGAGTACTCCCTGTGGTGGCGGGAGCCGGAGACGAACGGGGTCCTCGACACCTGCGAGGAGTTGGGGATCGGCTTCGTCCCCTTCAGTCCGCTGGGAAAGGGCTTCCTCACGGGCCAGATCGACGAAACCACCACCTTCGATAGCTCGGACTTCCGCAACAGCGTCCCGCGTTTCACGTCCGCAAACAGAAAGGCGAACCAGGCGGTCGTCGACCTGCTGACCCGAATCGCGGAAGAGAAGGGTGCGACTCCCGCGCAGATCGCCCTGGCGTGGCTGCTCATCCGAAAGCCGTGGATCGTGCCCATTCCGGGCACCACGAAACTGCATCGCCTCGAAGAAAACCTCGGCGCCGTCGACGTCGAGCTCTTCCCCGCTGACCTCCGGGAGATCGAGGACGCGGTGGCGCAGATCAACGTCCAGGGCGCACGCTATTCCGCGGAGCACCAGGCAAGGGTGGGACGATGAGCCCGCGATCCCATCCGATGAGACTCCTCGTCGTCGGCGCGACGGGAAGCATCGGCCGACTGGTCGTGGAGGAAGCCCTCGCGAAGGGGGATGCCGTGCGGGCCCTCGTGCGCAGCCTGGCTCGGGCCCGTCAGCTGCCGTCGGAGGTGGAGCGGGTCGTTGGCGACCTCACCCGCCCGGAGACCCTCTCCGCCGCGGTCGATGGCGTGGAGGCCGTGGTGTTCACCCACGGCGCGGAGCGCGTCGACAAGGTCGGCACCGAGGCCGTCGACTATGGTGGCGTCCACAACGTGCTGGCCGCGCTCGCACCCCGAGAGGTCCGCATCGCGCTGATGACCACTATCGGTGTCACCAACCGCACCGGTTCCTACAACCGCAGGACCGAAGCGCACGACTGGAAGCGACGCTCCGAGCACCTCGTGCGCGCCAGCGGCCTCCCGTACACCATCGTGAGGCCCGGCTGGTTCGACTACAACGACGCGGATCAGCACCGGCTCGTGCTGCTCCAGGGCGACGTCCGGCAGGCGGGCGATCCCAGCGACGGCGTGGTGGCGCGCCGACAGATCGCCGAGGTCCTGATCGCCAGCCTCTCATCGGAGGCCGCCGACCGGAAGACGTTCGAGCTGGTGGCGGAGCACGGACCTGCTCCCGACGAGTTCGATGCGCTGTTCGCTCCGTTGGATGCGGATCCCCCCGGGGCCCTCGACGCCGTCCACGACGCCGACAACATGCCGTTGTCCGATGAGCCTGCACGGTTCATGGACGCCCTGGCCACGATCAGCGGTCAGCGGTCGGCTCGGTACGCCGGACAGTGACGACGGAAAACGTGGCCGAACGAGAGGAGGATCGGCCGCATCAGCGGCGACGTCGCCCTCGACGAGATCCGCGGGATTGACAGACACGCTTGCTACCCAGGAGGAGGAACCCGATGAGAAGGTGTTTGACTACCACTGATTCTGGGCCCGACAAGCACACAGTGCCCAATCGCCGTGAGTTCCTCGCCGCCGGAGCAAGCCTGCTCGCCGCGCCCATGCTCATGATCGACGCTGAGGCTCGCGGCGGCGTGCCGGTGCGCGGTTCGACAGCCGTCTCCTCGGGGCGGTTTCAACCCAGCCAGGGCATGCAAACCGTCACCCTGAACAACGGCGTGCAGATGCCGATCCTGGGATTCGGAACCTACCAGATGAGGGGGGAGGAGTGCGAACGAAGCGTTCTCGAGGCGATTCAGACGGGGTACCGGCTCATCGACACGGCGTCCGCCTACGGCAATGAAGAGGCCGTCGGTAACGCGCTGAGGCGGAGTGGCGTGCCTCGCAATGAGCTGTTCGTGACGACCAAGCTCTGGGTCTCGGAGGTTACGTATGAGAGGGCCAGGCCCGCCTTCGAACGCTCGCTGGAACTCCTCGGACTGGAATACCTCGACCTGTACCTCATCCACCAGCCGTTCAACGATGTGTACGGCGCGTGGCGAGCCATGGAGGAGTTGAACCGCGAGGGCCGCATCAAGGCCATAGGCGTGAGCAACTTCCACACGGACCGCGTCATGGACCTCATCCTCCACAACGAGGTCAAGCCAGCGGTGAATCAGATCGAGACCCATGTGTTCCATCAACAGGCTACCGCGTTGGAGTTCCTGCAGGGAGAGGATGTCCAGATGGAGGCTTGGGCGCCGTTCGCCGAGGGGAGGAACGACTTCTTCCAAAACGAGTTGCTGCGGTCCATCGGTGAGAAGTATGGGAAGACTGTGGCGCAGGTCGCCCTGCGGTGGCATACGCAGCGGGGCGTGGTCGCCATCCCCAAGTCATCTTCGAGGGACCACATCATTGAGAACTTCAATGTCCTCGATTTCGAGCTCAGCCCCGAGGACTTCGCCCAGATCGCCACGCTGGATACCGGCACGAGCCTGTTCTTCGACCACCGTGACCCTCAGGTCGTGAGGATGCTCGGTGGGGGGGGACGCAACCGGTAGGCGGTGCTGGGTGGTTCTGCTGCCGCTCAACCAGGCGTCTACCTCCGGCGCCACAGACGCCTCACACGAAGAGGCAAGACCGCGGAGCCGTGGTGATGGGGTCGCACGTGAGGGAGGCCGAGCCCTGACATGTCGAATGCCGGCTGCGGCCACCTGGGCCGAGCTCCGTCCCAACCGGCCTGCTTGTTGGCGGAGCATGGGAGCAAGATCTTGGTTCGGGAAAGCAGTTGAGCCCGGGAGTCCGGAAGGTCGAGGCCGGATCGGCATGCGCCGGAACGTGAATGGATATCGGAATGGCACCTGAGGAAGGGGCAACATGCGGCTTGGGACCAGACGGATGAGCTAAGCCATGGCGGGACCAAGACGAACGATCAGGGCGGTTCTCCGTTGGGCGGGTGCCGTGCTCGGAATCGTAACGGTGCTTCTTGTCGTTGGCGGGACAGTGTCGTTCGCCCATTCCCGTGGGATGGAGCCGAGGATCCTCGGCGGGTGGGTCCTCCTGTGCGCCGCCCTGTCCCTGGGCCTTCTGTCGTTGTTCCGTTGGGCCCTCAGGTCCGTTGGAGTTCTTCCCAGGACCTGCCCTGTACGGCAGCCAGCCGCCGCCTCGGCGGGGCTGAGCTACCCGAACGTCGGGGCCTGGAACGAGGAGGACACGCGGACCAGGGTCGAAGCAGAAATCCGGCTTGGCAGGCTATGGCGAGCAAAGGAGATCCTCAGAGGCCAGATTGGTACTTATCCATATGATCCCGCCCTCTATGGGGCGTACGGCGATGTGCTCCTTCGCATGGGAGACAAGCTCGAGGCTGGGAAGTATCTCTTCCTCGCAGGGCGCGAGGATCCTCAGGCGACGGACGCGATCGCGACCTTTCTCAAGCGATTTTCGCATCCAGGACACTTGTGGGCCCAGCTCCCTACACGCGCCAGACTTCACGAACTCGATGGATTTCCTGCGAGCGTAGCAGGCGAGATGCGGCGAAGGGGCGTCAAACCCAGCCCGAGTCAGGTTGTTTCCGCAGACGCGCGCCCCATCGGAACGTGGGCCTGGTTGGATGCGGCCTGGGGTGGCTTCATAGGCGTCCTGTTCTTCCTGAGCGTTGTGACGGGCTTGATTGTCATTGCCAAGGCGGTTGGAGAGGCGGTGTTCGGCTGAGGGCGGATCAGACATCCGGGAACCGACTTCTGCTGACAACCGGTGGCCGCCTCCGCACGCTACGCGCGCTCCGGGGAACACGGCGCGCAAGCGCGGCTTCAGCGGTGGTTGGATTGAACGGTCCCAGGGTTGGGGCCTCTCTCCTTGACAGCTTAGGAAAGCCTCGGCTAGCTTCTCCTAATCTGTTTAGGAGATGACATGGCAAACCACGCCGAAATCCTCCCCGGTACGCTGGATCTGCTCATCCTCAAGGCCGTTTCGCTTGGGGAGGTCCACGGGTACGGTGTGCTCCTGCGCATCGAGCAGATTTCCGGAGGGGCCCTCGAGATCCAACAGGGCGCCCTCTACCCGGCCCTCTACAGGCTCGAGCACCAGGGCGTGATCGAAAGCCGATGGGGCAAGTCCGAGAACAACCGGCGGGCCAAGTTCTATCGCCTCACGGATGCCGGGCAGCTGCGCTTCGGTGAGGTGAGGGAGACATGGGACCGGCTGGCCGAAGCCATGGCCCTCGCCCTCACCGCGACCCCCCAGGAACTCTGAGATGTCACCCGTTCCGGGACCGGGGCCCTTCGGCGGACTCGCTGCCCGTATCCGTTCGTTGATTCGCGGGCTGCTGCGCCGAGACGAGGTCGAGGCCGAGATGCGGGAGGAGTTCGTCCACCACATCGAGATGCGGACGGAAGACCTCATGCGTCGCGGGCTCTCTCGAAGCGAGGCCGCCCGCCAGGCTCTCCTCGAATTCGGCCATGTCGAGACGCACAGGGGGCACGCGCGGGCAGCTCGGGGGCTGCGCTGGTTCGATCAGATCCGATTCTCCTGGATCGACCTACGGCTGGGGCTGCGCATGCTGGTCAAGCACCCTTGGCTCACACTGGCCGCGGTCTTTGCCCTGGCCGTGGGGATCCCCACCGGGCTCGCTCCGGGGCATCTGGCCAACGCCATCGAACGGCCGCTTCCCGAGGATCCCGGCAATCGGGTGCGGGCCATCCGCCTCTGGGACCCCGCCACAACCACCACCGTGGTGCCCGGGTACGCGGACTTCGAGTTCTGGTCGGGTCGGCTGACCTCCTTCTCGGCGCTGGCCGCGTTCTCCACTTCCTCCTACAACGTGGCCTCGGACGATGAGCGGGCCGCACCGGTGGCCGGGGCACGGGTCACCGCCTCGACTTTCGACGTTCTCGGCCGGCCGCCGCTCCTGGGCCGGACCCTCGACGGTGCCGATCAGGTCTCCGGGGCGCCGAACGTCGTCGTGGTCGGACACGATCTGTGGGCGTCGCGCTTCGGCTCCGATCCCGGCGTCATCGGGCGGTCGATCCGGGTCGGGGCGGACCAGCACACCGTCGTCGGCGTCATGGGGGAGGGATTCCTCTTTCCGACCCGCGAGCAGCTCTGGCTCCCGCTACGGGAGGAGTCGGTGGGGCCGGGGCGGGGCGGCGCGGTGCGGGTTTTCGGCCGTCTATCCGAGGGTGTGTCTGCCGATGAGGCCCAGGTGGAGCTGAGCGCCATCGGGCGTCCGGACTTCGGCGATTCTCCGGAGGCCAGCACCCGGCTCCTGCCGGAGGTGGTTCCCTTCGGATTGTCGTTCACCGGCCTCCCCCGGGGCGGGCTCGCCTCCCTGCCGGAGTTCCTCTTCTTCCAGATCCTGGCCTGGGTGCTCCTGCTTGTCGCATGCGGGAACGTGGCCATGCTGGTTTTCGCCCGGACTGCAACTCGATTCCGCGAGCTCGCGATCCGCACGGCGCTGGGGGCCGGCCGTGCCCGCATCGTCTCGCAGATGTTCGCCGAGACGCTGATCCTCTCGCTCCTGGCGGCGGGGCTCGGCGTCTTCTCCGTGAACTGGGTCCTCGGACGAATCAACCTCGCAGCTCTGGCCGGTGAGGCAGCCCTGCCCTACTGGCTTTCCCTGGGCGTGACCGGAAGCACCCTCGTGCAGGCACTGGTCCTGGCCGGCGTCAGCGCCACTGTCGCCGGCGTCATTCCCGCCGTGAGGATCACCGGAAAGGGGGTGCAGGAAAGCATCAAGCGCGCCGAGGCGGGGCGATCGGGCATTCGCTTCGGCGGCGTGACCAGCGCTCTCGTGGTGGCCGATGTGGCGATCTCGGTGGCCGCCATCGGATTCGCGCTGGGGCTGGCAAACCGGATGATGGACCGGCCCAACGCCCAGGTGTTGGCGGGGATCCCGGCGGAGGAGTACCTGGCCGTTCAGGTGCGAATGCCGGCGGGGGACATACGGGGCGAGACGGTGGAGGAGCAGCGGAGGGCCCTCCAGAGATGGGCGGCCGCCCAGTCGGCCCTGGTGGAGCGGTTGCAGGCGGAGCCCGGGGTGAGGAGCGTCGCGGTGGCGGACGCGCTCCCCAGGATGGATCCACGATCTCGTCCCTTCGAGGTGGAGGGCGCCGAATCATCGGCCAACTCTTCCACACGGTGGGTCCGCACCGTCCACGTGGAACTCGACTTCTTCGACGCCTTGGGCCAGCCCATCCTGGCCGGCAGGGAGTTCACGCGGGGGGATGGGGAGGCGACGGCGTCGGAGATCATCGTGAATACCGTGTTCGTGGAGCGGGAGCTCGGGGGCCGCGACCCTCTCGGCCTGCGC
>Ga0068714_10004362_pt1 | contig 15934 bp, 17 predicted proteins | sample MTBNYHSulfiMetaG_FD_62988 | JGI IMG/M metagenome (GOLD analysis project Ga0068714, IMG submission 62988) | Enrichment culture microbial communities from rom New York Harbor, USA that are MTBE-degrading - MTBE-NYH (New York Harbor Sulfidogenic)... | ecosystem: Environmental > Aquatic > Marine >...
CTCGGTCAGCCTGTCAACAGAATGTTCCGGCTTTTCCTGCCGCACCCACCTGTCCGGCTCCACAATCTTCATCACACAGGCGTTCTCTTTACGACAACGCTCCCATCTGTCCGTCTGTCCGTCTTTTCAGGATTTATTAATGCATAAGTCCCGGCAGGAACGTAACTATCTGCGGGAAAATCATCAGGATTATCACGGTTACGATGAGCGCCCCCAGGAAAGGGAAAATCCCTCTGAATATAGTTGCAAGCGATATGTCATCCCCTGCAACCCCTTTGACGACATAGGTATTCACACCGACCGGCGGCGTGATCGCCCCCATCTCGACCAGGAGCGTCATGATTATTCCAAACCATATCGGATCAAACCCCAAGCTGGTCACTAATGGGTATACTATCGGGATCGTGAGCACTATCAGTGCGAACGCGTCCATGAAGCAACCCCCCACCAGGTGAAAAAAAGCGATTATACCGATAATCGCCATTGGGGGGATAGAAAGCGAACCCGCCCAGTCGGATAGAACAAACGGGATTTTGGTCACGGCCAGGAAATGACCAAAGATCATGGCGCCTGTGACAATGAACATGACCATGCACGTTATCAGAAGCGTGTCCTTCGCAGCCTTTAAAAAAAGCCCCCAGGTAATTGACCTGCGTACCACGCAAATCACAATGGCGCCCGCAGCTCCCGCACCTCCGGCCTGGGTGGGGCTGAACCATCCAAGGAACAGCCCCGCCATGACAAAAATGAACAAAACCAGCATTTCGATGACGCCGCTGAGTCCCAGCAGTTTTTCTTTAAGAGTCGTAACGGGCCCTGCAGGACCTAATGAAGGATTGTACCAGCACCATATCATTACCGTCATCATGAAGAGAAGGGACAGGAGTATACCGGGCAATATGCCCGCTATAAACAGCTTTCCTATCCCCTGTTGCGTCAATATCCCGTAGACGATAAGAAGCGCACTCGGCGGAATGAGGATACCGAGTGTGCCTGCCGAGGCGACACATCCTGTAGCGAGCACATCGGCATAGCCGTGCTTCTTCATTTCCGGCAGAGCGACTCTGGACATGGCGGCGGCGGCGGCATTGGTGGAGCCGCAGATGGCGGAGAATCCGGCAGCGGCACCGATGGTAGCTATGGCCAGGCCTCCGCGTCTGCGTCCGAAAATCGTATAGGCGGCATTATAAAGCCTCGTACTGAGGCCCCCTTCAAACGCTATCGAGCCCATGAATACGAAAAGAGGGATGACCGTAAGAGAATAGGACGACACGTTTTCAAAGAAGTCTATGGCCAGCAATTCCAGCCCCGCCGCGGGTGAAACCAGGTAACAGAAACCGACAAACCCGACCAGCGCCATGGCAAAAGCTACCGGGACCCCGATAACAAAGAGCACCAAAAGAACCACAATCCCTGCCGCACCGATAATAGAGAGGCTCATCTTTTTATCACCTTTGTAAGGGACCGCACAAATTCTCCCAGCAACAGCAGGAACAAGGGCATGCAGGCCACGGCCAGGCCGTAAACCAGGGGCGTGTAAGGTATATGCAATGTTAGCGAGACCTCGCCTGCCTCCGCGATATCACGGCCGTATAAGAAAGTCCGCCAGATCAGCAACCCGAAGAGCACCATGCTTAGCAGCAATCCGATGCACAAAAGGATTCTTTGAACCCCGAGAGGCAAAAGCCTGACAATGAAATCAACCCGGATGTGTCGGCCGAGTTCATATGTCCTCGCAGCGGAAAAGCCGGCTACTATCACGCCAAGGAAGGAAACCAGTTCAACCGCCCCCGGAAGCGGGAAATTGAAGAACTTCGCTCCAATGATGTCAGCCGAGACGATCCCGACCATTCCTAGAAGCGCGGCGAGAGCTACCCAGTTGAACAAGCTGCTCCAAAGCCCTGTTATCCTGTCGAAGATATTCAGCATGCGATCCTCTGTTTCAGGCGATTGAGGAAGCACCTTAGCTCAGGCACTCCCTCAATCAGGGGTTTGTATCCGGCTCCGGCTCTTCACCTTTTTTACTTCAGGTACTTCGGGAACCACGCCGCAACGGTCTCCGCACATTTCTGTGCCGTCGGCTGTCTCTCGACGTAGTATTCTGTACGCTCGTTAATATAATCGAGATATTCTTTTGCCGGGAGTCCCATGGCTGTCTTTTCATCAACATACTGCTTCATGATAGGGGAAACCAGTTCCTCCCACTCAGGTCTCTTCTCCTTCGGAATCTCTATAAACTCTCTTCCTCCTCCAAGACCGAGAAAATATTTCAAACCCTCCTCGTCAATGTAATTCCATGCCTGGCCGTGCAAATCCACGAATTCCTGGCTCGTCTTGGTAAATATCTGTTTGATATCTTCGGGCAAAGAGTTCCACTTCTCTTTGTTCATTGTCACAAACTGGCAGCTCGAGCAGGAAACGGGAAACTTGCTGACATATTTGACTACCTCGGCGTGTTGATACCCTTTCAGAGTCTCCACATAGGCAAAATTAGCCTCTACAACGTTCTTGGCCAAAGCCTCGTATACTTCACCCATGGGCATGGTTCGCGGTGTGCCGCCCCATGCGCTGATGACTTTCGCGGACGTTCCACTGGCCCTCACGCTCATGCCCTTCAGATCACCCGGTTCACGAACTTTTTTCTTGGCGCTTTGAAGAACGGCATGGCCGGGTCCGTGGAGGTAGAGCACGTGGACATCGTCATATTCTTTCATTTTAAAATGGTTGTAGAAGTCGTTAAAGACCTGAGAATTGACCCAGGCATTGGGTACGTAATGGGGCAGCTCGAACAGCTCGCTGGCCGGAAACCGGCCTTGAACGTAGAGCGGGCAGGATCCGCCTATGTCGGATAACCCCTTCACTACACCATGATAGCACTTTGCCGGCGACGTCAGAGAACCGCCCGGAAAGACGGTTATCTCAACCCTTCCACCGGTCCGCTTGTTGATTTCGTCGGCGAAACTCTGCGCGACCACCCCGTGCATGTGGCTGGCGGGAAACATGGTGCTGAAAGTCAGTTTAATGGTATCTTTTGAAGCTGCTTCGCAGGTGGAAAAAAAAGGCTTGCCGTTGCCGAGCAGGAGTAAAAATACAGTGCACACCAGAATGGAAATTTTTGTGTGTTTCATGGGAGAATCCTCCTTCATCATAGATTTTTTTGATCCAACCGCCGATTACACCATATCCGGACTTTGTTTAACCCTTGCTCCCTCCCTTCTCCGAGTCTTCTCTGATTTTGCCCAAAGCCGCCGCTTATATCTACCTCATCCGGGTCCAAAGAACAAGACGCTCGACAGCCTTGCTCCCTATCCCTTCTTCTCCACTTCAATGTATCCCTCATCCGCATTGATTCTGACAAAATCTCCCGTGCTGATGCACTCCAGGGGATTATTCTCCAGTTGATGCATCATCGGTGTGCCTGTGATAATAGCGCTGACGGCCACGACCCCCTCCGCTTTCAAGTTAATGATGCCTTTGGGAGCGTTGCCGCGTTTGCACGTCGCGTAGAACTGCCAGGACCCGGTGGTCGACCCCTTTCCTGCAGGAAACACAAGAATCTTGCCTGCTATGCTCTGCCCTTCCAAGTCATGGTTAGGCTCCCTGACCCTCCCGGTGTCCGGGTCTACCCCGCCGGTGAAGGAGATAGGCATCTTACTCACAAGGGCATCGCCTTCCGCCATACCTCCACAAACGGATTTCCCCTTGATTCTCATTATGATCTTCCCTCCCATCTGCCTGAAACGGCTGTTCGAACCAGTTCTTGCGTAGAACCGAACCAGGTATCCATGCCGGTCACGTTATGGGCATAGTAGTTGCCCCTCGCGGAATTTATCGCCACCACCCGTACTCCAAGTTCGGGAAGATAACGATAGGGACCGCAAGCCGCACCGGTGTCCGCAACGATGCGGCCGCCGGCCTTCTTGATTATTTCGTAGAGCCCCATTCTTTTCGACAGCGTCTTCACCCACTGAGAGGTGCAGATCCACAGCCTGGTCTCGGAGTTGACCTTTTGCCCCTCCAGCAGTTCGGCGATCTCCTGCACCTCCTGAACTGTGCACTGGGGGCATCCAAAAATGACGAGATCGACCTTGGTCTCCCTGCTGCTGGAGATTTCCTTATAAGCTTTTTCGATGTTTTCCGGCTTTGCCGATATCGTGAATACAGGCTTGACATCACCCCCAAAGGCGGCTTCCACCGTCTTCGCTTCAGGAGTAATCCCCACCAGATGAACCAGGCCGACGCTCCCGGTCACAGTCAAAGTATAAAGCAGCCCCTTGATGTTCTGGATGGTCAGATCGGAAGGCAAATTGGCAAATACGGGGGTTTTGTCCGCCACGACTTTTCCCAGGCTCCAGCCCAAAGCCTGGAAATCGGCTGTCGTCATGGATCCAAAATCCAACCCGCCGGCATCGACAAGCACCTGGCCTTTCCTGTTTTCCGTGAGGTGCAGACCCCACTCCGGGATGACACCGGCAATCGCCGCGGCAAGAACAACATGATCACCATCCCTGTTTGATCTCGCGCCGATTACCGAATTAGCGTAAACCTGACTGCCGGAGGAGGCCCAGGCAATATGATCACCAAGACGCGGCAGGTTTCCAACCAGATAGTGGTGGCACGAGTAGGTGAGAGTGACTCCGAGAGATCTCAGGACGCGATCGATCCGCTTCTGTACCTCCTGGTAAAACATGGGGACTTTTAATTCATCGGCGTCATCGAAGTCAAACTGCTCGGGGTTCTTTGTGGTGAAGACAGACACTTTGGTTCCACCTTGGGCCAACTCTTCCAGCCACTCTACCCCTTCATCCATCAGCACCGAATAATTCCCCGCCATATGGGTGCTGATTATGGGTATCATCCTCTCCGCGTCGCAGGCTTCCCCGTAGGCGACAAGGATTTCCATGGCTTTTTTCGCTCCAGGACCCTGCTTTCCGTCCAGCAGATCCTCCTCCCTTTGGCTCAGCTTCATACACTCCCCTTTCTCTGGAATGAAAAAATTATGGAACCATTCATAAGGCGGTTTCAGCCCCTCCCCCTGAAATAGATCGCTATGAATTCCAGCGGTTCTTGCGCAAACACCGAATGGGAAACTCTCCCGTCGAAGTAAACCAAATCGCCGGCCTTCATGCTATGTTTCGTTTCTCCATAACAAAAATCACAGGCGCCTTGGATTACGTAGGCCAGTTCATAACCCGGGGTCACATGAGATCCGACGATTTCCCCGGGGCCACCCTTGTTCAAACTGACGGAAAAATCTTCATCCACCACGCCTCTGGGGAGAAGAAGCCTCAACGACATCTTGTTCGAATCGATTTGCGGCTGTTCTTCGGCCCGTATGATCCGGCAGAGTTGTCTTTCCTGTTCGAGAAGGCTGGTGATCGAGTGGCCGAGGTGATGTGCTATGTCGGAAAGAAGAGCGACGGAGGGACTTACTTTAGCTCTCTCAATTCGATAGATTGTTGTGTAATTCACACCGACCAAATCAGCCAACTGCTTCATGGTCAGCCCCAAATCCTTTCGTATCTGTCGGATTTTTCCTCCAAGCATTTTTTGATCGGATTGAGACATGGAAAATCCCATATTTCACTTATGCAACATTGTCAACAAGGAAATCGGAAATATGCAAGAAAATGGGATTGCGAGAAAGGATGTGATGGAAGTCAAGTTACAAACCCGAATCAGGATGCGACCTGTGACAGGGCCGGCAGCGGCCCCGCCCCGATTTGTCGAAAAGCCCGGATCGGAAGCAGGAGCTTCCTGCTACAGACAAGGAGGGCAGTGCGGCACGCCTTGACTAAGGGCGGCGGCCACGGCGGCCTGCACTACGGCGCGAGAAGAACCTGGTCGCCGAAGCGCTCAGAGAGAGCCCTGGAAAGGGTCTCAGCGGCATGGTCGTCTTGGAACTCGACCATCAATTCCCCGTTTTCGCCCACCACGAGCCTGCCATGGGCCTCCACTACCGGCGCCACCTCCGAGGCTCCACAGTCCACCAGCCCCGGGTGCGCATCAGCAGTTCCCTGCCTTTAAGTTTTCTCGGCGTGACGAGATCGATGCGGCGAAACCATGCATCCCACCCGATTTGCGCCGGGGCCTTGAGCACCGGGGAGACCGGATCGTGGTAGATGCGGCACCGGCCGAAGAGGCGCAACCGGATCACGGGAAAACCTCCCCCAGGATATTCCCGATCATGTCGTTCTCCGGAAGAACCGGCACGTCCATCCCCTCCCTCGCCAGGATTTTCCCGAGGCAACCCGCGTAGAGGGCCCCTGCATCCTCCTCGCTCAGTTCCAACCCGGTTCTCACGGCACGGGCCCACGACGCATCGAAGGCTGCGAGCGCCCTCCGCCTCCAGCTCCTCAGCCTGGGATCGAAAGGAGCGATACCGAGTTCCCTGAAAAATCCCTCCTGGGCCGATTCCATGGCCGCAAACACCCGCCGCATGGCCCGCACCGACGGGTCTCCGCCCCACTCGTCCGGTCTTTCTCTCTTCTCGTCGGCTCTGTTGATCATTTGTCACCCGTAAAAGCCTGTGAACGATATATCGGCGGCCCTTGCACATGATGCAGGGCCCGTTAGATCTACCCCCTCCTACCAGGGGATGGGAGATTCCGGAAGGTCCAATCTCAGCCGGGGGACAGGAGGGGTTTTCGCCGTAAAAAAGGGGGCCGGTCTCGGACCAGAGCCCCCTTTGATTTTCAGTGGTAGGCACGCGGGGATTTGAACCCCGGACCCCTACCGTGTCAGGGTAGTGCTCTCCCCCTGAGCTACGTGCCTATGTCCCCATCCCAATATCAACTCGACTTCGGGATGTCAAGCACTTATGTCGGCCCTTCCGCCTTCCCGTCCGAAGACATGACTTTCAGTCCGTACTGAATGTAATGGAGGCCGGAGGCGACGGTGAAAAGAAGAGTGGCGTAGTAAAAGTAGAGGTACAGGCCGGGGGAGAGAGACACAAGCCCTTTCGAGAGAACGGCAGTCACCGTGATGAACTGAAAACACGTGTTTATCTTGCTGACAACGGAAGGACGAATGTGCAGTTCCAGCTTGTTCAGATGGATCACCACCACCCCCAGGAGAATGGTCACATCCCTTGCAATCACCGCCACCGTCAGCCACACGGGCAGGTGTCCTCTCGCCGCGAGGATCAGGAAGGAGGTCACGAGGAGCAGCTTGTCCGCGAGGGGGTCCAGGTAGGCCCCGAGCCTGCTCTTCTGGTTGAAAAGCCTCGCCACCATTCCGTCCACGCCGTCGCTTGCAGTGCAGACCACGAACACTACGAGAGCCGAGGTCAGGTTGTCATGGATCAGGTAGATCACGAAGACAGGGGTGAGAACGATCCTGAGGATGGTTATAAGATTGGGTAAAGTCATGGTCGTTTCATCCCATGCGAAGAATGATCGCTTCCTCCTCCAATGTGCTATTATCTTTCAGAAAGGACGCTCCTCCGCGGCTCCACATCTCCTCGATGATCTCCTTCTTCACCCCTGAGCACTTTGCGACGAACCCCGCCGAATCGCCGGAGGCCCCTGCCCGCTTCACCGATCGTACACATGGATTTCCCTTGTCAAAGCCTTCCTCGACCGGCTGCCTTGCCCCCGGCTTTCTCACCCCTCGACGACGGACCGTCTTACCTAATTCTCCCTCAGATTTTTCTCCGCCTGTCTGAGAGCGAGAAGAGCGTCAACGCCTGAAATCGTCTCCATGGGGTGAAAGTATCCGCTCCACCCTCTCATTATCCCGGCCCATTCCGTGCAGATCAGAACACTGCTGAAGTAGGGGCTGTTTCCCCGCACATCCACAAAAGGCGAAGCCGTTCCCGCATAGCGCTGATACAGGTCGGACCTGCCGCTCGCCCTGGTCAGAACATCCGCCATCATGGTGGCAAAGGCCGCCCTTGTCATGGGCCGATCCACCCCGAAAGAGCCGTCGTAGAGTATGCCCAGCCCGCGGAGATCCAGCCTGAGCACGGCCAGAATGTCCTCCCTCATCGGGTGATTCACCACATCGGGGGGCACGGAAGGCGCTTGGGTCTCCGCACTCGCTGCACCCCCCTTCCCGGTCCTGCCCGTAAGGTTCTCGACGAGCCGGGTTTCCCTGACCATAAGGCCCGCCGTCTCACTCCGGGTAATCTTCTTGATGAGCACGAGCTCTTTCCCAAGGTACGAGCGGGGAGAGGCTTTCTCGATCTTCCTGAGAAGATCGATCTCTTCTCCGGCCTCCTCGAGAAGGAAGGTGTCGATCATCAGCACTTCGTTGAAGGCCTTCTCAGCCTCCTTAAGACGGTTTGCATACTTGTACGCCAGCCCCAGTTCGAGGTATGCTTCCGGGAGTCGCGCGGCAAGGGATACGGCACGGTTAAAACCTGCCTCCGCGCGCACGAGCCATCCATCCTTCTTTTCCATCCGCTCGAGGCTCATCATTCCCACTTCGGCCAGGGCCTGCTCCACCGGGTCTCTCCCATGGGATATTGCCATTTCCATTTCGTCGAAGGCACGGGAGAAATCTCCCTTCATCCCGTGCGTCAACCCCATGCCCCTGAGGGCGGCCGAAGACTTCGGGTCCAGAAGCAAGGCCTGCTCGAACTCTCTCTCCGCATCCGGCACGCGCTCTTTTCCCAGGAAGGCGAAGCCGTTGAAAATGTGCTGTTCCGGTGTCCCCAGCACGCTGTAAGGGTATCCGCCGTATCTGGGGCCGCATGCGCTCAGGAGACCGAGCATAACAGTCCCGATGAGCAGGATGAAGCCCTTGCCGGTGACAAAACCCTTCATGCCCCGTTCCCCCGTGTAAGATGGTGAAGAAGTATCGAGAGGTTCAACATCACAAAATTCGAAATCCGAAGCACGAAACCCTAAAGCAATTTCAAATGACCAAAATCCTATCCACACATCCCCCACCGGCTAATCGACGACCACCAGCACCCTGCACCGATGGAGGAAGCCCAGGTTGCTTGGAGGCTGCCTGATCTTCGCCGCATCCGCCCGGCTGATCATGATGTCGCACGGGCTTCCCTCGGGTTTTCGAATACCTTTGACCACGAGAGGCCTGGGTGCCACTCTCACATGGTTGTTAGCAGCGGTGAAGTCCCTTATGTAGGAAACCATCCCCTTTTCCGCAGCATGATCCCGGCTCGCGAATGCCGGACCGTAAATGACCTCTCCCTCTTCATCCACTATCAGAGGCACCAGGGCCGGCTGCAGCGAAATGCCCCTGCAGTCCACTATCAACCCGGTGAAGGACTCTTCGCTTTTCTCCTGTCCCGGTGGCTGCACTATGGTGCTTATGTTCCGAATGCTGTTCGGCAGGATGAGTTCGGCAAGGGCTCCCCACAATCTCACGGAAACCCGCACCCTGACCTCTTCAGCACGCTCGTAGGAGAGGTCCACTCTCCGGGCCGATCGCAGCCGCGTCTCCAGAGCATCGAGGCCGATCGCCGGGCGCTTGACGTAGTCGCCCACTTCGGTCCTGGAATCCACCCTGATCCTTTTCACGACCTCGGCGAGGTTTACCCGGGCCGAAAGAGCGGCTTCCCTCTCCGCCACGGCCCTGGAATGGGCCGTGTTAAGGGGATCCGGAGGGGGTTTTCCCAGGCCCTCGGCTTCGATGAACCCGTTGGTCCAGTCCACGGTGCCCTTGTCCAGGACCTCGATGTAGTTCTCCCCGTGGGCCGAAACAGAAAGGCAGAGGAGAAACAGGCCTGCGAGGAACGGCAGAAAGTAGAGTCTGGTTTTCATCATTCCACCCTTCCTTCCCCCAGGAAAGCGCCGATTTCGGCAGCAAGAGCGTCCCCCTCATCGGGAGAACGCCACTTCATTTCGGGGTCCGCTCTGAACCAGGTCAGTTGCCTCTTCGCGTACCTTCTGGTGTCACGCTGAAGCTCTTCGATCATCCGATCGAGGCCCCACTGACCTTCCAGGTACTGAACGGCATGGCGGTAGCCAAGAGATTTCATGGGCTTTAACAGGGGTGAATACCCCATCTCGAGCAGGTTTCGCGTCTCCTCCACAAGGCCCTTTTCGATCATCAGGAGACTTCTCCGGTCGATACGATGATAAAGGGCTTCCCGCGCCATTTGCAAACAAATTTTGAGCGGCAGGAAGGCCCTGTCTTTGAACCCGTGCCCTCTGACGAGAGAGGAGAGCGGCTGCCCCGTGAGCTTTACGATTTCCAGGGCCCGTATGACCCTCACCCTGTCATGGGGGTGGATATTGTCGGCGGATTGGGGATCGAGAGCCGCCAGCTTCAGGTGCATTGATTCCGGGCCCAGTTCATCGAACTCCCGGCGAAGATATTCCCTCATCCCGGGGTCCGCCGGGGGACAGGTGAGAAGTCCACCCAGCAGGGACCTGATGTAGAGACCCGTTCCCCCGACAATGAAGCAGGCCTTCCCTCTCCCGAGAATCTCCTCAATCACCGGTACTGCGAGGGACCGATAGACGGCCGTGTTGAACTCCTGGCTGGGGCGCACCACGTCGAGTAAATGGTGGGGGACGCCCCTCCGCTCCTCGGAGGTCGGTTTTGCCGTTCCCACGTCCATTCCAATGTAAACCTGCATGGAATCGGCATTGACGATTTCCCCGTTGAGGAGATGAGCCAGCTCGACTGCCAGGGAGCTTTTCCCTGAAGCAGTCGGGCCGGCGATAACGACCACTTTCCCGGGCGGCTCAGGTGACCCTCTTGAACATTTTTTCGATTTCATAAAAGGAGAATCTCTTAAACACCGGCCGGCCGTGAGGGCAGTGGGTCGGAAGCTTCGCTGCGTTGAGCTGAGCCACGAGGTGTCGCATCTCGTCGAAGGACAGGCGTTCCCCTGCCCGGATCGCACCGTGGCAGGCCATTACGATCCACATGCCGTCCTGCACATCCTCCCGGGAAAGATCCTGGTTCCTATCGAGGACCGGGCCCAGCTCCCTCAAAGTCTCCATCCAATCCGCACGCGCCATAACGGCGGGGACAGCCCGTATCAGGAAGGTGCTTCCTCCGAAGGGCTCTATCTCTATGCCGAGCTTACCCAGCTCTTCGCAATGCCTCGAGACCACCCTCGCCTCTCTTGGAGGAAACTCCACGCGGGGAGGGATCAGGAAAGGCTGGATCTCCGCCCTGCCCTTTGTTTCAGACTTCTTCAGTTCCTCGTAGACCACTCTTTCGTGAGCTGCGTGCTGGTCCACCATTAGCAGGCCCTGCTCCGTCTGACAGAGGATGTAGGTGTTCTTCAACTGGCCGATGATCTCGATCCGTTTCCCGAAAAGCTCCGGGACCGGACGCTCCTCCGCCCTGCGCCCCTGCTCCGCCTGATGAACGGTGACGCAGTCCTGCTTTTGCAGGTCGTATCCTCCCGCAGGCTCCGCGAGATTGAGCAATGCTTCACGGGACTCTTCGGGCGGGTTCACGGGCGCCTCGTCTCCCGCGGCTGCCTGGTAGGGCCTCCGGCCCAGTGCCCTGTCGATGACGGAAGCGAGGGTGTCGTGGACCAGCCGCGCTTCCCGGAAGCGAACCTCCTGCTTCGTGGGATGGACATTGACGTCGACGAGGGAAGGATCCATCTCGATGAACAGCACCGCCTGGGGATATCTCCCCTTCATGAGTCTCCGGCCGTAGCCCTCCATGACGGCGTGGGTAAGGAGCCTGTCCCTCACGTTCCTTTTGTTTACGTAGATGAAAATGCGGTCTCCCCTCGACCTTGTCATTTCCGGGGAAGCCACGTAGCTCCTGATGAGGTAAGGGCCTTCCCCCCGCACGGCCTGGGTCATCGATCTTGCCGCTTCACGACCGAAAAGGGCGGAAAGGCGGACCAGCTCGTCCGGTGAGGCAGGCAGGCTAAGGAGATTCTTTCCCTCTTCGTCGAGCCTGAAATGTATTGAGATAAAGGGAAGGGCTATCCGTGCAACCACATCCATGATGTGATCGGCTTCGGTCGCAGGCGCACGGAGAAATTTCCTTCTCGCCGGGATGTTGAAAAAGAGGTCCCGCATCTCCACAGTGGTGCCTGCCGGAGCGCCCTTCTCGTCCAGGGACTTGATTCTTCCTCCTTCGACCTCGAGTCTGTGGCCTATGAGTTCCTCGGTCCTTCGTGAGAGGATCTCCATTCTGGAGACGGATGCTATGCTCGGAAGCGCCTCTCCCCTGAATCCGAGGCTCCTGATGCAGAAAAGGTCGGGAAGAGAACTGATCTTGCTTGTGGCGTGCCGCTCGATTGACAGGAGAAGATCGTCACGGCTCATGCCCGAGCCGTCGTCCAAGACGCGCACCAGGCTCTTTCCGCCGTCCTTTATGGTAATGGAGATCTTCCCTGCTCCGGAGTCGACACTGTTGTCGATCAGCTCTCTGACAACGGAAGCGGGCCTTTCGATCACCTCCCCGGCCGCGATCTGGGCCGCGAGTTTTTCAGGAAGAATCCGGATTCCGCTCATGATTTTCCCACGACTTCGAGGAGCTCATCGGCCACCTTGAACTCGTAGCGGGGCCTGCGGAAATCCAGGAGTCTGGACAGGACTGCGAACTGGCCTGCCAGCCTCAGGTTTCTGCTCCCCACAGGGTCGTAGGAAAGGCAGGGGGACGACTCGGGGTTGCTCAGAAGGTCCCTGGCGAGACCATAAGAAAGGTTGGCCATGAAGGCCAGATATGACGGGGAAATCCTGTAGCGGGTGCCCGCCTCGATCAGGGCCGCGGACACGGAGTTGCTGAGAAAGTCCGACAGTTTTACCGTCTGCTTGTAAATGTGCCGCCTTGTCCTGAGACCGTTGTGCCTCTTTCCGGTAGCGGAGTTGAGAAGTTCGTCGCAGCCCAGTTCGTCTTTGCTCAGGATGTCCCTGGCGATGTTCAGGTAAAGAGGTCCCACGGCGCGGTCCGCCTTGGCCTCCCAGTAAATGTGCCCCATCTTTCTCCACGTGGACACCTGGTTGAGCAGGTTCGGAACGAAATAGTTGTGAGCTATGACGTCCGCGGCGAGATGGGAGAAGAATCCATATGCGTATGCCGCTTTTCGGTCGGAGTCGGCCTTTTCGATCAGCCGGAATCCCGTCTCCCAGTTGTGGGGGTGGTCGTCCCTGGGTCTCGTTCCCTTGCCCACGAAAAAGTCGGCCGACAGGCTTCCGTACACGAATTCCCGGGGAAAAGCTTTCAGAATGAGCGCGATGGCAGGCAGGATTGTCGCCCCGTCCTGGAGGATCCTGCACGCTATGGCCGTGTGCATGGCCGGCCCCCAGGCCCATGCCTCTTCAACCAGCCCCGCGAAGCAAAGAACAAAAAAACAGAGAATCTTCAAAAACTTCATAGAAACGGAACTCTCCATACTGTTTCGTTTGCGGCCCCGGCCACGGAGAAAGACGGCAAGCCGCTTTTTAAAGCTTTCTATTATACCAGAGTCCTGAAGGTCTTCAACCACAGAATTGACGAATCCTTTGAATTGACTCCTTTCTTCCCTGCGGGTACACTTTCACGGTCTGTTGCGCCAACTCAAGAGAATTATCCCAATCGGAGCAGGTGAGAAGGCCGATTGTCAGAAATCCGTTGTCCGTTGCGAAAGAACCGCCAATAATGACCGGAGCGAAGCGGGCGTGAGGCATCCGGAAAGCTAAGGAAGAAAGGCTGTTTGTCATGGAAAAAGAGGATTGGCAGGCCAGGGGCCGGGGTCACCGCCGGAGGTTGAGGGACAAGTTTCACGAGGGCGGCCTCGACAGATTTTCCGACGAGGAGGTCATCGAATTTCTTCTCACCCTCGGAACCCCGCGGCAGGACGTCAAGCCTCAAGCACGGGAAGCCCTGAGAAGATTCGGGAGCCTCTCAGCCGTTCTTTCGGCACCCCATTCGAAGCTGACGGAAATCTCGGGGATCGGTCCGAAGAACGCCCTGTATTTGAACCTGGTCCACCAGGTTGCGCGAAGATACCTCCGGGATCGGACCAAAGGGAAGGAATTCTTCCGCTCTTCCAAGGCGGTTTTCGATTACCTCTTCCACGCCATGCGTGACCTCAAGAGAGAAGTGTTCAAGGTACTTCTCCTCAACCGGAAGAACGAGCTCATTGCCGACCACGACGTGTTCCAGGGAAGCCTCACGGGGAGCGCCGTCTACCCCCGGGAAATCATGAACCTTGCGCTGGAGCACAAGGCGGCGGCTCTTGTCTTCGTGCACAACCATCCTTCCGGTGACCCGGCTCCCTCTCCCGAAGACCGGAAGCTGACAAAAGACCTGGTCTGGGCCGCCTGTCTCCTCATGATCCAGGTCCTTGACCACATCGTCATAGGCCGCGAGTCCTATTACAGTTTTGCCGACGAAGGACTCATTTCCCGGTTTACCACTGAGTTCAATCAAAACTTCCATATCCCCGTCGGGCCTTGACGGTCGACGGATTCACCCATACTTGGCGAGAGCTCAAACCTCGAAAGGTTACCTGTTATAGGGAGCCGGCAGAATGAATTTTGCCTTTCATCGTTTCAAGACTCCACCACCCGCATGAAAACACAAAATGTGCTCAAGTCGTTATTTGCAAACATGCCTAAAGCTCTTTGTATGCATCCCTAACGACCGCGGGCGAATAAATTCTTTCCATCCTTCGCACAATGAAATGGCCCCTTGCCATGTCTTGAAAGTGGTCAATGAAAAGGAGATTCACGATAGCGCCCCCTGCTGCGCCGGCGAGCGGAATGGCCTGAGCGGCAGCCTTTTCTGAAACGGTGATTCCGAACCGTGAGGCAACCTGGGCTATGAGCCTGACTATTGCAGGAGCGCCTGACCTGGCTGCGCCTTTCTCGGCGATGTGCTTTGCCGCTTCCGAAATTGCCTTGGCAAGGGCGGCACGGACAGCGAAATAGCCCTTTTCCGCCGTGTCGTCCACCTTGGAGCGACCGCCCAGGGCGAAAACTTCTATGCAGGCCAGTTTGGCGCTGGGGGTTTTGATTTGTTCGCCCTCGCTTCTGGCGATGTCCGCAATGGAGCGCAACATTATCGTTGTGGACAAGGGCAATTCAACGGGAAGACCGGCGAGGCCGAAGGCGCCTCCTCCTGCACCCGTGGCAGTCACAATCAGCTTATGGAGGGAATTAGATGAAACTCTCGGACCACGGTCGTCCATCATGGCCAGCGCAATGCCAAGAGCCCGCTCAAGCGCAGTCATTGCCGCCTGGCTAACAATATCGGACCAGTTCGCCGGCAGTAGTTCGAATCCCCTTTCAATCGGCTTCCCGATTGCACTGCAAATCTTGGCGGCGAGACTCATATTTTCGAGGAGGTTCTTTGCATAGCGAAGATCCTGCAAGTCTTTGTCCAAAATTTCCATCGTGCCCTCCTTTGATCGAAGTCAGTCCTTGTAGACAGGGTATGAGGCAAAGATTACCCACATTCGACATTCTTTTGCATCACCTCGATCCAGTGTTTGCCTTTCGCCAAAGGGCGTTAACGTCACCAATTACTTCTCCTTCATCTCGCTACACTTAGAAGGTTATTCATCGATTTGGTCACATTGGATCTTTTCTTCCATCCGAGCGCCGCTTCAATCATATCCTGACTTACCATATGAATCATAACAGATTATTCCGGTTCGAGCAGCTTTCAGAGCCTGCAAGGATGTTGACATCGAAAAGAAAATCTTCCATGATCTCAGGCGAACTGGGGTCGGGAACATGGTTTGCGCCGGCGTTCAAGGGCAGGCGGCGGTGAGGATATCCGGGCACAGAACAAGGACGGCCTTTGGCCGATACAACAGGATGAGCACGAAGAATCTCATGCAAGTCGACGAAAAGATTGGCAAATTCTGCGAAACGGTTACAAGTGCGGCTGCACTTTGGGATTCCGGCAAACCCACCGCAAAGACCCCCAGAGACCAAGTAATTGAATTAAAGTGGTAATCCTTCCTGTGCGAGAGTGGCGGAATTGGCAGACGCGCTGGACTTAGGATCCAGTGGGGAAACCCTTGAGAGTTCGAGCCTCTCCTCTCGCACCA
>Ga0068714_10004367_pt1 | contig 15914 bp, 11 predicted proteins | sample MTBNYHSulfiMetaG_FD_62988 | JGI IMG/M metagenome (GOLD analysis project Ga0068714, IMG submission 62988) | Enrichment culture microbial communities from rom New York Harbor, USA that are MTBE-degrading - MTBE-NYH (New York Harbor Sulfidogenic)... | ecosystem: Environmental > Aquatic > Marine >...
GATGGCCCTCTGGGACATCAAGGGCAAGGCCCTCGGGGTCCCGGTCAACACCCTCTTCGGCGGGCCTGTCCGGGACCGGGTCAAGGCCTATGGGAACTACTGGTTTCTGGGCCAGAGCGACCGCGACAGCCGGGCCAGGACGGTGGACACCTACGCCAAGACCACTGACGACTACGCCAGGAGCGCCGCCTCCGCGGTCGCCCGCGGCTACCGGGCGCTCAAGTGGAGCCCTTTCGGCCCGGCCACCCAGACCGTGACCCCCCGGGAGGAACGGATCATCGTCGAATGCGTGCGCAAGGTGAGGGAGGCCGTCGGGCCGGAGGTGGATCTCCTTCTGGACGCCCACGGCCGGTTCAACTTGCCCACGGCCATCCGCATCGCCCGCCGGCTGGAGGAGTACCGGCCTTTCTTTCTGGAAGAACCCTTGTCCTCGGAGAACATCGAGGCCATGGTGGAGCTGAAAAGATCGACCAGCGTGCCCCTGGCCACCGGCGAGCGGCTGCTGACCCGCTTCCAGTTCCGGGAGCTTCTGGCCGGGTTCGCCGTGGACTACATCCAGCCGGACACGGTCCACTGCGGCGGGATCGCCGAGACCCGGAAGATAGCCGCCCTGGCCGAGGCCCACTACCTCCCGGTCATCCCCCACAACCCCCTCGGTCCGGTGGCCACCGCGGCCATGATTCACCTGGCGGCCAGCATCCCCAACTTCCTCTTACTGGAGTACATCCACGTCCCCGGCCGGTCCGAGGAGGTCCTGGTGGAACCGCTTCGCCTGGAGGAAGGCCACTTTCTGGTGCCCACCGGCCCGGGGTTGGGGGTGGAGCTGAACAAGGAGGTTTTCAACCGCTTCCCCTACACCCCCAAGGACCTGGACCACTATGACCAGGCCCGGGTCATCCTGGAGTGAAGGGTTCTATTCAGGATCAAAGAGAGGCCTAAGCCCATATCAACAAGAGAGGTGATAGTGTCATGAAGATCACGGACATCAAAAGCTACCTGGTCCATGCCGTCCGGCGCAACTGGGTCTTCCTGGAGATCGAGACCGACGAGGGCGTGGTCGGCGTGGGGGAGGCCACCCTGGAGGGGTTCGCCAAGAGCATGGTCACCGTCCTGGAGGACTTCAAACGCCTCCTGGTCGGCCAGGACCCTGGCCCCATCGAAAAGATCTACGAGGAGCTGATCCGGAAAAAGTTCTGGCGCCTGGACACGGTGATCATGACCGCCATCAGCGGGATCGAGATGGCCCTCTGGGACATCAAGGGCAAGGTCCTCAACACCCCCGTCTACTCCCTCCTGGGCGGACCCTGCCGGGACAGAGTCAAGGCCTACGGGAACTACTGGTTCATGGGGGCCAAGACGGTCGACGATTACGCCCGCATGGCCGCCGTGGCGGTGGACAAGGGATTCACCGCCCTCAAATGGAGCCCCTACGGCAAGCCGGCCCACAACGCCACCCCGGATGAGGAGAAGGTCATCGTCGAATGCGTCCGTCGGGTGCGGGAAGCGGTGGGGCCGGACATCGACCTGATGCTGGACGCCCACGGCCGGTTCAATCTGCCCACGGCCATCCGCATCGCCCGTAAGCTGGAGGAGTTCAACCCCTTCTTCCTGGAGGAGATGCTCCCGCCGGAGAACGTGGACGCCTTTGTCCAACTCCGCCGGTCGACCCGCTGCCCCCTGGCCACCGGCGAACGCCTCCTGACCCGCTTCCAGTTCCGGGAGCTCCTGGCCAAGTTCGCCGTGGACTACATCCAGCCGGACACGGTTCACTGCGGCGGGATCGCCGAGACCCGCAAGATCGCCGCCCTGGCCGAGACCTACTACACCCCGGTCATTCCCCACAACCCCTGCGGCCCCGTGGCCACCGCGGCCATGATCCACGTGGCCGCCAGCATCCCCAATTTCCTGGTCCTGGAGTATATCCCCGTCCCGGAGCGCTCCGAGGCCGTCCTGGTGGAGCCGCTGGAGCTCAAGGAGAGCCACTTCTCCCTCCCCACCAAGCCCGGGCTTGGGGTAGAGCTGAACAAAAAGGTTTTCGACAAGTGGCCCTACCAGGAGAAGGACCTGGATCATTACTCCGACGTCCGGGTCATCAGGATGTGATCCTCTTAGGGTAATCTCTCAACGAGCAAACCAATCCCGGGATATTGGCTCCCGGGCAGATTCGGGGGGAGGAAGCACGATGCACCTAAAAGACAGACCCATCAACCTGTTGACCCTCTGCCTTACCGCCATGGTCCTAGGGCTGTTCGCCTTCACCGAGGCCAAGGCCGGCCTGGACCCCAAGCTGATCGAGGCGGCCAAAAAGGAGGGGGTGGTCAACTGGGCCACGGGCATGACCCGGCCCTACTCGGAAGCACTCCAAAAAATGTTCCAGGACGAGTTCGGGATCAAGGTCAATCTCACCCGAATCGGGACCGAGGCCCTGCTGGGTCGGTTTATGATGGAGATGGAGAGCGGGGTGTGCGAGTTTGACCTGTTGACCACCGGCAAGCCGCCCTCCGGCAAGTACCTGGAGAAGAAGTGGGTGGCCAAGTACGACAGCCCCAGCCTGGCCAGGATGTCCCCGCGGACCATCAAGGAGGTCTACCACGACCCGCAAGGCTTCTGGACCCCGACCCTGATCGACCTCCAGTTGATCAGCTACAACTCCAAGGTTATCCCGGAGGCCGAAGCGCCCAAGAACTGGACCGATCTGCTGGATCCCAAGTACAAGGACAAGCTGGCCCACGCCGACCCCCGTTACAGCGGCACGGCCATGCTGACGGTCGCCGCCCTGTCCCAGTTCTACGGCTGGGACTACTACGCCAAGATGGGCAAGAATAAACCCATGATCACCCGGGGCCACGGGGCCCTGGTGGAGATCATGATCACCGGCGAACGTCCGGTGGCCGCGGAGATGCTCCTGCTGACCGTGGCCAAGCCGATCAAGTCCGGCGAGCCGATCAAGAACGTTTTCCCCACCGACGGCACCGTGCCCACGCCCTGGCAGACCTTCTTGAGCACCTCGGTCAAGCACCCCAACGCGGCCAAGCTGTTCCTGGAGTACTTCCTGAGCGACGAGGTCCAGAAGTACTGTGCCGAGAACTGGCTGCTCTACCCGGTCATAGACGGGTTGCCCAACCCGCCCGAATTCCCCCAGCTGGCCGACATCAAGCTCATGCCGGTGGACCTGGACCGGGCGGAAAAGGAAGAAGAATCGATCAAGAATAAATTCTGGGAAAACATCGAATGATCCTCTGATCCTCGCGGCGGCGCCCCGGGCCAGGGGCGCCGCCCAAGGACCTCAAGACCGGAACGGGAGTAGAGATGCGGCTGGTAATGATCACCTGCAGCCTGGTCCTTGGCGTCCTGGTCGCCTACCCGATAATCTACCTGGCCATTTTCAGCCTGACCGTGGACGGCCAGCTCTCCCTGGACAACTACCTCCACATGTTCACCAGCAGCCGCTATGCGGAGTCCTTTCTCAACACCGCCGTGGTCGGCGTCCTGGTTACCCTGATCGCCTCCGCCTTCGGGATCTTCATGGGCTGGGCCGTCACCAGGACCAACATGCCCTGGAAGCAGTTCATCCGGAACTTCTCCTTTGTCCCCTTCCTGGTGCCCTCCTACGTCGGGGCCATGGCCTATGTCTTCCTCTTTGGCCCTCGAGCCGGTTACGTCAACGAAGGTTTCCGTTGGCTGTTCCATACCGAGGCCACCTTCTTCAACGTCTTCAGCCTGACCGGCCTGGCCCTGGTGATGTCCTTTTACTGCTTTCCCCTGGTCTTTCTCCAGGTCACCTCGGCCCTGGACTCGCTGGACCCTTCCCTGGAGGAGGCGGCCCAGATTAGCGGGGCCTCCCGGCTGCGGACGGTCTACCGGATCACCATCCCGATCATTACCCCGGCCATCATCAACGGGGCCATTCTGGTCTTTGTTTTTGCCATCGCCCTGTTCGGGGCGCCGCTGATCATCGCCCAGGCGGCCCGCATCTGGGTCCTGACCACCCGGATCTTTGCCTTTTTCAGCCCACCACCCAATTTCGGTCTCGCCTCGGCCCTGTCGACCATGCTCATCTTCCTGGTCGTCCTGGCCCTCATCGGCCAGCAGATGGCCCTCCGCCTGGGCAGCGGCCGGGCCTACACCACCATAACCGGCAAGGTCGGGGCCAAGCAGGTCTCCAACCTGGGCGGCTGGAGATTCCTGGTCCTGGGCGGTTGCTTGTTGATTTTTTTCCTGGCCGTCATCCTCCCCTTGATGACCATGTTGGTTATTTCCTTGTTCAAGATTCACGGCCACGGGTTCTCCTCCGGGCTGACCCTGGAACATTACTGGCAGGTGCTGACCTCCAAGTTCTGCCTCAGGGCGATCAAGAACAGCCTCATCCTGGCCTTTGGCACGGCCACCCTGTGCAGCCTGATCGCCCTGGTCCTGGCCTACATCGAGGTCAGGACCAAGGCCCCGGGCAAGGGAGTCCTTCGTTTCCTGACGACCATGCCCCTGGCCATTCCCGGGACGGTCATGGGGGTCGGCGTCCTGCTGGCCTGGTCGCGAGGCTTCTTCAATCTATACGGGACCTTGATAATCATTCTCATCGCCCTGATGGCCCGCTTCATCACCTTCGGCTACCAGACCCTGTGCGCCTCCTTAAGGCAGCTCGATCCGGCCCTGGAGGAGGCGGCCCGGATCAGCGGGGCCACCTGGGGTCAAACCATGCGGAAGATAGTCCTGCCGCTGATCAAGGACGGCTTCCTGTCGGCCTGGATTCTCATCTTCATCCCCTCGGTGGGCGAGCTGGCGGCCACGGTGATGCTCTTCACCAGCCAGACGGTGCCGGTCAGCGTGGCCATGTTCGACTCCTTCAGCGAGGGGGTCTTTCAGCAGGTCGCCGCCCTGAGCATCTTCGTCCTGGTTCTGATCGTGTTAATCTTCTTCGTCTTCAGACGATTCCTGGGCATCCGTTTCGCGCCGGCCCAGTCCTGAGGACCGGGCCGGTTTGGGGGAGGACAGATTGAAGATCGCGGTTAACAACCCTTTGAGTCAGATCGGGGTCGGCTGATGGCCAAGCTCGAGGTCAGAAACCTGACCAAGGTTTTCGGAAGCGTCCGGGCCGTGGACGACGTCAGTTTCGTGGTCAACGACGGCGAGTGGGTAACCTTGCTGGGCCCCAGCGGCTGCGGCAAGACCACGACCCTTCGCCTCATCGCCGGTTTTCTAAGACCGGATCAGGGCCAGATTCTGGTCAACGACCGGACCATCTCCACCCCGGAGGAGGTCATCCTCCCGGAGAAGAGGGACATGGGCATGGTCTTTCAGTCCTATGCCGTCTGGCCGCACATGACCGTCTTCGATAACGTGGCCTTCGGCCTCCATCTCCGCCGGATCGACCGGGCGGAGATAGAGGAGCGGGTCTTCCGGGTTCTGGACCTGGTCAAGCTCTCCGGGCTGGAAAAACGTTTTCCGGGTGAGCTGAGCGGCGGCCAGCAACAGCGGGTGGCGGTGGCCAGAAGCCTGGTCACTGAAACCAAGATCATCCTCTTTGACGAGCCGCTCAGCAACCTTGACGCCAAGTTGAGAGAGGAGCTTCGCTTCGAGTTCCGGGAGCTCCAGTCCCGTCTTGGCTTCACCTCCATCTACGTCACCCACGACCAGGCCGAGGCCCTGGTCATGTCCGACCGGATCTGCATCATCAACAACGGGGCCATTGAGCAGCTGGAAGACCCCCTCCGGGTCTACCATCACCCCCGAACCAAGTTCGTGGCCGAGTTCGTCGGCCTGACCAACTTTATCGAGGGACGGGTGCTCTCCTTGGAGGGCCGTTGGGCGGAGGTCGAATGTGAAGCCATCGGGGCCAACCTCAAGGTCTCGGTGGTCAATCCGTCCCTCCTGGAACCTGGGGCCAAGGCCACCGTCTCCATCCGGCCGGAGGCCATCGGGATCCTGCACCAGGATGGGGAGCCTGGGTCGACCAACCTTCTCCCGGCCCGGGTGACCAAGGTCACCTTTCTAGGGCACATCCTTGATTACAGGTGCCAGGTCAAGGACGTTGAGCTGAGGGTCCAGGAGCTTTCCCGGGAGGCCGTGGTCACCAGGCCCATAAGCGAGGGACAGGACGTCGGGCTGCGGCTGAGCCCGGATGAGTGCAGCCTCATCCCCTGATTCATCTTCCCTGCCGGGCCCTGGGCGGCCCGGCGGCCGGCCGGTCTCCGGTTAAGGGCCGGTGTAGGCGGGCTGCCGTCCGGCCCGGGAAAGGATCGATCAGGCTCAGCGACCCTGGAAGCGGGGCTCCCTTTTCTCGGCAAAGGCCCTGACCCCTTCCCGGGCGTCCTCGGTCTGCCCACCGTTTTTCAGCCGGGACTCCAGCTCAAGCCCCTTCTCCAGGGGCAGCTCGGAGATCCTTTAGGCCAGGGCCCGGGCTGCGGGAAGGAGCTCCTCCGGTCCGGTCAGCCGGTTGGCCAGCCCCATCCGCACCCGGCTTGGTCAGTAAGACGTGGGCCAGTTGGCCAAACGGTGAAGCCCCACCCCTCCCCGGCGGCGGTCGGCCAGAAGATCCACCATCCGGATCAGGAAGTCCCTGGTCTCGGCCGGGTCGATGATCTCGTTGAGGCCGAAGATCCCGGCCGCCTCCCAGGGCTCGGTGTCCCTCTCCATCTCCTTTAGCAGCTCCTGGAACCTGGCCGGGTCGTCCTCCTCCTTGAGGTTGTGGACCACGCTGACCGCCGGCTCGGGCCCCATGAAGCTGATCCGGGCCGTGGGCCAGGCGGCAAAGACCCCGGAGTGCTTGCCCCCGCCCATGTTGAGGTAGGCCTGGCCGTAGCTCTTGCCGATGATAATGGTGATCACCGGGACGGTGACCAGGGAGAGGGCGTTCATCCAGTTGATGATCTTGCCCACCACCCGCTGCCTCTCCCCGGCCCGGCCCACCAGGAAGCCGGGGGTGTCCACCAGCATCACCACCGGGAGGTTGAAGGAGTCGCACAGCACCAGAAAGCTGGTGATCTTGTCGCAGCAGTCGGCGTTCAGGGCCCCGGCCCCGTAAAGGGGGTTGGTGGCCACGACCCCCACCGCCCGGCCGTCCAGCCTGGTCAGGGCGGTGACGCAGGGCTTCCCGAACCCGGCCTTCAGCTCCAGGAAGGCGGATCGGTCGAAGATTACCCTGATGATCTTCCTGACGTCGTAGACCTGGCTGGACCGCTCCGGGAGAAGGTCGAGGATGCTCTCCATCCCCTCCCCCGAGCCTTCGGGGACCTCGGCCCGGGGCGTCAGCTCGGCCGAGTTGGTGGGCAGAAAGCCCAGGACCTGCCTGGCCAGGTCCAGGCCTTCCTCCTCGGTCCCGGCCACCAGGTCGGCCATCCCGGTGACCTCGTGGTGGACCCGCCAGCCCCCCAGCTCCTCCGGGTCGGTCTCCTCGCCCACGGCCACCCGGGTCACCTTGGGGCTGGAGACGGCCAGGACCGCCCCCTTGAGGAAGATGGACAGGTCCGACATGGCCGAGTACCAGGCCGAGGAGCCGAAGCAGGGCCCCAGGAGGACGGAGAGCCAGGGGGCCTCCCGCAACCGGCGGTACTGGGCCGGGTTCTGGCCGGCCTGGGCCATGGCCGCCGCGCCCATGGAGTCGGGGATCCGGGCCCCGGCCGACTCGCCCAGGAAGACCAGGGGCAGCCCCTTGTCGCAGCTCAAAAAACGGAGGTACTCGATCTTCTTCATGTTGGTCGCCGCGCTGGAGGCCCCCAGGACGGTCAGGTCGTTGGCCACGGTCAGGACCGGCCGGCCACCCACCCGGCCCTGGCCGGTGATCTTCCCGTCGGAGGGGGTCCGGGAGGCGACTTGCGGCCTGGCCGAGTGGGTGAAGAGGCCGATCTCCCGGAAGGTGCCCGGATCAAAGAGAAGGTCGATCCTCTCCCGGGCGTTGAGCCGGCCCTGGGCCTTTCTGGCCTCGAGCTTCTCCCGGCCGCCCATGGCCAGGTGGCGCTTCCGCCGCTCAAGGAAGGCCTCCATCTTCTCCCGGTGGCTCATGGCTCTCTCCTGCAGTAGATCGGCTCATGGAATCTCGGGGTTAAACATAGCTCGGCAACCAGGTCACCAGCCAGGGGAAGAGGATGATGATCACCCCGTAGACGATGCCGGCCGCGAAGAAGAGGGGGAAGATGGCCTGAAGCACCCGGTGGGCCGGCTCCTGGGCGATGGCCGCGGCGGTGTAGGCCCCCACGCAGACCGGGGGGGTGAGCAATCCTAAGCCCACGAAGGCGGTGAAGACCACCATCAGGTGGAGGAGGTTGATCTCCAGGGCCGCGGCCACGGGGGCCATGATGGGCAGGGTCAGGTACATGATCGGGATGACCTCGATGAAGGTCCCCAGGATCAGGATGATCACCCCGGCCGCGAGGAGGAAGGGCAAGGGGGTCACCCCCAGGCTGAGGATGGCCTCGATGAGCCGATGGGGGAAGCGGGTGTAGGTCAGGGCCACCGACATGAACGAGGCGGTGGCGATGATGGCGAAGATCATGGACGTGGTCAGGGCGGTGGCCTTGAGGGCCTTCCATAGCCCGGCCGGGGTCAGCTCCCGGTAAAGGAGGAAGCCCACCGCCACGGCCCAGATCCCGGCCACTGCGGCCGACTCGGTGGGGGTTAAAAGCCCGCTGTAGATCCCCCCCAGGATAAGGACCGGGGTGATCAGGGCCGGGGCGGCGGAGTAGATGCTCCTCAGGAAACGGCGGAAGGTGGCCCGGGGGGTTTTCTCCATGTGGCGGCACTTGAAGATCACCACCAGGATCAGGAGGGCCCCGAAGACAAAGGCCGGGATGATCCCGGCGGCAAAGGCCTGGGCCACGTTCTCGCCGGTGATGGCGCAGTAGATGATGGCCCCGTTGGAGGGCGGGATGAGGGTGTCCAGGAAGCCGGAGCAGGCGGCCAGGGCGGCCACGAAGGCCCGGTTGTAGCCCTTCTCCACCATGACCGGGATCATGATCGTCCCCACGGCCACGATGGCCGCCAGGATGGAGCCGCACAGGGCCCCGAAGAAGCCCATGGTCAGGACCATGGCGATCCCCAGGCCGCCCCGCCAGTGGCCTACGGCGTTGGTGAAGACCGCCACCAGGCGGCGGGCCATGCCTCCCTCGACCATGACCATTCCGGAGAAGATGAAGAGGGGGACGGCCAGAAGGATGTACTTGGTGATGGAGTCGAAGGTGACCTGGGTCAGGATGGACCAGGGCAGGTCCAGGACGTTGACGATGACCATGCTTCCGGACAGGGCGAAGACCAGAAAGATGGGCACCGAGAGGCCCAGGGTGATCACCCCCAGGGCCAGGGCCAGGTAGATCATCGCCCCTCCCCTCTCAGCCGGTTGAGGTTGACCAGCTCCTGGAGGAGCAGCTCCACCACGAACAGGATCAGGAGGCCGAAGCCGATGGGAAAGGGGAGGTAGGTCACCCAGATCTTGAAGATGAACTCGGTCTGGGTTTCGAAGCCCAGCTCCCGGTAGTGGGCCACGGCGATGATCCCGGCCAGGAGGAACTGGATGGCCACGGCCAGGACCACGGTGTAGACGCAGATCAGGACCAGGGACCGGGCCCGGCCCCGGAGCCTCTCGGGCAGGACGTCCACCGAGATGTGCTTCTTCAGCTTCAGGAGGACCCCCATCATGGGAAAGACGATCAGGGGCACGGCCAGCCGGGGCAGCTCCTCCATGAAGGCCCGGCTCTGGCCGACCAGGTAGCGGCCCACCGCCTCGGCGAAGATGGAGAGCACGTCCAGCCCGACGATCAGCCCGGCCAGGGCCAGAATGACCTTGGCCGTGAGGTCGGTCACCTTTTGGTACCAGGCCAGAACCGCCGCCATGGGTCCACCCCCTCCCCTATCCCATAAAGGTCCGGCTTGCCTTTCCCTCCCCTCCGGCGGAGGACAGCCGGTTGGCCGCCTCCGCCGGTAGAAAGGCGGATCTCACTCCACCCCGACGAACTTCTTGGCCGCCTGGTAGAGGTCCGGGTCGATGTTCTTGGCGATCTCCGGCCAGACCTCGGTCTTGTCCAGCTCCACGGCCTTTTTTATCTCCTCCTTGGACCAGGTGGAGATGGTCCCGCCCTTGGTCTCGGTGAACTCCTTGAGGATGTCGTTGGAGTAGCCCATCACCCCGGCCGTGGCCTCCTCCGAGATCTTGGGTCCGACCTGGTTGAGCATCAGGTCCTGGAGATCCTTGGGCAGGCTCTCCCACCACTTCAGGTTGGCCGCCACATAGGCGTCGGCGTAGAAGGTGTAGGGCTGCTGGCCGTACTTGGCGAAGTCCCACCAGGAGTAGGCCTTCAGGGCCGAGGGGACGGTGTTGAAGGTGTCGATCATCCCGCTTTTCAGGGCCGAGTAGACCTCGGCCGTGGAGACCTTGACGAAGTTGACCCCCATGGGCTTGAAGCTGTAGCGCTCGGTGGCGATGAGGGTCCGGGCCTTGAGCCCCTTGAAGGCGGCCAGGGAGTCCAGGGCGTGGGCGGAGGAGAAGTAGCAGGTCGGCCCCACCGGGATGTAGCAGAGGATCTTGATCCCCAGCTTTTTCTGGATCCCCTCCCAGTACTTGAGGCCCTCGGGATCCTTCTCCCAGAAGTCCCGTTTCTGCTGGAAGCTGTTGAAGAAGCGCTGCATCCCGGTCAGGAAGAAGTTCTTATCGGCCTGCATGAAGAGCACGTCCAGGACCCCGCCCAGGTCCACCTGGCCCTGGCTCAAGGCCGGGACGATCTGGGCGATGGAGTAGAGCTGACCCTGGGGAAAGACCTCGATCTTGAGCCGCCCCTGGGCCGCCTTGTTGCACTCCTCGGCGAACTTGGAGGCCATGATGGCCGAGTAGTGCTTGGCCCCCCAGTGGTAGGAGAGCCGGGCCTGGAAGACCTGGTCCGCGGCCAGGGCCCCGGCAGGAGCCAGGAGCGCGAAGATCAGGGCCGCCGCCAGGACCAGGCGGCCGGCTTTTCCCAAGAGACGACTTACTGCTGATGCCATTTTCCCCTCCTTGATCCCCCAGCGGGGATAAAAAGAATTCCCCCAAAATGGTTTAGACCCCCGGCCGAGGGCCTCCCGCCTCCGCCTTCCAAAGGGAATGTCCGCCCGACGAACGCCCCGCCGGGCCCCGGGCCTCAGTTGACCCGGCGCTCCCGGCCCTGCCAGAAGGGCTCCTTGAGGGCCCTCCGGTCGACCTTGCCGTAGAGGTTCTTGGGAACCTCGGCGATGAACTCCACGCTTTGGGGCTTCTTGTAACCGGCCAGGTTCTTCCGGCAGTGGTCGATGACCTCCCGGCCGGTCAGCCCGGCCCCGGGCTTGAGGACCACCAGGGCCTTGACCGCCTCGCCCCAGATGGGGTCCGGGACGCCGATGACCACCGCCTCGGCCACCCCCTCCAGGCCCATGACCACCTCCTCCACCTCCCGGGGGTAGATGTTGAACCCGCCGGAGATGATCATGTCGCTCTTGCGGTCCATGATGTAGAGGAAGCCGTCCTCGTCCCAGGTGCCCATGTCCCGGGTGTGGAACCAGCCATCCCTGAAGGCGGCCTCGGTCTCCTCCGGCAGCTTCCAGTAGCCGCTGACCAGCTTGTCGGAGCGGAGGACTATCTCCCCCACCTCCCCCGGCTCCACCTCCGCCCCGGTCTCGTCGAGGATCCTGACCTCCACCCCCATGGCCGGCCGGCCGGCCGAGAAAAGACGCCGGGCCGAGGCCGGGTCCTCCCCCACCTGGTGGTCCTCGGGGCCGAGGAAGGTGATGGGCTGGGGCATCTCGGTCATGCCGTAGTTCTGGCGGAAGACGTTGCCGAAGATCCTGATCGCTTCCCTGATCCGGTCCGCGGCCATGGGCGCGGTCCCGTACCAGATCCTTTTTAGGGAGGAGAGGTCGTAGCTCTCCAGGTCGGGGCGCAGCAGGAGGCGGTAGAGCATGGTCGGGATGAAGAGGGTCGAGGTCACCCTCTCCCGCTGGATGGTCTCCAGGACCTCCTCCTCGTCGAACCGCTCCAGGATGATGTTGGTCGCCCCCTTGGCGTAGTAGACCATCATCATCAGCCCCGCGGCGTGGGTCAGGGGGCCGATGTTGAGGTTGACGTCCTCCGGCCCGATGGGCCGGTCCAGGTTGATGAGGATGCTGGTCACGGCGTTGTGGCCCATGTAAAAGGGCCAGACCGCGCCCTTGGGCCGGCCGGTGGTCCCGGAGGTGTAGTGGATCCGCTCGATATCCCGGGCCGGGTCTACCTCCACCTGGGGAGCCGTGGCGGGCCGGTCCCGGGTGACCTCCTCAAAGGAGAGCCAGCCGGGACGGGGCCCGCCCACGGCGATGAGCCACTTGAGGGAGGGGGCCCTCTCCAGGACCGGCTCGATGAGCTCCAGGTACTCCCGGCTGACCATGAGGGCGTCGGCCCCGGCGTCCAGGAGGATTTCCAGCTGCTCCCTGGCCGAGTGGCGGGCGTTGAGGGCCACGTAGGTCAGCCCGGCCCGGGGGATGGCGAAGATGGCCCAGGCCGCCTCCAACCGGTTGCCCATCAGGACCGCCACCTTGTGGCCGGTCCTTAGCCCCAAGGCCAGGAGCCCGTGGCTCAAGCGGTTGATCTCCGCGTCCATCCGGGCGAAGGTCAGCCGCCTCTCCCCGAAGACCACCGCCGTCCGGTCCCGGTAACGGGTCAGGGGCCAGTGGAAGAGCAGCCCGGGCCTCATCTGGTCAGCCTCACTTTGCCTTGCCTCATGATGATCGCGCTCATTCCCTTTTAACCCTGATGGAGTAGGGCAGGCCCTCGCGGTACTGGCTCCGGACGTACTCGATGGGTTTGCCCTGGGGGTCGGTGTAGACCGTCTCCACCACCAGGACCGGCCCGCCCGGTTCCAGATCCAGATGGCGGGCCGCGTGGTGGTCGGCCCGGCCCAGGGTGATGGACTGGATCCCCTCCATGGCCTTTATCCCGGCCAGCCTCTCGAACTGGGGGATGAAGGCGTTCTCGTCCAGCTCCTCCAGGGGGATCCGGACCGCAAACTCGTGGGGGAGGTGGTAGACCACGTAGGACAGGGGCCGGCCCTTTTGAAAGCGGACCCCCCTGATCTGAAAGACGAACCGGTCGTCCTGGTTGCGGAGATAGCGGATGATCTGGGGGCTGTTGGCCACCATGCCGTAGTTGTGGATCTTGAAGGAGGTGGTCAGGGCCATGGTGAAGAACTCCTTGAGGTTCTCCACCGTGGGCGGCCGGGTGGTCCACCGGTCCGGGGGGTTGATGTAGCAGCCCGAGCCCTGGAGGCTCCGGACAAACCCTTCCCGGATCAGGTGATCCTTGGCCTTGCGGATGGTCTGGCGGCTGACCTGGTACTGCCTGGAGAGCTGGTCCTCGGTGGGGAGCTTCTTCCCGGCCGGCCACTCCCCGGCCATGATCCGCTCCCGGAGGGAGGTGGCGATCTGGTAGTAGAGCGGCAGGGGGAGGCCGGTCAGCCCGGCCCGTTCCTGAAGCTCCTTTGGCGCGGCCAAGGGTTCCTCCCCGTTTCCTGGGAAAACCGCCCCGGAACGAACCTAAAGCGGCTCATACCAAGCTGCTCTTTCAAGGCAACCTGGGTCGGCGCGCTTTACTAAGCGGGCCGAACTCGGAAAAGCTCGTAAGGCCGGCAAAACCACGCTTTTGCCGGCCGGCAGCTACAAAGGCATCGGTTGCCTTTGGTTGCGGAATCTATTTCAGACCCGCATTAAGCGGTGCTTCAACCCCACCTGCCCGGGCAGAACCTCGTAGGCCTGCTCCACCCAGTCGCAGAGGATGGGCCTGGTTCGGCGGGGGTCGATGATATCGGTCACCCCGAACCGCTCGGCGGTCCGGAAGGGGGACTGGAGGTGGTCGTAGCGCTCCTCCAGCTCCTTTGTTTTGGCCTGGGGGTCCTGGGCCGAGGCGATCTCCCGCCGGTGGGCCGCGGCCACCCCGCCCTCCAGGGGGAGCGACCCCCAGCGGGCCGAGGGCCAGGCGTAGCGCAGGTTGAGGCCCTGCTGCCGGCCGTAGGCCGAGCCGGCCACCCCAAAGGCCCGGCGGAGGATGACCGCCACCCAGGGGACCCGGCTCTGGGCGATGGCCTGGAGGGCCCGGGTGGCGACCCGAATGGTCCCCGCCTTCTCGGCCGCCCGGCCCACCACCACCCCCGGCTGGTCGAAGAGGTTGACCAGGGGAAGGTGGAAGGAGTCGCAGAGGTCCACGAAGCGGATCAGCTTCTCGGCCGCGGTGTGGTCCATCCCCCCGCCCAGGAAGCGGGTGTCGCTGGCCATGATTCCCACCGGAAAGCCGTTCAGCCGGCCCAGGCAGGAGACCTGGGACCGGCCCTGGTGCCGGCCGATCTCGAACAGGGAGCCCCGGTCGAAGACCAGCTCCAGAATCCGGCGGATGTCGTAGGTCTTCTTCCGGTCCCGGGGGATGATGGACAGGAGCTCCTCCTCCTCCCGGCCGGGATCGTCGGCGCTTTCCAGCCGGGGGGGGAGCTTGAAGACGTTGGGGGGGAGGAAGGACAGAAAGCGCCGGACCTGGCTGAAGGCCTCGGCCTCGTCCCCGGCCTCGTTGTCCACCACCCCGCTCCCCCGGGCATGAATCCGAAAGCCGCCCAGCTCCTCCTTGGTCAGCTCCTCGCCGGTGGCCGGGGTGACCAGGGGCGGGCCGGCGGCAAAGACCTGGCTGGTGCCCTTGACCATGACCGAGAAGTGGGAGGCCACCACCCGGAAGGCCCCCAGCCCGGCCACCGAGCCCAGGGCCACGGCCACCACCGGGACCCGGCCCAAAAGATCGGTGAACTGCCAGGTGGGGTAGCCGGGCAGCTTGGTGGCCCCCATGCTCTCCAGGAGCTTGACGCTCCCCCCGGCCGTGTCCACCAGGCGGACCAGGGGCTGGCCCATCTCCAGGGCCAGGGTCTCGGCCCAGATCCATTTCTCGGCCCGGGTGGCCTCCGAGGAGCCGCCCCGGACGGTGAAGTCCTCGGCCGAGACCACAGCCCGCCGGCCCTCCAGCCTGGCCGAGCCGATGACCACGTTGGCCGGGGTGAAGTCGACCAGGTTCCCTTCCTGGTCGTAGACCGCCCGCCCGGTCAGGGCCCCGTGCTCCCGGAAGCTGCCCTGGTCCACCAGCCGCTCGATCCTCTCCCGGGCGGTCAGCTTGCCGGCCCGGTGGTGGCGCTCGACGTTCTCTTTCCCGCCCATCTCCTGGGCCAGGGCCCGGCGGCGGGCGATCTCCTCGACCTCGGACTTCCAGCTCATGGACTGATTCCCGGGTTGAAAGCGTTTCTGTCTCGACCCATTGGTAATTCAAAGTAGACAAATGGATAAAAATTTGTCAACCTTAAAATACAAATTTTTCTGAAAACCCCCGCTCCCCTTGGCCCGAGGGAGACCCGGTCTTCCCCAGGGGCCCAAAGCTTGGAGCCGGCCGGCCCCTCTCCCGGGCCGGGCCGGAGAACGAGGCGGCCATGCCCTGCTACGAGTTCGGAGACAAACGGCCCCAGGTCCACCCCACCGCCTGGGTCGCCCCCAGCGCGGACTTGATCGGCGACGTCCGGATCGGGCCCGGGTGCTACGTGGGCTGGAAGGCGGTCTTAAGGGCCGACCACGCCCCCATCGAGATCGGGGAGGGCAGCGCCGTGGAGGAAGGGGTCCTGATCCACGTCCTCCCCGAGTCCATCCAGGGCCGGTGCACCATCGGCCGCCAGGTCACCGTGGGCCACGGGGCCGCCCTCCACAACTGCCTGATCGAGGACCTGGCCGTGATCGGCATCCGGGCCACGGTCTGCAACTTCGCTCACGTGGGGAGGTGGGCCATTATCGGCGAGATGGGCCTGGTCGTAAGCAAGCAGGAGGTTCCCCCCGAGAGCATCGCCGTGGGCCAGCCGGTCAAGGTCATCGGCCGGGTGGAGGAGCGGCACAGGGAGTTCTGGCGGGAGGGCAAGAGGCTCTACCAGGACTAC
>Ga0068714_10004368_pt1 | contig 15912 bp, 15 predicted proteins | sample MTBNYHSulfiMetaG_FD_62988 | JGI IMG/M metagenome (GOLD analysis project Ga0068714, IMG submission 62988) | Enrichment culture microbial communities from rom New York Harbor, USA that are MTBE-degrading - MTBE-NYH (New York Harbor Sulfidogenic)... | ecosystem: Environmental > Aquatic > Marine >...
GGGAAGAGTGGGAGAGGCCGTTAGGGTGAGGGGGATGTTCATTCATCCCCGACAAATTAATGATGTTTTAAGAGTATTTCCAGAAGTTGCTAAATATCAAGTTTGCATTGTACGCCCAAAGGTGAGGGACCAGGTAATTCTGAAAAGCGAGCTATCTCATGAAGTTGAAGAAATAGACTTACTGTCAGAAAATATCGCAAGAGAGTTCAAAAACACTTGCCGACTAAAAATTGACAAATTCGAATATCTTAGCAAAGGCTCAATCCCTGTGGATGCGCAGGTGTTAGTAGATGAAAGACGATTCTCTCAAGCTTAATCGCTTTTTGCTTTTATTAACACCTCTTGATCTGTGTTGATTTTATAAAAGGGGAACTTATTGAAATGACTGAAGTGTTAACCGTTAACAAATTATCAAAATCTTTTTCGGGTATATTAGCCTTAAAAGATATCGACTTTGGGGCCAGGCAGGGCGAGATCCTGGCCATTATTGGCCCTAATGGAGCAGGAAAGACAACCATCTTCAATTGCATAACAGGCTTTTACAGGCCAACGAGAGGATTAGTCTTCTTTGAAGGAAAAGAGATAACAAACCTTAAGCCTTTTCAGATAGCCAGGAAGGGCATAGGAAGAACCTTTCAAAATATTGCCTTATTCAAGAGAATGACGGTTCTTGACAATATCAAATTAGGTGCAGAGGTCCTCTTGCGTTATGGATTGTTTTCATCTCTGTGCTATTACGGAAAGGCACGCAGAATTGAAATGGAATTGCGTGAGAGAATAGAACATGAAATCATTGACCTTCTGGAGATCGAATCGATCCGCCATAGAGTTGTTGGCACGTTGTCGTATGGACTTCAGAAAAGAGTGGAGCTCGCAAGAGCACTGGCCATGAGACCCAAGGTGCTTCTGTTAGATGAGCCGACAGCAGGAATGAATTTAGAAGAAACTCAGGATATGGCCAGATTTATTCTGGATATTCTGGAAGAATTGCGGATTGCAATTGTTTTGATCGAGCATGATATGGGTATGGTTATGGATATATCCGACAGGATTGTTGTCTTGGATTTTGGCATAACAATCGCTTGTGATACCCCAGAAAAAATAAAAAATAATCCGAAAGTTATCAAGGCCTACCTCGGAGAGGCAAAATGACCCAGCCAAAGGATGACACCTTTCCAAAATTACTATTAAGAAATAGGCGTAGGTTTGGGGCTGGCAGAATCGCCTATCGTGAGAAAGATATGGGGATATGGAAGTCCAAAACCTGGGAGGATTTGTACAACAATGTCGAGCGACTTTCGTTGGGGTTAATGGAGTTGGGCTTAAATAGGGGTGATGCTGTCGCCTTTATCGGGGACAATCGTCCTGAATATTTATGGGGCATTCTCGCTGTGCAAGCACTTGGGGCAAGCACAACTGGAATCTATCAGGATTCATTGCCGCAAGAAGTAGAATATATACTCAACCATGTGGACGCGAAATTTGTCATTGTTGAGGATCAAGAACAGACCGATAAAATCCTGGACATCAAAGATCGTCTTCCCAAACTTCAAAAGGTCATTGTGGACGATTTAAAAGGATTGAAGAATTATAACGAAGCACTTCTTATTAGACTCAATGAGCTTCAAACGGTAGGGGATAAAGTAAAAGCGAAAAACCCGGACTGCTTTGAAAAAGTCCTTTCTCAGGGGCTTGGTGATGATACAGCCCTTATTTCTTATACTTCAGGAACGACAGGAAAACCCAAGGGGGCAGTTCTCTCTTATAATAACCTGCTTCGTATGGCTGCGAGTCTGGAAGCGGTGATTCCTATGGATGAAAACGATAGGGTGATCACCTATCTCCCTTTAGCATGGATAGCGGAAATAGTATTTTCAATATGTTTTTACCTAAGGAATGGATTCACAATCCATTTTCCGGAAAGCGTAGAGACTGTTCAGGAAAACCTCAGAGAGGTGGGGCCGACCCTTATACTCGCAGCACCCAGGATCTGGGAAAAGATGTGCTCTGATGTACAAGTGAAGGTTATGGATAGCTCATGGTTAAAACGTAATGCTTATCGAATATGTTCAAAGATAGGTTATAGATCTCTTGATATTATTAGCAAACGGGGCAGAATGCGGATCTTTGATCGATTTGCATATTCATTAGCGTATTTCCTGATTTATCGTTCTCTTCAGGATCGGCTTGGCTTAAGCCACATAAAGCACGCATTTACTGGCGGGGCTGCGCTCGGTCCTGACATTTTTCGATTTTATCAGGCATTCGGAGTGAATATCAAGCAGATGTACGGCCAAACCGAGATGGGAGGGTTTATATGCACGCATAAAGAGGGGGATGTGAATTATCTTACTGTCGGCAGACCGATACCTGATGTTGAGATCAAAATCTCATATGATGGGGAGATCTTGTGCAAAGGGCCAGGGTTATTTTTGGGCTATCATAAAAATCCGGAGGCTACCCGTAATGCTATTGATGAAAGCGGCTATTTTCATACAGGTGATTTTGGCTATTTCAGAGAGGAAGACGGACATCTTGTGGTCATTGATCGCATGAAAGACGTTATGAAATTGTCTGATGGTAGCAGCTTTTCGCCAACCTTCATTGAAAATCGTCTTAAGTTCAGTCCATATATCCGCGAGGCAATCGCCATTGGAAAGGACAGACCCTATGCTGTGGCTCTTATACAGATTGACTATGCCTATGTAGGTGCCTGGGCAGAAAAGAGACAGATTTCTTATACTACCTTTACCGATTTAGCGCACAAAACGGAGGTTGATGATCTCATTGCAAATGAAGTTGAAAAAGTTAACAAGAATCTGCCGGAAGGTGCAAGGATTGTCAAGTTTCTCCTTTTGGACAAAGAACTGGATGCTGACGACGAAGAATTAACGAGAACACAAAAAATACGAAGGGGCTTTATATTTAAGAAATATAAGGCGCTTATCTCAAGTATCTATGAGGAAATAGACAGATGAAGCCGGGCATAGATTATTTCTTTAATTTGATCATAAATGGTGTCGTCGTGGGTAGTATCTATTCGTTGATTGCCTTACCGATTGTGTTGATCTACAAGTCCAGTAAAGTCCTGAATCTGGCTCAAGGAGAGATGGTTATGATCGGCGGATATTTATGCCTTTCCATAATCCTTTACACTCATCTGAACTTCCTATTAGCTCTCCTTGTGACTATGCTTATAATGGCCGCATTTGGCCTATTAATAGAAAAAACCGTTTTACGTCCAATGATAGGGGAGAGTTTCATATCAGTAATCATGATTACTCTTGGCTTAAGCAGCGTGCTAAGAGGTGTAGTTGGCCTTATTTGGGGTCCTCAGACCTACGTCTATCCCAGGATTTTTCACGGGTTAGGTTTTGCTATTGGAGGCATTTATTTTTCAGGCATCTATGTAATGAGCCTTGGCCTTTGCCTTAGCCTCCTTATTCTATTTTTTGTCTTCTTTAGGTATTCCATATTAGGTATTGCGATTCGGGCAACAGCTAGTGACCAAGAAGCCACCATGACAATGGGAATAAGTGTCAGGAAAGTATTTGCCATTACATGGGCTATATCTGCCGTCGTTTCTGGTATCATTGGAACTCTGATCGGGTGTATGAGGGGACTCAATTTAACAATCAGTTCGTATGGTTTACTGGCCTTGGCTCCGGTCATCCTGGGAGGTTTAGATAGTATAGGCGGTGCTATCTTAGGTAGTTTTATCATCGGCATTTTGCAAAGCCTTGCTCAAGGTTATTTATCGTCTTTTGTGGGTGGATCTGTTGAGGACATAACCGCGTTTTTACTCATTTTGCTAGTTCTGATTATCCGGCCTTATGGCCTTTTCGGGACCGAAGAAATTGAAAGAGTGTGAAAATGCCTGAATTCTGTGGTGATATTAGAGAAAATTATTTTCAAGATGAACCAATCTTCAAGACTAGGTCTATTCGTTTCTGTGTAATCACTTTGGTGGTCATTTTAGGCCTGTTAGGGACTTTCCTCAGTGAGTACAGTTTATATCTTCTTGTAATCATCGGAATTGCTGTCATTGGCGCCATTGGCCTCAATTTCATTACGGGCTTTACGGGCATGATTTCCCTTGGACATGGTGCATTTATTGGGGTAGGTGCATATTCCGCGGCCATCCTGACCGATAGGCTGGGTTTACCGTTTATTATCTCCTTGCCTCTCTCAGGACTGATCACTTGCTGTATCGGTATGATTTTCGGCCTCCCGTCACTCCGGGTAAAGGGATTGTATTTACTAATCGCGACCATGGCTGCGCAGCTAATCATAAATTTCTTAATGCTAAATTGGAGGAGCCTCACGATGGGGGCCTATGGATATGCGATTCCACCGGCTTCGATTTTAGGATTTGTATTCGACTCTGATCAGAAATACTATTACCTGGTTTTGATTTTCGTATTGCTTTCTGTCCTGGCAGGAACAAATATCCGCCGAAGCAGGTATGGCCGGGCGTTTGTGTCCATTCGTGATCACGATATTGCCGCTGATCTTGTGGGTGTCAGCCTTTTGAAATACAAGACTATCGCCTTTGCTATTGGAACATTTTATGCCGGTATCGCCGGTGCTCTTCTGGCCCACCATTCGGGTGTTGTTAGCCCCGAACACTTCCCGCTTTCTCTTTCTATTGAATATTTAGCAATGATAATCGTGGGCGGTCTGGGTTCAATAATGGGATCAATTTATGGGGCAATTTTTATCGTTCTCCTTCCTGAATTCTTACAGCTCCTGCTGGATGAATATATGGTCGAATTGATACCTACCGCCGCTGCATTTTTTCCACAGGTCAATCAGATTCTATTTGGTTGCATAATTATCCTTTTTTTAATCTTTGAGCCCCATGGTTTAGCTGAAATTCATCGTCGTGTTAAAAACTATTTTAAGCTGTGGCCTTTTCCCTACTAAAGGCCACGTATTGCAAATCCTAAAAGGTAAGGAGGGGAGAAAATGTTTGACAGGTTATTAATCGTTAAAGTCGCTGTTGTGTTTTTGATGGTTCTAACCTTTACATCTATATTTTTTGGTTTGGGCGACCGGGCTGCGGCAAGTGAAAATGACATTTTAATTGCTCAGGTAGGGGATCTCTCAGCTCCGGCTACGTCTTGGGCTGGCGAGCCTTTTGCTTATGGGGTGAGAGATTATTTTACTTACCTTAATAGTAAAGGTGGGGTGTCAGGACGTAAGGTGAGGCACCTGCTGTCAGACGGGGCATACAGTATTCCGAGAGAAACGGCCGCTTTCAAGAAATTCAGCATGCAGAATATTGTCGTTTTTATAGATTGGGCAACCGGCGCCGCTCTTCAGATAGCTCCTATGTGCGCCGAGAAGAAGATTGTTAACTTCGGTGGTGCCCCCTTGGAGATTCTGTCGGACCCCACGAAGTATCCATACAGATTTATACATTCGGCAACTTACGAACAATGCTGGCGTGCTATCATTGCCTACCAACTCCAAAAAAAGCAGGGTGAGAAGCAGGCAGCGGCCCTTACCTATCCTGATAGCGGATTTGGTCGAGTAAATGCTGATGCGATCCGCGCTTATCTCACGAAAATAAATATACCAATTGTTGATGAAGAGATAGTTGACTTTAAGGCGCTCGATGCTACACCTCAAATGTTAAAAATGAAAATACGTAGTAATCCTACGTTTGTCTTGAATGCCCAAGTACAGCCCTCAATTTCGGTCATAATGAGGGATGCCGAAAAAGTAGGTATCAATACGGAGAAAATCCAATTCTATGCTCCTCTAAATGCCTTAGGAATGGACCTGCCAAAACTGGGAGGTTCCAGTGTTAAGAATCTCATTCTATCATCTCCATTCAGTGATGTTTCTGAAAGCGATCTGGCAGGCATTAAGGAAATAGTTGAGTTCAATGCCGGTAAGAAGTGGGAACCTAGCGTCTGGTACGTGCATGGCTGGGCCGCGGCACGAGTAATTGCAGAGGGTTTGCATAGAGTCGTGCAAAAAGGTGAGAAGGTCACTGGGGAGAATCTGAAAAAGGCGCTGGAGACATTGAACGATTTTGAGAATGGAGGCCTTACTTCACCAATAACCTTCTCCTCCTCGAATCATATCGGCGCTTACGGTGTTAAGCTTTTTCGACCTGATTTCAACAAAATGAAAGGATTGGAAAAGCTGTCGGGATGGATTTTTCCCAAATAGATGAACATCATAACCTAAAGCACATAGAACGCTTTTTGAATTGGAATATCAATCCTCGCAATTCTGAGGAAGAGAAGCTCTGTTGCAGTGAAATTAGGAGTAATAGGTGCTGTTATCTGTTAACAATATCGAAGTCATCTATAGTCATGTAATCCTTGTACTCAAAGGGATTTCTATTGAGGTTGAGGAAAAACGTATTTATGCGCTTTTGGGGTCAAATGGCGCAGGCAAATCCACAACACTAAAAGCAATTTCCGGTTTGCTTAAAGCAGAAGACGGGGAGGTTACGCATGGTATTATTGAGTTTGAAGGGAAACGGATTCACAACAAGTTCCCCGAGGATATTGTAGCACTGGGTATTTTTCAGGTCATGGAAGGTAGAAGAATATTCGAAGATATGACGGTTTATGAGAATCTCCGGGCAGGATCTTACACCAGACATGGTGACAGAAATGAAATTAGAGAGTCTTTAGAAAGGGTCTACGAATATTTCCCTCACCTCAAATTTTATTCAAGCAAGTTGGCAGGGTATTTATCAGGAGGAGAACAACAAATGCTCGCCATTGGTCGAGCCTTAATGGCTAAGCCGAGGCTTCTCCTTTTGGATGAGCCTTCGCTCGGACTTTCCCCCATTTTGGTCAAAGATATTTTTCATATTATTAAGAGGATTAATCAGGAAGAAGGCGTGACTATCCTTTTGGTTGAGCAAAACGCCCAGCAAGCCCTTTCCATTGCTAATTATGGGTTCATAATGGAGAATGGAAAAATTGTTCTTGACGATCTGAGCAGCAAATTAATGGAGAATGAAGATGTCAAAGAATTTTATCTTGGCTTGAGCGAAATTGGGGACAAAACAAGTTTTCGGAACGTTAAACACTATAAGCGAAGAAAAAGGTGGCTGTCTGCATGAAGAAAAAATCGTTTATAGTTTCATAGGTGAGGGGGATAGAAATTGAAAGCGGCTATACTAATCATAGACATGGTGCGGGATAATTTAAGAGAAGAAAAGCATTTTCCAATAACTAAAGAGGCGACGGCTATCATTCCTAAATTAAATAATCTGTTGGAGCAAGCGGGAAAAAGGGAGTGTCCTGTTATCTTTGCCTCGGATAGCTTTTTGAAAGAGGACTTCATATTTAAAGGCAAGCTAAAGCCGCACTCTATTCGTGGTACTGAAGGAGCCGAAGTCGTTAGTGAAATCATCAAAGGTGAGAATGATATGTACTTAATCAAGAGGCGGTTCAGTGCATTTTATAAAACCGATCTTGATCAGACGCTCAGGACATTGGGCATAGATACTGTGGCAGTTACAGGGATCGCGACAACCTTCTGTGTCCTCAGTACTGCCTTTGATGCCCTCTCCAACGATTTCAAAACTGTTCTCATTGAAGATTGCAGTGCTGCTGATAATGAAGCGACGCACTCAAGAATATTAGATATTTACAGAAAAAACCCGCTTTTTCCGCTTTTTCAAGTCATTAAAGCCGATGAATTCATTCAGGCTTTGGACCGAGAAAGCTCTGTTCCTTAAAAAGGCTTTTTAAGATTAAGATACTGTATGGTGATTTAGTAGTTTAAGACATAATTCAGGAGGTATGACGGTGAAATGATGAAAGCAGCGGTGTTTTACGAGAAAGGCAAACCGCTAAGGTTTGAAGAAGTTCCCAGTCCTGAGATTGGACCTGATGAAGTCATGGTGAAAGTTTCCGCCTGCGGAATCTGCCAGTCGGATATGGAATATATTGATCTTGGTGTGCCTACATTCAAGAAGCCGCCGATTATTTTGGGCCACGAAGCAGCCGGGACTATAGATAAAATAGGTGACGCAGTAAATGGTTTAAAAGCAGGTGATCCGGTTCTGTGCGGCAATATATACTCATGTGGCGTCTGCAGGAATTGCAGAGAAGGTAGAGATAATATTTGCGATAACTGGGTGATGCTCGGCAACCATATTGACGGTGCGTATGCAGAGTATGTCAAGGTTCCGGCGAAGAATGTTTTCTTGCTTCCGTCTGAAATCCCGCCCGAGGATGGGTGCATTATTGCCGACGCCGTTTCAACCCCTTTTCATGCGGTTAAGGATAGATCCGGCATCAAACCTGGCGATTCTGTTGCCGTTATCGGTTGCGGGGGATTGGGCATCAATTGTGTGCAAATAGCAGCAGCGCTTGGTGGATATGTAATTGCTGTTGACATGTTTGACAACAAACTTGCGCTTGCTCGTAAGCTCGGAGCTGCGGAAACTGTTAATGCACGCAATGAAGATGTGATAAATGAAATAAGGAGGCTTTCGGGGGGCGGCGTTGATGTGGCCTTAGAACTGATTGGCAGACCTGAAACAATTAACCAGGCTTATAAGTCTATGCGAAAAGGCGGACGTTTAGTTGTTGTCGGTTTTAGTCCGAAAGACCTCGCCTTCAGTCCAGGTAGAATGATGGTGCAGGAACTTGAGATCGTCGGCTCTGTGGGAGGCCGAAGCGCCGATTTTCCCAGGCTAATTGAATTGATTCGTTTAGGCAAGATTCAGATTAAGCCACTGATTACCGGGAGGTTTCCGTTGTCAAGTGTCAATGAAGCCCTTGATGTTGTCAGGAAAGGGGAGGGAATAAGAACAATTCTTGTTCCATAACACAATTAAGCAGAAGGGGAGATTCGATGCAGTACGAAAATATCACGTTCAAAACTGAGAGTAATGTCAGCCGTATTACTATCAACCGGCCACCTCTGAATATCCTTGACAGAACCACTATGTCAGAGATCAATTCAGCATTGAAAGATATAAGAAACCAACGCGTAGTAAAGGCAGTGGTATTTAGCGGAGCCGGCAGTAAGGCATTTTCTGCCGGGGTTAAGGTGGAGGATCATTTGCCTGAGCATGTTAAGGACATGGTCCACGTTTTTCATGGGATGTTCCGTGAGATGATAAAATTGGAAGCACCAACAATTGCTGTGGTTAACGGGCATTGCTTAGGCGGTGGCGCAGAGCTGGCCCTTTTTTGCGATATGGTGATTGCCTCAGAGAAATCTAAGATTGGGCAACCTGACATCACACTTGGTAATTATGCGCCTTTGGCCCTGGCGGCATATCCGTTTTTTATCTGGCGTAAAAAGGTTTACGAAGTTTTATTTACCGGGGACAGCATTTCTGCCAAAGAGGCCGAGCGTATCGGCTTGGTCAATATGGTAGTTCCGGAAGCCGGACTGAAAGATGCTGAAGAATCTCTGCTTCAAAAGCTGACAAAGCTCAGTTCTGTAGCCATTAAAGCGAGCAAAAGGGCCATGGCTGCTACCTTCAACAAGCAGTTTGAGGAGGCCCTAAGTGCTATAGAGGATATTTATCTTAATGAGTTAGCCGCTTCAGAGGATGGGGTGGAAGGGCTGGTTGCCTTTTTGGAAAAGAGACCTCCCGTGTGGAAGGAGAGGTAATCAGGTGCATAAGACGGTGATGCGTATTCAGTGGTATGATGTTGATTCTGTCGGTATTGTCTATTTTGGTAATTATTTTCGATTCTTTACTGTGGCAGAGGAAGAGTGCTTGCGATCAATGGGAATAAACCACAATGTGCTGATAAAGGAGCATAACATTGGGTTTACCAGGGTTGAAGCGACATGTAAATTTATTGGGCCGGCGCACTTTGATGAGTTAATTGAGATACATACAGAATCTACCATAGAAAATGACAGGTTTTTATCTATGACATTTCATGTTTTTCGGGTGGATGATCACGTGTTACTGGCTGAGGGAATGATACGTTCTGCCTGCGTCAGTTTGGGCGGTCAACTCAGAATTGTCAAAATGCCAAAAACAATTTTTGAAACACTGAGTCAGGCCAGGAAATGACGCTGTTATTAATAAATTAAGGAGGGTGTAAGAAATGATTAAAGGAATTTACGGAATCAATATAGCTGTTAAGGATTTGGAGGAAGCAACGAAAAAGTATGAATCCGTGTTCGGCATAAAATCTGTAGCGTTCAAGGATGAAGATTTTGCATTTCCAGGGTTAACCGGTTCCAGATTTGATATCAACGGGTTCTTCATTAATTTGGTTTCTTATAAGAGCGAAAAAACCTCTATTGCGCAATTCCTTAATACAAAGGGAGAAGGCCTATTTTTGATTACTGCAGAGGTAGATGATATCGAAAGGGATGTGGAAGAGCTCAAAAGCAAAGGTGTCAGTTTTGCAATCAAGGATATCATTTCCGAAGATTTCGGCAAGGTGACCTTCGTTCATCCCAAATCGATGCACGGCGTGCAGATAGAGATATACCAGCCAAAGAAGTGAGACATGGGGCTTCTTAATTGAGACAGATGAGAATTATCGAAATACAACTTAAATAAAATGATGGAGGGAAATATGAAATCTGATGATGTCGTTATCGTTTCAGCAGTTCGGAGTGCGATCGGAACATATGGCGGGCAATTTAAAAATGTGACCGCGGTGCCGCTTGGCGCACCGGTTATGGCCGAGGCCGTTAAGCGTGCCAATATAGACCCGGCAGTCATAGATGACGTTGGTTGGGGATGTTGCTATCAACGCACGAAGGATGAAGTTAATACGGCGCGTGTGACTGCGGTGAAGGCAGGCATTCCTGTTGAGGTTCCATCCTTTACGATCCAGAGGGTTTGCACGTCAGCAATGTGGGCTATTGCTACTGGATTTATGGGTATCCGGCAGGGATATTATTCTGTTTATCTGGCTGGCGGCGTTGAGAGTATGAGCACAGTACCCTACACTATCGATGCCCTGCGCTGGGGTGCGCGTATGGATACTGTAGAAGTAAGAGATGCCATGTGGGATGGCGTAACACGAGTGGGGGTCGGCCCGGCTATGGGCATTACCGCCGAGAATCTTGCTGAGAAATATAATATCGGCAGGGAGGAGCAGGATGAACTGGCTTATCAAAGTCACATGAAGGCCACGACTGCTATCAAGGAGGGCCGGTTTAAAGAAGAGATTTTGCCGATTGAGGTGCCCGGACGGAAGGGGAAGATAACGATTGTTGACACAGATGAACATCCGCGAGCTGACACAACCCTCGAGGCGCTGGCCAAATTGCGGCCAAATTTTAAGAAAGATGGCACTGTCACCGCTGGAAATGCTTCAGGAATAAATGACGGGGCTGCTGCTGTAGTCATCATGCAGAAATCCAAGGCTGATGAGTTAGGAGTTGAGCCAATGGCCCGTGTCGTGGATTTCAGCGTAGTAGGTTATGATCCCGATTATATGGGTTATAGTCCCGTGCCGGCAACCAGAAAGATTATGGAAAAGACGGGCCTAAAGCTATCGGATGTGGGGTTAATTGAGCTTCACGAGGCCTTTGCAGCTCAGTATTTAGCTTGTGAGAAAGGCCTCGAACTCACAGGGAAACGTGATATTATCAATGTCAACGGCAGTGGTATTTCATTGGGACATCCAGTAGGGGCCACGGGCGCTCGTCTTGTGATAACATTACTTTATGAAATGAGGAGGCGCGATGTACAGTATGGCCTGGCTACTCTTTGCGGGGGAGGGGGCCAAGGTATGGCTATGATTATTGAACGGCCCTAAGACATGCGAGAATCAGGTTTTAAGCATGATCCAACACCAGATTCGGTCGAGTAAGGATTTGGCAAGGAGATTTTCAAATGTCAACTAACAAAAGAGGATAAGTCAGATGGAAAAGAAAATGAAAGTAGTAGATATAATCAAACGTTGTCGTGAGGTCTATGAAGACATAGAGTTTAATTATGTCCGCAAATGGATCGACGAAAGGTCGGGGGCTAAAGCGATAGGTTATTTACCGATATATATGCCAAGAGAAATTGTTTACGCGGCAGGAATGTTACCTGTAGGGATTATGGGTGCAGGTGATATGCTGGAAATAATAAAGGGAGATTCATATTACCAGTCGTATATTTGCCATATACCCCGCAGTTCGGTGGAAATGGCCCTGGATGGTAAATTAGACTGCCTCAGTGGCATGGTTTTCCCCTCTATTTGCGATGTAGTGAGAAATCTGTCAGGCGTGTGGAAGTTGTTATTTCCTGAAAACGAAAAGTATTCATGGTACCTGGACCTTCCACAAAATTTTGATCCAAATATTGGCGGAAAATTCTATCAAGTGGTGTTGAAAGAATTTATCAGCGATCTGGAAACACTAAGTGGTAAGACAATTGAAGTAAATGACCTAAATCACAGCATCTCCTTATATAATCAGAATCGCCGTTATTTCAGGGAACTATGTAAAATCCGAGCAGAAAAGCCATGGTTGGTCCCTTTAGGTGAGTATTACCTATTAAACCGGGCTGGTAGTGTGATGGATGTCGAGGAACATAATGAACTGCTGTCGGATTATATTGGCGGCATCAAGTCACTGAAGAGAAAGCCATTAGATAACATTAGAGTTGTGTTGCTCGGCTGCTTTTGTGAACAACCTCCATTGGGCTTGGTAAAAACTATCGAGATGGCAGGCTGTTATGTTGTATGGGACGATTTTGTTATCGGTAACCGCTTCATCGAGTCCGATATAGATGCCTCAACCGACGATCCGATAAAGGCCATATCTGATGGTTTTTTGTTTGGCTCTACATTTTCTTCTTCGAAGTATGAAATAAACGAGCTGGGGATAAACAAGCCGAAAAGTGAGTTGTTAGTGAAAATAATTAGAAATGTTGGAGTTGACGGAGTTATATTGACCGGTCCAAGCTTTTGCGATCCTATATTGCTGGATCATCCCGGATATATGGATGCCTTTGACAAGGAAAATATACCGTATATTACATTTCAATATTCTGAAGATATGGCTCAATATCAGGTGATTGATGAAGAGGTTGGGACATTTTCCGATTCAATCAGGCTATGGAGGTAATCGTTAATGGAAAAACAAGTAAAAAAAGATCGCAGTATGCTGAAAGAAAAGGATATTTTGGCGGGATACTACCATGATCTCGGTCACGCGAAAGAGGAAAACAAAAAAGTTGTATACACATTCGTCCCTGGAAATATGACCGAACTGATTCGGGTTTTTGATGCGATTCCGGTGTATCCGGAGATTTTGGCTCTCCAATCGGGTATGCGAAGGATAAGTGATGGAAAAATCCGCGTAGCTGAGGAAGCTGGGCACTCAGAGGATGTGTGTACGTATGTAAAGTGTCATGTTGGCATGATTTTGCAGGAAAATATTGGCCCGACGGGCATGAAGCTCCCTGATCCTGATCTTCTCCTGTGTGCTTACAGCGGATGTTTTACGTTTATGAAATGGTTTGAAATACTTAAAAAGATGTTTGATTGTCCGATTGTTATGGTTCATGTCCCATACCAGGCTGATGGTGAAATAACGGATGGGATGCGGAAATATGTAACAGATCAATTAAAAGCAGAATATATTCCAGTTATGGAAAAGTTGACCGGGAAGAAATATGACCAGGACAAAATGGAAAAGATGATGGAGCTTTCATCAAGCGCTGAGGATGACCTCGTAGAAGTACTGCAATCTGCCAAGAATAAGCCCTCGCCAATTGATGCCTTTTTTGGCGGGGTATATTACATCGGGCCAATTTTCAATGGGTTCCGTGGCACAGTTCAATGTTGTGACTATTACAAACTATTAAAACACGAAGTTAATGAGCGTATAGCCAAGAAACTGGGACCTATTGGGCCGGAAGGAGAAATGAAAGAGAAACTACGGATCGTAGTTGAGGGGGCGCAGCCATGGGTCAGGTTTCGAGATAATTGGAAGGTATTTTATGATGAAGATGTAGTTTGTGTAGGTGCTACCTATACAAAGGTGGGAGGATTTTATGAATGGGGATATCGTCATGATCCCAAGAGGCCCCTGGATTCTATGGCGGACTACTGCATGTGGTGTATGCCAAACATGAACTTACCCCAGAGAGTAGACCTTATAGAAGACTATATGAGAAAGTTTGATGCCGATGGTTTCATAGTGGCATCTATCAAAAGTTGTAACTCATATTCAGCAGGCCAATTGGCAATGCTAAAGGAGGTCGAGAAAAGGACTGGAATAACAGGTGGTTTTATTGAATATGATATTGTTGATTCACGGTATTACTCTTTAGCGAATATTAAAGTCCGTTTGGAATCTTATTTTCAAATGCTAAACGAGAAGAAAAGAGAAGGGAGGATGAATTAATGACCTATACCATGGGAATTGATTTAGGTTCTACTACCAGCAAGGCGGTCATTATTGATGATAAGGAGCAGATAGTCGGGGAAGGTCTGACAAATACCAGGAGTAATTATCTGATTGCCGTCAAAGTAGCTGAAGAAGATGCAAGGCTGGACACAAAGCTTAGCATGATGCGTTCAGCTATTGAGGACAGTGCACCTTTAAAAAGGGTAAACGATGGTCTTTTTGAATCATTACTATATTCGTTTAGGTATAGGTATTATTCAATGAAGATTGAAAAACTGAAGGAATACTGTCTTGAAACACTGAATCAGGACATATATGCAGGCAAAAGAGGAAATATGCAGGCTGTTCTCGACGAGGTGTTCAAAAAAATAGACGAGCAATCGGAAGCGATTGTACAGGACACACTCTATGACAAGTCAAGGTTTTTCAGAGACATAACTGGTTCTATCTATATGCAGAGTGTTGAAAAGATCTATAAGGACTTTAACGTGTCATTTGATGATTTAGTCTCCATTTACGATAAAGCAATTATCAGGTCTGAAAATGAGATAACTCCGTTAAGTCTTTCAGATGGTATTGATATAGGGATAAGAGAACAAAAAGAAATGGGAACGCTTGATGATAACCAAGTGAAACTTATTAGAGAGATTATGGAGGAGATTAACAAAGAGGTTGTCATCGATTCTAAGGTAGGCACTGGTTATGGCCGTCAATTGCTGCCTTTTCCAAAGGATAATATCTATTCTGAAATACTATGTCATGGGTTAGGCTCGCATCACTTTTTCCCTGACACGAGAACTGTCCTTGATATTGGTGGGCAGGATACAAAGGCCATCCAAGTAGACGAATCCGGGATGGTAACCTCCTTCAACATGAATGATCGATGCGCAGCAGGCAGTGGAAGATTTTTGGGGTACATTGCCGATCAATTGTCAATCGGTGTTCAGGAATTAGCAGATCTCGCAGCCAGGGCAAAAAAGGTGATTAAGATTTCATCAACGTGCACCGTCTTTGCTGGTGCCGAACTGCGGTCTAAGTTAAGCCTGGGGGAAAGGCGAGAAGATCTCGTGCTGAGTCTTGAGACTGCAATGGCTAAAAGAGCAATGAGTTTAATTGCACGATCAGGAGGCGTTAGCAATGAATTCACTTTTTCGGGCGGCGTTGCAAAAAACCAGAGCATGGTGTCTATTTTTGATAATCTGGTAAAGCAACATTACGGTGACATAAAAATGAATGTCTCTCCGGATTCAATCTATGCCGGAGCATTGGGTGCTGCATTATTTGCAAAAAGAAGGGGGTAAACACAATGGCTCTTACTGCGGGAATTGACATAGGGACAAGTTCAGTAAAGGTATCTATCTTGGAATATGTGAATGGAGAGGTTGATGTCCTAACTAACAGGCTCGAGAAAATAAGAAGAAGAAAAACAGTGGATGTTGTCCGAGATCTTCTTTCTGATGGCCTTAAGCGTTGCGGGATAGGCGAGAAACAGCTTGAATACGTTGCCACAACCGGTAACAGGGAAAAGGTGGAGGTTGAAACCGGACACTTTTATGGGATGACAGCCCACGCAAAGGGTGGGGTTTTCTTCAA
>Ga0068714_10004369_pt1 | contig 15910 bp, 13 predicted proteins | sample MTBNYHSulfiMetaG_FD_62988 | JGI IMG/M metagenome (GOLD analysis project Ga0068714, IMG submission 62988) | Enrichment culture microbial communities from rom New York Harbor, USA that are MTBE-degrading - MTBE-NYH (New York Harbor Sulfidogenic)... | ecosystem: Environmental > Aquatic > Marine >...
AGTAAGCGTTCTGTTGCCATCGACCTGAGCCAGGAGGAAGGGAAAAGAGTACTATACAGACTATTGGAAGGAGCCGATGTCCTTATCACTAATATGCGAGCCACTGTGGTCGAGAGACTTGGCGTGAATTACGAGACCGTGGCCAAGATTAATCCCAGAATCGTTTACGCCCAGAACACTGGTTTTGGTTTGAAGGGACCTCATAGGGATAGGCCAGCTTTTGATGAGACGGCTTTCTGGATACGATCAGGGATCATGTCCACTTTAGGAGAGTCTGAAGCACCGCCGGTGCCACTGCGCGGGTCGATGGGAGACCTTACTACCGCCGTGTTTTTGGCTGGGGCAATAGTCACGGCACTTTTCACTAGAGAGCGCTTTGGGCTTGGCCAAAAAATTGATATATCCCTGCTGTTATCTGGCATGTGGGTTGCAGGTGACGATGTTCAGCGGCGGCTCATCTGGGGCGAGCGGGAAGAGAATCCCAAATATCACAGAGTGAATACAACCAATCCGCTTCGCAATACATATCAAACTAAGGATAAGAAGTGGGTGTTTTTTATGATGATGCAGACAGACCGATTTTGGCCCTTAGTATGTAAGGCCATTGGAAGGGAAGACCTGGAAAAAGACCCAAGGTTTGACTCTCACATGAAGCGTATTGTGAATAGCCAATTGATTATTTCCATGCTTGATGAAGTTCTAGCCACCAAGACAATGGCGGAATGGGCTGTACGCTTTGAAGAGTGCGGCTTAATATGGGAGCCGGAAACCTCAATACCCGAGGTTCTGGCTGACCCTCAGGTATCTGAGAATTGTTATCTTGCCGAGTTGGAGCATCCTTCTGGTAACCTTATGAAACTGCTTCGTATTCCCTTCCAGTTTAGTGAGACCCCTATCGGTCCTAGGAGAGCGGCGCCTGAATTGGGTCAACATACGGAGGAGGTATTACTGGAAATAGGGTACAACTGGGAGCATATCTCGCAACTAAAGGATCACAAGGTGATTATCTAGAAAGGTGAGGCGTAAGAGACACACATGGGACTAGAAAATTGTGGAGGAGATCAGCCAATGCAGCTGGAGACTGTACGCTACGAGAAAAGGGGGGTTATCATAGTCATCAGCCTCAACCGACCGAGAGTACTCAACGCTGTCAACCTACAGATGACTAGTGATCTCCTGGCGGCGCTACGCGCCGCGGAGGCTGATACCGAAGCTAAGGTAGTTATTATGAGGGGAGAGGGGAGGGCCTTCTGTGCCGGCTTTGACCTCTCGCAAGAGCCTCCGGCAAAACCAATGCCACTAGAATATCAAGTGGATAGCATGCAGGAGATAACTAGGGTCATAATGAGAATGCCTAAAATTGTAATCGCGGCGGTACACGGCTACGCTGTCGGCGTTGGAATGGAATGGGCCGAGGACTGCGACTTGAGAATCGTTGCGGAGGGAACTAAATTTGGTGCCACTGAGACAAATGTTGGGCAAACAGTGACCAACGCTGGTACCAAGCTTCTGACCCACTACGTAGGTCTGGCGAGAGCTAAGTGGCTCTATTTCACCAACGAGTTTATGGATGCCAAGGAAGCCTTCGAATACGGACTGGCAAACAAAGTGGTCCCCCCCGAGGATTTGGACGAGGTAACCATGGAAGTAGCAAAGAAGATAAGTGAGAACTCTGGCCTATCACTTATGCTCACCAAACAAGCGGTAAATAGAAGCCTTAGCATGTCCATAGACGATACTCTTGCGATGGAGACAAGGGATATGCAGGTCAACGCGTTAAGCTCAGAGCAACAGCAATACATGAGAGTCGCCATGGAGAGGACGAGAGCCAAAAAAAGCTAGACAGTGCAACGAAATTGCTACAGGTTTTGTATGACGAATTTCCTTGAGATTACCTTGAGATTAGCTTACCCTGCGATATCCTACGTCAAATGACGTAGAAGGTAAGTGGCACACACAACGTAGAAGTCAAGAAGGCTAGAGGTATTGATATGCATAGCAACATTTACGTAACATGAATTTAAGCCTATGGCGACTAAATATAGTAGGTGAGATGAAACATCGGGATAGATTATGTTTCGTAGCTAAGGACACTATTGATCAGCGTAATTTTATTCGTGATACGACCAAAATCAACAGCGCAACTAGAGCCAGGTGAGATAACGTCTTCGCTGTCCTTTCTCGACGGCGTCAGTAAAGGCCAAGGAACCAGAAAGGAGATTAGGCAATGAAGGCAAACCAATTCTCTTTCATCCCAGCGTGGGAACTGGCTAATTTAATCAGGTCGAAAAAGGCTTCACCGGTGGAGATTGTAAACGAAATACTCGAAAGGATAAGCATACTCAACCCCAAACTGAATGCTTTTCTCACCGTCAATGAAGCTGAAGCCAGGTCTTCAGCAAAAGCTGCCGAGGAAGCCGTAATCAAAGGTGAAGAATTGCCCCCTCTTCACGGTATCCCGATTTCGATCAAAGACCTCCACGCGAGCAAGGGCATCCGCACTACCTTTGGCTCACCGATTTACAAGAACTTCATTCCAGACAAGGATGATGTCGAGGTGGAGCGGGTACGTAGAAGCGGAGCTATTATTCTGGGCAAGACTAATACTCCCGAATTCGGTATGCTAATCACGACCGAGAACCGGCTGGGTGACCATTGCCGAAACCCCTGGAATACGGAGCGGGTTACCGGTGGTTCCAGCGGCGGCGCAGCTGCAGCAGTAGCTGCTGGGCTGGGGCCGTGGGCTCAAGGCAGCGATGGTGGTGGCTCAATCCGTATCCCCGCCGGATGGTGCGGCGTATATGGGCTGAAGCCAACACAAGGACGTGTCCCTTTTGTCTATGCCCTGAGCGGGTCTATTTCTGAAAATGGGGTCGTCGGCCCGATTGCTCGTACCGTACGCGATGCGGCGTGGCTGCTTGAGGTTATGGCTGGCTATGACCCACGTGATCCCACCTCGATAAAGGAAAAACCTCACTTTGTTGATGCACTCGAGGGTGGAGTAAAAGGTTTGAAGATAGCCTGGACGCCTGATATGGGCTGGGCTAAGGTAGACCCTGAGGTACGCGCTGCGGTGAAATCGGCGGCGCTTACATTTGAGTCGCTGGGTTGTCACGTGGACGAGGCTACACCGGACACAGGAGAGCCGTTCTACATCTTCACCATCTTAGTCCCTCTGATGGCCGTTAACACTGCTTCTCTCTACCGCAAACTCCTTCCCGAGCATAGCCTCGACATCATGCCAGCTTTGAGAGACTTCATCTTATATGGGGAGGGTATCAGAGCTTACGAGGTGTTTGAGTGCCGGCAAAGGCTGTTACGTTTCCGTGGAAAAATTAACGAGTTCTTTGAGACATACGATCTCTTGATTCTCCCCACTGTCACCGTTCCTGCTTTCCCTGTAGGACAATGGCCAACAGAAATAGACGGGCAAAAGATGGACACGTACTCCCCAGGTGACCCCTCGAAGGCTGTAAATCCCTTCGCTCCTATCTTTAACTTGACCGGTCAGCCGGCGGCTAGTGTGCCCGTCGGTTTCTCCCCTGACGGCCTACCGCTATCTGTGATGATTGCCGGAAGGTGGGGGGACGAAGCCACCGTGATACGGGCTTCAGCTGCCTTTGAGAAAGCGCGACCCTGGGCAGATAAGATACCGACGGTTTGCCGAGAGCTCTGTCGGACTGAGGCTGGAGAACTTGACCATAGCTGACCGTATCTCAACTGGAACACAAAGATGAGTTACGAGACTATAATCTTCGAGAGAGTGGCCGAGGGGATTGTCAAGATTACTCTGAATCGCCCCCACGTCCTGAACGCTATTAATGATGTCTTAAGGAGAGAACTGATTCAGGCATTGAGAGACATCCAGGGTGACGAGAGTGTGGCAGTGGTGATACTGAGCGGGGCAGGTCGTGCTTTCTGCGCTGGACAGGATTTGAAATCCCCGGGGGACCTCTTCTTTGAAACTGCCTCTGCACAAAGGGACAATTATCCGCAGCACCTGATCCCCGGGCTTCGCGTACCGGTAATTGCCGCAGTCAACGGGTTTGCCATTACTGCAGGCCTCGAGGTGGCTTTAGCTTGTGACATAGTCATAGCATCTGAGAGCGCACTCTTTCGGGATACACATGCTCAAATGGGGCTGCTACCGGCAGGAGGTAACACGCAGAGGCTCCCCAGACTGGTCGGCGAAAAGAAAGCCAAGGAAATACTATTTGCATCAGAGTTCTTCTCCGCAAAGGAAGCGGAGAAGATGGGCATGGTAAACAAGTCAGTGCCTCCCGAGAGGCTGGAAGAGGAAGTCATGCTGCTGGCCAGGAAGATTGCTTCTCAACCCAGGGATATGATTCGGCAGCTTAAACGGGTAGTAAATGAGGGCATGGGCATGGATTTGAGCGCTGCTATGGAATACGAGTGGCAGGCATTTTTGGCATCGCGAGTCAACCGAACTCCCGAGGATATTAGGCAACGAGGGTACGCTGTAATAAAAGACGGGCATGGGCAAGCAGAACAGAGGTAGTCTGAAAGCTGACCTCCTCTACAGAAGGAAGTCGCCAGTACAAAGCAGGAGCCTTATATTATAAATGAAGCGTATATAGCAGAGTCTAAAAGCGAGGGATAGAAATGGAAGTGGCAATCATTGGGATTGGAATTCATAAGTTCGGCAGATTTCCCGGGAAGACCTATGTCGACATGGGACGGGATGCCGTCCTGGAAGCCCTGAAGGATGCTAATGTCACCTGGGGAGAAATTGAGGCCGCTTTTTGCAGCAGCGTTTTTGCTGGGTCAGCGTCCGGGGCTTATGTCCTCGGAGACGTGGGCCTCAGTGGGATACCCATTGTGGATGTGGAGGCAGCCTGTGCTGCAGGCGGTTTCGCTATTCGCCAGGGAGTTCAAGCTATCCAGCACGGCATCTATGATCTGGTTCTGGTAGCAGGCTTTGAGAAAATGCCGCGAGGATTTATTGTGTCTCCTCGTTTCCAGGAATGGGAGAGGCGCCTTGGATTAGCCTCTAATCCGATGTTTTTTGCCCTCTGGGCACAGCGGTACATGTACGAATACGGGATTACTGAAAGCCAATTGGTTAAGGTATCCGTGAAAAACCATCGGAATGGGGCACTCAATCCCAATGCATTGTACCAGAGAGCCCTGACCTTTGAGGAAATCGCCAACTCTCCGATGGTCTGCGATCCAATACGCTTGCTTATGCTTTGCGCGCCCGATGAGGGGGCTGCGGCGCTTGTGATGTGCAGCAAAGACAGGGCAAGGCGGTATACTAACAAGCCAATCATAGTAGCTGCCACTGAAGCAAGAACCCCACTGCACCCAATGCATCGGCTGGCATCACCCCATTTTGCCTCCAGGGTGAAAAAGCCCAGCGTGACCGAGAGAACAGCTCAAGCAGCATATGGGGTAGCGGGTATTGGACCTGAGGATTTAGATGTAGTAGAACTTCAGGATCAGGAAGCAGCGTCTGAACTCAGATACTACGAAGAGCTGGGGCTCTGTAATGAAGGCGAAGGTGGCCGTCTTATTGACGAAGGAGCAACCGAAATCAACGGACGGATCCCGGTTAATACAAGCGGCGGTCTTCTGTCCAAGGGAGAACCAGTAGGTGCTTCAGCAATTGGCCAGATGCATGAGCTCGTTCTGCAGTTGCGAGGAGAAGCTGGGCTAAGACAGGTTAAGGATCCTAGGGTAGTGCTTAGTCATGTGTTTGGCGCCGGCGGCAACTGTGCAGTAACTATTCTGAAGAAATAACCTGCTTGGACGTAGACATTCAAGAACTTGGAGGGCATTCACTCTATCAGTGGCGGGTCCTGCCAGGGGAAACCAGGGCAATGCTGGAGCGTGGTGGTGGCTCCAAAAGTGTGGTGTTGGCTTTTCCCCTCCCGTGTCCGGGGTCCTGGGGGTAATCGGGCTCTGTGGCAGGGCTCGCCTAGCAAGTACACAGGGTAAGAAAAAGTGGAACGAATGCTCAGACTATATCGAGAAAACTAAGGTTGTTTGGACACATGCAAGAACGGAGGTTGAGTTTATATGGCGAGTGGTGCTACTGATTCGAAGAAGAAACAGGTGCCCATGAAGGAAGGCTTCTTTAATCTACCGAGCTCGACTAAAGAGCAACCGAGTCTTTTAGGCACAAAATGCAAGAAGTGTGGTGAGGTTTTCTTTCCTAGTCGTAGAAGGTGCATCCTCTGCTTCGCTGAGGAAATGGAGGATGTATTTCTGAGTAAGGAGGGTAAGATCTATTCCTATACTGTGATACATAACAAAACACCGGGTTATGAGGGACCGATTCCTTATGCTGTCGCGGCGGTGGAGCTTCCGGAAGGGATTGTCATTCTGTCGCCACTCACTCAATGTGATTGGCATAAATTGCATATTGGCATGGAGGTTGAGCTAGTGTTAGGAAAGGGATACGAGGATGGAGAAGGGAATGATGTAATAGCCTACAAGTTTAAACCGTGTGGCAGCTAGTCCATTAGTCAGAAAGGCGGCTTAGTTACGAAGGGAGTAATTCACTTCAAGGTGGGAAGGCATGTCTAATTCAAATCAACCACTCAATTCTTATCGTGTTCTCAATTTGGCAGATGAAAAGGGATGCTTCTGCGCCAAAATCTTGGCTGACCTTGGGGCTGATGTAATCAAGGTTGAACCCCCGCATGGCGACGCAGCTAGAAATGTAGCCCCGTTTCTTAATAATCATCCTCATTCAGAAAGAAGTCTCTACTGGTTCGCTTATTACACAAACCAAAGAAGCATAACACTAGATATTCAAACTATTGAAGGCCAGAGCATATTAAAAAAACTGGTAAAGTATAGCGACTTTCTAGTAGAATCATTTGCCCCCGGACATATGGACAAGCTAAACTTGTGCCACTCTACTCTCAACCAAATCAACCCCTCCATCATTGTGATTTCTATAACTCCCTTTGGTCAAGAGGGTCCCTATAAGGACTGGAAGGGTTCCGATATAGTAATTAGTGCCATGAGCGGTTCCATGTATCTCGGTGGTGATACTGACCGAGCTCCACTTAGAATCGGAGGTGTTGAGCAATCTTATCTTGTTAGCGGTGCCTATGCTGCTGCGGGAGGTATGATTGCTCACTACTACCGGACGATGAGTGGCAAGGGCCAACATATTGATACCTCAGCTCAGGAAAGTATGGCTTTTACCACCATGTCCTACTATATGTATCAAGACCTAGAGGGGCATGCTTTTCAAAGGACGGGGAATTACTATTACCGGTATGGCAAAAAGGTTCAGTTAATCTACCCGTGCAAGGATGGTTATATATCATGGCGTCTGTTTATGGGTGGGCTAGGAGCCTTCACAAGACACGTTGTTGAATGGATGGATAGCGAAGGACAGGCTGGCGAGTTGAAAGACATACAGTGGGAGAAAATTGGATACAAAGATGTAAGTAATCAAGATTATGATCGATGGACAGCTCGATTTGGCGAATTCTTTAAAACGCGTACCAAAGCAGAATTGCAGAGGGAAGCTATAGCCAGAGACTTTAATTGCTCTCCGGTGAACACGGCTGAAGATGTGCTAGAAGATGCTCAACTCTCGACCAGGAAGTATTGGAATAAGGTGAGTTATCCCGAGTTGGATTGCATGATTATTCATCCCGGACCAATTTATAGATCTTCGAAGATCTCGTGGGGAATACCTCGCCGTGCACCGCTAATGGGAGAGCATAACGAAGAGATTTACTGCGGAGAATTGGGATACTCAAAGGAAGATTTATGTCGTCTACGGCAAGCAAACATAATCTAATTAAGACAACAAGAATGATGAAAATCCCTAAAGAAACTAGTACCGGAGACCAGGCGTTAGAGGGTTTGAAAGTCGCTGATTTCTCCTGGATCGCGGTGGGTCCGATTATCTCCATGTGTCTGGCCCATCATGGTGCGCAGGTGATTCGCATAGAGAGTTCACTCAAAGTTGACGAGTTAAGAGCAGTCCCGCCTTTCAAGGATGGCAGAAGCGGCATAAACCGTGCTGGCATGTTTGCCAACTACAACACTGGCAAGTATGGTCTGAGCCTTAACTTGGGTCATCCCAATGGCGTGGAAGTGGCTAAGAAAATAATAGGCTGGGCTGATATTGTTGTTGAGAGCTTCAGCCCAGGAACCATGAACAAATTGGGGCTGGGATACGAGGATGTCAGGAAAATCAAACCCGACATCATCATGTTGAGTACGAGTATGCAAGGACAGTCAGGACCTATGGCTCGCGCCTCCGGGACTGGAGTTGAACTAATAAGCTTGATTGGCTTTAACCAATTCATGGGCTGGCCAGATCGGGGGCCAACACCGCTGCTGACAGCTTATAGTGATTTTCTAGTACCTCCGATTGGAGTAATTGCCATCATGGCAGCCTTGGAGATACGGAATAAAACAAATACGGGGCAATGGATTGATCTCTCGCAATTCGAGGTTGGCCTTCATTTTCTAGCACCAGTGTTACTGGATTACGTGGCGAACGGGCAAATAGGCAGCCGGAAAGGTAATTCTCATTTCTATGCTGCCCCTCACGGTACTTATCGATGCAAAGGGGATGACCGATGGTGCGCAATTAGCGTATTTACCGATGAAGAATGGAGAGCCCTATGCCAGGTTATGGGGAAGCCAATATTAACTGAGGAACCTGCATTTGCCAGTTTGTTATGTCGAAAGAAAAGAGAGGAAGAGCTAAATAGCATAGTTGAAGAATGGACAATCAATCATACGTCCGAAGAAGTCGTATCTCTGTTACAGACTAATGGTATTCCTGCTGGGGTTGTTGAGAGCGGCAAGGACGTTCTCGAAGACCCTCAACTGCGGCATCGACACCACTTCGTGCCGCTGAATCATGCTGAGATGGGACAGTATATGGCTGAAGCACCACCATTTAAGTTACCAATGACACCTTCGCGGGTTAGTTTGCCTGCTCCATGCCTAGGTGAGCATAGCGAATATGTATGCACCCAAATTTTGGGCATGTCCGATGAAGAATTCGTTAATCTGGTGACTGAGGGAGTCATCCTTTAAGTTAGTGAGAGGTTTTAACTTCTCGAACAAGCCATATATATTTTCAGGTTCGGGTAGGAGTTGCCTTTAGTAAGGTTAAGCCGGGTTACAGACCCCTTAATATAAAGGTAAAAAGGGAGGTAGACATGGGTTCTAAGGGTCGACACCCAGTATTTGGAGAAGAACATGAGATGTTTCGCAGCGCCCTACGACATTTCGTGGAGAATGAGTTAAAGCCACATACCGAAGAGTGGGACAAAGCAGAAGGATTCCCTAGATGGGTGTGGAATCGATTAGGGGAGTTAGGCTACCTTGGTTTACGTTTTCCCGAAGAGTGTGGTGGACAGAACTGCGATTTCATGTTCGAGTCAATTCTTGCCGAGGAATTGGGTAAATGTGGTTCATCTGGTCTGGTCGCCAGTGTTGTGTCCAGTATTCTGGCAACTACTGTTCCCTTCAAGTTTGGGAGCGATGAAAACAGACGGCGTTTCGTAAAGCCAGCTGCTAAGGGACAGAAGATCGCCTCCATAGCTATGACCGAGCCTGACGCTGGCTCAGACTTGGCCTCCATTCGTACAAGAGCTGAGAGGACTGCTGATGGTTGGGTTATTGATGGGCAGAAGATGTTCATCACAAATGGTACGATCTCTGATTTCATCGTTACCTTGGTACGAACGACATCAGGTACCGGTTACAGAGGATTGTCAACCCTCTTAGTCGAGAGAGGAACACCTGGATTTTCCAGTAGAAAACTCAATAAGGTTGGAAATCGCTTGTCTGATACGGCCGAACTGACTTTTGATCATTGTCTGGTACCTGCAAGTAACTTGGTAGGCGAAGAGGGGAAGGGCTTCTACCAAATGATGTGGGAGCTCACAGGAGAGCGGATATTGTCAGCTTGTTCGTGTGTCGGTCGGGCTCAACCTCCCTTCGATGCAGCGCTAAATTATGTTCAACAGAGGATCCAGTTTGGTCAACCGATTGGCGATTTCCAGGTCATCCGACACAGACTCGCCGACATGGCTACACAGCTAGAAGCCGCGAGACAGCTTGCATACCATTCAGCCTGGCTTTACAGCAATGGAGAGAACCCTATTAAAGAGAGTTCCATGGCTAAGCTTATGGCAAGCCAGGTTGCCTTCAAGATAGCCGACGAAGCTCTTCAAATGCATGGAGGCTATGGATACATGATGGATTCGCCAATTCAACGTCATTGGCGGGATATACGTCTTTACCGAATCTCAGCTGGTACTGACGAGATTCAAAAGGAGATCATATCCGGTCAGCTACTGCCCAGAGCACGGCACTGAAATTCGCTACAGTCAGGAGTGAACGATTGTCCGGAGCGAGGTAAGAAACACCAAACTAAGATTTGGAGGCAAGGTCTAACCCCGCTTGAAAGGAGGACTCAACATGTGGAAGACCGAGAGGATCGACCGGGTGGCAGTTGCTGTTAGGAATTTAGAGGAAGCTATGGCTTTCTTCCACGAGATGCTAGGCATAAAGTTCGATGATGTAAGAGAAAACGAAGCTAACAAATGGAGAGCCTGCTATAGTGACATCGGTCTTGAATTAGTGCAGCCCACAAGTAGTGATAGCCCAGTCAGTAGATTCATCGAAAAGAAGGGGGAAGGTATACTGGCTATTGCATTAAAGGTATCTAATATCGACGCGGCAAAAAGGTTCTGTCAGGAAAAAGGCTTACGTGCTGTAAATACAGTCAGACGCGGTCGCTTAAAGGAAGTTGTCTTTCACCCTAAAGATTTTCATGGAGTTCAGGTGACTCTATGCGAATACCAAGCCCTGCACCCAGCAACTTGTGCCGCCTTGCACTGAGTGTAGTTTTGTCTTAAGACATGGAAATTTCTTTAATTTCTCTTGAGGATTGGAGCACTGTTTCTAGCAATGAGCAGGCTTGATTCAGCAGATTCTGGAATGGAAAAGGGGGGGTATAGCTCGCATGTAAATGTCCTCTCCAGAGCCGGAATATACGTTAGGCTTGTCCAAATGAGGGAGTAAACTATGGCTAAAGCCCTTGAAGGTATCAAGATATTAGATTTTACCCGTATGTATGCAGGGCCCTTTTGTACCCTATTACTGAAAGACTTGGGTGCTGAGGTTATTAAGATCGAGATAACTGACGGCGGAGATGCAACAAGGACCATTCCACCTCAAACGCAAGGTAACGAAGGCTATATATTTGTCATACTGAATCGTGGCAAGAGAAGTATCACCCTCAACCTTAACTCCGAAAGAGGCCTCCAGCTCTGCAAAGAGTTAGTGAAAAAGGTGGACATAGTGGTGGAGAATTTCGCCTATGGAGTTATGGACAAGCTCGGGATTGGCTATAAAGAACTCAACAAGATTAACCCCCAGTTGATATACGCATCGATGTCTGGGTTTGGGCATACAGGCCCACGCCGTTCTATGCCGGCCTTTGACATTGTTGCTCAAGCCATGGGTGGTTTCATGAGTGTCACAGGCTTTCCGGATAGCCCGCCCACCAAGGCAGGGCCAGCCATCGCCGATTTTATATGCTCTTTCTATGCCAGCATTGCTATCCTAGCGGCCCTAGTATACCGGAAGGAAACCCACAAAGGGCAGATGATCGATATTTCTATGCAGGATAGCATGTGGGCCATCACGGCTATACAGTTCCTGCCCTTTTACGCTTCGACGGGTAAGGCTCCCACTAGGCTAGGTAATGGTATGGTAGAAGTTGTACCTTTTAATGTTTATCCGGCTAGCGACGGATATGTGGTGGTCGCCATAGTCACCATCGGTCAGTGGCAACAGTTCTTGAGGACTATAGGTCGGGAGGACTTATTAGAAGTGCCCAAATATGCTAATCAGAGTGAGCGGATAAAGTATCGGGACGAAGTTGATGCTATAGTGACGGAATGGACAAAATCTAGAACAGTGGAGCAAATTGTAGGTCGACTCGGCCAGGCCTGTTTACCGTGTGGGCCAATCTTCAATGTTGACCAGGTGGCTACTGACCCTCAGATTTTGAGCAGGGAAATGGTGATTGAGGTCGAGCAAATGATTTCAGGTAAACTCAAAGTGCCTGGTTCCGTTTTCAAACTCTCTGAGACGCCAGGTGATGTAAGCCTGTCTGCCCCTTACCTTGGACAGCATAACTATGAGGTTTATTGTGAACTACTAGGCCTTAGTGATAAGGAGATTGTGAAACTCGCCCACGACGGAGTAATCTAGGTTCATTACTCTCGTCACCCTGGCTTTTCACCTCAGAGGCCATACCACTCTACCAGGGTATCCAGTGGCTCCCGTGGACGCGGGAAATTGTTAATGGGGGCATCAAGGTCAGGGTAGCCAATGGCTATGGAGGTGGCAATCGGCTTGCCGGCGGGGATCCCGATTATCTCCCGATATATCTCAGGCCACAATATCGGCTGTCCCATAATACATGTGCCCAGCCCGTGGGCGAGGGCAGCAAGGCAGATGGTCTGGCTAACAATGCCTACCGCCCCCATTACTGTTGGGCTAGAATCGTCAGTATAGATAATGATAGCGTTGGGGGCATCGAAGAAACGCTGGCTCTTAGCTCGAAACTCGAGTTGTTTTTGCTCTGGGTTCTCCGTGCCTGGAGGTAAAATGCAGGCGTCGAGACATTCACGTATTACCTGAACACGTTGTTGTAATGACTCCGGATAGGGTCCTCTCCGGGCAAAGTCAGGCCTAGCGTCGGTAAATATAGTTCCGTCCCAGGATGTCCTTACCTTCTCTTCTAGTCTGACCTTAATCTCATTCAACACCCTGCCTCCAAGTACAGCAAATTGCCAGGGTTGGGCATTACCCCCGGATGGCGCCCACCGGCAAACATCCAGAATTTCCTCCAGTGTTTTCTTGGGGACGGGGTCAGGTTTAAAACTCCGGATACTCCTTCTGTTCAGTATCGCCTCGATTATCTCCATTCCGTATTTCCCTCCTCGTTTTCCAGACCGAACAGTAGTCTCGGCCAGAGGCTCAGATTTCTGAAGTATATCACAACGTCCCTATCATCGTCGACTTCGCTGCTACCGACTCTCAACTGTCAATTATTTCCAGAAACAAAAGATAAATACGTCGCCTAGTATGCTTAGAGATAATTGGGTATGGTATAGTAAATTCTGTTAAAATAGAGCTATTTCAGCCGTTGGTGCCAATACCATCCCCGGGCTGCGAGCCCTAGGTATTACCAGCGGAAGTCTCCAGAACACAGGAAAGGCGAAAGTATTGAACCAGGTTAGTCTGAGAAAGGGTAAGATTTTTTATGGCTGGTGGATTGTAGGGGCTGCCGCCATTTTGAATATTTTTGCCGGCGGCACATTTATATACGGCTTTACTATTTTCTTTAATCCCATCAGGAATACTTTTGGCTGGAGTGCGGCCGTGACATCTGTTGCCTTCACCCTGCAGAGGTTTGAATCAGGTGTCTTTGAGGCATTAGCCGGTTTCCTGGTTGATAAAATGGGGCCAAGGAAACTGATGCTCGGTGGCTGGAGCGTTGTTGGCCTAGGCTTTTGGTTAATGAGCCGCATTAACTCTTTATGGGAGTTTTACGGCTCTTTTTTGCTTATCGCTACAGGTATGAGTTTTGCCGTCTTTATCGTTATCTTTGCCACCATCGCTAACTGGTTTGATAAGAAGAGAAGCCGGGCTATTACTCTTGTTGTGGCAGGGTTTGGCATCAGTGGCATGCTGGTTCCGCTGGTCGCCTTGGCCGTCGGTAATTTTGGTTGGAGAGAGACCTTAATCATCATGGCCATTACCGCCTGGCTTATCGGCATACCACTCAGCCTACTAATGCGGCATAAGCCCACTCAGTATGGTTACCTGCCTGATGGCGAAACCCCAGAAACGGCAAGCGAAGCAAAAACTGTAACGAATCTACGCTCAGCAGGTGACACAGTCAATCGAGAACAAGGCTCTTCGACTTCTGATTATACAGTAAAGGCAGCCCTGAAAACGCGAGCTTTTTGGCTACTTTCAATTGCCTTCTTATTTCAGTTCATAGCGGTAAGTGCGGTCATGGTGCACATAGTGCCCTACCTGGAGAGCGTTGAGATTCCGACGACGATAGCTGCCACCACAGTGACGGGTATTACCATATGTAGCCTTATTGGCAGGCTGGGGTTTGGCTTAATTGGCGACTTTGCCAATAAAAGGTACCTTATCACCACTGGTCTCGTACTTCAAACTATTGGTATATTCATTTTGACCTTTGTCCATATGGATAGCATCTGGCTTATTGTTCCATTTCTGTTAACCTATGCTCCAGGTTTTGGCGCAACAATACCCCTGAGGTTCGCCTTGCAAGCTGATTATTTTGGTACAGAGAACTTGGGAGCAATTATGGGAGCTATGGCACTGGTAGGTATGGTAGGAGGCTTAGCCAGCCCGATCGTTGCCGGTTGGATCTTTGATTTTACGGGGAGCTATAACCTAGCATGGCAGCTCTTTGCCCTAATTTCAATTCCAGCAATCCCGATGATGCTGCTGGCTAAACCTCCCAGGGCTCAGTGATGAAGCCCGTTCAGAAGCTGCGCGTCGTATTACAGATTACTTACTTTAAACGAAATAGCGAAGTGTATTCCCTCCGCAGAAGGAGTTCACTTTGCAGACGCCCTGTCCATATCGATAGTTGACATCTTGGGCTCCTCTTTGGAATTATTTAGACAATGTTTTCCAGTTTTTAAGAATCATAAAGCCCAGGCTGTCCAGCTAATCAAAAAAGGGGAATCATGCCTCCCAAAAAACCAGTGAATCGAAGGGTAAATAAAACATCCGACATGAAAGCGAATACTAAGGGCGGAGCACATCTTTATTACGAACTGCATGGGACCCAAGGGCCTCATCTGCTGATGGTTCACGGTCTCATGTCGAGCCGGGCTCAATGGATTCCCAATCTGAAGGCATTTACGGAATTCTGCCGACCTGTGATAGTGGAACTGTTCGGTCACGGGCGGTCTCCGTCGCCAGAAAATCCTGAAGCCTATTTCCCGGAGAATTACGTCCGGGAATTTGAAATAATCAGGCAAGAAGCGGGTTTGGAAAACTGGTTCGTCTGCGGCCAGTCGCTGGGGGCGGCCCTCACTCTTCGTTACAGTCTTCTCCATCCCGAAAGGATAAAGGCACAGATCTTTACCAATTCCCTTTCGGCTCTGTCCGATGCTGGGGAAAATGAAAACATGGAGAGGTTGGTCAGGTTAATGCTTCAAGGAGGGAGAGGAGCACTGGACCGTTTCCCTCTCAATCCTTCGCGGAGCCGTTTTCTGGATCCGGAGATCAATAAGGCTCTGGTCGAGGATATCAATCTGATTGATGTGGAAGGGTTTGCCAATAACCTGCTCCACCTGATTCCCAAGTGCTCGGTTCGCAACCTGCTCCGTGAGATTACCGTACCTACGCTACTGGTCGCGGGCAAATTTGACAAACAGTTCAGCTTGCTCATGCCGATCGCCTTAAAAAACATCCCGGCTCTTAAATTTATCGAATTAGATGGGGGTCATGCGGTAAATATTGATGCGGCGGACCGGTTCAATGAGGCGGTTCGCGAATTTATCTTACATCATTCAAGAGACGAATAGATGGATTCGGCCCGGCCGAAATCTTTATGTTTTTACCACTATCCCTGCCTAATAAAGGAAAAAGCCCCGCAGATGTAGTGTATCACCACGGTAATGGAAGATGCATTAAGAGAAGTGCCGTCCAAATAATGGCGACTGGGGCTAACTGTTACACGAAAGTCCATTCCGTTCAGTCGACGTTGGGGTTGGATGTCAATAGTGGACACCAAAGCAATCATACTGGCAGTAAACCAGCATAGTATTTCTGGGCATATGCCACCGGTGAGAGATAACCTAGTCCAGCCTGCGATCTCTGCCGG
>Ga0068714_10004370_pt1 | contig 15908 bp, 16 predicted proteins | sample MTBNYHSulfiMetaG_FD_62988 | JGI IMG/M metagenome (GOLD analysis project Ga0068714, IMG submission 62988) | Enrichment culture microbial communities from rom New York Harbor, USA that are MTBE-degrading - MTBE-NYH (New York Harbor Sulfidogenic)... | ecosystem: Environmental > Aquatic > Marine >...
AGTTGCACGGATCACACGAACACCGGCCACGGCAATGAGCCACTAGCCGACGTCGATGATCTCCTTGCCATCGTAGTAACCGCAGTCAAGACATACACGATGCGGGAGCTTCGGCTGGTGGCACTGTGGGCACACCGAGCGCGCCGGGCCCTCGACATGATGCGTTGAACGGCGGGCATCGCGCGTCGCACGCGTTGTTTTTCTCTTAGGTACCGCCATCGGTCGTACTCTCCCTTCGCGCGCCGCAAGAAAGCAGCGTCTGAGCCAGATGAACGCCGCCTCACGCCGACGCGAACCGATATGTTAGCACACGAACAGCCCCCGGAGGCAAGAGTGATTCAGGAGATCATATCCGTCACTCGTCAGAGGGAAAGAGATCCTTCAACGCGGAGAACGGTGAGCTCGTGAACTCGGGCGCACAGTCGCACTCTGTTTCGTTTCGGTCAACACCGCACGTGGGGCAGATGCCGAGGCAATTCTCATCGTGCAGCGGCGCATACGGCAGCTCGAGTGTGATCGCCGAGATGATCGCGTGCATGATGTCAACCGCGCCCGCCTCGATGAAGCTGACCTCCTGCTCCTCGGGCAGGTCATGCTCGGAGCCGTGCGCAACATAGAACCCGTCCACTTGAACCGACACGGGCAGCACGAACTCCTTCAGACACCGGGAACACTCCGCCCGGAGGGACACGGCAAGCGTTGCCGCAAGGACAACGCCGGCGCCACTGTTGGTGACGACGCCGAGCAGGTGTGCGTCTCCAACGGGCACGAACTGCTCCGAGCCCAGAGCCAGCGTGGGCAGCGCAACATCGGCGTCCAGCTCGATTGTCTCGCCAAGATCCGCAAGAATCGACCGCACGTCGATCAGAAACGATGGATTCTCCATCTAGATGTCTCGCTGGGCGACCTTGCCCTGAAGGCGATCCCGGCCGCGCTGCACGGATGTCAGCATCTTGCCGATGTTCACTTCAAGGTTGGCCAGCATTTCGTCGGCGTAGTCCTCAGCGCCGAGGCGGATCTCGCGCTCGCGATTGCGCGCGCTGTCGAGGATGTCGGCCGCCTGCTGCTCGGCGAGCTTGACGATCTCCTGCTCGGCCGCCATTGCGTCAGCGCGGTTGCGGGCCTCTTCAAGGATGCGGTTCGCTTCCTTCTCGGCCTCTTCAAGCATCTCCTGTCGTTCCTTGACGATCCAGCGAGCCTGCTTCAGCTCGTCAGGGAACTGGGCCCGAATCTCGTCGATCAACTCGTAGATCTTGTCCGGATCCACCATCTTGTTCGACGAGAGCGGCACGTTGCGTCCGCTATCGATAAGTTCCTCGATGCGGTCGATGAGCGCCAAGATATCCATGCGTACCTCCCTACAGGGACTGCTTCAATCGTGAGGCAAGCGCCTCACATACTGCGTCTGGCACGAGCCCCTTCACCGTACCGCCGTGACCCACGATCTCTTTCACCGCCGACGAGCTCAAGTACGCGTACTCAGGTATGGACATGAGGAACATTGTCTCAATATTACTATTCAGACGGTAGTTTAGCTGAGCCATTTGAAACTCGTGTTCAAAGTCCGTAACGGCGCGCAGGCCCTTCATTATGACCTTCGCGTCCATCTCCTGTGCGAATTCTACTAGAAGAGAGTCAAAGGGTTGAACCCGCACGTTGCCGAGCCGTTCGACGGCCGCTTCAATGAACGCGACACGCTCCTCTATCTCAAAGAGCGGACCGCCTCCCTTTTCGGCGCTCAGGGCAACACCGACGACTACTTCATCGAAGATCGCGGCCGCCCGCTCGATGACGTCAAGGTGACCGTTCGTCACCGGGTCAAACGTCCCGGGACAGATCGCACGCTTCATGCGCTGAGCACTCACCTTTCGTACGTCGCAAACGAGACCGTGGTCTCACCATAGCGCTTCTCGGCCAGGCCGGTAAACGCCGGTGGCCACGCGGCGCTGGCACCCGTGGCATGCTCATAGACGATGAGCGCTCCGTCGCACAGTGCCCCTGCCGACGCCAGGTTTGTAAGAACCTGGGCCACCTCGAACGAGTCTATCCTATAGGGAGGGTCGAGAAAGAGCAACGAGCAGGCCTCGGGCACGTCGCGAGACGCATCGATGCGCGTGACGTTCCGGCCCACGATCCGCGCCTGCCCAGGATCCACACCGAGCGCCACAAGATTGGCCCGCAATGACGCGAGGGCCATCGGGTCAGACTCCACAAACACCGCTGAGACCGCGCCACGCGAGAGCGCCTCAAGACCGAGTGCACCGCTCCCAGCGTAGAAGTCCGCGACATGCAGACCGTCAAGTTCCCCGATGGCCGAGAACACCGCCGAGAATATCCCCTCGCGGACACGATCGGACGTCGGGCGCGTTCCCCTACCCTTTGGGGCTGCAATGACGCGCCCTTTCCACGTTCCGGCTATGATCCTCATCCGCTGCTCGTCCATCTCCAGGCCGAACCGACCTGACGTTCGAGACTCTCCGCCATCGGCCGATAGCGCGGCGTGACGAGGTCGGCATCCTCAGAGATGATGCGCCGCGCATCATCTGACGCCGCCTCCAAGAGGTCCTGATCGGCGCCAAGCAAGGCCGCTCGCAGTCCGGGAATACCGCTCTGCCGGTCGCCGAGGACATCTCCCTCGCCCCTCAGGCGCAAGTCAAACTCGGCGAGTTCGAAGCCATCGTTCACGTTCACGATTGCCTCCATCCGCGCTCGTGCCGACTCGGTCTTCGCATCGCTGAACAGCAGCACCTGTCCCGGCCGCTCGCCCCTGCCAACACGGCCACGCAACTGGTGCAGCTGCGCGAGTCCAAAACGCTCGGCATCCTCGATGATCATGATCGTGGCGCGAGGCACGTCGACACCGACCTCGATGACGGTCGTTGCTACCAGGACGTCGAGCGCGCCCGCCCGGAACTCCTCCATCACCTTCGCTTTGTCGCGTGAGGCCATCTGACCGGTCAAGAGACCCACTCGCAGCTGGGGGAAGACCTGACGGGCGAGCCTGCGGGCCTCGGCATTCGCGGCCTTGAGTTCCGACTGATCGCTCTCGTCAACGAGCGCACATACAACGTACGCCTGCTCTCCGGCCGCCACCGCTGCACGGACGACGTCGTAGGCCTCCGCGCGCCTGTTTCGGGGCACGAGGCGCGTCGTGATGTGGTCCGCGCCACGGGACCCGGGGCGCTCCCGCAGATAGGAGGCGTCAAGATCCCCATACACGGTCAGCGCGAGACTGCGCGGAATCGGCGTGGCGGTCATGACGAGCAGGTCGAGATGGTCACCTTTCTCGCGGAGTGTCAGGCGTTGCTCCACACCAAACCGGTGCTGCTCGTCCACGACTGCAAGGGAGAGACGCTTGTAGCGCACGGCCTTGTCGATGAGTGCGTGCGTCCCGAAGACCACGGTTATCGATCCGTCTGCGAGACCGCTCAGTATCCGCGTCCGCTCACCAGCAGGTGTTGACCCCGTGAGCGTCGCCCATGAGACGCCCGTCGAATCTAACAGCGGGCCCACGGCGGACGCGTACTGCGTCGCGAGCACTTCAGTGGGAGCCATCATCGCCGCCTGCGTCCCAGAGTCGGCGCAGACGGCAAGTGCATGCGCCGCTACCACCGTCTTGCCCGTGCCGACATCGCCGAGCAGCATCCGGTTCATGCAATGCGGTGAGCGCATGTCCCGCACGATGTCGGAAACGGCCTTCACCTGATCTTCAGTGAGGTCGTACGGAATGCATGCTCGCAGACGATCCACCACTGGCCCGTCAACGACGTGCGCGTGTCCGCGTGGCAGATCCGTGGTTCTGTAGCGACGGTTCGCCACAACGAGTTCGATCCCGAGCAGTTCGTCGTAAGCCAGACGCCTGCGCGCCCGCTCGGCCTCTTCAAGAGACTCCGGGAAGTGAATGCTCGCCAGAGCCGCGCCAAGCGGCAGCATCGCCCGCTCGGCTCGGATCCGCGCCGGGAGTGGATCGAGCACCCCACGCGCTTCACGAAGCCCCTCAGCGACCAGACGGCGCATCCAGTTCGTGCTCAACCCCTCTGTCACTCGGTGGATCGGAAGGATGCGAGCGATCTTCGGTCCCTCGCTGTCGTCGGGAAGCACCTCCATGAAGGGACTGCGAATCTGCTTCAGGCCGAAGTCGAACGTAACCGGACCTGCAAGCGCGACGCGATCCCCCACCTTCACGCGTTGTGCAACGTAGGGCTGGTTGAACCACACGCCGATGAGCGCGCCCGTGCCATCAACGATCGCGATCTCGGTGATCGTCAACCGCGGCCGGGGGTGTTTGACTTTCACTTCGTGCACTCGGCCCATCACGGTAGCCTCGGTGCCAGCCCTCACCGAGTGCAGATCGGCTGTACGGCTAAGGTCCAAGTAGCGGAACGGGTAGTGAGAAAGCAGGTCCCTGACCGTCGTGATACCGAGCCGCTCGAGCGCCTCAGCCCGGCGCGTGTCCACGAAGCGCACCACGGTGACGGGGCTCCCGAGGCGGGCGGTCGCGGCCGCCCGCGCCGACGGCGAAGTCTCCCGATCCGGCATGGGAACGCTAGGACAGCGGGTAGAATGCCAGACCAATTGCCCGGGGACCGGCGTATGTGCCGATCACCGCGCCCACAGAGGCACAGTGTACGATTTCGCACGGCACGTTTGCCGCAGCGATCAGAGCACGAAGCTCCTCCACCAGATCCGGTGCCTGTGCGTGTAGGATCCCGGCCTTGATCGGACCATCTCCCGCAGCATCGATCGCCGTCTGTGCGATTTCCTGCAGGGCCTTCTTGGTGCCCTTCACCTTCTTGTAGGGCTCGATGGCACCTTCCGCATCAAAGGTCAGAACTGGCTTGATGTTAAGCAACGAAGCTGCGAGCCCCTGAGCCTTCCCTGCCCTGCCGCCTTTCACAAGGTACTCGAGCGTGTCCAGGGCAAAGAAAAGGTGCCCGGTTTCGGCAACATGTTGCGCTGCGGCATGAACAGCGTCCGCGTTGCCGCCGGACGCGCGGACGTCAAGTGCCGCCATGACCGCGAGGCCAAGACCCATGTTGACGGATCGGGTGTCGACGATCCGGACCGGCACCGGTGAGGTTCGGGCCGCGATTTCCGCGGAGGCAATCGTGCCAGAGAGCTTGGACGTGAGATGGATCGAGACAATGTCCGTGCAGCCTGCTGCAGCAAGCTTCTCATACACCGCACTGAACTCCGCTGGTGATGGCTGGGACGTCTTGGGCAGCACAGCCGACGTCGAGAGCATCTCGTAGAAGTCGGCCGTGCCGAGTTCTATCCAGTCGAGATAGGTCTTCTCGCCGAAGGTCACCTTGAGCGGGACCATAACGACGTCGTGATCGGCAAGCCATGCCGGCCCGAGGTCGCACGTGCTATCGCAAACGATACCGACCGTGCTCATGGCAACTCCTCTACGCGACGGACTACTCAACTGACACAATCACGGGATAGACAGGCTGATCGCCGCGATGACCCTCAACTTCGAAATTGGGGTACTCATCCGTCAGATGCGAGACCAGCGCCTGGAGAGACTCGTCATCCAAGTCCTCGCCGGCAATTACGGTGATCGTCTCACCGTCCTCGGTGAGCATCTTCAACACGTCGGAGGTCACCGTTTCCACGTCCGATCCGATGACCTCGATCTCGTGATCGATGATACCGATGATCTGGCCCGCCTTGATCGCGCCGGCTTTACCTTTGGAGTCTTTGACCGCAGTCGTCACCTCGGCGGACTTCACCGTGGATGAGGCCTCGATCATGTCGGCGACAACGGACTCGAGGTCATCGGAACCGTCGTAGGCAAGCAGCGCAGCGAACGCCTGGGGAACTGCGGTCGTCGGGACAACGGCCACTGGGCGGTCCGCAACGCCGGTTACCTGCTGCGCAGCCATCACTATGTTGCGATTGTTGGGGAGAATGACGACCGATGCGGCGTTTACTTCACCGACCGCTTCGAGGAGTTCGGCGGTCGAGGGATTCATGGTCTGCCCGCCACTCACCACAACGTCAGCGCCCAGGCTTTCCAGGAGCGCCGACATGCCCTCACCGGCAGCGACCGCCACGAACCCGATGGGCTTCTTGGGCTTCGCAGGATCCGGTGCAGCCTTCAGGCCGGCGGTCCTTAGCGCCGTCTGGCGCCGCATGTTGTTGACGTGCACCTCGGAGACTTCGCCGATCCCGGTCGCCCAGGAGAGAACCGTACCCGGTTCGTCGGTGTGCACGTGAACCTTGTAAGTGTCCGTGTCTCCGACCACGAGTTCTGAGCCGCCGCGCTCGGAGATGAACTCCTCGATGAATGACCGGTCGGCCTGAGCGCCGTGCAGAAGGAACTCGGTGCAGTAAAGGTATTCCTCGTCATTCCAGTCATCAAGCGGGACCACCGTCGGCGTCGACTGGGCCATGGAGACTTCATACGCGCGAAACTCATGTCCCTCGAGTGCCGCCACGAATCCCTCAGCGAGAATCGCCACGCCAAGACCGCCCGCGTCGACAACACCGTTCTCCTTCAGCACAGGCAGGAGATCCGGACCACGACGAACCGAGTCGAACGCGGCCGACACGATGGAGTCCAGGAATTCGCTCATACCCAGGTCCGCCTTGACGCCGGCGCGTGCCGCGATCGATGCGTCCTTAAGGACGGTGAGCATCGTGCCTTCAACGGGCTTCCGAACAGCCTGGAACGCAACAGTCACGCTGCGCTCGAGCGCGGAGGTGACCGTTTCCTGGTTCATCTCATCTGCCCGGCTGATGACATCGCACATGCCACGAAGCATCTGGCTCAAGATGACGCCGGAGTTGCCTCGCGCACCCATGAGCGAACCATGCGTGATCGCGGTGCAGATGTCGGCAAGCGCCGCATCCGGGCCGAGCCGGTCAAGGTCTGCGCAGACAGCATCAAGCGTGAGCGACATGTTGGTGCCGGTGTCCCCATCGGGAACCGGGAACACGTTCAGGCGGTTGACCTCATCAACCCGTTCCTTGAGCGCCTGGGCGGCGGCGGCGAAAAGGCTAGCGCCCATCGGACGTGCGTTGGTCGTCATGCGTGCTCCGATTTCTTCCTGACTTTGACACCCTGGACGTGGATACGGACGTCGGCAACCTGCACCACGGCGTTGTGCGTCAGCGCGTGACGAACGCTCGATGAGAGGTTCTTGCTTACCTGCGTCAGATTCGTGCCGTATTCGATCACAACGTAGAGGTCCACGGCAACGCTGCGCTCGTCAACATTGGTGATGATCACGCCCTTGCGAAGCCTGTCGCGCGAGAGCAACTGTGCGACGCCGTCGCGTAGCGAGGGACTCGCCATGCCGACAACGCCGTAACCTTCTAGCGCAACGAACCCCGCAATGTCTGCAAGAACGTCGTTGGCGATGGTAACAGTCCCGCGTACTTCCTCCGCCATCAAAGACCCTCCCTGGTGCACTCGTGTCCGGGCCTGCGTCCAGACGTGTGCAGTAGTATAGCGGACTGACCGGCTGGCCACCCCCTCTGTCACCACAAAGACAAGGGAGGTTCGCTCGCTTTACCCAAAATGAGCGCTGTGATAGCATCATCAGGCTATTGTCTGTACCGGCGGCATATCGGATGTCGCCTCGAATCTCCGAAGGACGGTCACGGCATGTCCAAGGTATGCAGCATCTGTGGAAAGCACCCGGTGGCGGGCCGCAATGTGAGCCACTCTCACCGAGTGACCAACCGTGTCTTCCGCCCCAACGTCCAGAAGGTCACCGCCCTCATTGACGGTACGGCAAAGAAGATCAACATCTGCACGAAGTGCCTGAAGGCGGGCAAGATAGTCCGCGCGTAGCAGGTTGCCTCACGCGCCTTCGTTCCGGCTTCGGGCCGAACGGGGGCGCGTTCGTGCGTTACCGGTCAAACTCAGAATTCTCCGGGACCCGGTCCGACTCCCCACCCACGACCTCGACCAATGCGTCGACAACGCGGGGGTCGAACTGGGTTCCTGCCTTTTCCAGAATCTCTGACAGCGCGTCCTTGCTGCTTCTAGCACCACGATACGGGCGCGCAGACGTCATCGACACGTAGGCGTCGGCGACAGCCAGTATCCGGGCGCCGAGCGGTATGCGCTCGCCGGCAAGACCCGCCACGTAGCCCGCGCCGTTGTACCACTCATGGTGGTGATAGACGATCGGAATCACGTGGCGCAGCGCTGGTGTCTCGGAGAGCATGTCCGCCGCGATCTTGGGGTGCAAGCGCAGGAGAGCGCGCTCCACGGTGCTGAGTGCCCGTTCTGACGAAAGCACTCCCTCACCGGCGGCCGCCATTCCGATGTCGTGCACGAGCGCGGCGATCCGCAGGGACTGGCAATCCTCGTCGCTCAGTCCGAGCACGGCACCGATCGCCTCGGTGCACTCCAGCACGCGCTCAGCGCCACCGGCGGAGAACGGGTCTTTGGTCTCGAGCGCGACGGCAAGCGCCTTCAACGTGTCAAAGTAGAGCTCGCGTGACTCGGCAACGGCGCGCGCGTTCCTGAGCGCGGTTGCTGCCTGCCGGCCGAGCGTCTCGAGCGCCGCGCAGTGCGACGCCGTGAGTCTGCCTGGGTACGACTTGCTACCTACGTTCAACACGCCAAGGACACCGTCATCATCGGCGATAAGGACGGAGACCGCCGAGCGGACGCCGTGACGCTGCCCCACGCCGGGACGGGCCGCGACGTCCTCGATCAGCACGGATTGACGGGAAGTGAGTACCCAGCCGGCGATGCCCTCCCCCTCAGCCAGCGAAGTCTCGCGGACAACATCTTCGGGAAGACCCTTCGATCGCGCTATCGAGAGGCGACCCGTGGCCGGGTCGAGCAACATGACACTCCCCGTCTGTCCTCCGGACATCTCCAGCGCACGGGTGAGCGTGGCGTCAAGAACCCCGTCAGGGTCAAGGATGCGGCTCAGGTCACGCACGGAGTCGATCAGGGCCTGTGCCGTTTCGAGTTCGGCGCGGGCAACGCGCAGACCGAGCGCACCGGCAAGTGACGCCCGCAGCTGGGCTGTTAGGGCCGGAAACGCCGAGACATCGGGACGGCCCGACGCAGACTGCAAGTCAACGGCCGCCACCCCCCGCGCGTCTCCCGCCGAGATCGGCAGCACGTAGCGCCACAACGAAACCGCCCGTCCGCCGCTCTTGATGTCGGCGATGTGCCCGAATTCCGCCACACCGTTGGCGCACGCGTGGGAAAGGACACCGTCGTCGTCGAGCGCCAGCGGCCGCGAGGAAGGCTGCATGGCGCCGACTGCGGCAACGAGGCGCAGTGTGCCGGAGGAATCGTCGGCAAGCCAGAGGTGCGCCGCAACGGAACCGGCGTCCGAAACGCTCTCCATGAGTGCCGAGAGTACGACATCGGCATCGAGGCTCGGGGGTACGCGCACGCTCGTACACGGGCCAAACACCACGTCGACATCCTCGATGGTAATCGCCTCGCCGATTCGAGGTATCTCGTCGCGAGCGGCATCGGCGGCACGCGCGTCCACCGGTGGTGTGTCGGCAGCGAGGGGCGCGGCGTCTCCGGAGAAGCCATTACCTACGGACTCCGTGGTGGCGGACTGGCCCGGCATGGTTTGTGCAGCCGTGCCCTCTGTGACGGTAGCCGGTGCGATGCCAGCGTCAGACATTACCGACCTGTTGACATCGAAGACTGCGGGTGCGGTGTTTGGAGCAATAGAAGCCGAGGGCTGCGCGGCCCTCTGGGCTGCCGTCTGACCCGCCGGCATGGTCTGCGAGGCCGTCAGTTCCCCCGCTGATAGCCACAGACCAAACGTGAAGAACAGCGTTCCGGCGGCGAGTAGCCAGACGCTCTCCTGCACCAGTCCGGCGACGACGCCGACAGCGCCTAGCAGCGCAACTGCGGAGCCTATGACCACCCTGTGTCGCATTTGCCGCAAGACCGTCCCCACTCACCCTTGTGCTTCACGAACGATAGCGGGCTCTCGCCAAGCGGGCTCGCCTCACTAGGGCCGCGTCGATACGGACCATGAACGTGTTATCGGCCAACCATGGACATACCTCAAGACCGGGGTACGCCGCAATCCCGCGATACAAGAACGACGGCGCTCCCCCGCTCAACGCCAACCGTCACGTCACGCCTCGCTACGAGGTTACTCAGGCCGAGCGAGCTGAGCGGCTCGAGGTGCGCCGATGCCAGCTCGTAGCGGCCACCGGTGATCGAGACAACCGCAGTCCCGAGGAGAGCGTACACCGAAAACAGGGTCCCGGGTGCCTCGCGCAGGGTGATCGCGTCCCGCGCACCGACACGTAGCGGATAGAGCGTGACATCGCTCTCCAGCCCACGGGCCTCGAGATCCGCAACAGACAGCAGCGTGCCGAGAGAAGCGAGCGAGTGGTCAAGCCGACCCCCGAACGCGGCCGTCAGATCGAGTGTGCGCACGCCGATCGAACGCGCCTCCCCGACGGCGAGGTCGAGATCGCTCTCGTTCTTCACCGTCGGGAAGCGGACGATCCGGGCGCCATGCGCCTCGGCCCAGACAAGGTCATCCTCCCCAAGCGAGTCGAAGTCGCCGATACAGACGTCCGGAACCCGGCCGCTCAACCGGCAGAGCGTGCACCCGCCGTCGGCGGCGATGACCACCGCCGCCGAGCGAATGCATGTTGAGTAGAACTCCTCATGACCCTCGATCGGCGCTGCGCCAACAATGAGCGCTGCGGAATCTCTGTTCACACGTAGTCACATCCCGCTAGGCGTTGCGGCCCAGCACACGGCGAAGCAACGGCAGGATCGCGGCGGCCAGGATTGCGCACGCCACGCCGGACACGAGTACAAACGAATTGTACGCTAGCGAGTAGATGAGCGGCGCCTGCCCGGCCTCAACCGCATACGCGGAGAAGAACACGACGCCAGACAACACGTGTGCGGCATAGCGCCCGAGCGTGCCCACAACTACGCCGGGAACGAGCGCCACAAGAGCAGCCTTGCCGCCTTCGTCGGCGTCGCTCAGACGCCACCAAGGCGCGCACACGAGGCCCGCCAGACCGCAGAGGGCGTACGCGATTGGATAGTCGAGCATTACCTGCACCGGCGTGAAGAGATATGGCTCCAGCATTAGGTCCACCACACCGTAGATGGCGCCCGCAAACATCCCGGGCCTCCAGCCTCGCAGGATTGCCAGCACGAAGATCGGCAGCATTGAAAGTGACGGGCTGCCGCCCTGCGGCATCTGCCATGGCGAGAAGAAACCCAGCACGGCACAGAGTGCCACGGTGAGCCCAACCTCGACACCGAGTCTGACACGTGACGTCTTCATAGAACGCCTCCTTCTCGGGCGCGCGATGGCGCCAGACGAAGAGGAGCGCTAGGACTGAAGGGTGACCGGAGCTACACGGCCGCCTCCCGTTATGCTGCGCCGCATTACCGGCCCAGTCATTCGGTCGCAGTCAGCATGACTGCCTCTCAGCCGCAGGTCGCAGCTCCCGATACGGATTAACGGGCACATCCTCCCACAAAGAGGCGCGAGCACGCAAATAGCGACAGCGGCCTCCCGGCGATACGCTACTACATGTTCCTGAGATAGGGATACGGATTGACCGCCGCACCACCGTTGGGGTGGATTTCGAAATGCAGGTGGGGCGCACTCGCGGAAGCATTCCCCGTGTGGCCGACGTACCCGATGACCTGTCCTGCAGAGACCCTGCCCGACGTCACCACGTACGAGCTGAGATGCGCGTAGTAGAAGGCCCAGCCATTGTCAGCGGTCAGCCAGATCGTGTTCCCGCCGAGGCTGTTCTGTCGCGTGCGGACCGTCCCGGCAAGGATCGCCACGACCGGAGTGCCCTCCTGGGCCATGATGTCCGTGCCCTTGTGGGTCCGCCCGCCGGAACGGGCCGCGCCCCAGGTATCGCTGTAGTAGTTGGGACCGGCAACCGGGAACACCATGCCGTTTGCGCTGGGCGACGAGTTCGAGCCACTGGCCCGCTCGGCGGCACGCGCTGCCGCGAGCTTCTTCTGGAGTTCATCGTATTCGTCCTGTTGCGCGGCGAGCTGCGCCTCGATCTCGGCTGCGCGCTTCTTGAGATCCGTCGCGTCGGCCGCCTGCTGCTCCTCAAGGGTCGCGAGTACGGCGCGTTGCGTCTCGAGGTCTGACTGAGCAGCTTCCACCTCGGCGATGATCGTGGAATCTTGCTCGTTCAGGCGCTGCAGGTACTCCATGCGCAGAATCATGTCGTCGAACGAGTCACTCGAAAGCAGCACCGAGAGGTAGTCCACGCCGCCCGAGCGGTACGTCGCCGCAATCCGCTCGGCGAAGCGCGACTGCACCTCGGCAACACGTGCTTCAGCCGCTGCGATCTCCTCGTCCTGGGCGGCAATCTGGACGCGCGTCGCGTCGAGCGCCCAGTACGCGTCTGAATACGCCTCGCCGGCCTGTTCAACCTCGGCCTGCAGGCTCTTGATCTCCGCTTGGAGTTTCTGGACTTCCGTCTGTGCAGCCACTGCATCGGGCGCAAGGCCGAGCAATAGCACGAGCACGAGCACCAGGAGGGTCCTTATGCGAAAGGAGCGCACTTCTACTCCGTCCCGTCTCTGGCCACAATTCGCGTGTAGTTTACCACGATCTTCTCAGAGCGCGACCGCGACGCCGCGGGGCGCCGTTGTTGCGAAGAACCTCGGGCGCGAAGTATCCTGCTCTCCTGATGCACCCCAACGCGCCTGACCCACCGGAGAGACCATGCCACGCTACGACTACCGTTGCCCTTCCTGCGACCTTCTTTTTGAGGTCCAGCGCTCATTTGGCGACACCTCTGACGTCTCCTGCCCAACGTGTTCCGCCGAAGCGAAGAAGGTGTTTGCCCCCGCAGCCGTCGTCTTCAAGGGCTCGGGTTTCCACAACACCGACTACCGGCCACGGCCGGCCGAGTCCTCAGCCGATGCCGCGCCATCGTGTCCCGCGGCCGGCGCGGGAGGCGGCTGCGCCGGTTGTCCCGCACAGTCCTAGCGACACGGAAGAGCGGCCGGCGCATCCGCATGATCGCGAATCCACCGGCCGCTCGGTTTGCCTGATCGCAGGCGCGCTGTCTCAGCCGATCCACATGCCGGACTTCTGTGTCCCCGCCCGGCCGGTGGTATCGACGAATCTGACAATTCCCGTCTGGCCATCCATGAGCACGGAGTGCGTCCGCCAACCCTTGTGATTCTCACGGACACCGCGGAGCATCTCACCGTCGGTCACGCCAGTTGCGACAAACGCTGCCTCGTCGGTGTTGACCAGGCAGTTCATGTCGAGCACGCCGTCGAGATCGCACTTCGTCATATGCTCGGCACGCACGCGCTCTTCGGGGCTCCGGAACGCGAAGCGACCCATGAAACACCCGCCGATACAGCGCATCGCAACGGCCGCCAGCACACCTTCCGGCGCGCCGCCGGCACCCATGTAGAGGTCGATGCCGGTGCCCTCGATTGACGTTGCCACCGCGCCAAAGACGTCGCCATCGCTTATGAGACGCACGCGCGCACCTGCCGCGCGCACTTCGGCAATCATGTCCTTGTGGCGATCCCGGTCAAGGATGCACACGACAAGGTCCTCCACCGGCTTCTTGAGCGCGCGAGCACAGTTGCGGACGTTCTCCGTCGGGCTGGCATCGATGTGGACCGCGTCAGCGGCAGCCGGTCCCGCGGCGATCTTCCACATATAGGTGTCCGGAGCGTTCAGAAGCGTGCCGCCCGGTGCAAACGCCAGCACCGCAAGCGAGTTCGCCTGCGCGTACGCTGTGAGGTTCGTGCCCTCGAGCGGGTCCACCGCGATGTCGATGGCCTCGCCGCCACCGCCGACCTTCTCGCCGATGAACAGCATGGGGGCCTCATCGCGCTCGCCCTCGCCGATCACGACTTCACCATCGATCGGGACCCGGTCAAACGCAGCCCGCATCGCCTCCACGGCCGCGGCGTCGGCAGCTTTCTTGTCCCCCTTGCCGATCCAGCGGCCGGCTGCCCGGGCAGCCGCCTCGGTTACCTCGAGCATGTCGATAACGCGGGTGGTGCGCATGACTCCTCCTTACATCCGTTCGCGCGTGGTCACGCGCGTTCTCGTCGAAGCACCGCCACAAAGTGGCCGTCGGGCCCGCCGACGGCCGGCCACGACTGGAAACAGCCGTCCGCCGTCACAAACTCATGCCACTCTGCCGGTACGATATCGCGAAGTGACTCAAGAGCGAACCCCCGTCCCTCGGGCGAATCCAGGAACGATTTCACGATGGCCGTGTTCTCCGCCGTAGCGACGCTGCAGGTAGAATACACCACGCAGCCGCCCGGGCGGACAACACTCGCGGCCGAAACCACGAGCGCCCGTTGCAGCTCGTTAAGACGGTGGATGTCGTTCTCGGCCAGGCGCCACCGCTTCTCGGGGTAGCGCCGAAGCGTGCCGAGACCGCTGCAGGGCGCGTCCACAAGCACGGCGTCAAACGCGTCATGACCGAGCACACCGGCGAGATCGCAGGCGTCCGCCGCGACAACCTCCACGGAGGGCACACGAGAGTTCCTGAGACGCCTCTCGAGCACCTCGGCCTTTCCCGCATGGATCTCCACCGCCACGATCTTCGCAGGTCCGCCCGTGCGGACCGCAAGTGATTGCAGACAGATCGTCTTGTTTCCGCGTCCCGCCCCCACATCCGCTATCCGCATCCCGGCCGACGGAGTGCACGCGAGCGGAGCCAGCTGCGCGGCCGCGTCCATGGCAAACCAGCCGATGGCAGCAGCTCCACCCCGGAACGCCGCCGATGGGACCTCCAGCACGCGGCAGTCGGCATCGGGTGGTGCGCAGTGCGGGCGCGCCGTCGCAAGCCCCTCAAGTGTGACGGTGGTCGGCGCGATGAACGGATCCAACCGCACGTACGTCGGAGCGGGTTCGAGTGCCGAAAGCAGGGCATCCCGCCCCCTGTCCTCGCCGAATTCATCCAGGAAGAGATCAACAATCCAACGTGGGTGTGCTGTCGCGCGGGCGAGCGCATCACGATCTTCAGCAGGATCGCCCCAGGGGAATCCCCCGGCAGTGCCGGCGAGCTTGCGCATGACGGCGTTTGCCAGGCCAGCGGCCTGCGGACGGACCGCGCGGACCGCGTCCACCGTCTGGTCAACGACGGCGTACGCTGGCGCACGCCCGAACAGCAGCTCGTAGGCGCCAAGTCGTAGGGCGTCCCGCACGCGGGGCTCCAACGCACGGACACTGTGGCGATCGATGGCCTCGTCAAGGACCCCGATTGAAGCCACGACGCCGTACGAGAGGTGCGTGGCCAGCGCCGCGTCCTCCGCACTCAGATTCGCGGACACGAGTTCGGCCGACAGAACCGCGCCGGAGAAGGCCGCGTCCTTTCGCGTACGCGCGAGGACGCGCAGGGCAACCCGTCGTGCGGGTGCGACACTCATCGGGTACCTCCCCACGAGGCGAGCAGCGGCAACCGGGCACCACGTGCCCACGCGTCAGCAGGCATGTCGCCTCTGCCGGCGGGCCTCACGACATCGAGCGCCAGCGCCCCGTCGGCCACACCAAGGGCCGGCGCAGCCGAAGCCAGCGAGACCACACCGGGGGGAACCGTTTCCACACCCGGATGCGCCCGGACGACCGTAAGCTCAACACCTTCGACACAGACACGCGCGGGCGCGCGGCGCGTTGCGGCGCGGATCCGCGCAAGGGCTTCGCGAACAGTCAGCTCCGGTGCGAGTGCAACGTCGTCTTTCGTGATCTTCGCAGCGTAGGTGGCCAAGGAGTCATCTTGTGGTGTCCATACGACCGTGCCCCGGGCAAGCATGTCTAGTACGTCAAGCAGAGCCTGCGCGCCGACGTGCGCAAGTTCATCTTCGATGGCGCTCGCGCATCGGTCCCCTACGGGCACCATACGCTGCAGCGCGTACGGCCCGGTATCGAGACCCTTCTCCATGCGCATGATGCTCACGCCGG
>Ga0068714_10004371_pt1 | contig 15907 bp, 12 predicted proteins | sample MTBNYHSulfiMetaG_FD_62988 | JGI IMG/M metagenome (GOLD analysis project Ga0068714, IMG submission 62988) | Enrichment culture microbial communities from rom New York Harbor, USA that are MTBE-degrading - MTBE-NYH (New York Harbor Sulfidogenic)... | ecosystem: Environmental > Aquatic > Marine >...
ATCGGGATCGGTCAGAGGGTCGGCCTACGGGCGCTCGCTGCTGTGGCCGGCTGCACCGGCGTAGCCGATTCCGGAACTGTGGCCTTCCGCTTGGCGCCACGGCTGAATGCGGCCGGGCGCCTGGCCGATCCTGCCCCGCCGCTTCGGCTGCTCTTGAGCGAGGACGAAAGAGAGGCGGAAGCTCTTGCCGCCCAACTGCACGAGTTGAACGGAGCCCGCCAGGACGTGGAGAGACAGATACTCGAGGAGGCTACGGCTGCGGTGGAGGCACTTGCCGACATTCCTCCGGTTGTCGTGCTGGCGGTGGCGGGCTGGCACGAGGGAGTGGTAGGCATAGTGGCCGCGCGTCTCGTGGAGCGCTATCACCGCCCCACGATTCTGCTGGGCATTCGCGACGGGATTGCCAAGGGTTCGGGCCGCAGCATCTCGGCATACGATCTCATGGGGGGCCTTACCGCGTGCGCCGACCATCTCATTGTGTACGGGGGGCACTTTCAGGCAGTGGGGCTCACGCTCGAAGCGGAGCGGGTGGCAGACTTCCGGCGGGCGATCGAGAAGCACGCCGGCGCGCTGCTCACGCCCTCCGATCTGGTGCCGACCTTCCGTGCCGACGCCGTGCTCCGTGGGGAGGACGTCAATGCGGAGACCGCGCTGGCTCTGGCATCCCTCGGCCCTTTCGGCACAGGTAACCCTCGGCCTCGACTGCTGGTGGTCGACGCAAGGATTCAGGGCGCGGAGGCGACGCGCACCGGTGGTCATCTGCGCTGCACGGTAGAAGCCGACGGGGTGAAAGCCCGGGGGATCGGGTTCGGCATGGGATGGATGGCGGAAGCGCTGCGCGATAGCGGTGGCGAGTGCCTGCTGGGCGTGCAGGTCCGCGTAGACGAGTGGCAAGGCGTGCCACGCCCCGAGTTCCTTCTCGAACGGATAGGCATGAAGACCAACGGCTCATCAGGACTATGCGACTGCAGAGAAGGCTGCAGACATGGGCGACCCGTGGTGATGACCGAAGCAGAAACCTCCAGTGGCACGCCCCCACCGTGGGATGGCCCGGTGCCACGAATGCCGGCTGCCCGAGACTTGAGAAACCGGCCGGGTCGGGTAAGCGCGGTGGCCCAGATGCTGGCCACCGGTGAGCGGGTCATGATTCTTACGGCATCAGCAGCGCACTGCAGTGATACGCTCCAGGGACCGATCCCGTGGCACGACCTCTGTCGCGAGGGTGTGGAGTGCTTCGGCCGGCCATGCACGAATGACGGTGGCCTGCGCGTTTCGGCGGCGGACGTGGCCGTTGTGGAGTGGGACGTCGCGGCGCGCGCGCAGGGCATCGCCGGTGCGCGCGCCCACGTGATCGCGGTCGACCCGCCCTTCCGGGCCGCGCACGTGGCATTATTGCGGGAAGCTGCCGGCCGGGGCGCGACCATCCATCTCTGCTATGGAGACGAGGAAAGACAGGCGACCGCCCGGTTGCTCCGGTATCTCGTTCACCCGCGCTTTGCCATGGTTTGCCTTTATCGAGCGATGAGTACGGGAGCCTCCAGCCAGGCGAAACTGTTCGAGCGGGCAGCCGCTGAGGCGTGGCGCGAGGCCCGGGTGACGCTGACGTACGCGGATCTCGCGCGGGCGCAGTCCATCCTGGCGGAACTGGATCTGGAGCGCCTCACCCCTGGAGAAGGTAAACTAGAGGCGCGGACCATCGCCGCCTACGCGGCCGCGGAAGCGGAATATGAGGAGTGCTCGAGGTTCTGTCTGACTCTGTAGACATCACTCGACCGAAGGGGCGCCAGAAGGCGCCTGCGACCGTGCTTACCCCGGAGGAAGCCGCCGAGCAACACCGCGGGCCCCTTCTAGAGCTCACTCGCAAGATCGAGAGATATAACGCCGCCTTCGACCGCGATCTGATAACCAGGGCCTTCACGGTAGCTGCCTCCCAGCATCAGACCCAATTGCGCGCCAGCGGCGAACCCTACATCAACCACCCGTTGGGGACCGCCGGCATATGCGCCGACCTGGGTCTGGATAGTGCCACCATCGCCGCGGCCCTGTTGCATGATGTGGTGGAGGACACCGCCATGCCCATCGAGGCCGTGCGCGAGCAGTTCGGGGATGAAGTGGCGCTGCTCGTCGATGGCGTTACCAAGTTGTCTTTGATGTCATTCCGCACGGTCGAAGAAGAGCAGGCCGAGAACATCCGCAAGATGATCATCGCCATGGCCAAGGACATCCGCGTGATCCTCATCAAGCTGGCCGACCGGCTCCACAACATGCGCACCCTGGGCTATCTCGGCAAGGAGAAGCAGCTCGAGAAGGCAAAAGAGACGCTCGAGGTGTACGCCCCGCTGGCGCACCGCCTGGGCATCGAGTCCGTGCGTTGGGAATTGGAGGATTTGGCCTTTGCCACCCTGCATCCCCGCAAGTATGCAGAGGTGCAACGCATGGTGGCCCAGCGGCGGGCAGACCGTGAAGAGGACATGGAAGAAGCCCGCGGCATCCTCAGCAAGGAGTTGGCGGCGGTGAACATCGACGCGGAGATCTCCGGCCGCGCCAAGCACTTCTATTCCATCTACGACAAGATGGTGCGCAGAGGCAAGGAATTCAACGAGATATTCGACCTCACCGCTCTGCGGGTGCTGGTGGACTCGGTCAAGGACTGCTACGCGGCCCTCGGGATCATCCACTCGCTTTGGAAGCCGCTCCCCGGGCGGTTCAAGGACTACATCGCCATGCCCAAGTTCAACATGTATCAGTCGCTCCACACCACCGTCATCGGGCCGCAGGGCAAGCCGTTGGAGATCCAGATCCGGACTTATGAGATGCACGAGACCGCCCAATATGGCATCGCGGCCCACTGGATGTACAAGGAGAAGGGACGCAGCGGCCAGCGCAGCGACACGCAACTGGAGAAGCTGCAGTGGCTCCGGCAGATCATGGATTGGCAGTCGGAGACCAAGGACGCGGGCGAGTTCATGGAGTCGCTGCGTATCGATCTGTTCCATGACGAGGTATACGTCTTCACGCCCAAAGGCGAAGTTAAGAGCCTTCCGGCCGGATCGACCCCGGTGGATTTTGCCTACGCCATCCACACCGACGTCGGTCACAGGTGTATTGGGGCCAAGATCGAGGGACGGATCGTCCCACTCACCTACCGGCTGCAATCCGGGGATATCGTCGAGATACTCACGTCGAAGACGGCGCAAGGACCTTCGCGGGACTGGCTGCAGTTCGTGGCGAGCCCGGGGGCCCGCAACAAGATCCGTCAGTGGTTCAAGCGGGAACGGCGGGAAGACGCCGAGCACCTGGGCCGGGAGGCGCTTCTTGAGGCGCTGCGTAAGCAGGGACTTCCCGCCCAGAAGTTGATTGGCTCCGACTTGCTGGCCGAAGTGATTAAAGAAACCGGCCTCACCAAGAAGGAGGACTTCTTCGTTGCGCTAGGTTCGGGAAAGATCAGCACTCAGCACATCGTCACGCGCGTCATCCAGAGCCTCAACCGGGAGGGTGAAGGAGGGCCGGCGGTGCTAGCGGCGCCGGGGGCGGTTCCCCGAGAAGCGCTCGGCCTGCCATCCTCCAATCAGTTGGGGATTCAGGTGGATGGCATTGAAGACGTGGCGGTTCGTCTACCGCAATGCTGCCGACCCGTCCCCGGAGATGACGTGGTGGGGTACATCTCCTTGGGGCGCGGGATCACCGTGCATCGGCGCGACTGCCCGAACGTGCGTGCGCTTGAGAAGAACCCCGAACGGTTCGCGGCGGTTCACTGGGACACCCAGACCAAGGCGCCGCTCCGCGTGGAGATTCAGGTGGAGGCGTACGACCGCAGCCACCTGCTGGAGGACATCTCGCGCACCCTCAGCGAAAGCGGGGTGAGCATCATCGCGGCGCAGATCTTCACCGCCCGCAACAACATGGTGAAGGACCGCTTCGTGTTCGACGTGCCGGAGATAGACTATCTAGAGACCGTCCTCCAGCGACTTCGCCGGATCGACACGGTCTACGACGCGTACCGGGTTACGCCTCACTAAGCGCCCGCCGGGGCGCGGGCCGGAGGCCGCGCGCCCCGAGCCTCTGATAGAATTGCTGGCCGTGGATCGAGGCTGGACGCCTATCGGCGGCTGCCGCACGAGAGGGAGAAGGATCTTGTCATGAAGATGCTCTGCGTGCCCGTGGGGCCCCTGCAGGCAAACTGCTATCTTATTTGGGACGACGATCTCCGGGCCTGCGCGGTCGACCCCGGCGGGGAAGCTGTGCGCCTTGCCCGTCTCGTCGAGCGTGAAGGACTGACCCTTGAAGCCATTCTGGTCACACATGGCCATTTCGACCACGTGGAAGGAGTCAAGGGCCTCGCCGAGGCGACCGGGGCCGTTGTTTACTGCTCCGCCGTGGTTGCGCCGGTGCTTGCCGGAGTTGAGGGATGCGCGGCATCTGGGTATCCCGTCCCGGCTGCGAATCCCGAGGCGATCATTGTGATCGACGAGAGCAGCGAACTGACGGTCGGCTCGTTTTCGGTCGACGTGATCACTACTCCCGGCCACTCTCCCGGGGATCTGACCTTTTCCATCGGGGGGCATCTCTTCTGCGGCGATCTGCTGTTCTACCGCTCCGTCGGGCGTACAGACTTCCCCGGGGGTGATTTTGCCGAGCTTCTGGCGTCGGTCGGCAAGTTGGCCGGCCTGTATCCGCGGTCAACACCCATCCATCCGGGTCACATGCAGTCGACCACCCTGGGGGAGGAGTTGGCGCTGAACCCCTTCCTGTCGGGTTTGAAGATTCATGGCTGAGGTCGTCAGCGCCCCCAAGGGCACATACGACATCCTGCCCGACGAGCAGCCGGTTCGTCGCTGGGTCATAGCCAGCGCGGAGGCGTTGTTCCAGCGCTACGGCTACCGGCGCATCGACACCCCCACCTTCGAGGAGACAAGGCTCTTCACCCGAGGGGTGGGAGAGTCCACCGACATCGTGCGCAAAGAGATGTACACCTTCCAGGATCTGGGTGGCCGCAGCATGACCTTGCGCCCCGAGGGTACGGCTCCCGTGGCCCGCGCGTACGTGGAGCATGGCATGCACACGCTTCCGCAGCCTGTGAAGCTCTACTACCACAGCCCGATGTTTCGATACGAGAGCCCGCAGGCGGGGCGATACCGGCAGCACTACCAGTTGGGTCTGGAGGCCTTCGGGTCCGAGGCTCCAGAACTGGACGCCGAGGTCATCGGGGTTTTGGCGGCTCTCTACGCAGAACTGGGGCTGCGCGGGATCGATCTGCGCCTCAATTCAATGGGTTGCAGGGCGTGCCGCCCGGGCTATGCGGCGGTGCTGCGCGAGTACCTCACGGCGAACGCCGATTTGCTGTGCCCCGAATGCCGTGAGCGGGCGGTCCTCAATCCAATGCGCACCTTCGACTGCAAGACCGCTTCGTGTGGCAGGATGGTGGAGGCCGCTCCCCGGCTGCCCGATTATCTGTGCGCCCGGTGCTCCGACCACCACGAGCGCGTGCAACGGTGCCTGAGCGTGCAGGGAATCTCGTTCGTTTCCGACCACACCTTGGTGCGGGGTCTGGACTACTATACCCGGACTACCTTCGAGTTCCAGTCGGCTCTGCTCGGCGCGCAGTCGGGCGTTGGAGGAGGCGGGCGGTACGACGACCTCGTGGAGGCGATTGGAGGCCCTGCAATCCCCGGGGTAGGTTTCGGCACCGGGATAGAGCGCATCCTGTTGGCTCTGACCCGCTCGGGGGTGGAGTTGCCGCCGCCAGTGTCCCCGATGATATATCTGGTTGCTCTCATCAGGGAGGCTCGGGATGAGGTCTTCGGGCTGGCGCACGAGATGCGCAGCCGGGGAGTCGGGGTGGACCTAGACTACATGGGGCGCAGCGCCAAAGGGCAGATGAAGCAGGCAGGCCGCTGCGGCGCCCGCTACGCGTTCATAGTGGGGGAGCAGGAGCTGGCCGACCGAACGATCACTGTTCGGGATCTATGGTCCGGAGATGAGAGGTCGTTGCCACGAACCGAGGCCGTCGCCGTCGCGGCGTCAGAGTCCGGAAAGTGACTGAGCCGGAATTCCTACCTTCGAGCAGCAAAGGACTGGACGTGAGATACAGGGATCAGTGGTGCGGCAACTTCTGCGAGAACCTGGTCGGCCAACGGGTCAAGGCGGCCGGGTGGGTGCAGCGGCGCCGTGACCACGGCGGCTTGATCTTTGTCGACCTGCGCGATCGGACCGGGCTTGTGCAGTTGGTGTTCGAGAGCGAGACCAGACCATCGGTGCACGCTCAAGCCCAGGACCTGAGGAGCGAGTACGTGCTATCTGTCACGGGCAGCGTTGTGGCGCGCTCCCCCGAGCGGGTGAACCCGAACCTGGCTACCGGCGCCGTGGAGATCGTGGTCGAGGACCTGGAGATCCTGGCTGCGGCTGAGACTCCCCCGTTCTTCCCAGAGGATGAGCTGGAGGTGGACGAGACCTTGCGGCTCAAATACCGCTACCTCGACCTGCGGCGGCCGCGGATGTTTCGCAACCTTCAGCTGCGCCATCAGGTGGTACAGGCCGTCCGCCGGTACCTGGGCGACCTGGATTTCATCGACGTTGAGACCCCCGTTCTCACAAAGAGCACTCCAGAGGGTGCGCGTGATTTTCTGGTACCCAGCCGGCTGCAGCCGGGGGAGTTCTACGCTCTTCCCCAGTCGCCGCAACTCTTCAAGCAACTTCTGATGATCGCCGGCTTCGAGCGCTACTACCAGATCGCCCGAGCCTTCCGGGACGAAGACCTGCGGGCCGATCGCCAACCGGAGCACACTCAGATCGACATCGAGATGAGCTTCATCGAGGAGCGCGACATCCAGGACGTGGTCGAAGGCATGTTTGCAGCCGCCTTTAGCGAGACTCTTGGGGTGGAACTGCCGAGGCCGTTCCCCCGGCTCAGCTATGCGGAGTCCATGGCGCGCTTTGGGAGCGACAAACCGGATCTGCGGTTCGCCATGGAGATTGTGGACGTGACCGACCTAGCGGCCCAGACCGAGTTCCGTGTATTCGCGGATACTGTCGCCAAGGACGGCGTAGTCCGAGGCATTCGGGCGGAGGGTGGAGGCCGCTTCTCGCGCAAGGATGTGGACGACCTCGCTGGAGAGGCGGCGGTGTTCGGCGCGGAGGGAATCCTTCCGGTATGGGTGGAGGAGCTGGGAGTGCGGTCGCCCTTGCAGAAATTCGTGACCACCGCACAGATGTCGACCCTCGTCGAGCGCCTTGGAGGGCGACCGAGCGATCTGCTGCTTTTCGTCGCCGACCGGAAGCCCGTGGTGGAGGCGAGTCTAGGGGCATTGCGGCTGTCGCTGGCTACCCGCTTGGGGATCGAACGTACCGGCTGGGCCTTCGTCTGGGTGGTGGACTTTCCCATGTTCGAATACGATCAGAGGGAGAAGCGCCTCAAGGCCCAGCACCATCCTTTCACCAAACCACGCCTCGACGCTCTGCAGGATCTGCGGGACAGGCCGCTGGAACTAGGCACCTATGCCTACGACCTCGTGTTGAACGGCGTTGAGCTGGGCAGCGGCTCGCTGCGCATCTCCAGCCCGGACCTTCAGGAAGCCGTCTTTTCGGCCTTAGGGCTCAGTGAGGAGGAAATCGGCGCGAAGTTCGGGTTCCTGGTCAAGGCGATGGACTACGGCATCCCTCCGCACGGCGGGATCGGCCTGGGATTGGACCGCACGGTCATGCTCATGGCGGGGGAATCGTCCATCCGGGACGTCATCGCCTTTCCTAAGACCCAGAGCGGATCATGTCCGCTGACCGATGCGCCCTCGAAGGTGGCACTCGACCAGTTGCGCGAATTGCGCATAAGGACCGTCTGATTCGCGGCATCCACTACGCCGGTCTCAAGGTGCAGGGCCTTTCGGCCGAATACTGGAGATGTAGGCGCTTTCGCGGCCACTGTTGAGCCGCCGGGCTGTGCGTTGCCCGGCGTGAGGACGTATGCTAACCTCATAGTGCTCGACCTTGTGCGTGATCTGGCCCTAACTTGAGCCAACACATTTCGCTCGGGAGGCCTGTTCGCCTGAACGGCGTTCTACCCTTCAGGGGCGGCCACCCACCTGCTTCGGCAGGTTCAAGCGCCTGTCAGACACGGCAAGGTGGAGCATTCTTCTAGGAAGGGAAGAGATGTCCGGACGAAGCCGACAGACGATGGTCCTCCCGCTCCTCATTCTTGCGATTTCATTTCTGGCCTGGGGTTGCGGCGGCGGCGACGTCGACACGACTTCCACCAGCCGTCCAGTGGCCACCACGGAGCCTGCCGGCTCGGGCGCGGGGGCCGACGCGTTGGTGGGCACGATTCCCAAGACCACGGCCGACACGCCCACCGAATATGTCCAGGCAGTCGACCAGGGTCGCCCGGTGGTCGTCCTGTTCTACGTGCCGGGTGGTGTCGACGACGCCAAGGTCCTCGAAAATGTCACCAAACTGCAGGCGGGGTTTGCCGACTATGTGTTCCTGCTGTACGACTATAAGGCGCCGGATGCCTACGGGGATCTTTCGACGCTTCTGAAGGTAAACTATCCTCCTGAACTTGTTCTTGTCGCGGGAAACGGAACCATTCGCGAGATCTGGAATGGCTACGTGGATGAAGGGACACTCAACCAGGGCATGGTCAATCTCGGTCAGTGACGAGCGGGCTCTGACATACAGCATCGGGGCGAGGGCCGGGTGATCCCGGCCCTCGCTGCAAGGAGAAGATGATCCAGTGTCGGAGAGTCGACACAAGCGGATGGCCATCATTGGGACGCGGTACGGATCGGGGGTCGCGGAGCGACTTCGTTCCTGTACGGCATCAGGGATTCTGCGGGCTGCGAACGCGGTGGGGCAGGCGGGAAGCGCAGCTTGCGGAGGAATGATACGGATCGAGCTGGCAGTGAGCTCCGGCGCTATCGATGACGCCTCGTACCAGGCGTACGGCTGCCCGGCCACCATTGCCAGCGCGAGTGAAGTCACCGCGAGGGTACGTGGGAAGTCCGTGCTGGCTGCCGCATCCATGACCCGCCATGAGGTCTGCGAGGCCCTCGGTCTCGTTGCCGACAAGGAGGCGTCGGCGGACCTGGCCCTGGAGGCGCTTCATGTGGCCCTGGGGGAGGCGGTAGCCGTTGGAGCGGGCTTTCCCGCGACGGCGCAGCAGATGGATGAGAGTGGCGTCCTCGTCGGCATGAGCGGGGGAGTCGACAGCGCGGTCGCGGCTTTGTTGCTCAGAGAGGAGGGGTACCGCGTAGTGGGGCTGACGCTCAAGTTGTGGACCGATCCTGCGTCGAGCGGCGAACGCGGTTGCTGCTCGGCCGAAACAGTGCGGAGGGCGAGGAGAGTGGCGCACGATCTGGGCATTCCTCATCTGACCGTTGGCGCCGGTGACCTCTTCCATTCTCGGGTCGTCGAGTACTTTGTGGGGGAATACGCAGGCGGGCGCACGCCGAATCCATGTGCGAAGTGCAATGCGCGCGTGCGGTTCGGCCTCATGCTCGACATAGCCCACAGACTCGGGTTGGCCAGAATCGGTACGGGGCATTACGCCCGGCTGATGGGGGAACCGCCCGGCCTCGCCCGGGGCATCGACACCGGCAAAGATCAGTCGTACGTGCTGGCCGAGGTCGCGCCGGACATCCTCGGCCAAGCCATGTTCCCCCTTGGCGGGATGAGAAAGGCCCAGGTGCGCGCTCTGGCCGCGCAAGCAGGGCTCGAGGGTCATTCAGTGCCGGAGAGCCAGGAGATATGTTTCGTCCCCAACGACGACCACCGCCGGTTCCTTCGCGAGCGTCTCGGGGAACGCCCGGGGGCCATCGTGGACGCGGCAGGACGCGAACTGGGTCGCCATTTGGGCACATACAATTTCACCATCGGCCAGCGGAAAGGCCTGGGTATCGCGACGGCGCGGCCCCTTCTTGTAACAGGCCTCTTCGCGGAGCGCTGCCAGGTGACGGTGGGGGATGCAGTTGAAGCGGCCGTGGGCAGGGTGTCTCTGACCGGCATCACCCGTCACCACGCAGACGCCGAGAGGGCATGTACGGCGCAACTCCGTTCTTCGGGCGGCCGCGTTCCTGCGCACATGGCGAACGGCGCGACCGTGGATCTGGAGGAGCCGGTGGTCGGCGTGGCGCCGGGACAGACCGCCGTTCTCTACGAGGGTGAGAAGGTGGTGCTTGCCGGCACCATCCAGTCCACCGAGAGGTGGGCCGGTCCGCAGAGCCTCCTGGAGCGGGGGGAAATGGGCCCTGTGGTATAGTCGTACGGTTTACAGCGGACCAGAAAGGGGCTGGAGATGGAGTGGGATTCCGGAGCATTCATGCGGATAGCCATCGGCGTCTTCTTCCTGCTGTTCGGCGCCGGACTCGCCTATGCGCTCTTCCGGCTGTCTACGGTCCTGCGCCGTCTCACAAGCATACTTACCGACGCCAACACGCAGGTGATACCCCTGCTGACCAGGGTCGAGGCAACTCTCGACGGGGTCAATTCTGAGCTCGACAAGGTTGATGAAATAACGGGCTCTGTGGCCCAGATGGTCAAGACTGTGGAGAGCACCACTACGGCTATTCATGGGGCCGTGGCCAAGCCGGTCAAGATGGCTGCCGGTCTTGCCGCCGCGGTTAGCGAGGGCGTAGCGTCGTTCGTGTCCAGGAAAGGGAAGGAGAGTTGACAGGCATGTTGCGTTCTTTGTTCATCTTGGCCGCGGGAGCGGCGATCGGCGGAGCCGTACTCATTGCCTACCGGGTCTCGCAGGAGACAGGTAAGAGCCTGCCGGAGGCGTTCTCAGACGTTCCCGCCGAGGCCCAGCGCTTGTTCGCAGACCTCAGGGGCCGGGCCAACCAGGCCGTCGAGCGGGGCCGCGAAGCCTATCAGGAAAAGCAGGCTGACATGGAAGAGCATCTGCGCGGGGCGGGCCAGGCCCAATAGGGCGACGCCCTATTCGTGGTGAGTGGCGCGTCAGACATCGTAGTCCTCCGCATCCCCAAAGGCCCCGGCGCGCTGCCCGTTGTCAGGGTGGTCATCAGCGGAGCCGCGTCGCGGTATGGCATATCGGTCGACCGGCTCGACGACCTGCAGTTGGCGGCGGAGACGCTGCTGGCCGATGAGGCTGAGGAGCCGGAGGAGCTAACGCTAACCCTATCCAGGGCCGGAGATGTGACCACAGTCCGTCTTGAGGGCCTTCGCAATGAGAGCATCAAGTCCGCGCTCGTGAACACAGGGCCGTTCGAATCTTGTGAGGGATGTCCACTTGACGTGCGCATGCTTCTCGGCTCCCTGGTGGACTGTTACCAAGTGCTTGAGGCGGCTGCGGGGTCCTTCGGCATTGAGATGCGCAAGCGAACGTCGTAGGGGCTGAGGTTGAGGCTGGGACAGGATCTTGTTTCCGAGCGAGAGCTTCTGGTCCGTCTGCGCGATCACAGGGATCAGCTGGCCCGAGAGGAGCTCATCACGCGGTACCTGCCTCTGGTCAAGAGCCTCGCCCGGCGCTTTGCGTCGCGGGGTCAGCCGGTGGAGGATCTCATCCAGGTGGGGTCGATCGGGCTCATTAAGGCTATAGACCGTTTTGACCTAAACAGAGGAGTGGAACTATCGACGTATGCCACTCCGACGATACTGGGGGAGATCAAGCGCTACTTCCGGGACAAAGGCTGGGCCGTCAAAGTTCCTAGGGCCCTGCAGGACCTCAACGTCCGGCTGAACCGGGTGATCGAGCAGCTGACGGTTGAACTGCACCACTCGCCGACGATCTCCGAACTGGCGACGGCTGCGGGGGTCAGCGAGGAGGAGGTCGTCGAGGCCCTAGAGAGCGGACGGGCATATAGCTCGGTGTCAATCTTCTCTGGGGGGACCAACGACGATGACGAATCAATGGAGCTTCTCGATTGCCTGGGGGGCGAAGAAGCAGCGTATGAGGTGTTCGAGCAACGCCGGGTGCTAGCGCCGGCAATGGAGCGCCTGGATCCGCGGGAGCGGCTGATCCTGCATCTGCGGTTCTATGAAGGGATGACACAGACTCAGGTCGCGGCTCGTATCGGGATCTCCCAGATGCATGTGTCGCGACTTATCAGGAAATCCATCGACAATCTGCGCCAGTTCATGGCGGACGATGCGGCTCTGGTCACCAGCGCCGGGGGGAGAGACGAGGTTTGATCCGTGAAGACGGCTGAACTGCGGAAGTTGTACCTGGACTACTTCGTCCAGCATGGGCATCTCCTGGTGCCGAGCTCCTCGCTGGTTCCTTACAAGGATCCTTCGGTACTTCTTACTACCGCGGGCATGCAACAGTTCAAGCCTTACTTCATGGGGTTGGCCGAACCGCCGAGCAGGCGGCTGGCCAGCGTTCAGAAATGCTTCCGCACTTCTGATATCGATAAGGTGGGTCTCACCGCGCGGCACTGCACCTTCTTTGAGATGCTGGGCAACTTCTCGGTTGGTGATTACTTCAAGGAGGGAGCCATCCGCTTCGCTTGGGAGTTCTCTCTCGATTACCTGAAGCTTGACCCCGAGCGCCTGTGGATTTCGTTCTTCGAGGGCGATGACGCCATCGAGGCGGACGAGGAAGCTGTCGCGTTCTGGAGCGCCGTGGGGGTTCCCGGGGAGCGGATGGTCGGCCTTCCTCGGAGCGCGAACTTCTGGGGTCCGGTGGGTCCGACCGGACCGTGCGGCCCCTGCTCTGAGCTCTACTACGATCGCGGGCCGGAACACGGATGTGCCGATCCGGCATGTCGTCCTGGCTGCGACTGCGATCGCTACGTCGAGTACTGGAACCTCGTCTTCACCGGCTACAACATGGACGAGAACCAGCAGTTGTCGCCGCTGCCGGCTCAGAACATCGACACGGGGATGGGGCTGGAGCGAGTGGCGGCCCTCAAGCAGGGGGTCTCCTCGGTGTTTCTAACCGATCTGTTCAAACCTCTGGTGGAGCTGGGAGAGGAGATCGGGGCCAAACGCTTCGGTGACGACGAAAAAACTGACGTGGCCCTGCGGGTCCTGGCCGACCATTCCCGGGCGATGGCCTTTCTGGTGGCGGACGGCGTCCTACCGAGCAACGAGGGGCGCGGATACGTGCTTCGCAGAGTCATTCGCCGGGCTGCTCGTTTCAGTCGCTCCGCCGGCATGGAGCCGCCCTTCCTGAGACGGTTCGCCGAACGGACGATCGAGCTCATGGGGAAGGATTACCCAGAGCTTGTCGAGCGCCGCGACACCATTCTTCGAGTCGTTCACTCGGAAGAAGAACGTTTCAATCGGACCCTGGACCAGGGCTTGGTGCTGCTGGAGGAGGCTGTTGCGAGAGCACACGACGAGGGCTCCCTGGAGTTTCCCGGACCGGTAGCCTTCCTGCTTCACGACACCTACGGGTTCCCGGTGGAGGTAACCCGGGAGATAGTGGAAGAAAGTGGTCTCACCCTGGATCTGAGTCAGTTCGAGACGGCCATGGACGACCAGCGTAGGCGCGCGCGACAGGCACAAAGGGGCGGAGACGATCTGCAAGACGCCGTCGTGCGTTTCGCCAGAGAGACCGTTCACGCGACGGAGTTCAAAGGCTACGAGCGCGACGATCTGTACACCGTGGTGGAGAACGTCGAAGACCTGGGCGAGGGTCGGGTAGTTCTGGCTCTGCGCGAGAGTCCTTTCTATGCCGAGATGGGCGGCCAGACCGCGGACACCGGGATCATCGAATCCGAAAGCGGTAAGGTTGAGGTCACGGACGTCCAGCAACACGGACAGGTCCAGGTGATCGTTGCTCGCGCCGTCGATGGTCAGATCGAAGCCGGCACGCGAGTGAAGGCCGCTCTTGCGTCGAGTTACCGGCACGATGTGGCCGCCAACCACACCGCGACGCACCTGCTGCACTATGCCCTTCGTTCCCGGCTGGGGAAGGATGTCACGCAGGCCGGGTCGGCTGTCCGGGCCGACAAGTTGCGCTTCGACTTCGCCTACCACGAACCGCTCGGACCGGGTCGTTTGTTGGAGATCGAGGAGCTGGTGAATCGCCGGATCGTCGAGAACCATCCGGTGCGTACCTTCACGACGAGCCTGGAGCATGCCCGCGATCTCGGGGCGGTGGCCCTATTCGGCGAGAAGTACGGGGAGTTCGTACGGGTGGTTGAGATCGACGACTTCAGTCGCGAGTTGTGCGGAGGGACGCACGTGGGCTCCACCAGCGAGCTTGGTATCTTCAAGATCTTGTCCGAAGGAAGCGTGGGGGCTAACGTCCGGAGGATCGAGGCCGTGTCCGGTCGCGCGGCGGTAGCCTACTACCGGGAGCGGGATGGGCTGGTGACCAAGGCGGCCGCGACGCTCGGAGCCGCAGGCGATCAGTTGGTTCCTTCTCTGGGGAGGCTGCAGGCTCGGGCCGCCGAACTCGAGGCCGAGGTCAAGGCCTTCGTTTCCGATTCGACCAAGGACGTCGTTCGGTCTCTGGCAACAGAGGCGGTACAGTGCGGCGGGGTGTCTGTCGTGGCTACGATTGTTGAGGCTCGCGACATGGAGCATCTCCTGTCACTCGTTGACCAGGTGCGCGACCGGGTGCAGCCGGGTGTGGTGGCATTGGGGGCCGAGCTTCAGGGGAAGGCGGCCCTCGTGGTGAGTGCAAGTACGGGGATTGCAGCAGTCGATGCCGGCCAGGTAGTGAAGACCTCCGCCCGGGAGTTCGGTGGCGGTGGGGGAGGGACGCGACAGTTGGGGCGGGGAGGTGGCGGAGATCCCGCCAGGCTGCGTCAGGCCGTGGAGGCTGCGCGGCAGGCCGTTCTCGCCGGCTTGGGTTGCTGAATGCGCATCCTGGGCATTGATCTGGGGCGAAGCCGGACGGGACTCGCCTTGTCCGACACAGAGGAGTTGACCTGTGCCCCGCTGGCGGTCATCGCTGAGAAAGATGAACAAGCACTTCTACGGAGGGTTGTGGCGGTGGCGGAGGAGCACGGGGTGAAGGAGATCGTCGTCGGATTGCCACGGCCACTCGGCGGAGGCACCAATCGCCAGTTGGAGAGCGTGCTCGACTTCCGAGCGCGGCTGGAACGGATAGCGCCGGTGCCCGTCCTAGGATGGGACGAGCGTTTTACGTCGAAGATGGCGCAGGTGGGCCGCCCGCACACACAGGCTCACGATGCCGTGGCAGCATGCTATATGCTTCAGAACTATCTCGACTCCCGCAGGCACAGCGAACAAGGCGGGTAATGCGATGAACGACAGGCAGACGGGATCTCCGCGCGACGATGGCCCCTGGGGTCCGCCGCGGCCGCGTCGCAAGCGGCGCTGGCCGGCGCGCATAGCGATCGTTGGGGCTTTCTTGGTCAGCATAGTGCTCGTGGCCTACGTCGCCGACAGGGGAGTCGACTGGTTCCGGGAACGCTCCACTACCACTACGACTGTCGCTCAGGTGCGCACTGTGCAGGTCGTGATCGCCTCGGGGATGACGGCGACGGAGGTCGGACGCCTCCTGGAAGACGAGGGGGTAGTCGAGTCCGCGGCGGAATTCGTCGACCTGGTCAAGGAGCGGGGGAGCCAGAACAAGCTGCTTCCCGGCACCTACCGGTTCTCCCAAGACCAGAAACTGCTCGAGGTGGTCAGTGCGCTCGAGACGGGCAAGGGCTCGGCAACCTTTAAGATAACCGTCCCGGAAGGTATGGCGGCCGGTCAGGTGCCCGCTTTGCTCACCAAGGCAGGGATGACGAAGGGCGCAACTTACGTGGAGTTGAGCAATGAGCCGGACAAGTTCGTGATTCCGAAGGTCGGGGAGAAAGCGCCAAAGGTGAGTAGTCTCGAAGGGCTTCTCTTTCCCAGCACCTACTACCTTCTTGCCGGAGATGGACCCACCGAGCTTATCGGGGCCCAACTGGCCGCGTTTGAGGCAAAGACGGCGTCGCTCCCCTGGGACAAGGCAGAGGGTTTGGGGCTGACGCCCTATGAGATCGTGATC
>Ga0068714_10004372_pt1 | contig 15906 bp, 13 predicted proteins | sample MTBNYHSulfiMetaG_FD_62988 | JGI IMG/M metagenome (GOLD analysis project Ga0068714, IMG submission 62988) | Enrichment culture microbial communities from rom New York Harbor, USA that are MTBE-degrading - MTBE-NYH (New York Harbor Sulfidogenic)... | ecosystem: Environmental > Aquatic > Marine >...
GACTATGACTTCGTAGACAACGAAGCCGGGAGCGTCTGGACCTTTGAGGACTGCTATGCCAAGAAGGCTCCCGAGCTGACATATCCCGACGGCGAAGTTATCCCCGCCGATCCCTGCTCATGCTACAGCGTGCCGTTTACCTTGCTGTGGGACACCCTGTGCGACGCCTGCTACTATGAAATAGAGTTCGCACTGGACGAGGACTTCACCATGCCGGTAAAGGTAAATGGAGGCGATGAGACCAGTTTCGTGGTCACGGGAGATGTCCCCAGCTACTCCATCATGGGAGGACCAGAGGGAGGACTTTCCTGTGAACAGACTTATTACTGGAGGGTCAGGGCTTCCAAGGCTGTTACCGAGCAGATAATCCACAGCTGGTGGGCTGGAGGAAGCTTCACGGTTGCCCCCAGCTTGGAAGCCGCACAAATAACGCTTGTCGCTCCTGAACCGGGAGCCATGGGTGTGGGTACAAAGAACGTGGGCTTCAGTTGGGACTTGCTGGCGGAAGCTGATGAGTTCGACTGGGTGCTGTCCAAGAACTCTGACCTGTCCAGTCCCGTCCAAGAAAAAGAGGGGCTGAGCAACACAGCCACCACGTACACCGGAACGCTGGACTACGGCACCACCTACTACTGGAAGGTGACCGCCTACAGTGAGGGCTCTGTCATAAGCATGAGCCCTACAGGCAGCTTCACCACAGCGCCAACGGGTGCATTCTGTTGTCCGCTGGACGGTCTGTGCTTCGACACCCGGGCAGAGCTTGAAGCGCACAATGCTGAGGCACACCCAACCCAACCCGTAACTCCATTCTGGGTATGGGTAGTCATCGGCATCGGCGCTGTCCTGGTGATTGTGGTCATAGTGCTCATCTTCAGGACTCGTCGGGTGTGATAACACTCGCCTGATCCCGAATTCCCAAAGGGGGCGGCTCTGAGCCGCCCCCTTTCTCATTCACCCCTTTATCCCCCTTACCTTAAGGTGAATGCGGTAATTAGAATCCCCCTCATAATGCAAGGGGGTCAGGGGAGTTATGAATGAACCCACTCTCCCAAATCCATGAGATTCTTCGCCTACGGCTCAGAATGACAAAAAAGTGAAGGTGCTCCCAATGACACACAATATAAAGGTAGGGTGAACCCCATTTTACCTCGGTGGTATTTTTGGTTATAATATAGAGAGATTAGTCCAATGCGCTTACTACCTCGAGTGCTAGTTGTTCTTGTCCTTTGCTTTATAGCCATTGCCCTGCCGCCTGCGCCCGCACAAGCAGCCATATGTGTACCCTGGGGCATTGAGCTCTCCCCCAAGTATGGACCCCCCGGGACAGAGGTCACCGTCTCCGGCCGTGATTTTGCTGAGAACACACTTGTTGACATTTACTATGATGGAACCATAATAACCACAGACCACCGCACTGACAGCAATGGAGATTTCACACTCCGCTTCACCATTACTGAAGACTGCAGGGGGCCCTACGAAGTGTTCGCCGATGTAGGGTACACCTCAGCAAATGCTTATTTCATCGTGATGCCGGGCTTGACGGTAAGTCCTGAAGAAGGTTCTGTGGGTACCACGGTTACCGTGGAAGGACGGGGGTTTGCCAGGAATGAAGAGGGCATCGCGCTGATGTATTACCTCAATGGCAGCTACAAAACGATGGAAAGCAATATCGTGGCAAATGCCAAGGGCAGCTGGGAGACGAGTTTCCAGATTCCCTCTTCCAGCAGGGGAGAACATAAGCTAGACGCCGAGGGCGCTGTTAGCAAGCTTTACGAGGTCATTGATGCCATTTTCAGAGTAACGGCGGAGATAAGCATAGATGAATCATCGGGCATCGTGGGCGACACCCTAACGATAACGGGCAGCAAGTTTGCGGTTAATGAGAAGGGTATCCAGATATTGTTTGATGGAGAGGTAGTGGTCACAGACATCGAGGCCGATGGCGGAGGTGACTGGGAGGCAAGCTTCCAGCTGCCCGAGATGCCCGCGGGTGACTATAGCGTTACCGCCGATGGAGAACAAACACTGGAAGAAGATGTCAGCGAACTCAGCTTCGAGATACTGCCGGACATCGTGTTATCCCCCGACGAAGGATACGTGGGCAAATCCCTGACCGTCACCGGTCAGGGATTTGCCGCCAATAGAGACGTGAGTATAACGTACGATGGTAGCCTGGTAGCCACAGCCGAAACCAACGACAAAGGCAGCTTCGATGTTGCTTTTCCCGTGCCTGAAAGCGAATATGGCGATCACAAGGTAGCAGCCGGATACGGCGAAGAAAACCATGCCAACGCCATTTTCACCATGGAATCAGAGCCTCCGTCCACACCGACACTCATTTCGCCATCCAACAGAAGCAAAATGGGATTTACGGGCAAGATGACGCCCACGTTTGAGTGGTCTGAGGTATCCGACGACAGCGGCGTTCGCTATAACCTGCAAATAGCGACCAGCGCCAATGTCACCGCCACTGGAGAATTCGTTGAGCCCATGGTTTCGGTTGCAGGCTTAGTCGAAACGAGCTATACGTTGGAGGAGACAGAAGCCCTGCCCCTTGGCACCTACTACTGGATTGTGCAGGCCGTAGATGACGCAGAGAACGAAAGCAGCTGGACAGCGGCCCACTCCTTCCGCGTTGGACTCATGCCCCTATGGGGACTAATTGCCGCCATAGCCGGGGCAGTAGTCCTGTTCGCCTTCCTCATTCGTGCTCTGGTAGTAAGACGAAGTATCTATTATGATCGCTGGTAGAAAGAGTCTTCTCTCTCCTTTGATCGCAGAGGGTTAGGGTGGTGGTGAACCAGGCGGGGACAAGACCCGCCCCTACAGACATTCTGTAATAATACGCAGGGCGGCATTTTATATGCCGCCTTTTCCTGACCAAACACCCCAATTGAGTATTTTCCCAGCAAATTTGTCCCAAAAGGGTCAGGGCTCTTACTTTTTATCGGCATTTTCGTTTATAATAGCAAAAAGGAGGATAGTCAGATGCGATTGCTCTTTCAACTGTTGATTGTATTCGTTGTCTGCCTTACAGCCATTAGCCTGCCGGCTATGCCCGCACAAGCTCAGGGCACATGGATCACACTCTCCCCTGGCTCGGGAGTTCCCGGGGAGGAGGTTACCGTCCGTGGCTATAATTTTACGGCTGACGAGTGGGTTGATATTTACTATTATCAGAACGGCGCCAGGGAATGGGTGGCCGAAGCCGAGACCGATAATGACGGAGATTTTCTGGCGATCTTCGAAGTTCCCGAAAGCTACACGGGATACCACGGGGTGTTCGCCGAGGACGAGTATGGCATAGATGCTTTCGATAACTTTACCGTGGAGCCAGGGTTGACAATAGACCCTGAAGAGGGTCCTGTGGGCACTACAGTTACCGTGGAAGGCCACGGGTTTGCCGAGGACGAGGAAGACATCGAGCTGAGTTATTACCTCAATGGCGACGACTATGAAACGGTAGCAGAGAATATTGAAGCGGATGAGGATGGCTGGTGGAAGGTGAGTTTCAACATTCCCCCTTCCACCGGGGGAAGACACCAGATAGACGCGCAGGGTGATGAGAACGAACTTCGAGATGTCCAGGATGTCATCTTCGAAGTAACACCAGAGATAAGCATCGATAAATCATCGGGCAGCGTGGGCGACAACATAATGATGACAGGCAGCGGATTTGCGGCTGACGAGAGGGACATAAAGATATTATTTGATGGAGAGGCGATAGTCACACTAATCAGAGCCGACGACAAAGGTTACTGGGAGGAAGCCTTCGAGGTACCCGAGAGGCCCAGAGGCGAGTATAGCGTCACCGCCGAAGGAGAACGGACTCCAAAAGAAGACATCAGTGAGCTCAGCTTCGAGATAGGACCTGGCTTAGTGCTTTCCCCCGACGAAGGACACGTGGGCATGAACCTGACCGTCACGGGCGGCGGATTTGCCACCGACGAATATGTGGTCATAGAGTATGACGGTAGCGAGGTAGAGACAACCAAGACCAACGAGGAAGGCAGCTTTGATGTAAGTTTTCCCGTGCCTGAGAGCCAACATGGCGCACGTGAGGTAACAGCCAAGGTTGGCGGCGAGACCGAGGTCATCGCTATTTTCATCATGGAATCAGCCCCTCCGGACATGCCGGAACTCATTGAACCGCCCGACGGGGATAGGGTAGGGTTCATAGGCAGGGTTAGGCCGACATTTGAGTGGTCGGAGGTATTCGATGTCAGCGGGGTCTACTATAGCCTGCAGATAGCAATCAGTGCCAATGTCACCACCACTGAAGGATTTGCTGACCCAATAGTTTCTATTTCGAACATAGTCGGAACGAACTACACGCTGGAGAAGACGGAGGCCCTGCCTTACGGCACCTACTACTGGATCGTGCAGGCAGTAGATGGCGCAGAGAATGAAAGCGGCTGGACAGAGGCCCGCTCCTTGCAAGCTGGACGTTTGCCCCTGTGGGCATTCATTGTTATCATGGTCGCAGTAGCGGGAGGCATCGGGGCCGCAGTTTACTTTTACATAATAAGAAGAAGAATATATTACTATTGAGGAAGAAGAGGAAATAACAGTAAGTAGAGAAGGAGGGAAAAATGAAGTTAACAGTTATTGGACTGGGGCAGTGTGGTTGCCGGATTGCTGACCACTTTGCCAGACTAAATTTCAAGGCGCGTGCTCAGCGCAAGGCAACCATAGCTCCCACCGTTATTGCCGTGAATACAGACCAGGCAGACCTGACCGGCCTAAGGTTTATCAAGGACGACTACACGCACCGGGTGCTCCTGGGCTTGCGACAGACCCTGGGACATGGGGTAGGCAAGATAAACGAGCTAGGAGCCCAATTGGCCAAGGAGGACAGTGATAAGGTACTGGATGCCGTGAAAGCTACCCCCCAGTTTTATGAGACACATGCTTTTCTCCTCATAGCCGGCGCTGCCGGCGGCACGGGGTCGGGAGCGCTGCCCATAATAGCCCGGGCAGTTAAGGATAGGTACATCAGTAAGCCGGTCTATGCCCTGGTAGTCTTGCCTTTTGAGCATGAGCAGACCACAGAGTCCAGGAGCACATATAACACCGCCACTTGCCTTAAATCCACTTATGACGTAGTGGATGCCATTTTTCTTGCTGACAACCAGAGGTATGTGAGAAAGGATGCCAGTCTCGTCAGTAACATAGATAGAATAAACAGGATGATTGCCGAACCCTTCTATGATTTAATGTGTGCCGGTGAGGTAACTAAGGCCAAATATGTGGGTTCGCGGACGATAGACGCCGGGGACATAATTGCCAGCCTTGAAGGATGGACCGCTATTGGCCTGGGGAGAACTGAGCTTCCTTCGTTCCGCTTCCCCTGGGAGATAAGGAAGAAAAGTTTCCGCGACAAAGCTCTGGAAAGCTTCAGAGGGACACAAGCCTTGGATGCCACCATCTCCGACCTTTCCCTCACCTGTGACCCCAAGGATGCCGGCAAGTCCATATATATCATATCTGGTCCTGAAAAAGAGCTGAATATGGACATGGTCAAGAGTGTTAGCGATTATATCAAGGAGCTGGCATCTAACGCCCTGATTCGAGGCGGCGATTTTCCCGGAGAAAGTCACTTTATCGACGTTACCTTGATATTGTCCCAGTTATCCTTTGTGCCCAGGATAAAAGACTTTTACGAGCAAGCTACGCAGTATGCCAAGGAACATAAGGGACAGCTAGAGGAAACTAAGAAGAGGATTGCATCCCTAGCCGAGCTAAGCAAAGACCTGCCTAGCCTGGAATGAAGTCGGGGCAAGCCCAACCCTACAGAACGACACCAAAGTCGCCGGGCTAGCTTTCCCTGAACCAACCCTTTGCCTCCCTGGGGCCGAGACCTTCGGCGGCCTGGACCACCAGAGCCAGGCTCACAAGAAAATCATCGTGTCCCTCTTGAGGGTCAACATAGAAGTTCATCGTTTGGTTCGGGCGATATCGCGCCCTGGCTCTTTCCAGCTCAAACAAGGTCTCTTTATACTCCCGGGAGCCATCCTGCTTATAGAGTTTAAGCCTCCCGGAATTGACAAAGGATAATAGCTCAAATCCCATATCGGATTTGCTCTTCGAGGTAATGACGAATGGGATAACCCTCCTTCCCAGTTCATTTCTGAGAAAGCTAGCTACAGGCTGACCAATGCCGGTGGCGTCCACCACTATCCTCCGGCAGTTCCAGACATTCATAAGGATATCCGTCATCTGGGTATAAAGCTGGCTATGGGGCATGCCCGTCCACTAGTATTGTTCCACAACTTTTAACAGCGGCTGCGATGGGTTAGCGGCATCCACCTCGGCAATGGTGATCACTGTGGAATCACATCCTCTTCCCCTATTATTGACAGGAGCATCCTCTCCTATAATTTCCAGCTCGTGTTCCCCGGCCAAATCTACGCCGGCAATATAAGTCCTCTTCCCCTCAGGCTGCGATTGTCTCTGGTGTTCTCCCAGCACCAGAGCTATCTGCTGCCGTGATAGGAAGCCCCCGCCGTGGGTGACAGATAATAAAGCATATTGAGTCCTGAACAGGGGATGCTCTTCGCCCAATCTTTGCCGCTCTGACTCGACGAACTTGAGATAGTCAGGATTGTACTGGCCTATCTCCCGCCAATCATACCTAAAGTGGCGCTTAATGTTGTCCTTTCTTTCCAGTTCCAGATTAGCCTGCTTTACCTCTTCCAGCAAGGTGCTATCATCCCAGGTAGTGCCATAAAGGATCGTGGTCACGTTGCTAGCTGAACCCATGGGGCGGAATTCCCTGGTGTACTTTTCCTTGCTAACATCCTGCGATTCGTCAATCTCAAGGAGTATGTCAGCAGTGTGTCCCACCACTGAAGATGAGCCCTCAGCCGACAGAAAGATGGCTTTAGCGTTGCCGAGTTGAACAATATAGCCCATCTGGAGACGATAAATGCCATCAAACCCAAAATCATTCAGCCTCTGTTTCAACCTTTCCATAGAGATAATGGTTTGAGGCTTAAAGGTCGGGGAGCACTTTATCAGATTGCCTCCCCTCGCCACATGCAGTGTTAACAGCAGGACTTCCAGATGAGCGGCAAGCTCGTTTTTGCCTCCCTGCCTGGCAATCTCTACAGAAAAGGTCAGTCCCAGTCCCTTCTGAACGGAGTCCATAGCCACCCGGGCTACTTCCAGTTGATAAGGTCTTAGCTTCACTTTTCCCGTGCCCCTTTCCGAGATTGCTTCGTCGCCCTGATGAATCGAGGCTCCTCGCAATGACACTTCATACGTCATTGCGAGCGGAGCGAATGCGGAGCGTGGCAATCCCAATCCTCAGCGACGAAGATTGTCCTAGCCCAAACCTATTGGCCCGCCATTTTTATACCCACACCAACCCCGAGGGGCACAGCGACTTCGGTCAGGACTTTCTGGATTGCTTCCTTGAGGGACTTCTTTTGCTCTTTGGTAATTTGATATCGGGTTCTTACCAGCCGGGCTATAATATTGGCTGCCTCGAAGTGCAGGTCAATTCGCTCCGGCTGCTCTTCCACCAGCTCCCTGAGCTTTACTCTGAGAAGGGCAATTTCCTCGTCGATTCCCTCGACATGAGAAGCTTCCTCCAACTCCAGCTTTTCCGCCCCATCCAGAGCCCGGCTATAGAAAGCCCGTGGGCTACTCTTTCTCTTTTCTTTTTCCTCTGCTGCCATAACATTTACGTGATTGCCGAAAATTCAGAGAGTTTTTAGGTTTCTTTACCGAGGCTTTGACCAAGCCGTAGACGAGGACATGCGCTGCCAGGTTGTAATCCTGCTTCTGAAGAGCCGCCGGCAATAGCTTCAAACTCAATCTACTTTCCTTATTGAACCCTTATTAACTATTAAGCGAAGCTAAATAGTAGCACAGGTGTTCTAAAGAGGCAACGGAGTTTTGTCACCTCAAAAGGCAATTTTCAGAAGTGACGCTATTATCCATCCGAGAGTACCGCATATCGGGAAGGTCAAAACCCAGGCCAAAACGATATTTCTGGTTACCCCCCACCTTACTGCGGAAAGGCGCTTCGTGGCACCCACCCCCATTGTAGCTGCGGTGGCACAATGAGTGGTGCTTACGGGAATGCCCAGACGCGAAGCTATCTCAATGACAGTGGCTGCCGAGGCCTGGGTAGCAAAACCATGGACGGGTTGTAGAGCAGTGATTTTCATCCCCACAGTGCTAATAACCCGCCAGCCGCCCATAGCGATGCCCGAGCTAATAGCTAAAGCAGATACGATTATTACCCACCACGGGATATTGTCCCACAGCTCAACCCGTCCGGTATAAAACACCAGCGCCATGGTGATGACACCTATGGGCATCTGACCATCATTCTTGCCGTGGCTATAAGCTAAAAAAGCGGTAGTAAGCCATTGCAGACGGCTGAAGACAATTCTCATCCTGGATGGAGCACTTCGGCGAGATGCCCAGAGCAGGACAACCATAAGGGCAAAGCCACCAATGAAGCCCAGGGTAGGAGCAGCAACTACTGATACCCCGATCCGTCCCAAGACACCCCATATTACAGCCCCCCAACCCACCGCCGCTGCCCCCGCCGCTGCCAGCCCGGTGACAAAGCCATGGCTTATACTTACCGGCAGACCCAGGCGAGTAGCTATGGTTCCCCAGATGATAACCGCGGCTAAGGCAGCAATCAGTATCAAAAAAGCATCAATCGGTGGTAAAGACAGCATTGTTTCAGGGCCTAAAATTCCCTTGCCGATGGTTTCGGCAACCTTCAGGCCGGTAGCGGCACCAGCGAAGTTACAAAAGGCAGCCAGTATTATGGCATTTCGAGGGGAAATAGCCCGGGAGCCAATAGAAGCAGCAACACTATTGGCAGCATCGTTAAAACCGTTAACTACACCAAAGCCGATGGCTGCCGCAATTACCAGAATCAGCAGAGCGAGCTCAGGCATGCTTCAACACTATACCCTCTAGGACATTGGCGACATCTTCGCCCCGGTCGGTGGCGCTTTCTAGGTGCTCATAGATTTCACGCCACTTGATTACCTCGCATGCGTCAAGATGGCAAACTTCGAATAGCTCGGCCAGGGCAGCATGTTGCACGTCGTCGGCCTCGTTTTCCAGAGTATTGATTTCCACACACCGCTTCAGAATCCACGGGAATTGGTCGCGGCGGCGCAAACGAGGTACTACCTCATTCAACTGGCGTGCCATCTTAACCACGATTCGGGCCAGCTCTCGAGCCCTCTCCGTGGGTTGAGCAATACCATAAAGGTGGGCTGTCCTGCCCGCAGCCTCGATGAAATCCATTACATCGTCCAGGCTATGAGCCAGATGTGTAATATCCTCCCTATCAATGGGAGTCACAAAGGTGCGGTGCACCCGTGCTATTATTTCGTGCGTTATGACATCACCTCTATGTTCCAACTCCTTAAGTTGCTTTGCTTTCACTTCAATGTCTTCATAATTTTCAAAGAAGTCAACCAGCTTTTCTGCAGCAATGACTAGATTAGCTGTCTCTTGTTCGAACAGGTCGTAGAACTCCATATCTTTGGGGATGAATGAAAACTTAACCAAAGTGCACCTCCTCTCTCGCACCGGATAAGGGGATAGACAAGCGACAATATTCGTCCAGCTTTCTTTTGCCAAGAAAAAGCAACGTTAGCAAGACCAGTCTATTCGTGATAGAAACGATATGAGAAACAACATCGGAATACAAAACCAAGTCCCTCTTATTTCCACACCGGTCAATATACACTTTCCGCCCCAAAGTTCTCTTCAGTTATGTTTCATACTATAGCACACCATAAGAAATTTCTACTATACCTTATACTCGCTCATGTGATTAGCGGGGCTTTTTTCCATCACTTATCAAAATGCAAAATCTGTGCTTTAGATGATGGCAAGGCAGGTGTAGCTACTCAAGATTTGCTGTTTGAGGTAGTGGCTTGCCTTGTGTGTCTGAATAAGCTAACCTTTCTCTTCCCCCCACCACTTCCTTAACCTGTCAGCAACCTCTTTTTCATAGCCCTGGTCACCGGGAACATAATAGCGTTTTCCCTGAAGAGAAGGCGGCAAGTTCCGTTGCTTGACAAAATGGTCGGGATAATCGTGGGCATATTTGTAACCCCGCCCGTATCCCGTCTCACGCATCAGATTAGTTACCGGGTCACGCAAGTGGAGTGGTACGGGCTCATTTCGGCCATGCTGTATATCCTGCTTAACCCGGGAGTAAGCCTGGTACAGGGAGTTGCTTTTGGGGGCGGCTGCCAGATAGACCACTACTTGTGCCAAAGCCAGGTTGCCCTCGGGTAAGCCGACGAAGTGCACCGCCTGCTGGCCGGCTACCGCTACCATCAAGGCTTGGGGATCAGCCATGCCAACGTCCTCGGAAGCAAAGCGCACGAGGCGACGGGCGATGTAGAGAGGGTCTTCCCCAGCTTCAAGCATACGTCCTAGCCAATACAAGGCAGCATCGGGATCGGAGCCGCGCAACGATTTATGCAGCGCCGAAATCAGGTCATAATGCTGGTCACCACTCTTATCATAGAGCAAAGCGCGGTGTTGCAGTGCTTCCTCAATGGCTGACAAGTCTATTGACCGCAAGCCCTCACTATCAGGCAAAGCAGCAAACACCGCCATTTCTAAAGCGTTCAATGCCACACGAGCATCCCCATTGGACGCGGTCACCAGGTGGTCCAGGGCCTCCTGGCTTATGCTAATCTGGAACTTTCCCAGCCCCCTTTCTTCATCTTTAATGGCCCGGTTCACGATGAGCCTGATCTCTTCATCGCTGAGCAGATTCAACCGAAAAACCCGGCAGCGAGAAAGGAGCGGGGCGATAACTTCGAAGGAGGGATTTTCCGTGGTTGCGCCGATGAAAGTCACTGTGCCATTTTCCACGAAAGGCAATACCGCATCCTGTTGTGCCTTATTAAAACGGTGTATTTCATCGACAAAAAGAACGGTTCTCTGTCCCGATGATTTTAGCCTCTTCTTAGCTTCTCCGATAACACGCCGTAAATCAGCCACGCCGGAACTCACAGCGCTCAAAGGACTGAATTGTGCTCTGGTGACATTGGCGATAATGTGAGCCAGAGTCGTTTTGCCACTGCCCGGCGGTCCCCAGAATACCATAGAAGGTAGCTGGTCTGCCTCGATACATTTCCGGAGCACTCTTCCCTTGGCAACCAAATGCTCCTGCCCCACGAACTCGTCAAAGGTTTGCGGTCGCATCCTTGCCGCCAGGGGCATACTGTGAGACAAATCTTTTTCTTCCGCCAGGTCGAAAAGAGGCATCCTGTCCATCATTGGTAGTCACGACTTATCATTGGAATCTTCTAACCTGAAAGCGATAGAGCTTAATTGGCTCGCCAGTTAATATTCCCGCCTTGAGGCGACAAATAGCAATTTGCTCTTCAACACTATCTACACCTTCCAAATCAGGCAGTAAAAGTCCCTTTTTCCAATCACTCTCCACGATAACACCATATTCCTTGGGATCAAGCTGGCTGATGTCTGTGACTGGCTCAGGCTCGGTAAGTATATCCACGCTATATTCCAGGTCATCAAGCTCAGACGCAGTCACCGGGGGAAAGCGGGGGTCTCCGGTAGATGAGCTAATAGCATTGGCAATGATTTCTTCGGCCACATTCTTCTCCCTTGGCTCAAAGGTGCCAATACATCCTCTTAACTGCCCATGCTTATGAAGGGAAACAAAAACCCCCGCCCGCTCTCTCATTTCCGGAGTTAACTTCTTCGGCTTGGGCGTTTTACCCTCCCTGATATATCTTTCCACCGTCTCCTTGGCCAGTTTCACCACAGGATGAAGTCCCCTTGCCATAAAGCACCTCCCTCATCACCCCCTTCTCTCTCCCTAGATGGGAGAGGATCAAGGTGAGGGTGACAACTTACCTTAAAGCCTCTCTTATCACTTCCAAAACTCCGTCTACATTTTTCAGAACTTCATTGTTCCAGAATCTTAGAACATGATAACCTTCCCCTTTTAGCCATACTTCCCTCTCCTCGTCCCTCTCCGCTATCCCACGCTCATTGTGCTGACCACCATCAATTTCAACTGCAATTCTGTTTTCAGAACTGGCAAAATCAACAATATAGTGACCTATAGGCTACTGCCTTCGAAATTTCACGCCTTCTAATTGCCTGTTCCTCAATTTTACCCACAGGCTCTTTTCCGCCTCTGTTTGCCTTTGGCGAAGCTCACGAGCAAGGCTTGCTTTATTCCCTTTCATTCTTCGCTTTTAACCCTCACCTAAAATCCTCTCCCAAAATGGGAGAGGAAAATTATGTCCGGAAATTAAGCCCGGTCCCACAGAACTTGCACTTTGAGCCATCCAACCCCACCACCTCAGTATCATATCCAATGCGACGAACGATTGTTTTGCCACAAGAATAACACACGGTATTTTCATATTCGTGCCCCGGCACATTGCCCAGATAAACAAATTTCAGCCCCGTTTCTTTCCCAATCCGATAAGCCCTCTCTAAAGTGGATATCGAGGTAGCCGACAGGTGGGTAAATTCATGCAAGGGATGGAAACGAGTTACGTGCCAGGGAGTGAGCTCACCCAGGTTATCTCGAATCCAGGTAGCAATGTTCTTGAGTTGTTCCTCGTCATCGTTCATCGCAGGAATGATATTGGTGACCACCTCAACATGCATATTCCATTTCTCTTTAGCCCGCCTGGCGACATCCAGAATACCCTGCCACCGAGGAATCTTGGCTAACTCCCGATAAAACCCGTCGGTAAAGCCCTTGATATCCACCCTCCAGGCATCGAGCCAGGGTCCTATGGTATCCAGAGCTTCGGGCGTGGCATAGCCATTGGTCACGTACACAGTGTACAGATTATTTTCTTTAGCCAGCCTGGCCGAGTCCAGGGTATATTCAAACCAAATCGTCGGCTCATTGTAAGTCCAGGCAATGCCCTGGCAATTATATCTCTTGGTTAGTTCTAGCTCTCTTTCCGGGAGCAATTGTTGGGAGCCTCGCGGGATATCCACGCAGGAAATCTCCCAGTTCTGGCATCCCTTGCAGTGAAAATTGCATCCCCAGGTGCCCAAAGAGAGGGCATAGGTACCAGGGAAGAAATGAAATAGAGGTTTTTTCTCGATATGGTCGGGTGCCATCGAGGATACCTCGGCATAATTCATGCTATATAGCTTACCATCCCGATTTATGCGCATACGGCAAACGCCAAGCTTATCGGGATTGATGAGGCACCGCCACTGGCAAACATGACACCTCACCCTGCCGCCAGGGAGTGTCTCATAGAGCATCGCCTCCCTTTCCATCCCCTATCATTATACCACCACAGTCCACCCCGACATAAGCATAGTCCTGAGTATAACTCAACACAAAGTCACTACTTCAATGGAAAGGGGCCAATAGCCCAATGGGAGGAATAAATCTCCGCCCAAACGCTAGGACTACTCCAAATACACCTTGCTCAGGTCAGGAATACCCAGGGGACTGAGTTCATAGCCTTTTACATAGGGTTCCACCAGGATATAGTTGGTGCCATGGAACAGGGGTAGACAAGGAGCGTCATCAATTATCAGTTGTTCAGCTTGCTGGTACATATTGAGGCGGGCAACCTCATCCTGTTCTATAGCTGCCTGGTCAAGAAAAGTGTCCACGGTGGGGTTACTGTATTCGGAGATATTAACTTCGCTTCCGGTATAAAAGAGTATATCCAGGAAATTATGCGGGTCGGGGTAGTCAGCTATCCAACCTGTTACAAACATCTCATCCTTCTCTTGCTTCAGGTTGTAAAGGAAATCCTCTGTTTCCAGTTGCCTCACCGAGATTTCTACACCGAGGTTTTGCTGCCATTCCTGGATGATGGCGCCCAGATAACTGGGAATGCTATTGCCATAGCCGTCAACAGTCAGGGTGATAGGTGGCAAGTTCGAGACATCTCCGTATTTCGAGTCGGCGATGAACTCTATCGCCTTTTCCCCATTATAGTCCAGCCCCTCGAGAGCTTCGTTGTAGCCAGGCATACCCGGCGGTAAAATACCATCGGCCTCATTGACCATATCCCTCAATATCACCTTATCGATACGCTCCTTATCTACAGCATGACAGAAGGCACGACGGACGTTAATGTCGTCGAAGGGAGGTTGGGCAGTGTTGAAGCCAATATAATAGAGGCTAAGCTCGGGGATTACGGCTAACTCGGAATAGAACGGGCCAGTCTCATCACTCACTCGGTCAATGTAAGGCAAATAAACAGAAACGACATCAATTCGCCCTGTTTCGTACATGTCCATGGGCGGATAAAGTCGAAGGTCAAAGACGACCTGCTCCAGTTTAGCTAGCTCGCCGTAATAAATCTGGCTGCGCTCCAAAATCAGCCACTGCCCTTCTTCCCATTCCTTCAGCTTAAATGGTCCCGTCCCATTTGGCTCCTGCCACCAGTTTTCACCGGATTCCAAATTACCCTTATCAACCACAAAGGCAGTGGGATAAGCCAGCTTGTTCAAGAAGTAGGCCTTGGGAGCATCAATGGTAACCCGGAGAGTATAGCTATCTATGACCTCCACGCCGGAGATTTCCCCCGCTTTTCCCGCCAGCATATCTTTGGCACCAACGATATCGCCCAGATACGTAGCGGCTGTGCCAGAGGTGGTGTCGGGGTCGCAAGCTCGCTCCCAGGAGTATTTGAAATCGGCAGCTTTGACTTCCTTGCCGTTATGAAATTTCACCCCCTGCTGCAGATAGAAGGTATATGTTTTGCCATCGGGGCTTTTCTCCCAGCTCTCGGCAATATCGGGCACCACGTTCAGCTCATGGTCAAGGCGAACCAAGCCAGAGAAGATTTGCATAACGTATGTATGAGAAGTCGCATCGGCAGAAATCGCCGGGTCAAGCTCCATGGGCCCGACGTCCCAGAGATGAAGGACGTCTTCGCCACCCCACCAAGAAGAACAACCAGTCGAAGGTAAAACCAGTAAAGCCAACAAAAGAAGAGATAATAATGCAAGCTGCCAAATTCTTCTCACTGCTCACCTTCAGCAAAAAGAGACTGTAACGCTGCAAACAATTGAGATGGCTCACCTGCATCTCGTGCCATCTTCTCAAAAGGACACAAGTCTGTGCCATCGTAGTTAGAGATATAAGGAACTGTGCTCTTACTACTAACGGTCACCCCTTGCCCTTTCAGCATATCAAGCGCTCCCTGGCTTAATATACCAGCATATACCGAGGTTATCCGGGCATGAAGGCAAAGCATAGCTACAGCCGAGCCCACGATGCGGTCAGCGACTGCAGCATTATGTAAACTTTTCTCCATACTCTGAACAACCTGGAAAAGGGGGGCTACTCCACGCTCTTTAGAACTCAAAAGAACTTGCCCTTCCTTCACTATGACGAGATTCCATTTCTCTTCCTCCAAAAGAGAGCGAGCCAACTCAATATCTTCCATGTTACTCCGTATAGTATTCTAAACAGCGACTAGATCCTGAGAGAAATACCAAAAGCAAAGATAGAAAATCAAAATTACAAATTAAAATGCAAAATTAATTTTCTTTGTTTGACCATTAGATTCATTTCCAAATTTTGCCTTGTCATTTTGCATTTTTATTTTGCTCTTTCAGTTCGTATGTCATGTTGCCCAAGCCAAGCTCCTGAGCAGTTCTTATTTGAATCAGGCTGTCCGTACCATTTATCTTACCCAGTATATCAGGAGAGGTGATGCTGGCAAATTTCCCCAGGGGTTTGCTTTTAGCAATCAAGTCCAACGACGCTTTGTCAATAGCTACCACATCTGTGGAGGCGAGGATGCCAATATCGGGAACTACTGGCGAACCTGACGGCGTAGCGCAGTCACACAATGGCGTTACATCCTGGACGAAATTGATGAAAGCCACTTTAGAGTGAAACCGGCTTAGTACCCCCACAGCAGC